>Ga0006576J49610_1002847_pt1 | contig 41160 bp, 61 predicted proteins | sample HigsolmetaAR206R_FD_49610 | JGI IMG/M metagenome (IMG submission 49610)
ATTTACTCAACTTGCTCTCCTCCTCTCCCTCATATTCTCCCTCATATTCATATAAATACTAAATATATGAATGTTAAATGCCTACTGCTTACAATAGTTTGAGTTTGAGTTTGACTTTACTTGTTTCTTTATCCTACTTTGTCTTAAAACTTGTCTTAAAACTAAAATCTAAAATGATTATTAACCATTATGAAGAATGATGAAGAATGAAGATGAAGAGAGAAAGAGAATGAAGAGAGAAAGAATAAAGGAATATAAACTAAAACTAAATGTTACAATGATGAGGAATGATAAGGCTAATATAACAAAAAATGTGGATAATAATAAAAGAGATGGTAAAGAAAGGAATAAGAAATAGAAATTTATTTTATTTAATGACTTGGATGGAGTCATTAAATAAAATAAATTTCCATTTTTTCTTATACACTTTACTTTATTACAAGCCTCACTTCATATTAAGACATTATGTATAATGTCTTAATAACTTAGTTACGTTACTGATCATTAGATCATTACAATCTGTCAAATTTAAATTCTTGTAGTGAAATTTCATAGCTCATTATCATTATAGAATATAATGATAATGAATAGCCTTTTGTTGTGAAAATTTGTTTATTTGTTGAAAATTTAATGTATTGTTATCCTATGATCATGTTTCAGAGTATTTTTAATTTCTTTCATTTGTTTGATATGTATGATGTATTTAGTCATAAAATTGCGTTTGAACCAGTAACGTTTGTAATGCCACACGTTATACGAGGATATTTTTGACGGGAAGCGCGTGTAGATCCTTTGGTGCTTCGTGTTTATTTAATAACTTATGCTTATTGTACTACATCCGAGATTTTTTATAAAGCATTTGGTATAAACGTTGTCTTAGGTGGAAGTAATATTTTTGGAGGTTATTTAGAATATTTAGACCATTTTTATCGTCCCAGTTCTTTTTGGGATGCGCCAGCACCTGTTCTTACTAAATGTTTATCCTTTAAATGATGTTATCATTTAGCACCAAGATATTGTGCGTTATATAATCTTTATTCTGGTTATAAAGCTAATCCATATGAACTCGAAGAATATTTACTTACTAAGATGTTTCAGATGTTATTTTTTTGACTGGCGTACCAAATAATAAAGATAAATGTAACCACTTTTATAGAAATTATTTCGTGGTTGGCGAATAGCAGGTAAGAGGTGAATAATAGCAGGCAGCAGCAGGCAAAAGGTGAAATATATATCGCCTTTTGTTGTGAATTTATATAATAAATATTTTTTGGTTTTTTATGGAATCTCCTGTAGAAGATTTTGATGTATTGAATGTTGTTCCTTTATTTTTAGGATTAACCGATTTATCTTTAGTTAGTCCTATATTTGTTTTTATTTTAGTTTTGTTGTTATTATTGTGTGTATATTTATTGTTTATAGGTGAGCCTGCATTGTCGGATAATCCACAAGGTTTTTTGGTGTCATGATGACAAGAGTATTTTAATGAGTTAACTGAAGAAGATTATTATTTGGGTTTTCGTATTGCTCCTATTATGTGAGTTGTTGGTCAAATAATGATATGTAGTGTAACTATTTTGGCAGTTTCTAATGGTGCTGAAACACCGATTGCTTTATTAATTGTGATTTTACCTTGATCATTAATTTTTTGAGTTACATTTGTTTTTGTGTCATTAGGGACTGCAGATAAATATATTTTTGCAACTTTCGAGCCAGTAGTTCCGAATTGGTTATTACCTCTTTTAATTATTATAGAAATATCTAGTTATGTTATACGGTTATTTAGTTTAGCTATACGAGTCGCTGCTAATTTTACATCCGGTCATATTTTGTTTTTTACATTGTTAACTTCATTAGCATCTGTTTATCAAATGTTATCTTTTGGTGGATGATTTTTTATTTGACCTGCCTTGGTTGCTATTGAGCTTTTAGAATCAGCTGTTGTGTTTATACAAACTCAGGTTTTTTTGAGTTTGTTATTAGTTTATGTTTCGGAATCTTTAAGTTCTACTATATTACTTTCGCCGTCAGTTGAAGTTGAATAATTTTTGGTATAAGAGGTATAGTTTATGTTCTTTCAATGTCCTGCTACTGATTATGCGCAATCATTAATAATTATGCATAATTATTTAATGGTTTATTTGTTTGGCATAGGTGTTTTTGTTGCGTTTACAATGGGTTGTTTGATTTTTAGTTGTATGTTTAGATATCCTTTTGGTGTTTATTCTACAAGGAGTTATTTGTATAATCAATTAACAAAAGCAATACTAGCCAAAACAAGTGCATATTATTATAGGGCAGGCGTTGATATTAGAACTATTTTTTCTATTAATGCTTCTAATCCTGTTGTGTTTTCTTCGGTTGATCCTAAAAATAAATATTATTTAGTTTGATTGTTTTATAATTTTTTTTATTCAACTATTATTAATAAAAAAAATTATGAATATTATAGTGAAATGAATAAACTTTTTGTTTCATCATTTTTGGAATATAATAGTTATTATAAATATCAATATTATTCAAATTTTAATTTGAATAATGTTAATTGACTTGGTAGATTTAAATCTTTGATGTTAAATGAAGGTTATCAGCAGCAATTTAATGGTTTAATTCATGAGATTATAACTGCTAATAATATTAGTACTTTTTTATCTTGGGAAAATGTTAGACATAGTACTAAATTGGAAATTGTATGAACTTTAATTCCAACTTTTATTTTATTTTTTGTTGCGATGCCTTCTTTTTCATTATTATATGGTTATGATGAATCTTTAGATATGCCTGTAATAACTTTAAAAGTTATTGGTCATCAATGATATTGATCTTATGAATATTCTGACTATAGTAGAAGTATGCAATTGGGTAAGACTATATCTTTTGATAGTTATATGGTACATGAAGATGATTTTGTTTCGAATACAGAATTTCGATTGTTGGAGACAGATACACGAGTTGTATTACCTGTTGGTGCCACTGTCAGAGTTTTGATTACCTCTGGTGATGTAATACATAGTTGGGCTTTACCTAGTTTAGGCACAAAAACTGATGCAATCCCAGGTCGTTTAAATCAAGCGTTATTGTTGATTACAAGACCGGGTACTTTTTTTGGTCAGTGTTCTGAATTGTGTGGTGTTCAACATGGGTTTATGCCAATTGTGCTAGAAGCAGTCAAATTATCGGATTATTTTAGATTTTTAAGTTTATTTTATACTGAATAGGATCGTCATGGTCAAGATTCAAAAAATTAATTTGGTGTTAGATCCTAGTCCTTGGCCAGTAAGTACAGCGTTTTCGCTTTATGTGTTGATTATTGGATTAGTGGCATCTTTTCATTTATATTCTCATGCAAATTTATTTATAATTTTTGGTTTTTTTTTATTTATTAGTGTTTTTTCATTGTGGATTCGAGATATATTACGTGATGCGTTTATTCATAGAATAGTACCTATATTAAGTGGTGCGTTGAGACGCGCTTTTATTTTATTTATTGTTTCAGAAGTTATGTTTTTTGTTGCCTTTTTTTGGGCGTTTTTTCATTCTAGTTTGGCACCAGTGTTTCAAATTGGGTCAATTTGACCACCGTTAGCGTTTTCTGTATTTAGTCCGTGAAGTATTCCACTTGTTAATACCATGATATTGTTGACATCGGGTGCGACAACAACATGGGTTCAATATGCTATTGTAGCTGGTGATTATGATCAAGTTGTTTATGGTTTTGTATTTACCTTGGTTTTATCGTTTTTGTTTTTAGACTTGCAAATTTATGAATATGTTCATGCTTCTTTTAGTATATCTGATGGTATTTATGGTTCAACTTTTTATATGTTAACTGGTTTTCATGGGTTTCATGTTTTAGTTGGTACTATTATGTTGACGGTAAGTTTTTTTAGATTTTTATTAGGTCAAATGTCTCCTCGATCTTATTTGGGGTTTACTGTAGCTTCTTGGTATTGGCATTTTGTTGACGTCGTGTGAATTTTGTTATTTTTAGTTGTATATATTTGGGGTAATTCTATGAGTAATAATATTGTTTTGTTCTAAAATTTTATGAATTTTTTTCATAAAATTTTTAAGTTTGAAAGGTTTAATTTATCTTTTAATTCTAATTTAGATTATTTAATTATTGTTTCGAGGTTGGTTGCTTTTAATAGAAAGTTATTAGCTCCGAGCCTATATTTGCCGAATAACGTTTTTGTTTTGAAATGACATTTTATGTTAAGTTTTTTTTTTCCTGTTTTTTTAATTTTGCTTATGTTTTTTGATTCTTATTTGACATTGGATTTTATTTTTTTTTATTATACAGATGAAGCTGATTTTGATGATTTTATAGTTATGGTATATATGGTTTTATTTTTTTTTTTAATGTTATCGGATTATGATACAAGTATTATGAATGCGGATGTGGTGACAGATTATGCTGAACATTTATATGATCCGCGAACAGGTGTTAGTGAAGTTTCCATTAGTTATGCTTATTATAATTTGGATTTAAGTAATTTAAAATCGTCACCTTTAAGTTCTGTAAGTTTTTATGATAAAAATTATTTTTTAAATTTATTTAAAATATCTTCCCAATCATTGGATTATTTGAATAATTTTGTGTTATTGAATTTACTTAAATTTAATGTTAAAAACGACTATGTGTTTAAGATTCCCGTTAATGATTTTATTTTGAAAGATACATATGCATTAAAAGTTAGTAATATGAACAAATATTTTTATTTATACGGGATTACTATTGATGAGGATATTGATTTGGAGTCAGATGATTTATATGTTTATAGTCTTTATTTAGTCTTATTTGATTTAGATTTAAGTCGTCTTGTATTGATTATTAATCGTCTTATTGATGAATTGTTGAAATTGTGTTATATATATTTTGGTTTTATTGTTATGTTAAAATTTGGTTTTTGTAAAGATTGGGAATATGATTCGTTTTTTTTAAGTAGATATGATAAATTTAAAGCTTTTTTTTCACGATGTGCAGGTCATGTTTTTTTAGTTTGTGCAAATTCCATAGGTGGACAATATTTAAAGATGAAATCGTTATTTTTGAAAAAAGGTATGATAAATATTTCTTTAAAATATAAGTATTATAATGTTTATTTGGTTGATTTTTTTTCTATTTTTTGTGATAATTTTGTAGACTTTGATCGTAATTATTATTTAAGTTGATTTTTTTATAAAAATTATTAAACTATGGCTAAGGCTGAAAAACTAAAATTTGTGCGAAGCAAACCACATTGTAATGTGGGTACTATTGGTCATGTAGACCATGGAAAAACTACTTTAACTGCTGCTATAACAAGAGTGTTATCTAAAAGTGGTGGTTCTCAATTTATGCGTTATGATCAAATTGATAAATCACCAGAAGAAAAGAAACGTGGAATTACAATTACCGCAAGTCATGTAGAATATGAAACGGCAAATAGACATTATACTCATATTGATTGTCCTGGTCATCAAAATTATATTAAGAATATGATCACTGGTGCAGCTCAAATGGAGGGTGCGATTTTAGTTGTAGATGTGACTCAAGGACCTCAGGAGCAGACAAGGGAGCATGTAATTTTGGCTAAAGAAGTTGGTGTGCCGTATATGCTTGTTTATGGTAATAAAATGGATGCATTGTTGGATCCAACAATGAAGGATTTTGTTGAAATGGAAACTCGGGCCTTGGTTTCAAGCTATGGTTTTCCGGATGATTTACCAATGATATTTGGTTCGGCTCGTAAAGCTTTAGAAGAAACTGAGGAGTCAGCTATTGGTCATGAATCGGTTGTAGCTTTAATGGATATGGTTGATAAATATGTTCAGTTGCCTCAACGTCCTGTGAATGAACCTTTTTTAATGGCAATTGAGGATATATTTACTATTCAAGGTCGTGGTACAGTTTTAACTGGGAAAGTTGAGAGTGGAACCATAACTGTTGGTGCAGAGGTTGAAATAGTTGGAGCTAAGACATTAAAAACAGTATGTACCGGTTTGGAAATGTATCATAAAGTTTTGGATTCTGCGCAAGTTGGGGAAAATGTTGGAGCTTTAGTTAGAAATGTTCGAAAAGACGAAGTTCGTAGGGGGTATGTTTTGGCTAAACCTGGATTTTTAAAAGCATCGTTTAGGTTTGAAGCAAAAGCATATTTGTTAACGAAAGAAGAAGGTGGTCGCCATAAGCCTTTTAAATCAAGTTATAAGCCGCAGTTCTTTTTTAGGACAGCAAATATAACTGGTGAAATTATTTTGAAGGAGGCTGAAGTTGCGATGCCTGGTGAAACTATTACATTTGAAGTTAAGTTAGTTGAGAAAGCTGCTATTAATGATGGTTTACGATTTGTAATGCGCGAAGGTACAAAAACTTTGGGCGCAGGTATTATATTAAAAGTTTTGGAATAAATTAGTGTTTCTTTTTTTATGTTACGGTTTAATCGTTTTTTTTCTAAATATAATAAAAGATTGTTGATAGGGTTTGCATCTAATGGTGGTCGTAATGTGAATGGCCATTTAACGGCATATAGAAAAGGTTCTGGTCAGAAAAAAAAATATCGTTATATAGATTTTTGAAGGAGGTTAAATGCATGTGGTTTTGTTTTGAAAATTGTTTATGATCCTTATAGATCGGCACGAATTGCATTGGTTTTGTATGATAATGGAATGCTTGGATATATTTTAGCAGCTACGGGTTTAGAGACTGCATCAATAGTTTTTTCAGGTGATTCCATGGATATTGCTCGAAAATGTTTTTCAAATTATAATTTGAAAAACATTTTCGAGCGTCTTTTTGGTATTGGAAATGCATATCCTTTGTCACTTTTGCCTTTAGGTTCTATGGTTAATTCTATTGAACTATATCCAGCAAGTGGAAGTCAATTAGTGCGTTCAGCAGGTACATCGGCGCTTTTTTATAAAAAATCAGACACTCATGCTTATTTAAAAATGCCATCTGGTTGAAGATTTCTTGTTTCGTTAAAATGCATGGCTTCTATTGGTTTTTTATCGAATTCTAAGCATTATTGAAAAGTTTTAGATAAAGCTGGTGTTTCTAGAAATCTAGGGATTAGGCCAATGGTACGTGGTGTGGCTAAAAACGCTATAGATCATCCACATGGAGGTGGTCGTGGTAAAGGTCCCCAACCGCTTACGCCATGAAGTAAGTTAACTAAATGACGGTCAACAGTATCTCGTAGACAGAGGAAACGAAAGAGTTGAAGAAGATTTTTATAATATGTATGAAGTTAGTTGCGTATTTTAATCGGTCAATGTGTAGATCAAAATTTATGATGAAAATGCAATCGCCAAAAAATAAATTTTTTTTGTGGCAGAAATCAACGAGAATATCTTTAGGATTGTTAGATAAAACATTTTATGTGTATAATGGTTCAAAGTTTTTATCTGTTAGTGTAACACGAGAATTTGTTGGCAGGACCTTTGGGGAATTTTGTTTTACCAAGCGTATAACAGGTGATATTCATACTAAAAATAAAAAAGCGAAGAAGAAGATTAAATTGAGGAAAAAATAATTTATGGGATTGCTAGTTAATCCTGTTAGTGTTCGTTTGGGAATTGCACATCGCTGATATGATGTAGTTGCTGTAACGCCTAGCATTTATTCTACGGTGTTACATAATATTTTAACATTACGTAGGATTATTATGCGTTTAACATGAAGAGCAATATTACATATTCGTGGTATTACGAGTAGTCATGTGAATGTTTTTTTGTATAATCATTATTATCATGTACATGTTTATATGTATGATGGTTTAATGGAAACTATATATAGAGATTTTGTTTATACATTTGTAAGTTTAAGTCAAAGTATGTATGCACATGAGCGTTATAAAGTGAAATCGCGATTAGCTTTTTTAAGAAAATTTGGATTTTTACCTGGGGCTGAGGATCCTTTTGGTGATAGTTTGGCAGTTAAGGAAGAGTTTTCTTATACTTTTAGGATTTTCGCTTTTTTTTTGTCATTGATAAAAGATTGAACTGCTATGTCTTATCGCCGACCACTATCGCTTGATCGGTCTAAATATAGTCCGGAGAATTATGGGTTAAATTTTATGTGGTGAAGTAAATTTCGGTTGCCTAAGTTTTTTAGGAATTCATTGCGAAATCGTTTTTATTTGCGGCGTGATTTGGTTTCTTTGCGCTTGCGGTTGTCTTTGCTTAAGCGTAAACGTTTTGTTTTTGGTTTAAGTAAGAAGAGACGTTTAAAATTAAACTCGTATGATGAGCGGATGCGTGCTCGTTTTTTTAAAATTTGTAAACTTAATGGTTTGTTTAGACGAAGGTTAGCTTTTTATATTTGTAGGATATATACAGGGTTGTTGCGTAAATATGTGTCTGCAATAGATTGAAATGAAGTCGATGATGCAGATGATTTAAATTCTATAGTATATGGAAATCCAAGGTTTATGTTAGAGTTTAGACGATTACGAAAAAAAATTAGACTTTTTTTTTATTATTATTATTTTGGTTATTATAATCAATTGATTGGAATAAATAAAAAATTGGAAGTTTTGCGAGAAAAAATTGGAGATAGTTACATAACTAAAAAAAGACGGTATAAATTAAAAAAAGAAGAAAAAAAAATGAAGAAAATAAAAATTCTTTTAAAACGATTATGGTTAAATTTTTTTGGATTGGAGTTGGGACTTAATAAACTTAAAGATTTTAAATGAAAAATACGTAAACGATATAAGTCAAAATTGAAAAAAATTGATCCTTATAGTTCCATTAATGTAATATTGTTTCGAAAATTTAAAAAATATGGTTTAAAAGTAAAAAGTAAGTCTTTAAATTTGGATAGACATGATAAAGGTAAGCCTGGTCTTTTTGTGTTTAGTAGTTGTGGTGCTTCTAAATTTCAATTAGAGGAAAATTTTAAATGGTCGTATAAGCATAAAAGAGTTCGTGTGTTTCCAGAAGGTTTTTTTGATTCTTTTATAATTGATTGGTGGTCTAAAATTGATCCTATACTTGAGAAAGTACGAGAAATGAATCGAATATTAAAAATAGAATTAAATCGGAAACAGAAACGTAGTTATTCTTCTAGTGGAAATGCAACAGGATCAAAGAAGTTTTTGGAACACAATTTGAATAAAATCAACGGTAATAGTAAGTTGCCTGATAATACTCAAGATTGGTGAAATCAGTATAATGTTAAGAGTAATCGATATGACAAAAAGTTTTTTAATAAGTATAAACGTAACAATAATGAATACAGCTCTAATAATAAACCTGATAATATAAAAGTTATAGATAATAATAGTAATCATTATTATAAAGTTAATAGTAATAATGATCAGCATGATAATAAACCTAATAATAGTTATAATTATGATAATAGTAAGAAAAATAATAATGAATCTGACAATAGATTAACTTATACCGATAATGATAATAAGTATAGAAATTTTAAAAATAATAGTAGTATCGATTCTAAGAGAAAATTTCGTCATAATGAGAGACATGATGAAGCAATGGGTGTACTTAAAAAAATGAAATGGAAATTAAATTTTCGTTTTTTAAAAAAAAAAAAGATTTTTAATTCAGATAATAAGTTTGATTACAAAGTATTTATTTCTATTTTTAATCATTATCCTAAAGCTTTGAGACGAAAATTAGAGCGTATGATGAGAAGTGTTACGATTAAAAAAATTGGATCTCGTTTTTCTCGTTATACTGCTCGTTATTTTTATGCTAATAGACTTTTTTACAATGCAATTTATGGGTTATTAAGGCGTAGGTATACAGATTTTAAAGATGATTTATTTAACAGTTTTTATGATAAAATATCTCTTCGTTATTTGCATTTACGGTTTAAGGCTAAGTTAAATAAACAAAAAGCTAAAGAAAAAGCAAAGTTAAAGAAATATGGTAAAAAGCGATTAAAGTTGGGTGATGCTCCTAGGTGGTTGACGTTAAAGACTGATTTAGTTCGAGATAGGAAATGGGGTTATTTTAAATTATTGAATTCTGTTAAAGCTCGAATGGTTAGTTTGAAGAGAGTTGTGTTGAAGAAAGGTCGATGATTGACTAACACATGACGTGAAAAAGTTAATAAAGTTTTTAAGGGTATCTTTTTTCCAATGTGGGTTCGTTTGTATAGAAGTAAAGAGTTTGAAACTTTATGAAGGTTGTATGATAGGAGTGATGCTGGTTCTGCTATTGGTGTTGTATTTTTTGAGTATTTAAAATGATTTTGTTCTCTTGGATTTCGTTTAAGGCGTTTTGATTTAAGGAGAAATTGATTAAGAACTATGAAATTTAGTACTTATATTTGGATGTTTATAAATTATGAAGCATATCAAGGAGGTTATTATTTTTCTTTTAGGTCTTTTTATGCACAACATCGTGATACTAAAAATTTGAAATCAAATGATATATTTTTGGATTTAAATTATTTGCGGGAATTAGATCATTATTTGATAAGGTTTGTTGAGTATTTTGCACGAAATTTTGTTTGGTTTTTGTATGGTCGTTTTGCTTTTTTTGCGATGAAAGTTTGATTATTACGTAGGATAAGACCATATGTTTTGTTTCCAGTAATAATGAAATTTTTTTTTATTGGTAATAATGTAATAACTGCATCGTATATAGCTAAATTTATAGCGTTTAAGTTGGAACGCCGTTATGGTTTTATGGAATTATTGCATCCTATGAAAAGAGAATTTAAACGTGTTATTAGTTCAACACCTTATTTGCATGGTTTTAAGATACAGTTTGCAGGACGAAAAACTCGTCGTGATCGATCTAGACGAATGTCAGTTCAAGGTGGCGCATTGTCATTATCGCGACGCGCGCATTATGTAGAGTATAGTTGTCGCGAAGTTATATTGAATAATAGTATAAATTCAATACGTGTTTGGTTTTATAGACCTTACATTTTTACGGTTGATTTACAATCAATGTTGTATGTTTAATTTGTATAAAGATAGGTTATGTTTATAGGTCCGAAAAAATTGAAGTTTAAAAAATATCATAAACAAAAATTAAATTATTTGAGATGTGAAAAGTCAGGATTTGTAAATAAATTTGGTTTGATTGGTATACAAGCATGTGAAAATAAAAGATTGACTACGTATCAGTTAGAAGCTGTTCGTCGAGCAATAAGAAGGGGTTTGCGTGATAAAGAAATGAAGATTAAGATAAATGTTTTCCCGTTTTTTGGAAGGACAAAGAAACCGGTGTCTTCACGAATGGGAAAAGGTAAGGGTAAACATTCTCATTGAGAAGCGAATGTGCATAGTGGAAAAGTTTTGTTTGAATTATGTAATTTAGACCCAGATGAATCCAATATAGTTCGTGAACGTGTGTTAAATATGGCTATAAAAAAATTGTCGTTGCAGTCTAGGATAATACGTTTGAAATTTTAGTTAATGGTGTCGTATTTAAGTTTGTTAAAAGTTGCTGATAATTCAGGTGCACGTGTTGTGCAATGTATAAAAATTTTAAAAGGTTCATTTCAAAAGGTTGCGCATATGGGAGATGTTTTAGTTGTTGTAATTAAACGTGCGGATCCGTTAAAACGAAAAAAAGTTTCTGTAGGGGGCATTTATCGCGGTTTGTTAGTTCGCGGTACGATTCCTTTTTCTAGGTCAGTTGGTGTTTGGGTTCGGTTTAATAAAAATGCGGTAGTTTTGGTAAATAAGCGTAATGCTCCGTTGGCTAAGCGATTAAAAGGTCCAATGTTAAGAGAAGTTTGTATGAAGTATAATTTTTTAGGTACTATTACTCGTTTTGTTGTTTAATTATGGTGCGAAAAACTTTGTTGGATACTAGATTTGATTTAAACTATACATATCAGTTAAATTTGAGGTTTTTATTACTTCATAAGTTGAATTTATTTTCTAATAGTGCTCTACCTAGGTTGAAGAAATTAGCTTTATATTCTTATATTGATAATGTAGAGACTTTTTGGAATAATCGTGCTTTAGGGTCTTTTTTATTGTTGTTTTTTGTTACAGGGAATCTACCATTTATTTCTAGATTTAAAATTTTTCAAACGTTTAAGCACACAACGTATAGTGTGACTATAGCAGTAAGTTTAAATGGAGAACAGGCAATAAATTTTTTGTTAGGTTTCGCTTTTCATCTAATGCAGGCAGCTTCGTTATTAGATAGGAATTTTAGGTTTTATACTCGTGTTCCAGGGTTGTATTCTTTTGTTTTGATAGATTGGGTAGCATTGAAAGAAATTACTATTCATCCAGCTTTTTTTAGGTGGCGTGAAAATATTTTTGGCAAGTTTTTTATTAGTAATGGTTTTGTAAATTATCAAGATTTTTTTATGTCTTTGTTTAAATTAACTATATAAGTTTATGTTTTGGTATTCTCGTCCATACGATAAAAAATTACGTAGAAATTTTTCTAGAACAGAATTGAATAGATTGAAATTTATGTATTTTTTTGTTTTGCCTAATTTAAGTTTAATGCAAAAACGGTATTGTTTATTGAAGTTTAATCGGTCTTCATTGAGTAAGCTTTCTTTTATAACTAAAATTCAAACACGATGTGTTATTACGTTACGGTCTAAGGCTGTATATAATAAATTTAAGTTATCTCGGTTACAATTAAAAAAATATGGTTCTAATGGCTTATTAATGGGTTTAAGGAAAAGTATGTGGTAGGTATGTCTCATATATTTTTTGAAAATATATCGAAAATAAATAGTTTGATACAGGTTCGTTCTGAACGTGTTTCAGTTCGATATACTAATTTTATGCTTGGATTTATTCGATTTTTTTATTTAAAAGGTATAATTCGTGGTTATTCTGTAATAAATTATTATAATTGGGAGGAGTTTTATTATAATCACGTTAATCATTTGTTTATAATCGTGTTTTTGAAGTATTCTTCTGGTACTTGTCCTTTATTTAATAAATTAAAAATTATTTCTAAGCCAAGTAGACGGGTTTATTGAACTTTTAGCCAAATGGCTTTAGAGACTTTTTCGCGTGCAGGTGATGGGTATTATATTATTTCTACAAATAAAGGTTTGTTTTCTAGTGTGGAGTTAATTTTATTAGGTACTTATAATATAGTAACTTCGGGTGAAGTTTTATTAAGGGTGGAGTTTTAGAATATGAGAAAAAAGTTGCCTTTTAGGAATGTTAATAATTATTCTGGGTTGTTCTTATATTCGGGTTATTTAACCCGATATTATGGATATAATTATTTGTATAGGATAAATTTTCATTTATTTTGTCTTTTTTTATTATTGTTTATGTATTCTACCGAGTTGTATTTTTTAGTATATAAATTTGTAGGCTTTGGTATGATGCAAAAATTTAATTATTTTTTAGATAAGGCATTTTTTCCTTATCAATATGAATTTAAGATATATTATTCATATTTGAAAATAGTTGGTTTGGGTTTTAGGCTCAAGCGTTGTTCAAGAAACGTGTTATGTTTTTTTTTGGTACGTCCAAATAGGATTTATACTTTTGCGCCGCATAATGTATTAGTGGTGTTTCCTCGTTTGGGTAGTTATGCTAAGGTTAAGCGGTTATTATTTGTTGGTTTAAATCGGTTTGTGGTGAATTGTTTGATGTTGGATATTTTGTTATTAAAGAGATTAAGTCCGTACCGTGTTTTTGGTATTATGAATAGGAAACAATTAGTCATTTTACGTTCTGGTAAACAGCGATAATTTTATGCGTAAAGATATTAGTTTAATTTTTAAAAATTCAAATGGTGTTCGGTTTGCTCCGAGGCGTTTATTGCGTGTTTCTCTTTATAGATATCGAAAGTATAGATTGTATTGTACGATAAAAAGAATTATGCCTATATCTTTTCGTTTGTTTTATGTTTTCTCTTATAGTCAGCGGTTGCTGAAGTCTTCTTTAGTTTTTTGATAGTTTATGTATACATTGGCTGATGTTGATTTGCCTGTAAATAAATGTGTATGGAATTCATTGAAATCCATTAGCGGCTTGGGAGTTGCAAGAGCTAAATATATAACTGAAACTTTAGGTTTGTCTTCAACTTATTATATGGGTTCTCTATCTTATTTTCATTTTGCTTTGATAGGTTTTTTGGTAAAGAAATATTATAAGGTTGAATTATCTTTACGTCAAACAAAACTTTCTAATATTAGAAAGTTTACTTCATTACGGATTTATCGTGGGCTAAGATATTTAGGCGGTTTACCTTTAAGAGGTCAAGGTACTCGTAGTAATGCGAATACAGCAAAAAGATTGCATTTTAGACGTTAGCTTTTTTTATGAGGTTAAAGTCTTTTTCTTCTAGATTAAAAAAAAAAAAAGCTAATTTCGAATTAAGACAGCAATTGTATTCGAGGAAAAGAGCGATATATGCTCAATTGCATATTAATCGTAAAGTTAATAATTTAGTTTTTACTTTGACAATGAAGAATGGTTTAGTGTTGCAGGCAGCTTCTTCAGGTTTAGTAAAATTTACAAAAGCTAAAAGATTGTCACCACAGGCGGCAGAAGCAATTACGCGTAGATTAATGGAATATGCAAAGATTTTGGGGGTCTCTTTTATTGAAATTGTGGTTCATACAAAGGTAAATTTGTTTGTATTTTCTGCACATCGTGGTGTTGTAGCGAGTGGTATACCTTTTGGTTTTGTTTTGCGTTCTAAAATTTTAATTCCGCATAATGGTTGTAAGGGTAAAAAGAAGAGAAGGGTTTAGTAATATATGATAAAGCAAGATTTATTAGTAAATTTTAATTTTTATAAAAATCTCTTTTTTAAAAAAAAAAAATTGTTGCGGTTTAAAGTTCATAATATAAAGTTGGTAAAAAGTCTTCAATTTTTAATAGCCAAGTTTAAATATTCATTAATAAGTTTAGATAAATTTGAATCGATTTTAAATAGGAAATATAGTGAGTATCGTGTCATAAATATTGATTTGGGACGCTTGGATTTTGGTTGTTTTTCTACGGTAGGTTTATTGCTTTATGTTTATTATGATACATATCATCAATGTTATAGATGTGTTATTGATTCTGGTTTTAAGCATTTTTTATACACTGATTTTTCTTTTTTTGGGACCCCTTATAAGGTAAAACAAAATTTAGGGTTACCTTCGTTATTTTTACGAACTTCGGGTATAATAAATGGTTTATTTCGGGGTATTGATAATAAACGTGGTGAGATAAATTATAATTATGATTATAACTATAATTATTTTTATAGTTATGTAAGAGAAGATTTGTTTTATTTTGATTTTTTGAAAGATTTATATTTTAGGGATTATGTTTCTATTTGGACTAGTAAAGTTAAATCGAATTTTTCTAGGAATGTAGTTAATATTTTATGGATTTATTTGTTAAGATTTGGTTTTTTAATTTTTCAAGGTGGTGCTTTTGAGGGTAATTTTTTGTTTGATAGTAATTTGGTTAGGAGTTTATATTCAATTAAATTTAATGTTAATAATATTGTTTTGGGTGTATCTTTTTGAGGTTTTTTGTGATCTAAGTTTTATAGTTTGATTTATGATAATTCTGTAAAAGTTTCGTCGTATCAATATAAACGAGATTATATTCCAATACATTTTTTGTCTGATGTTAAGCGGTTTAGAACATTTAGAAAAAATATTATGTTATTTTTTTTACAAGAATCGCTTCAAAGTCAAATTTTTTTAAATTATTATTATAATCAATATTATTATGATACAGATAAGATAGGAGCACGCCGCGGTTGGCTTTTGGGTAATAAATATAAGGATAAGCTTGAATATGATGCTGATGATGATGAATATTTTTTTGGGGAGAATCATTTGTATAATTTATTTTTAACGGATTTTTTTTTTACTCGTGACCGTTTTTATCCTTGGTTGCAAGTTAAGACGACTGAATTTTTATTAAATCAGAGGAAGTTTTGAGATGAACAAAAGGTTGTTTCTGATGAATTGCGTTCTTTTTTGGAAATTATAATGAAAGTGTATTTTCCTATCTACGGTTATTTGAATACAATTAAGAATTTTGAAATTAAAGATTTAAGGGTTTATAATGTTGTGCGTTTTTTGTATAATTTTAAATTTTATAAGAAGTTATTTTTGAATTTGAAGAGTTTACGGGATAATCTTAAATTTAAAGTAAAAAGGTTGGGTAGTGAAATTTGTTATGGATATTTTAGTCCAATCGTTAAGTTGAAGGATTTAAATTTAAGTTCTGTAAGTTATAATTCAGTTTTAACTATAATTAAATTGTTATATAAATTACAAAAATTTAATCATTTTAAATTTAATAAATTCTTTAGTAGGTTTGTTTATGCTAATAGATATAATAAAAATAGTTTCTTGATAAAAAAAAATTATAATAATTTTGTTAATTTTATTAATCGGGAAAATTATAAACATAATAATCGTCGTGATTTTCGTTATTTGAAAAGGAAGTTGAAGTCCGCTTTGAAGTTAAAGTCTTTTAGACGTATTTTGAAGCATGCAAAATTTCAGTTGAAACATCATCGGAAGTCAAGGATTTTATTTGGTGTGAAGTTACCCAATATTAGGTTTAAGGCATTGCGTTTTGGAAAGGTTCGATTTGTTAATTGATTGTTTAAACAGAAAATGTTGATAGATAGATTGTATTGAAAATTTAAATTTTGTGTTTGTAGAGATGTTGTTAAATGAAATTTATTGTTTCGTAAACGTAAGCAGGTTTTATTTTCTATTCTTTCTTCTTTATTACGGTGTCTAAAGCGTATTTTTGAGGTGGTAAATAGGGGAATGTTGAAGAGTTTGTATAAAATGCGTTCAGTTTGATATGTATTTTTGTTGATTTATTTTCGTTTAAATAAATGGTTTGTTTTAATGGAAGATGGTTTTTTTTTAAGTTGGATAAGACGTGGTATGTTAGTGTTTAGATTTAAAGAAGTTTTTAGAATTAGTTTAATTTTTCTTTCTAGTTGGTTGGAGGTTTGTCGCGATTCTTTTAATAATTCGTTGGATTTAACTGAAATGTTAGATGTTTTTGGTTTAGATCGGCAATTTATTGTCGAAACTTATGAAGATGATCAAAATGATGAGCGAGAGAATAAAAAAGATAATAAAATGAAAAATGAAGAAGATAATAAGAATGATAAACAAAATGAACATGTTAAGGCGCATAAACGATGGTTAAGAGAAACAAGAAAATTTTATTTTCCATTATTATCGTTTCGACATGAAGCAGTTTTTGGTAATTTCAAAAAAAGATTGGTTAGTTATTTAGATTTTGACGATTATATTAAAAATAATCCCCAGTTTTTGATTATGTTATCAAAAACTTGATATTTTTTTAAATATTCAGTTTTCAGAAAAGTTTATAATATTGGAGCGCCCTTTTTTTTACCATTTAGTATAGTTACTAGAGTTAAAACAAGAGAATTTAGTCAAGGAACTATTAATTTTTTTCAAAAAGCTTTGGAAAAAGTTGATTCTGTTCAAGGTGAACGCAATTTCTTGCTTCCATGATTTAATGTTATGCAGGATTTAAATTGTCAACGACAAAGTTTTTTGACTTTAAATTTTTATAAAAAATTATTATATAAATCACATGATAATATATTGAATTGAATGATTTTTTTTCGAAATTTATGTGCTGTTAATTCGCTTCAAATGGATTCAGTTAAAAATATGTTGATTTTTATTAGGAATGTTTTGATTTTTGTGAACCAGTATAGAAATTTTATATTCTTTAGTTTTTCAAAATTGTTTGATATTGTTAAGTTTTTTTTTTCTTCTAAATTTAAAGTATATGGTAATAGTACTAAATGAAAGTTTTTGAAATTGAGTATTTGTTTTTTTGTAAATAATTGATTGTTACGCGTTAAATCTAAATTTAATTTATTATCATCAGTTATTAATTTTTTTAATCAATATTTACGTAAGGTTTTTTTTCATTTTTCTTTGATAAATAAATTTTATTTTTTATCTGATATGATACGAGGAATGATTTATAGTAGAATGACTCAAGATGTCAATCATAATTTTTATCGTGTTAAGGGTCGTTCTGTTTATAATAATTATCGTCATTTAGATAAAGCATTAAAATTTATGGATATAAGTGAAATATTTGTGGATGAAAATAAATTTGTATCTAAAGTTTTATCTTCAAAAAAATGGGTGCCTGCTGAATCTGAAGATGAGGATTATCAGCAGAGTGATAAGGATGTAAGTTTAAGTGCAGAGTTTAATAAAGAAAGAATTTTGTTGAACGAAAATGGTTATACCTTCGTTATTTGTAAAGGAAAAAATGGAAATGTAGAAGTATTCCCTGTTGAAGAAGAAGAGATAGAAAAAGATGAAGAAGAAGATAAAGTTAAATTATTGAATGTTATAGATGTAAACCGAAAGTTTAAGTTAATTAGAGATGATTGGTTTATTAGGCGTCGAGCGATGAGACGTAGGTTGTGTTATGTTAGCTCGTTAGATTTTATGAAGAAATCGCGTTATTTTAAATCTGGTAGTTTTTTTAATAAAGATGTTTTTAAACGTCGTTGTCAGAAATTATCTAAAAAATTGAAATATTTAATAATGAGATATGGTTTTTTAAGCCGATTGTCTTTTATTAAGTCATTTAAAGAGAGGTTGTTGTTAAGAGTTTTAGCTTTAGAGAAGTATTTTTTTAATAAAAAATTAACTATGAGACGAGGAGAAATTAATAGGTTTTTTTTTAGAACCACGTATTTTAAATTTTAAACGTGCATTTAGGATTTTTTATTTTAATATGAAACGTCATGTTAAAGGACGATTTAAACGTAGGATTAATTTGTTATGACCATATCAACGTAAGTTTTTATCGCAAAGTAAATTTGTTTCAAAAACTAGTAATGTTGTTCGAAATCAATTGTATTATTTATATTTTTATGATTTTATTATAAATAAAATCATAAAAATATTTAAGATTGATGTTTTGAATCCTGGTTATAATTGAATGTTATTATTTTATTTGGTTTTTATATTGAATAGATATTTTTATAATAATAAGATTTTAAATTTATATCAATGGAAAAAAATTGTTCTAAGATTGAAATTAATATATTTTATGTTATTTAAGCAAGATAGAGTTATTTAAATATATATGTTATACGAATATATTATTTTATTTGTTTATCTTTTATTAGCATTAGCTATTGCAATATTAGTTGTAGCGTTATCTTTTTTTTTAGTATATCAAAATTCGGATTTGGAAAAAACTTCGTCGTATGAGTGTGGATTTAATCCATTTGGAGATTCAAGGGGTCGTTTTGAAGTTAGGTTTTATTTAGTTGCTATATTATTTATAATTTTTGATTTGGAAGTTTCATTTTTATTCCCTTGGTCTGTTGTAGTGAGTGTTTCAGGTTTGATGTGTTATGTTATGTGTATAAGTTTTCTTTTAATTTTGTTATTAGGGTTTTTATACGAATGGGTTAAAGGTGCTTTGGATTGATCTTAGTTTATGTTAGGGTTAAAGGTATTATCAACTATAAATAAGTTAACATTAAAGTATTTAATAGGTATTGTTTATGGTCAATCTAAATGTATTTTGTTGGTAAAAAAAAATTATTTGTTACCAATGGTTATGTTTTTATTTAGGTTTTCATCTCTTCGATTTGATATGTTAGTGGATATGTTTGCGGCAGATTATCCAAATAATAAATATCGTTTTGTGGTTTTTTATAATTTATTGAGTGTAACAAATAATATGCGTGTAATTATAAAAATATTTACAACGGATTTAGCATCTGTTCCGACATTGTCTAATTTTGTGTCTTCTGCAAATTGGTTGGAACGTGAAATTTGGGATATGTATGGTATTTGTTTTGATGGTCATACGGATTTGCGTCGAATCTTAACTGATTATGGTTTTTTAGGATTTCCGTTGAGAAAGGATTTTCCTGTTTCTGGTTTTTTTGAGTTACGCTATGATGATACTGAAAAGGTGGTTGTTGCTGAGCCTTTGGAATTAGCTCAAGAGATGCGTGTTTTTTATTTCGTTAATCCTTGAATACAATCTTAAAATATTTTAGAAATGACAAGTTTATCTGTTTATCCTTTTTTAAAGCGAGTTAAGAATTTAACTTTAAATTTTGGGCCGCAACACCCTGCAGCTCATGGAGTACTTCGTTTGGTAATAGAGTTAGATGGTGAATTTATTAGTCGTGCGGATCCGCATATTGGGTTATTGCATCGTGGTACAGAAAAGTTAATTGAGAATAAAACGTATTTACAAGCATTACCCTATTTTGATAGGTTGGATTATGTTTCAATGATGGCTCAAGAGCATGCATATTCTATTGCTGTGGAAAACTTGTTAGGAGTTGAAGTGCCATTGCGTGCAAAATATATTCGTGTGATTTATGCTGAAATCACACGAATATTAAATCATTTGTTGGCAGTAACTACGCATGCAATGGATGTTGGAGCGTTGACTCCTTTTCTTTGGGGATTTGAAGAACGGGAAAAGTTGATGGAGTTTTATGAACGTGTGTCAGGTGCTCGTTTTCATGCGGCTTATATACGCCCCGGTGGTGTAGCGTATGATTTGCCTTACGGTTTGTTGGATGATATTTACAAGTTTGTTGTTCAGTTTTCATATCGGTTAAACGAAATTGAACAGCTGTTATCTTGTAATCGGATTTGGAATCGTAGGTTAGTTGGCGTGGGCGTGGTACCGGCATCTGTTGCTATGGATTATGGGTTTAGTGGTGTAATGTTGCGTGGATCAGGAGTGATTTGAGATTTGAGGATGTTTGCGCCATATGATATTTATTCTGATATAAATTTTATGATTCCTGTTGGTACTGCTGGGGATTGTTTTGATCGGTATAAAATTCGTATTGAGGAAATGAGACAGAGTTTGTCAATTTTGTTATATTGTATAAAGAAAATACCTACAGGTTTTGTAAAAGTGGATGATCATAAAATATCTCCGCCAAGCCGTGCATTTATGAAATATAATATGGAAAGTATGATACATCATTTTAAATTATATTCTGAGCATTTTAATGTTCCTGCCGAAGAGACTTATGCTGCTGTAGAAGCACCTAAGGGTGAATTCGGTGTTTATTTAATATCTGATGGTACAAATAAGCCGTATCGTTGTCGTATAAAGGCACCTGGTTTTTTACATTTACAAGCTTTGAATTATATGGTAACAAATCATTTGTTAGCTGATTTGGTTACTATAATTGGTACTCAGGATATTGTTTTTGGTGAGGTTGATCGATAGTATTTCTTATGATAAAATATGTTTTAAGATTTAGACGTAGACAGCATACAACAAGGCTACCTTATTATGATTTAGTCATAATGAAGAAGTCAAGTCGTATGAGAGGAGCTGTTTTGGCAAGAGTTGGTTTTGTTCATTATCACGGTAATAAAAAATTAGTAGCTGTGGATATTGAAGAAGTATCTAAATGATTATTACGTGATATTGAAGTAAAATTTAAAGTTGCTAAATTTATTTCATTGTTATTTAATGATATTTTGTAAAGATTTTTTTAAATGTTTTTATTCTGTTTGAATAATTTTTTATATTTTAAAAGACCTTATGTGTTTTTTGATGGTCTTTAAGTAGTATTTTTATGAAGATATAAAAGATAGTTTTTATGGCGAAATTAAATATTAATAATAAAGTTGATTTCTTTGAAGGAGAGTATGGTGTTGTACAGTCAGTACGAGATGCTGTTGTAGTTGTTAAAGGATTGCAATTTGTCGGTGTAAATGAAATGGTTGAATTTTATTCTACACGCACTTTAAAACCTTTTATAAATAAAAGATTAGTTATGAAAGGTGTAGTGTTGAATTTAGAGCAAGGTTTTATTAAAGCGTTAGCGTTTGTTCCAGATTATAAAATTAAAAAAGGTTTTTTAGTTTTTCCTACTGGACGATTAATTGGATTTAGTGTTAATTTAGATTTGTTATTGGGTCGTGTTATAAATCCGTTGTGTGTAGCTATTGATGGTCGTTTATTAGCAGCCCAAACTTCTGTTCCATCTAAGTCAAATGGTTCTAAGTCTTATTTTTGTTCTTTTGATGCTGATACTAAGGCAGCTGGTATTATGGATCGACGTAAAGTTATTGAACCAGTTGTAACTGGTATAAAAATGATTGACATGTTGGTTCCTATAGGTCGCGGACAAAGGGAATTAATTATTGGGGATAAAAAAACCGGAAAAACTACTATAGCAATAGATACTATTTTAAATCAAAAAGGTACTGGTATGGTTTGTATTTATGTTGCTATTGGTAAACGGTTAGCGGAGATCGCTCGTGTAATTAGAACTTTAAGAGTTGAAAATGCATTGCAACATACTGTAATGGTTGTTTCAAGTGCATCCGATCCTGCTTCGTTGCAATATATTGCGCCATATACAGGTTGTGCAATCGCAGAGCAGTATGCAAAAATTGGTGTACCTTCATTAGTTATTTATGATGATTTAAGTCGTCATGCTGATGTTTATCGTCAAATTTCTTTATTGTTGCGTAGGCCAGTTGGTCGTGAGGCTTATCCTGGTGATGTGTTTTATTTGCATTCTCGTTTGTTAGAGCGTGCTGGTAGGATACAACAATTTTTTGGTATAACTTCTTCAGTTACTGCTTTGCCAATTGTTGAAACTTTACAAGGTGATGTATCAGCTTATGTACCAACTAATATTATTTCTATTACTGATGGTCAAATTTTTTTAGATGGCGTTAAGCATCAAGAAGGTTTGCGTCCTGCTGTTGATCCTGGTATTTCGGTCAGTCGTATTGGTTCTGCAGCACAGCCACGATTTATGAAAAATTTGGCTGGTTCTTTAAAATTGCAATTGGCTCAGTTTAGGGAAGTAGAAGAATTTGCAAAATTTGGTTCGGATTTGGATGCAGTTACTAAAAAAACTTTGGCGGATGGTTTACGTTTAACAGAAATGTTAAAGCAAGCTAAAAATAAACCTGCTGCTATTTATAAACAAGTGGTGTTATTGTATGCAGGTGCTCTTGGTTTTCTAGATAACATTGAGGTAACTTCAATAGAAAAATATGAGATTAGCTTATATGATTATTTAGAAAATCATGATATTTTTGTACCATATAAGTATATTACTGATACTTCTAAAATAGTATGGTTATCGGGTATTCGTAATGAAGGTTTGTCTAATAATTTAGTTTCTGAAGTTTTAAATGTATTTTCTATGGAAGTTTTGAATTGGAAAGTTGATGTTTTTAATTTGGAAGTAGCAGATTATACTAGTGGTCTGTATAAAAAATTATATTTAATGTTGTCTGACAATTTTAGTAAAGTATTTACTTTACATTTCAATAGTTTTAAAGGAATATTTAAAAACGATATTATTGAAAATTCGCCTAAATTTCAGGCTTTTGTGTTGGCAACTTTTCGCTTTTTTTTATTAAGAATATTGTTATGAATTTTTAGTATTTTTAATACTAAAAATTTAAATAAGGCAGTTCGATTGCAGTCTTTTGATGTGTCAAGCTTAAGAACATCTTTTGTTGTAAGTAAAGAGTTTGCTGAATTTGCTGAATTAGTATTTTTGTTTTCTGATTTGTTAGAGTTAGATTTAGAATTTTTGGATAACGTTATATCTAATATTCGTTTGTTTGTTTTAAATCCAAGTAAAAATATTACTAATTTCTTGTATAGTTCTTATGTTGTATATGGCAAAGTTCCATTATTACCTGAATTTCATTTGGTAGTAATGAAAACTGTCTTACCATATATTTTGAGGAACTTCTTGACGCCTGATAATAAATAATTCGACATGGCTCATACAGATTTAATTTTGGTGGCATCAACCTTTTGCTGAGGGTCGTTTTGTTGGTTGTTTATAATGCACCTTGGTTCTGTATGGGCCATGTCGAATTGCAGGCGAGAGGTTTTTGCCCGTCATTTGATATTAGAGTTATATGCACGGAGCATAACCGATCGTATTTTTAGAGTTAGTTCTTTTTTTGTAACAATGGGTATGTTACAAAATTATATGCCAAAATTAGGCAATTTTTCAGATAACATTTATTTATTCGTTTCTGGTTTGCCATTATTAAAAAATTATTAATAGTTTATGTTGAATAATAAATTTTTGTGACCACGTTGAGATATTATTTATCGCGATTTGGCGCGAGTGACAGAAGGTATGTCATTTTGAAACCGGTTTTTTGTTAAAACTTGGTTTGGTTGGGCATTTGCTTTTTTGGGTTTAGTTGGTATGTTTAGTTTAATTATATTATCATTTTTTTATTTTTATTCTTATTTTTATGAGTTTAGTTTATTTGAAATGAAACGTAGTTTTTTTATGGATCAATTTGTTTGTACTGTGGTTTTTTTAGAACAATTTATAAAATATATATATATATATTTATTAGAAATAATACGTGATTATTTTATTGTTTTAGATTTTTGATATTTTATGGGTCAGATATTAAGTAGAGTTATTTTTATATATCAAATTTATTTTGATGTAATTTTTCTATTTTTGTCGACAGAATGGTATGTTAGTTTTATTTCGTTGCCATATGATAATTTTTTGGAGCTATATTATTATTTATCACAGTGGAAAGATTATGATATGAATATTTTAAGAATAGTTAATGAAATGGATTCATATGCTTTTTCTCAATTTAGTTATATTGCATTGGAGTATATTACCTTTTATTATCAAAATCATTGGGATGCGCATAGATATGTTTCACGTGGTTATACATACCAAGATTATTTAAATTATAAATCTATGGAAATTTTGGATATAAGGAATAAATATGTATCTTATTTGGATGTTTTAGAAGATTGGGCTATCGCAGATCCAGAAAATGAAATGTTTAGGCGATTAAAGGCAGTGACATATCAATTTGATATACAACTTCGACAACGTGCATGATTGTTTGAATTTGATGAAGCTTTTAAGGAATTGAGAGATTTATTTAAAGATCCTGAACTTATAGCTCTTGTGAAAGAAGTTTCTCCTGAGGCCGCAAATTTTTTATTATTATTAGGTGATGAAATATGACGTATTTCTTCATATTTGAGATGGCCTTTGTTTCGTTGACTTTTATATCAGAATGATCTTCTTGAACGATTTCGTACTGAAGAAGGTAAATTTTTGGCTCGAGATAAGCGGTTATTAATGTGATTTCTTGAATTTTTTGAGTATGTGGATTATTTGTATTCTAAAAGGTATAAATTTGCATGGATTGAATTGATTCGAATGACTCAGTTGGAATATTGACAAAAGTGAGATTATTCGGAGTTGATTTGAAGGTATATGATGTTTTTGAGTAAACAAGATGAGATGTGAAAGGATAGGTTTAATTTTTTGTTGTTGTTGAATGATAATCCTATAACAGGTGAGGATTTTGTTTCTAATAAATGATATAAAAAGTTAAATAAGTCATTGGTCGATGCTCGTAACTCTACTACATATTTTGCTTTTTATAATCCGAATGTTGCTTTAATTTTTTATCGTATATCAACTTTAGTTAATGATCTTTATACTAAAACAGTTGAGGCGAAAACAGCTATAGATAAAGATAGAAGTTTAAATTGACTTATTCGGGGTATTACTTATCCAGATGTACCTTTGCGTTTTTTGGTAAAGTATTCTGATTTTAATATAAATTTATTTAGTTCCGTATTTGATTTTTATTTGTTGTGTTTTTTTAAGCTTTTTAGAAATTTTATTTTTTATAATATTTATGATTTTTTGAAATTTGTTTATTTTAATGTTATTGATGAGATAAGTATTTTTATTGAAATTTTTAGGGAAAGTTATCCTACACATAATTTGATCGATTTCTTTTGGAATTGCGATGTTTCTTGATTTAATTTTATTAGTGCTTTCGTTTTGTATGATATTTTAGAAAAATTTAATTTGGAGTCGTTCTTTTTTAGATGGCTTTCCTCGGTTTGTATACCGTTAAATATTTCAATATTTTTTTTAGATTTTAATGATCTATATACGTTTGAAAATTATAAATTGATGGTTACCGATTTTGTAAATTATTATGCATTGGATGGTGTAGTAGATCCTGACGGTTTTTTGAAGAAAAAATATTTTTATGTTGATACCTTTAATAATTCTTTATTCGATAATGGTAATAATTATTTTGAATTGTCTTATAATGCTTATCTTGTTAAATTTTTGACAGAATTATTGAGCTGATCTTTATCTGATATGTATAACGTTAATGTATTATCTCGATCATTTAGTGATACTGCTATTGAAAGAAAAAGTTTTTTCTTGGTTAATATTTTTGATGAAAAAGATACAATAAGAGAAAAGTTATTGATATATTGAAATCAATTTGATTGGTCTTTGCCTTTTTATTTACCAATCATTAATGAATTAATAGCAGATGATGAAATGTATTATTATTTTTCTTTTTGGTTTTATACGCATGGATTGAGTTTTTTTATGTCTTTTGATTTTTATGACAATATTTATTTATTTGTTTATTATAAATATTTAGTGTTTTTTAAAAATTTAGTTTCTAAGGTTGATAATTTTTTTATTAATAAGAAAATTATTGATTTGAATGGTTTTTTACATAATCTTTTTTCTAATTTTTTCAATATTTTGGATTATAAATTGTTTTTTGAGAGAAAGATTTGAGATGAAAATGCATATAATATGAAATTTGGTGGAAAGATTTCATATTCGCCGGAATTTTTTGGAAGAAATTTTAGAGAAGTATTTTTATTTGGAAGTGAATTTTTATCTTCATTATTATTGAAGGTTGTTTTTGTACAATATCATTTTAGGCATGTACATTATAATTTAATGGAGTTTTATGGTTTACCTAAAAGGGATTTTGATTTTCGGTTTAATAGGTTTAATTCTATACGTCGGTTGCGTACGTTAAGAACTATGGTTTATCAAATGAATAAATTGTGATTTCCAGAGGCTTTTTATTTACATGGTCATTTTTATTGGTACAGATTTAAGCCTATTTTTGAGATGCGTTATGATGTTTTGCCATATTATATAATGCCGTTTAATGCTTTTTGAGATAAATCTATTTTTTGAAAATTTGGAATGAATTTTGTTGAAAGTATTATGAATTTACGTTCATTTTATGTGTTTCCACGCTATAATATGGAAATGTTAGGTGATTCAATTGGTGGTTTTGTTTCTGCAGAGTCGTTTAGGGATAAATGGGTTGGTCCATGAGATGGTCGGTTTTCGAATGATCATACAATATATACTAACGTGTCATATAGTAATAGAGCAAAAATAGCTTTTAGATTATTACATGGTACAGGTTTTCATAAAAAAAGTTTGTCTGATAATTTTTATGCTTATAGGAATGAGGATTTATTGGAAAATGTTTCTTCGCGTATGCTTTCTCATGGGGTTAAGAAAAGGGATGGTAAAAAACCGGAATGGTTAGCTGATATGGCTTTTAGGCAAGCGTACATTGATTCTTTTTTTGGAAAAAAAAAAGTATTTGATGTTTCAAATGTTGCTAATATAATACAGTATTCTGATTATAAAGATGATATTAAAGATAGACTTATATATAATTATAAGTTAAGAAAATTGTATAGTTTGTTTTTTGGTAGATCGTTAAATAGGGATAATAATGTTATATCTGATATTGAAAATAATGTATCTTTATATAAAAATAAGTTTAAAGAAGGATCAATTTCTTTTTCTTTAAAAAAAGATTTAGGAGAACTTAATAGTAAGCTTACAGAGTCTAAACCGGGAACGGAACCTGAATCTGAATTTGAGGATAGGTCTTTTGGTTCTAAGCTTAAGTCTAGATTGGGGATTGGTTCTTTGTTGAGGCCAGAAAGTACACATAAATCTAATAATAATAATAATGAAGATAAAGAAGAATTTTATAGTTTGGGTCGTAGTAATGTTATGATGTCTGATTTTGATAGTGTTGAATATAGACAAGAAGTTGATATGGTGAGGAAATATTTGTATAAGAAGTATTTTGGAGATGATATATTTTTAAGGCGTATAAATGTTGAAGCCGATAAATATATGCGTGATTATGTACACGATGATAATAGATTTTTTGTAAAACATAAAGCGGCTGGAAATTATATTTATAAGGTAAGATTGCGAGATTATTATCCTTATGGTGTTCGAACATTGCGTGAATTTTTGATTTTTGTTTTTTGTATTCCTTCTTTAATTTTATTTAGTTTTGTTGTACAATGACGTTGATTGTTTCAGTATTATTTTGTTTCGAATTGGGATACATATATTTATGGTTCATATTTTCCTTTTTTTGACGCATGAAATAAGACGGTAATAGAGGATTATTATTTATGGGGACTTGATGTTTACAGTGAAACAACTTATGTACATGCATATACTAGATATATTGTTTTTTTACGGTGAATACCATATTTGTTAATTTTATATTTAATATTACGTTGTATTGATCCAATTTTAGGTTTTACGTATATGTCTGGTTTTGGGAATTTGTTATTTATAGAAGATTATATTTTAACGAAACTTTTTGGTACGTATACTTCAAATGTTTATTGATGGCAACGTGATTTGGGGATTGAAAGTTCGTTTATGGATAATATGGATATGTATGTTAGTTATAATACTTGGTTTTTTTATGGAAAGCAGGTAATTTATTGGGTTTTTATAGCTTTTATAGTTTTGTTTTTTTATACTAATATAGTTATTGTTTTTTTTGTATTAAGGCGTCGTTTTTGATATTTGTTGGAAAGATATTTATTGAACAGGTTTTTTCCTTTAGGTTTTTTTTTGATACCTAGTATTTGGGTTTTGTTGGGTTCAATTGTATCGTTTGGACGGTCTAAATTTGTTAATATGTTTGGTGATCCTTTGTTTTTTTATACTCGTAATAATTGATCTTTAGATTTAAATTTTAATTTTTATAGAAAATATATGTTAGATAATAAATTGTTGTATTTGAGTTATTCATTAGGTTCATATAAATTAGTTTTGTATAGGAACAATGATTGAAGATTATATAAAACTAGTTATTGGTGACCACAATATGAGAATCTTGATTTGAATAAGTTAATATTGAATTGTGTTGGAGCTTTGGATTTGGAAAATAAACCAGGTTTATTTTTTGGTAATTCGAATTTATATAGTGTAAAGTTTGTTGAAGATGTTTGTTTGAGGCATGTTGCTTTAAATGAAGATTTGCTTTTTTTACAGCAAATTTATCGGATGATGTTTTTGGATGTAATGTATAGTCAGGTTTTAAATCGTAAAGATGTTAAATTAAATGTTTCATTATTATCTGAGTGGTTTAAACAATTAAATTTTATGCGTCTTAACGGATTTGTTTCTAGCGCGGAATTTGTCAATGCTAAGTTTTCTTATTGGGTGTTATCTTCTGATCAGATTTATTTTGATTTTTCATCTTTAGATAGTATTAGAAAAATTGAGCGTGGTTTTGGCTTTATGAATTCTTTTTATGGATATAATAATATGAATGATTATGTTAAGTTGTCAATGGGATTTTTGAATTCAGGTATGTCTGTTATGGATGATAAAGAAGTGGATTGGTTTTAGGTAGTTATGAAAAAGGGATTTGATTTTATTTCTATGCATAATGTTTTGGTTGATTCGTATTTGGGTCAGTATGGTTTATTTTATGATTATTTTTTTAAGCCGAATTTGGTTTATAGAAAGGTATCTCAAAATAGTTGAGCGTTTTATTCTTTATTACAATTGAGAAAGCGTGTACGTTCTTATAAAGTTATGGAACCTTATTTGTCGAAAATTGAACGTAAATATAAACATAGAAAACAACGTGATCGGTTTTTAGTAAAATTATCGCGAATTGTAGAGAAAGTAGATAGACCGTTTATTGAATCTAAAGCGATGCGTAGAGTTTTATTTGCGTTGTCGCGAGTGCAGGTAGAGTTCCCATATAATTTTAAGCTTACGGGGACATTTAGGGATTTTCAATTGGAAAAGTTTGATTATAATTTACTGAAGTATTTTTTTTTTTCTAATAGTGGTTATGTGCGTCGTGTGGATGGAGTTTATCCTTTGAAAGATTATATTCGATTTATAACGGATCGTACATTTTTGTCTAATAATAGAATTTATTCGCCGGTTAGTCTTCAAATGATGTATTGGTTTTATTGACGTAAAAAAAAACCGAAAGTGGATTTTCCTTTGCGTTTTTATGATTATTCTTTTTATAGCCGTATGCGTTTTTATGGTTTGGACAATTATTTATTTCAAAATGTATTTATAAAAGATAATTATAATGATGATAATTTTTTTAGATTTTGGGTTAAGTCTGATTATTTATCGAGGTTGAATTTTAAGAATGGACGTAAAATTCAGCAAGTTTGTTTGAGATCTAATGAATGAGTATTTTTTAAAGAAATTGATTTGATAACAAATAATTTTTTAATTCGGAATGGTTATACTTGAAATAATTCTAAGAGTGATAGTTTATTTGTCAATGATGTTTATTTTTATTTATCTAATTGGTATAATATTTTGTGAAGTAGTAATAATACTCGTTTGTCTTTAGAATTTCGGACAAGGACATTACGATTGGGTTATAATGAGCGTGCGCATATTTTACCGTTGGGTTATACTTTTTATGAATTTTGAAATTTTTTTGAAGTTTGGACAAAATTGCGAAGAGTTTATCCCTTTTTTTTGAATGATATAACAAATTTAGATAGACGTTATCCTAAAGTATATTTTTCAAATGATATTTATTGGTTTTTATCAAGTAGTTTTGAGAAGATGTTAAATATTGATTGGATATTTGTTTATTTTTATGATTATTATTTTTATGAATTTTTATATTATAATGTATTATTATATATAATTTTGTTTTGATATAAAAGATGTTTTAGTCTTGGTGTTTCGCCTGTTGTGAGTTATGATTTAAGATTTGGTTATGTATTTTTGAGCAGGTTGTTGATCTATTTTATGGGTTTTTATTTGAAGAATAAGAAGCATAAACAGGGGTATAAAAATAGTGGTTTTTTTGTTTTTTTAGTTAGTTTTTTTAATAATTATGATTTTTTGTTTATGTATTTATTGAAATTGAATTATTATTATTTTAGTTATTCTACTTATTATTATTATTTTGATATTTTTAGAAAAATTTTATTGTTCAAACGAAAAAGTGTTTTGTTGGATCAGAAAATTTTATTTTATAATTATATTTGATATTTTGCTAAGGATCTTTGAATTAAAAGTATCAAAATGCCTGTTGTTTTAACTGATACATTATTGTTTAATTTTATTTATAAGAATGAGAATTTTCCTTTGTTTTTAGAGAATCTGTTTAATTTTTCTATTAATGAAGATCGAACGGTGCAATCTGTATTAGATGATACAACTTTAGGGACGTCATATGTTTCTGATTGATATATCCATGGATTGTCTTCGGATTCATCAGCATTTTTTTCTGTTAATGACGGTTTAAATTCTTTGAATTTTTATAATGCTTTTTCGATAACTGAAAGTTTTGAAGCAGAACGATATAATTTTTATGATTTTGGAGAAGAAAGTGTAACGTTTCATAGTCGTTCTGGTAAGTATAAAGAAACTAGTATGCCATTAATAGTTGATTTTGTTTTGCAGTGTGTAGAATATCTAGCAACTCATTTTAGTGTGTCTGAGGATCCTGAAATCTTACGTAATATAGATAATATACGAAGAAATTGATTTTTACGAAGAACGCCAGTAGTTTATCATACTGAACTTCCCTTTGTTTTTAATCAGTCTTATAATTTAGCGTATACTATATTTTTTATGGAGGAATATGAATTTTATTGGAAAAGAATAATTGTTCTTTTGGAACAAGATGTTTATACTTTGTCATGATATGTTAATAAAATTTTAGGTGACAAAGTTCCATATAATTATAGGCAGAAATCTGTAAAACGGTTAGAGAAGAGATTTTCTTTGTTTATTAATAAATTTCCATATAATGATATAGTATATCGCTCGATGACTGCATCTTATTATAATGGGATTAAACGTTTTTATAATAATATTAAAAAATATGGTAATTATTATTTTGGTTATGGTAGAAAATATGGTGTGACACAACAGGAGTTGGAATGAATTGGTGATCATATGACTTTGATTTTAGATTATAAGTTTTTAACTTATGATTATTTATTAAACTTTACAATGTCAATTTATCATTGATATAGTTTTCTTTCTAAGTCATTTGGATTGGTTCCAATAAGTTATCATATAAGTGATAGTTTTAGTAGTTTATTACCACAATATCGTTTTGAATTAATATCTACTCGATTTAATGATTACTTAGGATATGTTAAAAGAATTAATCAATGGGAGATTGAGTTTGAACCTATAGGTGAATTGGTGGTTACAGATCCTGTTTATTTTCTTGATTTGTATAATAAGTTTCATTCGAGTGTTGATTTAAATAAGGAGTGAGTTAAGAGGGAAAATTGATTACTTAAAGAAGATTTGGCTTTAGAGAATGATAAACAGTATAGTATACGATGGTTTATTGATTATTCTAGTGTGCGTGCTTCAATTTTTAGTAGATTACGTGGAGGACATCGTAAACGAGATAAATGGCGTTCGAAATTATATTCTAAATATTTTCGCGAGCCTTTGTTTTTTTTTAATTTTGATTATGATTTTGGTGATCAAAAAAGAATTAGGAAAATGCGTTTTAATTGGAATGTTTTTCCTGTTAATTGTTTTTATTTGAGCAAATTTCCATGGGATTTTGTTTATGATTCTTTTTTTTATTATGTAAGTCATGTTACTTTATATGATGTTAAAATGTATAGAACTAATGATTGGTTTTTTCTATTCAAGTGTGTTGTTGAGCATGCGAATTATAGTGTACGGGATTTTAATCCATTTGGTTTTAATACAGCAAGTATGAAAGAAATTGGTTTTGATTATGCTTTTTTGGGAAAATCTTTTTGAGGGTTAAGGTCTTATAATGGTTTGGTTGTAGGATATGATAAAATTTCTTTTAATAAGGGTATAACTAATGTGAGTTGTAAAGGAATTATAAATAAATCAGTAAAATCCAGTCTATTTACGTTTATAAATAATATAATATAGTATGATTATGACGTCTTGATTGAGTTTAATGTTGAGGGTTCTTAGGGTTAAGAATTTAATATGTGTATGTATAAGGTTTGCATTTTAGGGCGGTTAAAGGGAAAGGTGAGTTGTTTCATCATAATCTTATGGTATTAAATTTAAACTTCGACGAATGGTTAAATTTGCAGATTCGTTGGTTTTTTTTTGAAAATCTTAAATTTTATATATCAGGTTTATAATTTTTAGTAAAATTTTTTTTTTATTAAATTTTTTTGTACTTTTGTTGTTTTGGTTAATAAGATTAGTTATGTTACGGAAGTGTTTTGGACTTAAATCAGCCCGCCTTGGTTTGCTCTTGGGGGCTAAAAAGTCTTTTTTAAAAATTTTAAATATAGTTAAGTTTGTTAAATTTCAGTTTTTGTTGTTAGTCGTTATTTATAATGTAAGATTAGTTATGTTACGTAAGTTATTTGGACTTAAAATAGCCCACCTTGGTTTGCTCTTGGGGGCTGAAAAGTCTTTTCAAAAATTAAAGTTTTTAAGTATAGTTAAATTTCAGTTTTTGTTGTTAGTCGTTTTATTCAATATAAAATTAATTATGTTACGTAGGTTATTTGGATTTAAAATAGCCCGCCTTGGTTTATTCTTGGGGGCTAAAAAGTCTTTTTTAAAAATTTTAAATATAGTTAAGTTTGTTAAATTTCAGTTTTTGCCGTTAGTCGTTATTTATAATATTTTTACTTATGAAAACAAAATTTAAACGTATGTCGATGTTTAATGCCGACTTTGTGTTTTTTAACAGAGGGGCAAAAATATTTCTTAGTCAGTTTGGTTTTAATAGCGACCGTAGTTCGCAGAGCCAACGTATATACCCATGAGAATTAGGTTTTTCCCACAGATGGAAATGGTTGCAACATAATTATATGATGGCATATCAACAAATGTCGGATAAAAATTATTTGTTTTTTCTGGAAGATAATAAAGGCATTACTTATGAGAATATTTCTGGTGATATAAATAGTTTGTCGCAGACGTTGAATTATTTGCAGGTAACACGTTATTTAAAATTGTTAATTAATCCATTTTATTTAATATGGCAGTTTTTTTGAGCTGAAGTCTTTTATATTAATAATTTGTCATTTATTGAGCAGTTTCGTAGTTATTCTAAATATGGTAGGAGGTTTTGATTTTTTGATTACTTGTTTTATAGTGTTTTTAACGTAAACCATGTTTTTTTTTCTTATATTATTAGAGATTTTTTTTATTATTTATATTTAAAAATGGTATATAGAATGGGATTTATTAAAGTATTTCAATTATTTTGAAAAATTTTAATTGACTATATAAATTGTAAGTTTAATAGAACGACCATAAAAAATATTTATAGGTTTTTTGCATTTATTACTGTATTGGATAGATCTGATTTAATGAAATTCGATGATAGAACCCCTGGTGAAAAATCAAGATATCTTTTTTCGCCATTGACGCATTTGAATTCATTTATGTTAAAATTCGTTACGGTCAAAGTGTCTTTTAAATTGAATTATAGGGATAAAAAATATAGAGCTTCTAAGATTAGTGTTGTTTTACAACGTTTGTTAAAAAGATATTTTTATATTAAAAGTAAATTTGCTATAATTTTTGATAATTTTCGTAGAAAATATATTAATTTAGTTGTGCAACACAAAGCTTTATCTCATTTGATGTTACAATTAGGTACTTCTAAAGATTATATTCTTTGGTCTATGTTAAATGAAATATTGTATATTTATAAAAATAAAGTTGATAAAATTGTTTTTTTATTTAAAGTCCAAAGGATACAATTGTTAAAGTTACAGGAAAAAAGAAAAAAACAACGACGAATTATGGTATTAAATTATGTGGATAAAGATAAAATGGGATTAGGTGAGTTGTTTCATGCTTTTTCTGTTTTTAATCAAAATTTGGTTAGTAAGGTTAAGAAATTGAGAGAGAAATTTTATCTGCGTGAATATGAAGATTTTGTAGTTGTGTTTCGTGATTTAAAATTAAGTTCAAAAAAAGTTAATATAAAGAAATATCGAAATGATGAAACATATATGGGAGTTTTGTTAAAGAGATTAATTTGAGGCGTTTCTATGGATTTAATTTTTTTAAATTTTACAAAATTTAAAAAAATTAAATTTGTTAACATTAACTGGTTTAACAAGAGTCGTTTGAGTTTTGATTGATTATTGAGTAATTTTATTTTTGTAGGTGAATATCGTTTTTTTTTATTTAAAACAAATGATTTTGGATTGTTTTTAGATCGTTGTGATACGTGATATGACAATTTTGGCAAGTTTCCCTGGTCTTTAAATGTTTATTCGTTAGGAGGGTGTAGGGAAATTATGGATGCATTTGTTTTAAATTATCGATCGCTTGTATTATCTCCGAGTAAATTAATAAGTAATAAAATAGTCTTGTTATTGCTTGGCAATTTAAATTTAAAAGATGTTTTGGGTTTTCTTTCGTATAATAAGTATTTTTTTAAGAAATTTAGTGTTAAATCTATTGGTATGATTTTATTTTATTTAATTTATATTTTGGTTTTGTTCTTTTTCATTATTGGTCGTAAGATTTGAGTTTTTAGAGAAGAAATTGTTTTAAGCGTAATTGAATTATTGTTTTATGGGTTATTGTTGTTGTTTTTGATGTGATTTATTTATTTTAAATACCTTGGTGTTGTTTTTGTTATGTTTATTTTAGGAGTAAGTTTTTTGTTTGTATCGTTTATTTTATTTAATGGGTTCCGTTTATTTTATAAGTTATTAGTTCGTATTTTGTCGGGCGAAAAAATGATTATGCAGTTGATGTTGTTATTTTTAGTTTGTTCTACTCACTTATATTATGGTTTATTTGTTTTGGATTTTTTATTTTTTAGGAAATATGGTATTACTAATAAACAACTTATTACTTTGTTGGGTGTGTTTTTGTATGTACGTGAAAGTTTGTTTTTTTATTTACCTTTTTATTATATGCGTACATTAGGATTATTGGATTATTTAGGTTTGTTTTTTCATTTAATGAGTAAATTTTGAATTTTGTCTCGAGATATGGTTAATGTTATTAGGAATAGAAATAGAATTTGGTTTTATGTTACTGACCAGTATTATTGAAATATTTATTTCGATGTTTATTTATTATTTGGAGGGTATAATTTTATTTATGATTATTTTTATGATTATCTTTTCTTGAGTAAAGATTTATTAAGAACAACAGGTGGTGTGGTTTTGTTCTTTGAAATTGTTTTTGAACTATTATTGAATTTAATATTTTGATGTGCTGTTATTTTGGTTTTGGTATTACGTCAATTATTGGTTTTTTTAGCTTATTTATTCGTTTCGGTTTATTCATGGTTTGTTTTATATTTTAATGTTGGATTAAATCATGTAGGTATTCTTTGTCGTTTTGTTTGATGAAGAATATGAGGTTTTTTATTATATTGTTTTTGAAGGGTTTGGATGTTTTTTGATTTTTTTTTTAGTTTTTTTCGTATGATATTTAGTTTTATTTTTTTTTCTGAATTTAAATATTGAATCTGGAATTCATTATTTTGAAATAATGTGATTTTTCGTTTGCATGATGATGTTAAGTTTAATTTTAATGTTGGTTTTTATATTAGTCATTTCTATTTTAAAAGAAGGTTACAATCGTTAATTTGAATCAAATATATTAGATTAAACACAAAAGAAAGGGTTATAGTGGATTATAATAGTTATGTTGGTTTATCATTGAAACGGATAGTATTTGATTTTTTTTTTTATAGGTTAAATATAATAATGAGAACGTATTTAGGTTCATTACTTGTTTTAGTAAAACGGTTTTTGAATTGAGTTGAATGAACTCCTCAGTTGTTTAATAAAGCTATGGATATGGTTTTGAGATCTTTATTTCTGATAATCCGCGTTTATAATAATATTGTGTTACAATATATGAATTATAATTTAGTTCTTTTAAATTATATTTATTCGGTACGTGATTATATTTGGATAATAAATTGGATTTTGTTAACACAATCAGGGTTTCCATTTTGATGACGTGGTAGGTTGTTTTTTTCTTCGTTAAAATTTAATAGAAAATATTTTTTTTTTAGTTCTTTAGTGGAATTATTTGAAGGTTTAAATTTTTGGACCGGTCATTATTATAATGCATCTTTGTTTTTTCGTTATAATTTTTATTTTTCTAGTATGTCTTTTTTTTGAGATGTATTGTGAGCACGGTTTAGAGTAGATTTTACTTCAATATTCAAGTTATTTTCAAATGAAAAAGCTGTGGGGTTTTTTAGGGATTTTTATTTTTATTCTATTTTACCATTTAATTTGTTTAAAACGCGTTCTAATTCGATGTTTTTTTTGGATTTCAATTTTATTTTTAATTTGTTAGATACTAGTTTGGTATTTAATAATAATCTTTATGTAAATAAATTGAATGTGAGTAAAACAGGAGTTTATGGAATACAGAAGGTATTTTTTTTTATTAGGTCGTTTTTGAAACGTTTAATTATGGTCTTTTATTTGCCTTTGTTTGTTTTATGAAAGGCATTAAAATTTTTTGTCCTTATTATTGGTTTTATTTATGGATTTATGCCAATTGTGCTAGTTTTAGTTTTAATTAACATTATAGTCCGAATTTTATTTAAAGTATTGACATTTATTTGGGAAAAGGTGGTTTTAGTTTTAATTAACATTATGGTCCGAATTTTGTTGAAAATTTTAAAATTTATTTGAAAAGAAATTAAGGAGGAATTTAATCCTAATAGAAGTTATGTTGAGCGTTAGTATATTTATATTTTTTGTTATTCTTTGGGGCGGTTTTACTGTTTTTTTATACCGCGTTTGTAGTTTCTTTTTTAAAGATGAAACTACTTGTTTAATTATTAAAAAAATTAAGGGTAAAAAGAAAAAAAAAAGCGAAAGCGTTTCGGAATTTATTTCTAGGTTAGTTTATAAGTTATATTTATTAAAAAATAAATATTGAGTTCGAAAATTGGCAAGAATTTTTTTTGATCTTTATTTTTTATATAGTTTTATATTTTTGTCGGTTATTTTTGATTTATTGTTCGTGGTTTGAGGTTTCAGCTTAACGTGGTATGATGTAGCGCCGGACTTTTGTATAGGGGTCAGATCGTTTTTTGAATTTCATACTGCAGAGTGTAACGCGCAGTTTTTTTTTTGGTTTATTGAGATCGATAAGTCATTAAAGTTTTTTTTTGAATTTTTTGTTTTTTTAGTTGAATTTTTAGGAGATATAATTATTCCTGATTTGGCTTTTGATACGGTGCACGGCTTTTCGGGAAATGAAGTTTGTATTACTTCTAATGATGTTAAGTTTCGGTTTGAGCGTCCTTTGATTTATTTTAATGAAGGTAATGAGGCTGGGGGTCAGGTTATTACTGATCTAAATAATAAAAATAAGTATAACGTATATTCATTATCAAAAGTGGAGATTTTGCCATACGCGACGGAATGTGTTCGACAGGTTCATGTTGATAAGACCGAAGAAGATATTTTGAAAAAGTTTTTAGAGGATCATCCAACTAAGGAAAGTTTGTTATCTTTGCGCCATAAAGGAAATTTTTTTACGTATTTTAAAAATGCGTTTGGGTTTCGGTTAATGCAGGGAGCTGTTGATGGTGCTTTGGGATGTCATTTGCCGTCTGACCCTAATGCATTTTTGTATCAAATGGATTCAGATATAAGGAAGGTACGTAAAGAAATGGGTTGATTTCGGTATATTTTCGAAGGTTTTATATTTTCTGATTTCAAAATTTGATTGGCTAAGCAGTTGGGTTGGAAAGAGTTCTCAGATTTTTTGTTTAAATCGGATTATGAGCGGTTTAAATCAGATTATGATTGGTTTGTTGATAATTACACGAAATATAGTATGAGCAGAAATGCTCTAATACAATTCTTATATGATATTACTCATGTAAACCTAGGACAGAAAGGTTTGGTAGTTGAAACCATTGAGGATATGATAAATATGTGTACGGATTTAGGGGATACTTATCAGTTTAGGTATAATGTGTATTATACACATTATATGGTAGGACGTTCTGTTGATTATTTGTCTTCACAGGATTTAGTTTCAGAGTATAAAAGTCATGTTGATTCTTTGTATAAGCGATCGGACAACAATGAAGTGTTAGAATCAGAATTTGGTAATCCTGAAAATTTGTATAATTATTTTCAGTTTAATGAAAAATATCAGCGGTTACAAGTTCAAAATTTTAGACTTAATCTTAATTTATTTAAAAATTTTTTAGAAACAGGCAATACTGATAGTTCTGTTGCTTTACGAGAGTTTAGTCAGAATCAGGGAGCTTTTTTAGTTCCTTTTGTTATAGATAGAATCGAATCTAATAATCAAGAAATTTCGGATATTACGAAAGTTTTGGCACAATTTACCCATTATAGAAATTTTAAGTATGTAGACCATAAACCATTGTCGTTGCCATATATGTGAATTTATTCATATGGCTTAAAGCATCACGGGGCATGTCGTTTTTGAAGTCCATATTATTGTGTAAATTACATGTGGTTTCAGCGTATAATATATCCTGATGTAAGCGCAGCTTGGGCTTATGATTCTTGGCTAAATCATATATTGTGTCAAAACAAAAACAAAATTCCTGTTGTACGTGGCTTGAATTTATATAGAACACGTTACGAGATGGTAAATAATAATGGTTTGGATGATTTTAGTTGGTATAAGTGGTTGCTTGCCTTGAAGCCTAATGCTAATGTGGCAGAAATAGGCACGTTGTTGATTGCGAATAAGGTTTTTCATTCTTTTATGTCACCTGCCGATATTTTGGTATATGATCAATATTTAATATACTTTTTAGACGTTTTTAAATCGATGGTGAAAAAAACTGAATTGTTAAATCAATCAGTTTCTTTAGATGCTAGTGGAAAGCCATCTGAGTTATTAAAATTAGATAATTTTAAGTTAGATTTTGGTATAAGTTCGCTTGAAGAACTTCAAAATCTAACGAAGGAGAATTTGAAACACTTGAAAACATTACCTATATATAATTTTGTGGTTATGCTTTACTGGGATTTTTTTCGTTGTCATGCTGGAGAGGAAAAAGATTGACTAGATAAGCTTTTTGGTGAGCGTTTTCAGGAATTTGTTTTATTAAAACAAAGGTTACGCATGTATTCCTATAAGCATATATCAAATTTTTATGTTATGACATCCAATATGCGTAGACTTTATATGTTGGATGCTATAGCTAATAAAAATACGTGAATTCGGTTGACTGAACGTGATGTTCTTTCACTAGGTGTAAAATGTCAGATGCCGATATATCAATTGGAGCCAAACAATCAAATCTTTGCTCAGGCAAATAATTGAAATCAAATGAATACATTTTTAGAGGTAAATGCTTCGATGGCTGTTAATTTTATTAATAATGTACCTATCACTACAGTTGATCATTCTGTAGTGCGTCCAGAGTTACGTTGAACTGAAATTGAAGTAGATTCTTTTTTGAAGAACCATATATTGGATATATCTTTAGAATATAATACTTATCCTTGTTTTACGCGTTATAATATACCTTACCTTGGTGAAGAGCAGTTAACATCTTATTCAAAAAGTGCGGCTAAACCTACCGTTGAACCAGATTATTTGGATGATGTAAAGCGGTATAAAGATTTTTGACGTGGTGTATTTAGGAGAGGAGAGAGACGATTTCATAATGTTTTGGATCCGAATATATTTAAGCCTTTTTGGTGATATCATAATTCTTATGTTCGTGAAGAAGAAATAGTTCGGTTTCGTTTTGTTTGAAGCAGTAGACGTCAATCTTATGTGATTATGTTTACATAATGTTTAGGTTAGTTCACGATTTATAGGATAAATTGTGTGATTCGCTAACCGATGTATTGGTTTTATATGAGCCTATTTCAACTTAGTAATGATATACATCAAATATGATTAGGTTAACGGTTTATTTACCCGTTTATCCTAATCAATATAACCAAGACGCATCATAATTCAACTCTATTTGATATTTTTAAACCATAAAATCCATTAATTGGTGCCAATGTTATATGTCCTCTTCTTCTGGGATTTGTAAATAATTGGTGCCAATGTTATATGTCCTCCTTCTTCTGGGATTTGTAAATAATTGGTGCCAATGTTATATGTCCTCTTCTTCTGGGATTT
>Ga0006576J49610_1001768_pt1 | contig 19218 bp, 16 predicted proteins | sample HigsolmetaAR206R_FD_49610 | JGI IMG/M metagenome (IMG submission 49610)
TATTTTTTGGTAATAATTGATTAATATTATATCCACAAGGAGAGTAATAAATGTTAAAAAGGTTTATATGTGTAATTCTAAGTATCGCTTTGTTTTTATCTGTTTTACCCACTTATTCCAGAGCAGAAACTGAACAACCGAAAGAATCAACAACAATGAACACAGATAATAATCTAAAAGAAATTGTTTCAGAAAGAGATGAGTATTCCAAAACATTCGTAGATGATAAGGGGAATTTCACGAAAGAAATATATGCTGAACCCATCCATACAAAAGTTAATGGCAAATGGGAGGAAATTTCTACAAAACTTAAAGAAGATAAAACTGAAGAAGCATTCAAAACCGAGCTAACTAAACTGGAAGCCACTTATCCGAAAAAAATGGATAAAGGGAAAAAAATAAAATACAGATTTGGAAAAGACGAATTAACGTTTTTAAATATAACGGCTTCCGATGGCGAACAAAAATACTTGCCGAATAAATCCGATAAAACCAAGTATGAAGATAACAAAATCATGTATGAAGAAGTTTTTCCAGGCATTAACCTTCGTCATGTTTCATTCAATAATGAAGTAAAAGAGGATTGGATCATCAAAAGTTATCAAGGCATTAATGAATTTAATTATGAAGTGGCGACGCGTCTAACGCCGCGTATGGAAGAAAATGGATCAATCGGATTCTACAAGGACAAAAAATTTAGATTCATGGTCATTTTCTGTGGAAAAGTTGAATGAACATGAAAAAACTCGCTATTTCCTGGCAATCCTTTTTCTAGGCTTAAAAAACGAATGGAGGAAATAGCGAGTGAAAACAAATATTTGTTTATCCCTAGGATTGCCTGAATTCACGATATTAAACCAACAAGAACAGGAAAATCGAATTCTTCTTCGGGTGATGACTCATACCGGGCCAAAACGGTGCCCCCATTGCGGTTTCATTAAGGTCAAACATCATGATCAGCGCGTTCGAAAGGTTCGAGATCTCGACCTCTTGGGCAAAAGTCTCTTTCTTTTGATTCAAGTTCGACGTTGGTATTGCTTGAACTGTGAGGCGGTTTTTAGTGAAGAGCTTCCTTCGGTTCCTCCGGGGAAGCATCAGACCTATCGGTTTAGAGAACATATCTTCAAAATGTGCCAAGACACAACGATAAGCTACGTCAGCCGGCAAATTCATATGAGCTATAAGACCGTCGAGCGCATTTATTACGATCTGGCCGCACCATCCATCCCGGACATCGAACCCTCAGCGGTGATTGGGATTGACGAAGTGGCGGTTCGTAAAGGACATCGCTATGAAACGGTGGTTTCAGATCTCCTTACCGGTCACGTTCATCTGATGGGGGCAAATCGAGATACGTCCTCAACGATCCAATTATTAGCGCCTTTGGCGGAATATCCTATCCAGGCCGTTGTGATGGACATGTGGCGGCCGTTCTATAAGGCGGTTCAACAGGTCTTTCCAAATACGCCAATTGTTATCGATAAGTATCATGTGGTTCAAAAAATTAATCATGCCTTTGACCAAATTCGTAAAAACACTCAACATCAAGTAAAGGGGCTTAAGAAAGGACGCTATGCCTTATTAAAAAGGCCCTTTCGATTGACAGAAAAACAGTTCCAAAAGCTGGATCACTATCATCAGGAATCACAAGAACTGGCCCATGCTTATTATCTGAAGGAATGGTTTTATGATTTCTATGAACAGCCAAATATCGATGAGGCGAGGAACTTCTTGGCGCAATGGATCGAAGCCGCAACATCCAGCCCTTTTAAACCTTATCATGAATTGGTCAAAACGCTTGAATCCTGGAAAATGCATATTTTAAAGTTCTTTGAGTTACCCTATACGAATGCGAGAACCGAAGGGACAAACCACAAAATTAAGAACAGAAAGCGCATGTCATATGGATTTAGGAATCTGGAACATTTTCGCATTCGCGTCAAGCTTGAATGTTCAAGCCGTGGTATCCATCCGTCCCCTTCTTCGCCGTCCCATAGTCTAGCTGATGTCGCTTAGGCGTCAAGCCAAAAGCGCTTGACCCCCTGCGCTCCATCCGCTTAATGGTTGGTACGCGAGAAGGAGATTCTCTAGCCTATGAAAAGGCTGGATTGGGCGAGTTTCTACAGAAAATGACAAAGAGCCAAAATTTAAAAATAAGGTCTTTGAATTGCCCAGTCCGATCATGGAAGACTCGAATTATAATAGCGGATTGGGAAACGGCGTTCAATCAAGAGATTTACATTATGAATTGTCGAAACGAGGAAAAAATCAATACAATATTAAGCTCGTCGTGGACAAAAAATGGCTCGAATCTCCGGATCGCGTTTATCCTGTTTACATTGACCCTTCAGTTACCATTGATGCATTAGGGGATACATTTGTATCCAGTGCCTATCCTAACACGAACTACAATAAAGAATGGGATTCTTCTCAAGGAGAATACGTTTTAAAAGTTGGAAAATATGACAGCACAACTGGAACGAATTACGCATTTATTAAGTTTAGTATTGTAGGAGATTTAAAGGGTGCCATCATTGACTCCGCCACTTTAAAAGTTTATGTGACGCATGCGTATTACGCAACGACCCCAACGGGGCTATGGGTTGATCGTGTAAATGGTCCATGGAATGTCGATGAATTAACATGGAATAATAAACCTAGCTCAACCAATATTACGAGCACTAAGGTTGCCCGCGATCAATGGGCTTCGTTTAATGTAACCAGTACGATTCAATCCATGGTAGACGGCGATATTCCAAACTATGGATTCAAATTTCATACGAACGGAAATGGACAAACTTATTGGAAAAAAATCACCGCTGCTGAAAGCCCAAATAAGGCTAAAATCATCATCTCATATCATTATCCAACAATGAAAAGCCCAACCGTATCAGCGACGCAATATGCAGACGGGAAAACCACTGGCTATGTGAACGTCAGTTGGCCCTCAGTATATGGTGCTAAATCCTATGAACTTCAGATGTATGATGGAAAAGGATTCGAAACGGTTTATAACGGTACGGCCACCAGTTGGACATCAAAATCAAAAAAAATATTTCCTAAAGCCCCTTATTCCACAAGTTCAACTTATAAGCTAGATGGTTCAGGAGAAGAATTACCAACAGATCCCAGTAAATTCTACAGTGCGAAAAGCGGAACGACCACCACTAGAAAGGAATATGGATTTAGGGTTATTGCCCATTATGAGAGCGGAGACAGCCCAGCCTCATCGGAAGTCAAGAAAGCGATTCCTGCCAATCTTGTGGATACGCCTAACATGCCGACCGTAAAAGCTTACGCCTATCCCGAGACCGATCCGACGAACAAGGGAAGAGGTTGGTTGGATATTTCGTGGGATCCCGTAGAAGGCGCAACAGGATATAAAGTATTGATTTATAATGGGATACACTACGAAGAATTCAATGTCGGGAATACCACCAGTTGGTCTACGAAAGGGCAAAAGGTTTGGCCAACCGATAGTGAAATCGCCCAAGGAAAATATGCTCTGCATAAAGATAAAACGGGAGCGGAATTGCCCATCGACCCAAACCCTGTGTATGTGAATGCTTCTAAAGATGGAGGAGATTACACATACTTCCATCGTTATTCCATTCGAATAAAAGCGGTTTGTGATCTGGGAACCACGCCATTTTCCGAGTCACAGTATGGCTATATACCGCTTGAGACCCCGAAAAATGTGAATGTTAGTGGTGAAGTGACTGATTATGTCAATAATAAAGGGGCATTAAATATCACTTGGAGTCCTGTTACAGGCGCCGGTGGCTATAGAGTGGAGCTTTATGACGGCAAAAATTATAAATCCTTTGATGTTGGAAAAACCACTTCCTGGAACACAGCCGGGATCTCACTATTCGATGGTATTACCGATTTGCCGGTTGATCCAACGAAACAATATCAGGAGATCGGTGCCTCCCAAACGCTAATTGATAAAAAAGCTTACCAAGTTCGAGTGCGAGCTTACCGTTATACAGCGGAAACAGCGCCGTCCTCCGAAGCTGAAAAGATGACGGGTGATCGGGGGCTCAGCGCGCCTTCTGCGACACAGTTGGGCAATATTCCCAACCAAGAGGATCTATTAGGGTTAGAAGACTACTTCACCTATGGAACCCATCAACTGGGTAATAATGCAACAGCATCGGTCAATGTAACGACCGGCAATATGGTGTTGAGTTTTACGGATCAATCTTTATACACCCGCGGCACGTTAGGTTTTGACTTTACGAGATATTACAATTCCCGCTCAACTCAATCGTCTGCCTTTGGCAAAGGATGGACATTCGCGGGAAATGAATCGTTAGTGAAGAAGGAGGCGTCTTCCAACCTTTATTATTATGATGAGGACGGAACGAGACACGAATTTGTTTACAATTCCAGCGATGGCTCCTATCGTTCACCAAAGGGAAAATATTTGTCGTTGACTAACGAAACCGTCAACGGAACTTCAGGTTATCGGATAAAGGATAAAGATGGATTCTCAAAGTTGTTTGAACAGGATCCCAGCAATGCCAACCGCTTTCGGCTGTATGCATATAAGGATATGAACAATAATGAAATTCGTTTCAAATACACCGGGAATCAGTTGACGGAAATCGCGGAGGTGGACGCTGCTGGAAATACCGTACGGAACAGCATCAAGATATCCTACAATACAAACGGCATGATCAATAAGGTGGCTTTCAAAGACCGTTGGCTAGAGTATCAATATAATAGTAATAACCAGCTCATCGGCACCGTCACAAAAGCGACCGGTACAACAAGAACCTTAACCAACACATTTGATTACGATAACGAAAATGACCAATTGTCCGAATATACGGATGCAAAGGGAAATGTCAATACGTTTAGTTATGAGGATAATGAATTGACGATTTTAACGCCTCAATCTCCGGGGGCCGAATCGGTTTCGACGACATATGATTACGATTACAAAAATAATCTGTATCAGGTCAGCGATACGGAAGGGAGAACGACTTCTTATAAACGAGATACCGCAAACCAGACTTACATGGTGACAGAAACGACAAATGATGACGGCTCAACCACCAAGGTTAAATATGATACGAATTATAATGTTATAGAGACGACCAATGCGGATGGCAACACCGAAACCCGTACGTATGACAATCAAGGAAACGTGATTCAGTACGTGGATAAAGAAGGAAAAGTGACCACTTATCAATATGATGGTCAAAACCATTTAATTGTTCAAACGGATCCGTCAGGAACAAAAACATATAATGATTACGATTCCCATGGAAATCTCATCTGGTCACGAGTTGGCGAAGAAGTCACCGAATATCAATACGATGCTTACGGGCGGCAGATTAAGGTCACTTATCCGAATCATACGTTTATCCAGACTGTCTATACGGACAATAGCGTTGTTGAAACCGATGAAATGGGAAACACAACATCTACGAGTTACAACGATTACGGACAAGTCATTTCCAAAACGGATGGGGCCGGCAGAACCATTTCATATGAATATGATCCAATTTTTACGGATCTTATTACATCGGTCACGGATGGAAAGGGCAATAAAACAAGGTACACTTATGATGATAACGGAAATATGTTGTCTTTAACCGATGCCTTGGGTCGCCAAAAGACCTATACGTATAATGGCAATAACCAAGTGACAAGTGTTGAAATGCCCGTCTCCGGTCAACAAAAAATGAAGATACAATATGAATATGATCAAAACGGGAATTTGAAAACAACAATCAAAAATTCCGGAATCAAAGAAAGCTATACGTATAACAGTGAAGATCAATTAGCCGGCATGGTGGTCAGTCAAAATAATCAAGATGTATTGGGCTTAACAAATAGCTACAATGAGGATGGACAACTCACTTCAAGCGTTTTTAAAGACTTATTGAAAAATAGCAACATTGCGGAAAAACAGTTTGCCTATACGGAGAACGATCAACTCTCTCAATACAACCAAGGGAATTTTCAACTCAACTATTCGTATAACGATGATGATTTGATAAGTGGGGCTATTCTGCAATATAAAGAGGACCAACCTTGGATGGTGAAGAACAATTATACCTACACGGAGGAAGGCAAGCCCCAAAGCGTAAGCACGAGCGTCAACGATCAAAACATGGTTCAATATCAATTCTCCTATGATTTAACCAATCGCCGGGATACGGTAGATGTGAACAATGGATTATTTAAACAAATCACGACTTTGAATGAGAGCAACAATATCCAATCCATCCAATATTTTAAAGGATCCAGTACAACGCCGACATCCCAATATTCTTATCAATACGATCAATCGGGCAACATCATTAAAGAGACGACTCCGTTAGGGGATACGACGTACAATTATGATCAAAATAACCAACTGATCTCAGAAGTCCTTCCGAATGGAACGAGAAACACATATGAATATGACGCGGTTGGGAATAGGACGAAAGCGACAGTGAATGGGGTTACCAGTACGTATACCTATAATGATGCCAACCAGATTGTGACCAAAAACGGCGTCCCCTATGTGTATGATCTTGATGGTAATTTGACACAGGATGAAAACTATAAGTATGTCTACAATGCTTTGGGGCAGCAAACCAAGGTCACAACCTTGTCGGGCACTGTCATCGGGCAATATGAATATGATGAAAACGGGTAAAGGACCAAGAAAACCGTCGGTACAAAATCGTATGAATATTACTATGAGTCCAATAATCTCGCGATGGAAATCGTTCGCGATAACGGGACCATTACGCAATATCGTTATTATCAGTGGGACTCCGATGGAAAACCTCTGGGTTTCATCATCAGGGAAAAAAATGCATCTGGCGAATGGGTCGACCATCCTTACTATTATTGGACCAATCAGCGCGGCGATGTGATTTCTATTCTGGATTCATCCGGAAACGAGGTCGGTTCCTATCTGTATGACGCTTACGGCAATGTTTTAAGCGAAAACGGCGCCATAGCCAAAGAGAACCCGATCCGCTACGCCGGCTACTACTATGACAATGAAACGAAGCATTATTATCTAAAAGCCCGATACTACAACCCGCAAAACGGCAATTTCTTAGCGCTGGATCCGCATCCAGGTGACAAAGATGATCCTATTTCACAGAATGGATATATTTATGCGGGAAATAACCCAGTGATGAATATCGATCCTACAGGGTTTTATTGGAAAAATCATTGGTGGAATTCTAGATGGTTTGTTTCCAATGCCATTAATTGGGCTATTCAAGGAGTTATTGGAGGTGGACTTCTAAAACTTTCAGCTTATTTGAGGAATTTGTCAAAAAAGTATTCTGTTGAAAGGGCTAAAATTATTTTTTCAAGAAGTTTAAAGAGAAAACTTTTAGCTTTAGGCTTATCAACAAGAATTGCCAGTTATGTTGTAAACGCTGTAAATGCTGTATTTAGCATACTTATGTGGTATTCCAATCCAGGTGAAAAAATTTTTAACTATTTAGATTCCAGAGATAAACGTAAGAACAACGGTTTTCTTAATTACTAAATGGTTTTTCTTCATATAAATTAACGGCAAATTGTAACTTTACATGAAATCACTGTGGGCGTGAGCTTGAAACATAGATAGCATGGTTTTTAGAGACAACTTTGCCAAAAAGTTCACGCCCACCCTTTAAAAGGTTTCATAACTAAACACCGTATATTATTGTTGTTTTTTATTTATTTGAACTCAACGTAAAATAACTTTGTGTAAGCTGATAGCAGAAAATAGCTATATTTATATAAATATGAGATAAAAATTGATCAGATATAGAGGATGGTATATATGAAAAAGACTATCAGAGGAGCATTAATTTATTTTCTTATTAATTTTATAATTATAATTGTTTTTGGATTGTTTTTTTTACGTTCTGCAATCAATTTTACAGGTATTGTCAGGGCGTTGGTCATCGCTTCAGCTTCGGCGTTTGCATGGTTTTTGGTTTATTACCGGGAAAGAAAAAGAAAGGTTAAAAAGTAAAATGTGTTTTGCATTGGAAGGATAAATTTCCGTCCCGAATCCCAGTGTGGGACACTTTCAGCAGAAGGTCGATTTAAAAAGTTCAAAGGGCATGGGCCATACGTGCCGCGATGAAGGGAAAGGTTTTGCATTGAAAGAAATGGATATTTCAGGAAATCATCGACCTATTGCATCCGCTTGTGCAAAAAAAGGAATTAAGCGTGTTGACGAGCGACTTAAATGATATTTTTGAAAGCTGTTATAACTATATGCGTATTTTGTCCGAGTTGGCCGCCGCGGCTGAAGACCTGTCGAAAGAAACCCTTATTGAAAAACTTATAGATTTTTATCACATTCATTGGCACTATAAAAGCCTAAAAAAGGAGCTGAAAAAAATATACAACTCGTCAGATAAGTGATACGAAGTCGAGGAATACGCATCCATTGCCGGTGAAACTGTTGTAAAAAGCCCTCCGCCGGGTGATGTTAGATACAGTACAAGCTCTTTTGGAGGAGAACCTACATTTAACTTTGAGAAAGATAAAATGCGCCGCCCATAAAGGAATGAGGGGATAACGATGCTGGAAATTTGGCATCCCGCAAATTACGAGCATGTCGATTTGCTAGAAGAAAAAGAAGTCATCAAAAGCCCAAGCGGCTTGATTATTAAAGTCGGGGATGATCGTAAAATTTTTAGTTTCATTTATGATCAACAAGGTCGTTCCGGCAATTTTGTTGAAGCCTTTCGATTTATGGACGAAATGAAGGCGAGCTATCTGCTTCAAGAAGCATCTGCGGCCCGCCGGAGACATTTTGGTGATGAATGCCATCCCTGGTATCTCTACAAATCAACCCGTTCCGATTTTATCCATTGGTACGACCAGCTGCCCGGGCCGGGAACCGATCTTTATCCTGTCGAACATTATGTGATTTCAACCGTAGAGTCAACGTTCGAGATACTGAGCACATATGAACCGAAAGTCATCGTCGAAAACATAAAATAAATGATTATGACACCGGCTTGGTTGACCGCAGGCAAGAATGTGCGTCTCTTTGAAACGGTGCGAAAAAACGTCCGTTTCTCTCGGTGATGTCTAAGTCCAAAGACGATATAAGGAGAAAGGATAGACCCGATTTATATTTTTTTGCAGGAAACGGACTGAATCTTATTGAATTTCATTATTTAAATGAGGGTATGAAAGTTAAAATTTTCGTGATGTCGTTTGCAAAACGGGATATCGATGCCTGTTATTCGTTTTGCACGATGGTGACACATATCGCTCGAACGAGAGATCGGTGGGGGATATTCGTGTTGTCCTTATTACGCTCTTCGGTTTATTTGAGGTTTTGGTCGGCCCAGCTCGTCTCGGAATTCGGGGATGGCATTACAAAAACGTTGATTGTTTTTCTCGCGGCCAGCAAAACCAATAACCCTTTCATTATCGGGATGGTCATTTTTGCGCAAATGTTGCCGACGGCCGTGTTCGGGGCTTTTATGGGACCATTGGCGGATCGCTATGCCAAACGGTTGATTTTGGTCAGCATGGATCTGTACCGAATGTGCATCGTGCTGGCGATGCTTTTCGCCCAAAACCATGTTTGGATACTTTTATGTCTCATCGTTTTAGAGGGAATCGGCACTTCGTTGTTTGAACCGGCCCGCTCCGCATCCATTCCGCTTTTGGTGGACAAACAGAAGTTGCCCGAAGCCGTCGGTTTATCCCAGAGCACGACGCAAGCCATGATCATCATCGCACCCGCCGTCGCCGGGTTATTGTTTTTGGTTCATAATTACAACGCGATCTTTATTATCGACGCGTTCACTTTTCTTATTTCTGCGGCACTGCTCGTTACCCTGGTTGAACTCAATCAAAGAAACGAGTCTTCTCAAGGGGCGCAAGAATCTTATCTGACCGCCTTCCGCCATGGGATACGCGAAATCTTCGGCCTTTCAACGTTAAGATTTCTGATCCTGTTACTGATCCCTGTAACCCTTGCGGCAGGGGTTTTAAGTACGAATCTCAATGCGTTGTTTTTGGTTGAGTTGCATGTGCCGGCCGCAAAATTCGGCTTTCTGGATGCCACCGTGGGCATGGGCGCCCTTTTAGGTTCATTGATTTCACCTTTTATCGTCAAGCGGATTCGCCCAAGCGTGATGCTGCTGGCAAGTACCGCCGCCATCGGCTTATGGATGATTGTTGTCCTCGTCCTGCCGCCTTTTGAAAGGTTAATAGGCTTGTCGCCCATCTTTGCATGGTCCGCTCTGGTCGGCGGCCTGAATGCGTTGCTAAATGTTCCGGTCGGCGCTTTGTTCTTGGGAATAACGCCACAGGAATTGCTGGGCCGCGGTTCATCGATTTTACAGGCCACGGTCAATTGGGGACAAATGATCGGCATTTTATTTGGCGGTTTTTTGGCCGGAATAACCGGGACACTTTATGCCTTGGCCGCGACCGGTCTGTTTATGGTCATCCTTGTGTTGTTTTTTCCGTTACTTCGCGGTTTCAAGGAGCTTTATCAGGTTACGCAAGAACCCAATCAGGTGGCATAAAATAAAAGGCACGATCTATACCTTTTGAATATATTTTGGTTGGTCCGTTGCGGAACAGCATGGCCCAGACACAAAATACAGTTTTTTGTCATCGTCCATGACAAAAGCTACTATGAAAACTATGACAATGCAGGATTGCGGAAAATCAGAAATGAAACGCTTGGATTTTGTCTGTTCAATTTATGTTTGTTGACGGCTTTGCATATCGGTGTCATCACCATTTTGTTAACCATGATCACCAATCTCGTGACGATCATCATGCTTAATCGCTCTTATAGACAAAGCAAGCGGGAGGATATTTCCTTTCTATCCAATGACACGGATCCGGCTTGGAAAGAAAAATTAATCGTTGTTGAGAAATATTTATTAATAAAATTCAAGAGGGCTGATATATACTTCTTCTTATGGTTGCTTTAATCCGCTTTAATTATTTGTTTAAAACGTATTTTAATCATCATCTTTTCGCAAGATCCCGCGAAGTTGAGTCGGCAGCTTTCGCAAATCGTTGAAAAGCATAAAAAACCTCAGTATGGGGCAATTTGATCGTTTCCTAAGCTAATGAATGTACCTCTCGTCATGGATCTAAGTCTGGAACACAAGGGGAAATCGGCATGCGGTTCCTACGTTGGTTTTTAGCGTTAGGGTGGTATTTCTTGATCACGCTGATTGCCATGACTTATTGGAAAACGGTCGGCTGGTGGTTTTTGATCGTTTGCGTCTTCGGATTATTCTTGGGCGAACACCTCATCAATAAAATGTTCGGTCAAGCCAAAAAGGATGGTGAGTGAAAACTGTACAAATGTGGTTTTTGCTTCCGTGGACAGGAATATGGGCAGATTCTTGATAGAACTCATGCGACGGCCGCTTTTGGTCTGAAAGGTCCTGATGGTGTGTATTACGATGCCGATCAAATTCACAATGTTTCCCTTGCCACTTTGCACGGTGAATTCGCGACGGTTCTTCCTACGAAAGACTTTAGGTTTCCTTTGAGGGGGGCCGATCTTCATCCAAAAGGGCAGACGTCTAGAAAAACATCTGGCTGGCTTGGAGAAAAGCAGCCGAAAACGTGCCCAGCGGATGGTTTTGCGGAAAACGCTTGGGTTCGGGGGAATGGACATGCCTTTTGAACCGTGCCGGCGGATCGCTGCGCTCATGTCCGGCTTTCAGCAACCGTGGTTTATCGCGGGAGGATGGGCCATCGATCTGTTTGTCGGCAGAGAAACAAGACCGCACGATGATATAGAAATCGCCGTGTTTCGCAAAGACCAACTTAAGTTAAAAGAATACCTCAAGGGATGGGCGTTCCAAAAAGTGATGAACCACGCGCTTTATCCGTGGGAAAACGAAGTTTTGGAGCTCCCGGTTCATGAACTCCACGCGCGAAACCCCGAAAACGGCAATCGATTGGAAATTCTGCTCAATGAATCGGAAGGGGACGAATGGAAATTCCGAAGGGATGTGACGATCACCCGCCCGCTGCCGTCCGTTTGGAGCAGTACACAAACCGGCATCCCGTTTCTCAATCCGGAAATCGTCCTGTTATATAAAGCCAAACGGACGAGAGACAAAGACCATCATGACTTCATGACGGTAAAAGATCGACTGGATCGGACACAACGGGAATGGCTCCGGCAGGCTCTGAAACGGCATACGCCCAACCACCCTTGGCTTAAACAGCTTTGAGCCATTGATTGATAAGCTTGCCGAGAGTGACGCCATTTCCAAAGTTGATCAAGCCAATCAAGGGGGATTTCATGAAGATTCGAAGATGGAATGGTCATGAACCGCTGCCGATGGATTTGTTATTGCTGGCCGATCCTTCCCGTGAGCTTGTCGAGGAATATGTACAAAGAGGGCAGTGCTATTTGGCGGAAGAGGATGGGGAAGTCATCGGCGTTTACGTGTTGCTTCCCACAAGACCGCAAACCGTCGAGATCGTCAATGTGGCCGTCGCCGAAGCGCACCAGGGCCGAGGCATCGGGAAACAACTGGTTAAGCACGCCATTCAAACCGCCAAAGCCCAGGGGTATAAAACCGTTGAGATTGGAACCGGCAATTCAAGCATTGGCCAGCTCGCGCTTTATCAAAAGTGCGGTTTTCGGATCACGGGCATCGACAAGGATTTTTTCATCCGCCATTATGCTGAACCTATATTTGAAAACGGCATCCCGTGCCGGGATATGATCCGTTTGTCGCAAGAAATTTAGGAGCGGTAGCCCCCGGCATGCACATTCGCAATCCGGATGAACCGCGAGTCGAGCCGGCCACCAAACTTGTCATTCTTAAATTTATGAAGGTCATCGTGTGACCCAACCGGCCATCACGCCATGGATGATATCTTTTTGGAAGGAGGTGCCAATTCGGTGGGGGATTTTGTTTTCTATTTTCTGCTTGCGTTCATTATCATCCTCATCATTAATTGGATCGGCCAAAACCTGCTCTTATACAATGTAAAGGTCGATAAATTAAGAACGGCCTTGGTTATCGTCGCTCAAAGTTTAGTGATCGCGATTTTGTTCACTTGGTTTTTATAAAACAAAAAGCCTCTTTCGCAGAAACGAGTCAGGGTTTAGCCGATTCAAGGGAATTTAAGGAAAAAGGAAAAGGGAAGAGCTTATGTGCATCAAATTGCCCATTTAGGATATTTTCGGGAGGAATACAGGAATACGTTAACCGAAAAAAATGGTTGGATGATAAGACCTTTGCCGATTTGGTCGCACTTTGCCAATTTTTGCCGGGTCCGGCGAGCAGTCAGGTTGGGATGGGAATCGGATATATACGAGCTGGTTTTCCGGGGGCATTGGCTGCTTGGCTTGGCTTTACGATCCCTTCCGCGTTGGCGCTCGTCTTATTTGCCCATTTTTTACAAGGCCTTCTTTTCATGAAACCGGCTGGATACACGGACTCCTCGTTGTTGCCGTTGCGGTCGTCGCTCAAGCGGTGTGGGGCATGGCCAAAACCTTTGCCTCCGATCGTTGGCGTGCCACCATTGCCATTGCAGCGGCGATTTTGACTTTGTCCATCCCAAGCGTTTGGAGTCAAGTGGGCGTCATCGCGGGCGCCGGTGTGATCGGCTGGTTTTCGTTCCGCAGAATGCAGGATTCAAAACCCGTGGCGCTCACCATCCCGTTTGATAAAAAGCTATCCTTGATATGGCTCATCTTATTTTTTGTTTTGTTGGCATTGTTTCCGTTAGCCCGGCCGTTCGTTGATTCAAACCTGTTTGCGCTCATGGACAGCTTTTATCGGTCTGGCGCTTTAGTATTCGGGGGAGGGCATGTGGTCCTTCCGTTACTGCAAACCGAAGTTGTTCGGTCCGGATGGATTTCAGCGGATCAATTTTTAGCGGGATACGGCGCCGCCCAAGCCGTACCCGGACCGCTGTTTACCTTCGCGTCATACCTTGGAATGGCCGGTTTCGGCTGGATTGGGGCGGTCGTTGCCACGCTAGCCATTTTTCTTCCGTCTTTTCTGTTAATCCTCGGGGCACTCCCTTTTTGGCATTGGCTCCGTCATCGCCCGCGCTTTCAAGCGGCCCTTATCGGCATTAATGCAGCGGTTGTCGGAATCCTGCTTGCGGCCCTTTATAATCCCGTCTGGATGAAGGCCATAAGCAATCCGTTGGATTTTTGCCTGGCTTTAGTCGATTTTGGCCTGCTGATGGTTTGGAAATGTCCGCCTGGAATGGTGGTCGTCTTTTCCGCCGCCGCAGGGGCTGTCATCTCTTGGATTTCATAGCCGAAATTTGTTTAAGTATATCATGGCAGATGCTGCGTAAATCCTCTGCGTCTGGCCGCTATAAGCAGAAAGAAAGATGGATGAGATTTCGAGCCCATTCGAAAAAATCGTGTTGATTCGATTTCCTCTACGACGCCAGCAAGAAATCATGTATAATAAGGGGAGCAAACACAAATGAAGAGAAGAAAGGAGGGGAAGGGACGATGGCCAACGTAACCAACGAAATGATTCTGCAGGCGGTCAAAGAATTGTCCGCGCAATTGATCAACTACAAGGATGAAACCAATCAACGCTTTGAACACATGGACAAGCGTTTCGAACAGATTGACAAACGGTTTGAACAAATTGACCAGCGTTTCGAACAGATTGACAAACGGTTCGAACAAATTGACCAGCGTTTTGAACGCCTGGAAAAAGAGATCGGGCAAATCAAAGAACAATTAACCGATTTGGCGACGGGCCAAAAAATTCTCGTTGAAGAACTGTTTAACAATAAAACCGAAATTAAAAGAATTAAAAACGTATTAAATATCTATTAATCGCACCAACCGATCGGCTTTTGTTTCGCAAACCATGATCTGCCGCACTTTCAACAGCAACGCTCCTGCACCGATCCTGCCGAATCCATAAAGCCATCTTGTTTCCTTCCGCCTCGTGTATCATTTCCAAAGCTATTTATTTTATTGTTGGCCATTTGCCGCTGATTGCAAAAAAAATCGCCATCGGGCGCGGCGGCGAAAAAGAACGCAAACCATAATAAGAGCTGCAACTCGATGGCTTTATTGTCATTGTTCATTTGAGAAAAGGGAAGAGAAGGCGCACCGTTTCACCGAACGGCAAAGTCCAGCTGCTTTGCGTCCCAGAATCCAAGCGCCTTATTCGTCATGATCACCGGTACCAAGTTTATAGGATTTTGTTTTGATCCATTTTGTCGACGGCTTTTTTGAGTTCATCGTTTGTCAAATGGGTATAGATCATCGTTGTTTGAATCGAGGCGTGGCCGAGCTGGCGGCGCAGTTTCGGGACGTCGTTGTTTTCCGCATGATAACGGGTCGCAAAGGAATGGCGCAGCTTATGAACGGATAGGGCCGGTTTGCCGAATGCTTTAGCATACTTTTCAACCATTTTTTCAACGGCCCGCGGGGTCATTCGCCGGGAAGCGCCTTTGGGCCCCATCGGGGAAGACACGAATAACGCCCTTGTTTTATCGTCCAATTGGTATTTTTGCTTGCGAACGGCCAGATATTCTTTGAGATCCAAGAGCGCCTGCTCGCTGAAAAACACGTACTGTTCTTTGTTGCCTTTGCGGATGACGCGCGCGGAAAACTTTTTTAAATCCAGATCATCGATATCCAGCCCGACGACCTCCGATAAGCGCAGTCCGGAACCGAGGATGAGGGAGATGATCGCCGTATCCCGCTCGCGATTGCGCTGATAGAAATTGAATAATTTTTTATTGTCCTTGACCAAAACGCCGTAATCATGGGCGACGAAGCGGCGGAATTGTTCGTATTCCTCGTGCCAGAGAATTTTCCCGGCCATTTTTTGCGCGATCGTTTCTTGATCTTCTTTGACGGCATTGAGTTCGATTTTCGCCATCACATTGCGGGTGAGATAGGGTTCCAGATCATCCGTTTCTGCAATATTCTGTAAATAATGAAAGAGAGATTTCAGCGCCGAAATTTTTCGGTTCACGGTCAACGGCGTGTTGTCGAGGCGAAATTGTAAATAGGACAAGAAATCTTCAATTTGCGGAACGGTGAGCTTTTCCAGCGTTTCCAGAGGCACGTCGCGGCGATGTCCGGTCCAAAAGCCTTCGGCGACGAGCCAGTCGAAAAAAATGAGATAATCGTGACAGTAATTCAGCAAGGTTGCCGGCGACATCGTGCGCATTTTCTTTTGAATGAATTCCGCTACGTACCAAGGAAGTTCACGAATTTTTTCTTCGATTTTTTCGTAGGTGCGCAGTTGGGCGTCACGATTCACAAAAACCAACTCCTTAAAATGGGAAGGCTCACATAACAGAATTTCGGTACTTCCATTATAAACCATGGATATTATTTCGTCAAAATGATATTTTACGTAATAATTTTTAAAGCTGAATCCGGCTTACCTCCATGCCACCCACTTCGATGTCTGTCCTTTCCACATTGCAATTTTATGAACCTATTTGAGGCACAAAAAAATGCCCCATACGCATGGCCGGCCAACAAATAGGATTTATACTTGGGCGCTTTATTATGAGCCCGGTGCACTTAACGAGCGGCATTCGGCGGGTTCACGTTTTTTGTTGCAACCGGTCTAGCCGTTGGGACTTAAATTGATGATTTGGTCACACATATTAAATATCTTTTCACGATGTGAAATGATAAAGACGATTTTATTTTTAAAATACGTCTGGATGTTTTTTAACAGCTCGTTTTCCGTTTCGGGATCCAAAGCGCTATTGATTTCATCGAGAATCAGAATATCGGCTTCTTTTAATAATGCGCGGGCGACGGCAATTAGCTGCTTTTCGCCGCCCGATAAATTCATGTTCTTTTCATTAACCATCGTCATATACCCATCCGGCAATCTCATGATCTTTTCATGAAGGCCGATCGATTGACATACCTCATAGACTTTCTCGATATCCATCTTTTTAAAACACGTAAGATTATCCAAAACGGTCGCGGGAAAAAGATGAACATTTTGCAAGACGTAGGATGTATGCCTCATCATTTCGTTTTCAGAAATAAATTGGTTCGATATCCCATTAACAAAAATGCCTTCGGGCTTATAAAAACCGCAAATGAGGTAAGTCAAAGTGGTTTTACCGCTGCCGTTTTGGCCTTTTATACCGACCACCGTTCCCTTTTTGAAGTCAAAATTTAATTTATTGAAGAGCTTTTTGCCTTCATATTCAAAACTGACATCCTTAAACGTAATGCGTTCAATGCGATCAATGACGGTGCCTTTTCCGTCATCCGCGCTTTTAAATTCATTCAGAAAAGCGATAATCCGGGTAAACGATGTTTTGATATCTCTGAGAATGATATCGATCTCAATGATCGTTCTAAGTTCATAGGTCATTTGAATGGCATAAGTATTCAAAGTAAAGATTTGGCCGATATTAGCCAATTTATACAAGTATAAAATGCCGCCGATCACCACCGTTAACACTCTAAAAATGGATGAAGAGAAAAAGTTAACGTTTTTAACGATGCTCACTCTCGTACCGATTTTCACATGGCGTTTGAGGTTTTCGTCGTTTCGCTTTTTCAATAGCTCTATCGATTTTTCCTCAAGCGAAAAGATTTTGGTTGTCAAAAAACCGGTCAGCTGGTTCCGCAAGTCAATTAATAACATTTCTTCGGAGTGTTTATATTTTGTATAGAGCTCTTTGAGGGGTTTCGCCATGATTCTATGGATGAGGATAATGACAATATAGATGGCAATCATAATAAACGCGAGCAGATGACTGACGACGATCATCATTACGATAATGCCTACGGTGTTCGTTATGGCATCAAAGAGTTGAAAGACACTCGAAAACGTTTTTTCAATTTTTTCGGTATCTTTAATGACTCTCGTAATGATTTCGCCTTCGCTTTTTTTGTGAAACTTTGCCATCGGGGAATTTAAAATATTGGCATAGCAAAAAGCCCTTATATCGTTTTCTACCCCTTTATTTACGCGTTCAAAATTAATATCAACAAAAATCTGAAGGGCATCCCAAATAAAATAAATAGCCGCCAAAAGGATTAGACTCAATATAAGGCTTTGCACAGAAATATGTCGAATCTCCAGATCATGAATGATTTTGCCGAGGATGTATGGGACGGATATAGAGCAGCCAATAATCACCAATTGACTCAAGAGGATCAAATAAATTTTGCCTTTATATGGTTTGAGGAACTTTAAAAAGAGACCAAGTTCGGAGTCCCCCGTTTTTTTCATGACTTCCCTACCCTCCCTTCATTTCTATAACTTTTTATCTCTGCAGACAGTTATTGATTGAAAAGCATGACTAATCGAGGGGCTTTTGTGCCGCTAGATGCTTGATATTAAACCAAATTTATAAAATCCTTTATCATCTCTTTGAATTTTTCTTTTTCTTCTAAGTACGGGGCGTGATTGCTTTTATCGAAAATGTAAAGCTTTGACTGTGGAATTAATTTATGGATCTCTATTGAATAAACCAATGGACATTGGGAATCATGCTTGCCGCAATAGACGATCGTTGGAATTTGGATTTTCGAGATTTCTTCTCTAATGTCAAAGTTTGAGAGTTCTTCGTAAGAGTAATAATCCAAGCGTTTTTGAACGACTTTTCCGCTGCTCGGTTTAGAAAAATATTCATCAAAGCGGCTGGGATCATACAACGACATTTCGGTCCATTCGCGATTTGCCTGGAGTCTTTGTTCCCGTGTGGACTCACTGGAATTCAGAACGGCGAAAATTTCTTTAAGCCTTTTGTTAAGGGGGTTTTTATAACTATATATACTATCTTTATGCTCCATATAATCATTTGTGGCTGCGGCTCCGCCGACCATTAGACGTTTTAATGAATTTGGATATTTGGCCGCGTAAACCAAACCTAACATCCCGCCTGTGGAATGGCCGGCAAAGCTCCACTTATCAAAACCTAAAGCCTTCCGGATTTCCTCTAAATCCTTGACCGTTTCCCTCATGCTTAACTCGTCAAGGTTCTCCCTTGCCTGCCTCGAAGACTTCAAATTGCCCTCTTCCTGTTTTGATCAATTTTGTTTCCACATGTTTCCGCCTCCGCCATTCGTATTTTTAAATTGCGGCCGCGTAACCGTTTTTCGTGCGCACTCTTTTCTGAATACCTGCAGCTTGCATCCAGCGACGGTTGTATAAACCATGCCAAAATATTATGTGCAGTGACGAGAGATCCAAGCCGTTTCACCGCATCGGCTTTAAAACAAACGACCTGATCGAAAGTCATAGTGACGTTTAC
>Ga0006576J49610_1004375_pt1:0-5000 | contig 18592 bp, 14 predicted proteins | sample HigsolmetaAR206R_FD_49610 | JGI IMG/M metagenome (IMG submission 49610)
GCGCGGTGGCTACCGACGTCGCGCGCTAGGTGCCCGTCCGGGCAAGGAAAAAGGCCGGCAGGTGACTGCCGGCCTTTTTCGTGATCGTTGGTGGTGGAGTCCTCACCAACGTCCAACCCGGATTCCGAACAGGATCGCAAGCCGTGGGGCTTCAGAGAAAGCACAGAGCGCTCATCAGCCCGATCCATCGCCACTCGGCGTCCAGCCGCTTCCGGCAAGCCAGGTCTGATGAAATGCGGCGCCATGCCGGAGCGCATCCAGCGGCAGCGATAGAAACCCACGCACGCCGGCAACGACCTCGGAAAGCGGAAGCCCGTCCAAGGCATTCTTCCTCAAGAATGCTTGCCACTGGGTCTGCTTCTGCCGATCCTGTGCGAATTCGTCGCTCAGGCCAAACGGGACGCCATCCGGCAGCGGCGTCCTGCGGCGCTCGAAGGTGGCGTGGATCGCCTTGCACAGGAGCTCGCCGTCGAAGTCGGTGTAGTGCGACAAGACCCAGAGATCGAAGTAATCCTTCATGCGGCTGTTGGCGATGCCGAGCGACACCAGTGCCTCCAGCTTCTCGGCGACAACTGTATACCGGGGGTAGGCGCGCAGCTTCGGGGCTGGCATGTCCGGCAGCATCACCGGGTAGTCGACGGCCTCGGGGCCGGGCGTCACGGCGTCGCCGAAACCCACGTCGACCTGCACGTGGCATCGGGCACCGTCCAACAGGCCGATCAGCGTGACCCGGACACCCGAGTAGTTGGCCTCCTTGCGGATCTCCTCCGCGTGTACCGAGTCAGGCTGGAAGCGTATGCCGTCGTCCAGTTCCACCGTACAGATGTCCCGAAACGCCGCCTCGACATACGGGATCTCGGCCGAGCCGACGCCCAACAGATCGGCGTCGCGTGTCGGGCGATGTGGGATGTCGAACCACAGATCGAACAGCAAGGCGCCCTTGAGCAGGAAGTGATCCGCATGAGCGGAAACACTCAGGCGATACAGGAGCCGCTCCAGGGCGTAGCGGGTGAGGACGAGGTTGAAGTCCTGCTTGTCGGTGCGGGCCTTGGCGAGCAGTCGTGCACGGACCGAGGCGGCGGTGTTGCGGCTGCTCACGTCAGGCTCTCCAGGTAGGGACGCATGACATTGGCCACCCGGCACAGCTGGGCAGACCGCCACAGCTCGTCCATTCCCACGCGTTTTCCTTTCCAGGCCTCACGCAGCGCCTCCAGCGCGACATCCAGGCCGATCTTGTTGCGGTACTTGAAGCAGTCAGCCACCGTGCGGGCGACGTTGGTCACGCGCACCGGCACGCCCTCGATGAGGTGCTCCTCGATCCCTTGCGTCAGCGCGGCGCCGGAGAAGCGCACGATGCGAAGCCGCGGATAGTCCATCTTTGGCGCGCGCGCCTTGTTGGGGATGGCCAGCCAGACCTCGAACGGCGACTGTGTGGTGAGTTCGTGCAGGCGCAGTGCCGACAGCAGGCAGATGATGGCTTGCGGGTGCTTGCGTGCCACCTCGGCGAGTGCACGGTGTTCCGAGACGGGCCGGTCCGGAATGGCGTACAGGCCCCGCCCCACGCGCTGGAGCAGCCCTTGCCGCACCAGCCGCGTGAGCGCGACCGTGGGCAGCCCGTGCTCATGGAGATCGAGCGGGCGAATCAGGCCGCGCTGGGCGGCCAGTTCCAGAATGCGCTGGTGCGAACTGTGCATGCCGCCATGATGTTGCGATATGTCGGTAGATGTCAATAACTACCGACTAGACACAACTAACACACTTTCCTCGCGGGCAGTACCGCCCCCAGCCGTTCGCACGGTCACGGTTGGTCCAGCTCCCTTTGAGGTTCGCTCCGTCGCTGCGGCTTCACGATCTGCTTGACAAGCACAGAAACTATAGCAAACATCTCAAACATGACACAACAACCCGACTTCCCCGCGATCCTCCGCGCCACGCGCGCGGCCTTGAACCTGACCCAGGAACAGCTCGCCGAGCGGCTCGGGGTCTCGTTCGCCACAGTCAACCGCTGGGAAGGAGGCGGCACCAAGCCGCAGCGCGCCGCGCAAGAAGCCATCCTCGCGCTGGCGCGAGAGGCCGGGGTCGAGGGTGCTGAAAGCCCCCCGCCGGCTGAGGCGGCCGCGCAGGTAACCCGGCGTCGTACCAGGCGCGGCGGGGGACGGGCAGGAGTCGCACCCACCACCAAGCCGATGGAGCAGATGCTGTGGGACGCGGCCTGCTCCATCCGCGGCGAGAAGGACGCAGCCAAGTTCAAGGACTACCTGCTGCCGCTGCTCTTCCTCAAGCGCCTGTCCGACGTGTTCGATGACGAGATCGAGCGCCTGGCCGAGGAGTACGGCGACCGCGCCACCGCCCTGGAGATTGCCGAGTCGGACCACTCGCTGCTGCGCTTCTACCTGCCGCCGGAAGCCCGCTGGGCGGTGATCAGCGGGCGCGAGTCCTTCGACTGGCCGCTGGATGAGCGCGGTCGCCCGACCGCGCCCCGGGACATCGGCGAGCACCTGACTCGCGCCGTGCGCGCCGTGGTCAAGCAGAATCCCTCGCTCTCGGGCGTCATCGACATCGTAGATTTCGCCGCCGAGCGCAACGGCGAGCGCGACATCAACCCGGCCAAGCTGCGCGCCGTGGTGGAGACATTCTCCGATCCGCGCTACCGCCTGGGGCTCGCCGACGTGCAGCCGGACTTCCTCGGCCGCGCCTACGAATACCTGCTGCGCAAGTTCGCCGAAGGCTCGGGCCAAAGCGCCGGCGAATTCTTCACGCCGACCGAGGTCGGCTTCCTGATGGCGCACATCCTGCGGCCCAAGCCCGGCGAGACCTGCCACGACTACGCCTGCGGCTCGGCGGGGCTGCTGATCAAGCTCCAGCTGGTCGCGCGGGAGCTGGACCCGACGAGCCGCGTGCCGCTCAAGCTCAGCGGCCAGGAGTTGCAGGCCGAAAGCTACGCCGTGGCGCAGATGAACGCCATCATCCACGACATGGAGGTGGAGCTGGCGCGCGGCGACACCATGATCAACCCCAAGTTCCGCAACGCGGACGGTTCCATCAGGCAGCACGACATCGTCGTCGCCAATCCGATGTGGAACCAGCCCTTCGCGCCCGACATCTTCGCCAACGACCCCTTCGACCGCTTCCGCACCGCCGGCGGCATCACCAGCGGCAAAGGGGACTGGGCCTGGCTGCAGCACACGCTGGCCTGCATGAACGACCACGGCCGCGCCGCAGTGGTGCTGGACACCGGCGCCGTCACGCGCGGCTCCGGCTCCAAGAACGAGGACAAGGAACGCAGCATCCGCAAATGGTTCGTCGAGCAGGACCTCATCGACGGCGTGATCCTGCTGCCGGAGAACCTCTTCTACAACACCACCGCCGCCGGCGTGATCGTGGTGCTCTCCAAGCGCAAGAGCGCCGCGCGCAAGGGCCGGATCGTGCTCCTCAACGCCAGCCGCCGCTTCAAGAAGGGGCGGCCCAAGAACTATCTGCCCGAGGAGGACATTCGGCCCCTGGCGGCGATGTACCTCAAGGGCGAGCCGGTCGAGGGGGAACTGGCGGTGATCACCACCGAACAGGCGCGGGAGGCGGATTACAACCTGAGTCCGGGCCGGTGGGTCGCTCAGGGCGGCGATGCGGATCATCGCCCCATCAAGGCCATCGTCGCAGACATGCTCGCGCTAGACGAAAAGGCTCGCGAAATCGACCAGACCCTTGCCAGGTTGCTCGCACCACTATGACCAATCCGAACTGGACATGGCGGCCTTTGGGCGAGCTGTTCGAAATCGGTGCCGGCAAGACGATGTCGGCGGCCGCGCGAGCGGGAACGGACAAGGTGCCGTTCTTGCGCACCTCGAATGTGCTGTGGGACGACATCGACTTGACGGAAGTGGATGAAATGTCCATCCCGCCCAGTGAGCTGGTCGACAAGAGTCTGAAAGCCGGCGATTTGTTGGTGTGCGAAGGCGGCGAGATTGGGCGGGCGGCCGTTTGGGACGGGCGTGTCCCCATGATGGCGTTCCAGAATCACTTGCATCGTCTGCGTCCCATCCGCGGCGATGTGGAGCCACGGTTCTACGTCTACTTCCTGCAGAGTGCTTTCACGCAGCTCGGCATCTTCGAGGGGGCGGGCAACAAGACGACCATTCCCAATCTCTCGCGCAACCGGCTCGCGAGCTTGGAGGTGCCACACCCCTCCGTGGCAGAGCAGCGGGAGATCGCTCGGGCACTCGCCAAGGTGCGTGAGGCCATCAGAGTTCACGATAAGGCGGCCGCGACGGCGCAGGAACTCAAACGCGCCGCCATGCGCGAGCTGTTCACGCGCGGCCTGCGCGGCGAGCCGCAGAAGGAGACCGAGATCGGGCCGGTGCCGGAGAGTTGGAGTGTTGAGACTCTTTCGTCTTCGGTGCAACGTCCTGACTATGGCTTCACAGCAAGCGCAATCAACGAACCTGTCGGCCCTAAATTCCTGCGAATTACGGACATTCAGGATGGTGCAGTGGATTGGAGTTCGGTCCCGTACTGCGCAATTGATAACTCGGCGCTTGAACAGAAGCGCCTCGCAGACGGCGATATCGTCATTGCTCGGATTGGAGCTACTACAGGGAAGGCTTTCATCATTGAAGATGCGCCAGAGGCAGTGTTTGCGTCATACATGATTCGGGTTCGTACTTTGCCGCAAATATTGCTCGCAAAGTTCCTTTACTACTTCATGCAAAGTGATGCCTACTGGCGGTACATCGACCAGAACAAGGGGGGGCGACTCAAGGGTGGCGTCAACATACCTGTGTTACTGGCTATGCCGATTATTTGCCCGACGCTCGACGAACAACGCGACATCGTCGCCATCCTCGACGCCATCGACCGCAAGATCGAGCTGCACCGCAAGAAACGAGCGGTGCTGGAAGAACTGTTCAAGGCCCTGCTGCACAAGCTCATGACCGGCGAGATCCGGGTGAGCGATCTTGACCTGTCGGCCCTCGAGGCGCAGAGGATTGCGCCAGCAGGGTCTT
>Ga0006576J49610_1004375_pt1:10000-18592 | contig 18592 bp, 14 predicted proteins | sample HigsolmetaAR206R_FD_49610 | JGI IMG/M metagenome (IMG submission 49610)
CCGATAGGCTGATGCGCATGGGAGGGGGCATGGAAGAAACCAAGGTAGACAGGGTCGTCAGAGACTTGGTAGCGGACCACGACCGATTGGACGGATTTTTGTCCAAGGCCCATGTGGAGAGGTTGCTCGAGAAACGAGAGCTGACCGTCGAGGAATGCGCGGAAGTCTATCGGCAGCTTGATGAGCTCGGCATCAGTGTCGAGAACGAGTCCGAGAATCCGGACGAGACCGAAGGCCCCCGCGTCGAGGGGGGCGACTCTGTCGACGCTGGCGTCGACGGCTCGTACGAACGCCTCGACATCAGGCTGCGCAGTTTAGGCTCATGTCTCCTGACCGCAGAGGAAGAAGTCGAACTGGGGCGGCGGATGGAACTCGGACGCCGTGCTCAGCGTGAACTGGAAGAAGGCGTGCCTAGATCGGCGGAGCACGACAGGATCATCGAACGAGGAAGGCGTGCGAAGGAGACGATGATCATGGCGAATCTACGGCTCGTGCTCCACATCGCGAAGCCATACGTAGGGCTTTCTGATCTCAGCCTGGATGACCTCTTCCAAGAGGGAGTGATGGGGCTGATGCGTGCTGCGGACAAGTACGATCACACGCTAGGGTACAAGTTTTCCACTTATGCGACATGGTGGATCAGGCAATCCATTACGAGATCCCTGGCCGATCGGGGGACGACGATACGGCTCCCGGTGTATGTGTATGACGACGTACTCCGGCTGAAGCGTGCACACAAACTCCTGGGGCAAGCACATCCAGAGCGACGTACGAGCATGGCAGAGCTTGCCGACGAACTCGCCTGGACGATCGACAAAGTCCATTTCATACAACAGATTGCTGCCTTCGTTCCCGCATCGTTAGACGAGAGGATCAACGGGTATGACGATCTCACACTGATAGAGACACTTGTATCCGATCTCCCTTCGCCGGAGGAGCACCTGGATCAGGCCGATCTGGTGAGATGCATCGACGACGCCCTGAGTGGCCTGAATGAGCGCGAGAGCAAAGTGTTACGTCTCCGATTCGGATTGGCTGATCACGGAGACGGAATGACCCTGGAAGAGATTGGACAGATGTTTGGTTTGACTCGTGAGCGGATTCGGCAGATCGAGGCCAAGGCGCTGAGCCGGCTACGACATCCAAGTCGAGTGGATACGCTTCGCTGTTTTCTTGATCTGTAAGGCCTGCAAAAAGTATCGCGAAGGCAAAGCATCGCATAGGAGAAGGAAAATGGACGCAGACACGGCTCGAGAGAGATTCGTCGATTGGCTGGCAAGACGCATGACCCTGGCCGGTAGGGGCGACCGCGACGAAGTGCTGGATGTGGAGCCGTCTGGAAAGTATTGGTTGGGAAGGTTGCAGTCTGCCGAAGCCGTAGCCGAGAGTGATTGGGGAGACAGGGGGGAGCGGCTCGAGCCCTGTGCATTCGGGATCAAGGTCAAGCCAAGGGCGGCGGGGCCATGGCGTTTCCATGTCGTCACGAGCTTTCGAGTCTGGCTGTGGGATAAATCGGCGAAGATTTGGAAGAAAAGCGAACCCGTCTGCACCAGATGCGAGATCGACGTACCGGTGCAGATCGGGACTCACCGCTACGCCGAAGATGAGCTCGCCCACGCTCTGGCCTGTGTGACAGGGCGCCCCGGACTCGCGGCACGCATCGACGTCGAAGTCGGGATTGGGCAGTCCGGTGATCATGAGCTGAGTGTGTCTCTGGTCAACTGCTCTCCAAAGGAACATTCGGACTTCAGGGATACGCGGCTCTATCAGTGCGAGTTGCGAGTCGAGGGCCTAGACACGGTCCCGTTCATGCTTGAAGCGCTGGATGATTCGTTCAGATACGACAGGAGCATCACAGCATACGGCATCAACTGTGGTGTCCGTGCCGAGGCGGGAGCCTTCGTCACGGAAGACGCGGTCACGGTCGACCGCCACAGACCTCGGTACTGGAACGTGGCCGATCCGATGCCAGCAATGCGATTCGTGGATTTGGCGGTCGATCCGATCGGACCGGCAGAGGCCCTTCTTTCGGCGCTGAAACGTTGGGGGAGCGCCAACTGGACAGCCGACGTACTGGATCAGCGGGCGGACGTGGAACGATGGTCGGCCGAGATGAGGCAGCAAGCCGCGCGAGCCGGAGAGGAATTTGAGGAAGAATGCGAACGGCTCGCGAAAGGTATCGAATTGCTGAGGTCCGACGAAGCTTTGTTTCGCGCGTTCACGGGAATGAACCGCGCGATGTCCTTTAGTGCTCGGGGGAAGTACGACTCTTGGCGACCGTTTCAGTTTGGGTTTTTGCTCGCGAACTTGTCATCGATCGTGGACAAGGAGCGTGAGCCAGATATCGTTGATGTCGTCTGGTTTGCTACAGGTGGCGGCAAGACGGAGACGTATCTCGGGCTACTGGTGACGGCCGCATTGTACGACAGGATGACGGGGAAGACTTCTGGAATCACGGCGTGGAGCCGCTTCCCGTTGAGGATGTTGTCCTTGCAGCAGACCCAACGCTTCGCGGACGCAATCGCATCGGCAGAGATGGTTCGCCGCGAGATAGGCTTGGGAGGGGACGGTTTCTCATTGGGGTTCTTCGTGGGACAGGGAGCCACCCCCAATCGCATCCCAGAAGACCCCAAGCCGAACGAGCCGGATCCCGACGACGACCAGATGCCGGAGCGATATCAGGTCCTGGAGTACTGCCCTTTCTGTCACGAGCGCTCCATAACCATGGAGTTCGACCGGCGCACATGGAGGCTCGAACACCGATGTGGAAACAGAGCCTGTGTGTCCAATGGTGACGCTCTACCGATCTACGTGGTCGATGAAGAGATCTACAGGTTCCTGCCGACGGTCGTCGTAGGGACGCTCGACAAGGCGGCATCGATCGCCCTGCAAGCATCCATGCGTGGCATGGTCGGTGCGCCCTTGGGCGTGTGCTCCAAGGAAGGACATGGCTATACCTATGCCCCGAGGCGTTCACGCCCTTCGGGATGCCTCGTTCCCGGTTGTCGCGGTACCCGGCAGGCGCTCCCCATGAAAGAAGACAGGTACGGGCCATCCTTCCGACTCCAAGACGAATTGCACCTTCTGCGGGATAGCCTTGGGGCTGTCGACTCACACTACGAGGCCTTGTACGACGCGTTGCAGGACGAGCTTTGCGGCCGAAAGCCCAAGATACTCGCGTCGTCCGCGACGCTGACCGGCTACGAAAAGCAAGTTGACGTGCTGTACCGGCGAGCGGCACGGGTGTTTCCTGTGCCACCGCCACGCGCGGGCGGTGGTTTCTGGACTGCGGATTCGGAGAGCCTGATGCGCCGGTTCGTGGCGATTGCGCCTCGTGGGGTCACCATCGAGTACACGGTCGATCGACTGCTGACGGAACTACAGATCGCCGTGAGGGATCTCGCTCGAGATCCAATATCGACGTGTGCAGAAATCGGTGTCGATCCGAAGTTTTCAGGGGAGTTGCTGTCCCTGTATGGCACGAACGTGGTCTACGGGAATACCTTGCGTGACCTGGAGGCGGTCATGCGTTCCATGGAAACCCAGGTACTCGTTCCCGGTGCGATCAATACGGCATCCCTCACGGGCAAGACCGACTTCTCGGAAGTCCGAGAGATACTCGAAAGATTACAGAGCCCAGAGGACTCGTTCGAGCAACGGCTGCACATCGTATCGGCATCGTCGATGATGTCCCACGGCGTGGACGTCGATCGGTTGAATGTGATGGTGATGCTCGGTATCCCGCTCTCGGCAGCCGAATTCATCCAGGCCACCGCCCGGGTAGGACGCCGCTTCCCAGGCCTCGTGTTCGTGGTCCACAAGATCGGCCGGGAACGTGATGCTGGAGTATTCCGTTCCTTCAGGCAATTCGTCGAGCAAGGGGATCGATTCGTCGAGCCCATCCCGATCACCAGACGTAGCCGCCGAGTGTTGGACCGGACCGTTGCCGGCCTGGAATTGGCTCGTTTGCTGATGGTCCACGAGGCATCTTCCGGAACCGCTCTGACGACTTGGCGTGCCTTCAAGGAATATGTGTCGTCTGGGAAATTCGACATCGGCGTGGAACTCGGTGCGCTGATCGAAACGCTCGCTCTGACGAGCGAGCTCGACGAGCCATTGAGGAGGGATCTGCAAGCATGGTTCGAGGAGTTGCGTCACAACATCCTCGTTCCGCCCAACGACGTTCGCTTTCCTTCCGATCTGTCACCGTCTGGCCCGCCCATGCTGTCGCTGCGGGACGTCGAGAAGCAGGTCCCAGTCATCGGGACCAGGGTCTGAAGGAGTAGAAAATGAAAGAATCGAGAAGTGCGTCTCAGATCCTCTTCGGGTTCCTTCCAGAGCAGACCGTCGACCTGCGCGGCGGAGTGTGGAAAGTCAAGGACTGGCGGCATCCCAAAATGCGCAGCGAGATCGATTCGGCATCGCTTCGGCGGGAAATCATCCGGCAGGCAACGCCGTGGAGTGCGGTGGGAATGGACGCCGGTTTCGTCGCCCATTTGCATGCAGGTGCACCCATCACAGTGTTGACGCTCGACGAGAACAACGGCGTCGAAGTCGAGCCGTTTCCGAAATCGTGGATATGCAAGTCCTGCAAGAGGGTACACGATACGCCGGACGCGACGTGCCCCTGTGGAGCGAAAGGCCAGAAAGGACAGCTGTTCTTCGTGGGCTACCATGACAAGTGTGGGACGCTTCGAGCACCCTGGATCCCCAAGTGTTCCGAACACAAGCAGGTGCGCATCGTATTTCCGGGGACGTCCTCCGCGACCGAGATTCGGTTCGAGTGTCCGGTATGCGATCGAGAGCTCCGGAAAGGATTCGGACACGTCCCCTGCGATTGTGGTCAGGGCAATCTCACCTTCCAACCCCATCGTGCGTCTTCTGTCTACACACCCCGCAACGTCGTGATCGTCAATCCGCCGTCGCGCGAGCGCATACGCGCAATCGCGGAAGCGGGCGGGCCGCCAAAGGCATTGAGCTGGGTCGTTGATGGCATGAAGACCAAGACGGTCGAAGAAGTCCCTGCCAGCCGTGAAACCCTCAGGCGGCAACTGGAGGCGCAAGGACTGTCCCCGGAGATCATCGACAAAATGCTTGACGTCGCCGGAACGGTACCGGGGACACTGCAAGATCAAGACATCGTGCTGCCATCGGGGCAGCGAGAAGATGCAGAGGCGCAGGCGGTGACCATCGCCCTGGCGACAATGGAGTCCCGGATACGAATCGACGATTTGGTTGCGGCGACAGATCCTTCCAGCGAGCTCGGTCTGCTCTACCGCGTCAGATATGCGCATGCGCTGCGTTCGGCCGGGCTTTGCGCTGTCGACCTGATCGAGCGTTTCCCTGTGCTCACGGGGCACTTCGGCTATACGCGAGGTGACCACGAGCCAGGCAAGGGGCGGCTAGTCCCATACAAGGGGCGCCATGGACAAGGTTACAAGGTGTACGCGGACATCGCCGAGACGGAGGCCCTTTTCGTCAGGTTGGATCCGATGAGGGTCGCGAAATGGTTGGTCGATGCAGGTCATCCACTCGCCGAGTGGCACGACGAACGAACGGCTCGATCGGCCATTTTGGAGGCGGCACGCCTGCCTTCGTCGCTGGACGAGAAGGACGGGTCCGTTGGCGCCGCTCTACTCGAGTTGGTCCATTCCTATGCACATCGCTTCCTGAGGCTATCTGCCGTTCACGCCGGCATCGACAGAAATGCCCTTGCAGAGCTACTGGTTCCCCTGCATCTGGGATTCTTCATCTATGCTGCCGCGAGGGGTGACTTCGTGTTGGGTGGGCTCCAGGCTGTGTTCGAGACCGAACTGCACCGTCTGCTCGACGCCGTCGTGTATGACGAGCATCGTTGCGCACTGGACCCGGGTTGTTCCGATTCAGGGGCGGCTTGCATGGCCTGCCTTCATGTCGGAGAGCCATCCTGCCGCTACTTCAATCGATATTTGAGCCGCCTGACGCTCTTTGGACAGCATGGGTACCTGCGGAGCCTATGAGGCTCGATTCACGGGACCCAGGCGATGGCATCCTTGATCTTTCGGTTGGCTACGACATAAAGGCCCACCTTCGCTCGACTCAGCCCAACGTATGCAATGGCGCGAAGGTCTTCCGCCATAGCGACATCCGACAGGGCAAGGACCACCACGTCACGTTCGAGCCCCTTGAAACGGTAGACGGTCTCGACGGGGATACCATGACCGTCCAGTGTGGTGAATAGATACCCAGCCGCGCCAGTCGATCGCAGTTCGGAGACCACCGATGTGGAATCCGTCAAGATGATCAGCTGGGTCGGCTCGATCTTGTCTTCGAGGACTATGCTCTCGACCAGGCCGACGACGTAGGGTGTGAGCTGCTCTCGACGGTCCACCTCCACGAACCTTGGCTCCGGTCCATCGACAAACTTGCCGTCGAGGCGATCGTCGAAAATGCTGGCTACCCTTCGAGCTATCGGACCCGTGTTCCGGCAGTTTACGGTCAATTCGAGTTCGACCAGTCCTTTGGGTGTCGACCAGCCTCGTCGATACAGATCTTGGTGAGAGTCAGCGAATAGATATAGAAGACCATCGTCTGCAACGAGAGATTGTGTTACCGAAAGCCATTCCGTGGCGAAATCCTGAGCCTCATCGACCAGTATTGCGTCGTAGTGGGTGCCGTTGCGAGCGGCAGCTTCGCCCAGGATGCGAGGGGCTTCGATTTCGTACCATTCGCTCGTCGGTTCGAATGGGGTCTTCGACTTTGCGCGCCGTGCCTCACGAAGTACGAGGCTGTGAAAGGTCTCGACGTCGACCGCAGAGCCTTGCAGTGTCGTCGCGAGATGCTGTCTCAGGGGCGCGTTGTAGCAAAGCAGCAGTACGCGGAAACCAGACGAAGCGAGCTGACGCGACTTCTCTACGGCCAGCACCGTCTTTCCCGTCCCGGCGCCTCCGAGGATCATGGCGCGCTTGACGCGTCTGATCGCTTGCAACACCACCATCTGTTCGCTCGTCAAATCGAGCAACGCTTGCCTGGCGTCTCCAACCTCGTCTCGTAGGAGGCGTCTTACTCGGATGGTGGGTGCCAAATGGTCGACGATGCGCTCGACGTCATTCTTGGACAAGGCTCGATTCTGTCCCCAATGGCGGAATATCCGTTCTATCGCCTCCATTGGTCGAGCCAGATCGACCCGGTCGACGACGATTTCTCTGGGCGCATTGAACCCGAGAAGCTGAGTGACTTCTATGTCTGGGAAAACGACGGCATGCACGATCGGGTACCGTGTCAGAGTGGGATCGACCGCCTTGAAGAAGTTGAGCAACGCATGCTTGGAGTCTTTCGCCTGGTCGAACGGGTTCTTGATGGGGTGGCGGATTCCGTCGGCGCCGGTCGAAGACCAAGTGCCGTCGATGACTTCGATTCCGCCACCCTTCACTTCGAGAACGAGGATGCCGAGGTCGGGAGCCAGTACGACGAAGTCGGCTTCGCCATCGCCTTGTCTGCCATTGCGGCGGGACTGCCAGGCGACTGAGTGGAAGACGACGAGATCGTCGACGGCACATAAACGCTCCCGCACCTTGATCTCCGATCGCGGGCTGCTCGGTGATGCTTCACGGGGGTAAAAGATCGCCATTGGCAAGATGAGTCCTACTTGCTCTTTGGTTTACGCGACTCTACGACCACTTGGATATGAAGAGCGGCCTCGACCGGATCTTCATGAGACCAGACGCGAATCACTTCCCAACCGAGTTCTCGCAGGCGCCGGGTGGTGTCGGCATCGCGTGCTCGGTTGGCTTCGATCTTGGCGCGCCAGAATCCGGCGTTCTCCTTTGGCCAGGTGGCGTGGAGTGGACACCCGTGCCAGAAACACCCATCGACGAAAACCGCCACGCGCGCACCGATGAACACGATGTCGGCGACCCGTCGCGGTTTTCTGGACAGTGGCACTTGCAAGCGGTAGCGAAGGCCCAGGGCATGCAGGGCCCGCCGCAGTTCGATCTCGACGTCCGTTCCTCGCTGGCGCACGCGCGCCATGCGGCGGCTGGCTTCAGGCGACGAGGGGCTCACGCTTGGCATTTCGCCCCCTCTCGGCGACGGACCGGGTGGTCTCGTCGACCGTCTTCGTCTCGGGCACGACGGCGAGATGCCGCAGGATGCTCCGGCCGATGATCCTCCCCAAAGTGACGGGCACCGCGTTGCCGATCATGCGGCCCAAGCTCTTGAAGTGGATCGGCGCACCCTCCGGGACGAAGGAATAGTCTTCCGGGAACCCTTGCAGGATCGCTCCTTCACGTAGCGATATCGCCCGATCCTGTTCGGGGTGTCCGAAGCGACCGTTGCCGAAACCGTAGAACTGGGTGGTGAGGGTCGGGGCGGGTTCGTCCCAAACCATACGGCCATAGACACCCGGATATGTCCGGCCGCTATCACGGCGGTGGCATTCCGCGATCAAACGTTGTGGCCAATCCCTCCAAGTCCCGCCGGGACGGGATGCGCGGATGCGTTGGAGGTTGAGCTTGGAAAGCTTGGACGCCGTGTGTAGCGGATCACGCGGCAGAGAGTCGCCTGCGGCGATCGCTGGGAGCTTGCCAATCGCTTCACGTACCGTCACTGGGC
>Ga0006576J49610_1000188_pt1 | contig 18020 bp, 14 predicted proteins | sample HigsolmetaAR206R_FD_49610 | JGI IMG/M metagenome (IMG submission 49610)
ATCATCCTTGGCGCAAATATAGGCCCACGAATTCAAAGGAACTGAAACCGGCTTGAATGAACTGAGGTCAAAGTAAATATATCAGTGACATATTCACTGACGCGTTAGTATGACATTTTCACTGACGCTTGACAACGACAAAAATTGTTATTTTAAAATGACAATGTTTGCGTTATATTTATAAAGGTGTCAATCTAATCTAATAGCTGATTAGGGGAGGATTTCTGTGAAAAAACGCGTGCTCTTCCTGTTCGCCGCCATGCTCGTTTTCGGCACCGTGCTTGCGGCCTGCGGAACAAGCGGAGGCGGAACCAGCAATGGCAAAAAAGACGGCGTCAAAGTCGCGATGGTGACCGACGTCGGCGGTGTCAACGACAAGTCCTTTAACCAATCCGCTTGGGAAGGATTGCAGAAGTTCGGAAAAGACTTCAATCTGAAGCAAAACACGGATTATAAATATTTGCAATCGACAAGTTCAAACGATTATGAACCTAATTTGACCCAACTCGTCCAACAAAAATACGACCTTGTTTTCGGCATCGGCTATCTCATGCAGAATGCCGTCAAAAACGTTGCGGAGCGGAATAAAAACGCGCACTTGGCGATCGTCGACTCTGTGGTCGATGCGCCGAACGTCGTGAGCATCAATTTCAAAGAAGAACAAGGTTCGTTCCTTGTCGGCGTCGTCGCCGGCTTGATGACGAAGACGAACAAAGTCGGCTTCATCGGCGGCATCGATTCCGCTTTGATCAAAAAGTTCGAAAACGGCTTTAAAGCCGGGGTCAAATCCGTCAATCCTAAAGCGCAAATCTTTACGCAATATGCCGGTTCCTTTGACGCCGCGGACAAAGGGCAAGCCATCGCCGCGACGTTTTACGGCAAAGGCGCAGACATCATTTACCACGCTTCCGGGGCGACGGGCAACGGCGTGTTTACCGAAGCCAAAACCCGCAAGAAAAATGGACAAAACGTTTGGGTGATCGGCGTCGACCGCGATCAATATGACGCCGGCTTGCCGGAAGACGTCACCCTCACTTCGATGGTGAAACGCGTCGACCGCGCCGTTTATGACGTGTCCAAAATGGTGAAAGACGGCAAATTCCCGGGCGGCAAGACGCTCGAATTCGGTCTGAAAGACGATGCGGTCGGCCTTTCCGAACATCATCAGCACATCCCCGAGGATGTCCTGAAAAAAGTGGATGAATATAAATCCAAAATCATCTCCGGCGAAATCACACCGCCGAAAACCGACAAGGAATACAAACAATTTGTTGCGAATTTAAACAAATAAGCGGATGAATAAAGGCCGTGTCATGCGGCCTTTATTCATACCAAATTTCGCAGCATGCCACAACCGCATTGATTTGATGGGTCGAACGATAGAGGGACGGGCCTTTGTGAAAGGCAACGAAAGCGACCTCGGGCTTGGCAAACGCGGGATTTTGCTAGATGGGGGGATTCATCCTTGTCCTATGTCATTGAGATGCGCCACATTCGCAAGGAATTTCCCGGGATCGTCGCCAATGACGACATCACGCTGCAAGTCATGCAAGGGGAAATTCATGCGCTCCTAGGGGAAAACGGCGCCGGAAAATCGACGCTCATGAACATTTTGTTCGGGCTTTACCAACCCGACGCGGGAGAAATCGTCGTCAAGGGCCGACCGGTGAAGATCACGAGCCCGAATGTCGCGGGCGAACTCGGCATCGGCATGGTTCATCAGCACTTTATGTTGGTGGACAAGTTTACCGTCACCGAGAACATCATTCTCGGCGCCGAACCGCGGTCCGGCGGCCGCATCGACATCAAGACCGCGAGGGAAAAGGTGCGCGCCTTATCTGAACAATACGGATTGAACGTGGATCCGGACAAAAAAATCAGGGACATTTCGGTCGGTATGCAGCAGCGCGTCGAAATTTTGAAGACGCTTTACCGCGGGGCCGATATCCTCATTTTCGACGAGCCGACGGCGGTTTTGACGCCGCATGAAATCCGGGAACTCATCAAGATTATGAAACGGCTCGTTCAGGAAGGCAAATCCATTATCTTGATCACCCATAAACTGAAAGAAATCATGGCGGTGGCCGACCGCTGCACGGTCATTCGCCGCGGCAAAGCGATCGCGACGGTCAACGTCGCCGAAACGAATCCGACGGAGCTGGCCAGCATGATGGTCGGGCGCGACGTCGCCTTCACGGTCAACGAAGAGCCTTATCAACCGAAGGAAGAAGTTTTGAAGATTGTCGATCTGACCGTCATCGACAACCGCAAGGTGAAAGTGGTCGATCGGTTGAACTTGACGGTCAAAGCCGGTGAAATCGTCGGCATCGCCGGCGTCGACGGCAACGGGCAAACGGAACTGATCGAAGCGATCACCGGTTTGCGCAAGGCGGAAAGCGGGAAAATCTTTTTAAAAAACATCGATATTACCAATAAACCGGTGCGCAAAATCATCGAACTGGGCGTCGGCCATATTCCCGAAGACCGCCACAAACACGGTCTCGTCCTCGATTTTTCCATCGGCGACAACATGGTTCTGGAAACGTATTACCGCCCGCCATTTGCGAAGGCCGGCATCATGAACCATGATAAAGTCCGCGAACACGCCCGCCGCTTGATCGGCGATTACGACGTGCGCACGCCGAGCATCGATACGCCCGCCCGCGCGCTTTCGGGCGGCAACCAACAAAAAGCAATCATTGCCCGTGAAATCGACCGCGATCCCGATCTACTTATCGCCAGTCAACCGACGCGCGGGCTTGATATCGGCGCAATCGAATTCATCCACAAGCGCTTGATCGAACAGCGCAAAAAAGGCAAAGCGATCTTACTCATTTCTTTGGAGCTTGATGAAATCATGAATTTGAGCGACCGCATCGCCGTGATTTACAATGGAAAAATCATCGATATGGTCAAACCGAGCGAAACCAATGAGGATGAACTCGGTCTCTTGATGACCGGTCATAAGCGGAAAGGGGGGGCTTCCCATGGAAACGAAGCGGGCGAATAAATGGATAAACGCCCTCGTCCCCGTCATCGCCGTCATTTTGGGGCTTCTCGTCGGTGCCGTGATCATGGTCATCAGCGGTTACAATCCTTTTGAAGCTTACGGCTCGATCTTTCAAATGGTGTTTCTGAACCCTTATTACGCGGGCGAGACGATCGTGACGATGATCCCTTTAATATTGTCAGGGCTTTCCGTCGCCTTCGCTTTCCGCACCGGCCTATTTAATATCGGGGTGGAAGGACAGCTGTTGGTCGGCTGGCTTGCCTCAGTAGCTTTCGCCATCCACTTTGCCGATTGGCCGAAGCTGGTTTTAATCCCGCTGTGCCTTCTCGTTGCGGCACTGGCGGGAGGTTTGTGGGGGCTCATCCCCGGTTTGTTGAAAGCGCGCTTTTACGTCCATGAAGTCATTACGACGATCATGATGAATTATATCGCGCTATATTCCACCAACGCCATCATTCGCCAATTTTTATATGCCGACGGCGAACGCACGCCGCTGATTCCGGACTCGGCTTCCCTGTCGTCAAACTTTTTGTCGAATATAACGGGCGGCAGCCGTTTGCATTGGGGCATCCTCGTGGCTCTCCTCGGGGCCGTCATCATGTGGTTTCTATTATGGCGGACAACACTGGGGTATGAACTCCGGGCGATCGGCTTTAATCCCGACGCTTCCCGTTACGCGGGCATGAACGTCGCGCGCAATATGATCACCAGCTTTGCCATTGCGGGGGGCTTCGCCGGAGTGGCGGGCGCGATGCTCGGGCTCGGCACGTACCATTACATGTCGATCAACGCCAGCTTTACAGGCATCGGTTTTGACGGCATCGCCGTGGCGCTCCTCGGCGTGAATACGGCGCCCGGCGTCGTCATCGGCGCGGCGCTGTTCGCCGCGTTGGAAACCGGCGAGGTGAGCATGCAGTCGCTCGGCATTCCGAACGATCTCGTGGAAATCATCATTGCGCTCATCATTTTCTTCGTCGCATCCCATTACATGATCCGCTGGACGCTTGACCGCTTTAAGAAAGGAGGGGCGGCCCGATGAGTGTGATGGAAATTCTTGAAATCATCATTCCGAGCGCGATTCTCTCCGCAACGCCGCTCATCCTCACCGCGCTCGGCGGGGTGTTGAGCGAGCGCTCCGGGGTCGTCAACATCGGCTTGGAAGGTTTGATGATCATCGGCGGATTTATCGGCGCGGTCTTCACGATCTGGTTTGAACACCTCGGTTTGGGCGCCGCTTCCCCGTGGTTGTCGCTCTTGGTCGCCGTGGTCGCCGGCGCCGCCTTTTCGCTATTGCACGGGCTGGCGAGCATCACGTTCCGCGCCGATCAAGTCGTGAGCGGCGTCGCGATCAATTTCCTCGCCTTGGGCTTGACCGTCTTTTTGGTGAAAAAGTTGTATCAAGGCAGCGGACAAACGCCCTATATCGATTACCGCATCGATAAAACCAATGTGCCGATTTTGCACGACATCCCGATCATCGGACCGCTGTTTTTCTCGCACATCACCTACACGTCATATCTCGCCGTGATCCTTGCGGTGGTCGTCTGGTACGTCATTTATAAAACGCCGTTCGGCTTAAGGCTCCGTTCCGTCGGGGAACATCCGCTGGCGGCGGATACGTTGGGCATCAACGTCATCCGCATGCGCTACATCGCGGTGGCGTTGAGCGGGGCGTTCGGCGGTCTCGGCGGCGCGGTCTATGTCGTGACGATCGCGACCAACTTCGGTCCGATGACGATTTCCGGCCAAGGGTTCCTGGCGCTGGCGGCGATGATCTTCGGCAAGTGGAATCCGCTCGGCGCCCTCGGAGCCGCGCTCTTTTTCGGTTTTGCCCAGTCGCTCAGCATTACGGGCGAATCGATTCCGTTCCTGAAAGATATCCCCAATGTCTTTTTGCTCATCGCGCCTTACGTTTTGACGATCCTGGCATTGGCCGGCTTTGTCGGCCGCGCCGAGCCGCCCAAAGCGGACGGTGTGCCGTATATAAAAGGGCGCCGATAAGCGTTGCTCCCCGCTTGGCGGGGAGTTTTTATTAACCGATTTAGGCCTTCGTGACGCCAAACGTCTTGGCGCGATCCGCCGCTCATTTTCACGTGATCGGGCCGGGCACCCGGCCAGCGCAAGCAAGAACGATTTTCGTGGTGACCGGGAAAGGTTTCGGGTAAAATGGGAGAAGAAAGCAAACCAAGGGGTGACGCATATTGCGGCTTGTGACGGAAATCATTCGACCCATCGAAGGCATCACCGTTCATATCGTACCGACCGATAAATTTAAGACTTTGACGTTCGCCGTTCAGTTCCGCGGGCGTTTAAAGCGGGAAACGGTGACGAAGCGAGCGCTTCTTGCTTACGTTTTAAAGAGTGCGACGGCCAAATCGCCGTCTACCCAACTTTTGCAGCAGCGCCTCGATGATTTGTACGGGGCGTCGTTGACGTCGCAAATCCATAAGCGCGGCGAGGATCATATCTTATCCTTTTTGCTTCACACCGCCGGCGACCGCTTTTTGAGCGAAACGTCCACCTTGGCGGCAGACAGTCTGGAACTCTTGGCGGAAGCGATTCTCGCCCCCCACGCTAAGGACGGCGCGTTTGATGAGGAGACGGTGAATAAAGAAAAACGCGCGCTCAGACAACGCCTGGAATCCATCATCGATGACAAGATGCAATACGCGAATATCCGCCTCATCGATGAAATGTGCCGCGGCGAAGCGTATGCGCTTCATACATACGGCTACAAAGAAGATTTGGAGGCGATCTCGCCCGTTGATCTCTACGACTATTACCAACAGATGATAAAGGAAGATGAAATCGATCTCTACGTCATCGGAGATGTCGATCCGGATCGGATTATCGGCATCATTGTAAAAGCGTTTGCCTTTCGCGGCCGCCAACCCGTCGCGCATCCGTTCCGGTTTGTGCCCGTTGAAGTCGGCGCACCGAAAACGATTAGAGAAAGCCATGACGTTGAACAAGGGAAGCTGAATTTGGGCTACCGGACGAACGTCGTCATCGGCGATCCGCTTTATTATGCGGCACAGGTGTTCAACGGCTTGTTCGGCGGATTTCCCCATTCCAAGCTGTTCATGAACGTAAGGGAAAAGGCGAGCCTCGCTTATTACGCGGCGTCGCGCTACGACAGCTATAAAGGTTTAATCCTCGTCATGTCGGGGATTGAGTTTTCCAATTTTGACAAAACCGTTGCGATCATCCGTCAGCAATTGGAAAGCGTACAAAGCGGCGATTTTGACGACGTCGCCGTCGATCAGACGAAAGCCTTGTTGAAAAACGCCGTATTGGAGGCGCTCGACAGCCCGTTTTCGCTGATCGAACAATTGTACCGCTCCGTACTCGTCAAATCTGCGGACGATCTCGACCGTTGGCTGACCGAAATCGATCGCGTTTCCCGCGACGACATCGTTCGGGTGGCGCAACAAACGGTATTGGACACCATCTATTTTTTGCATGGAAAAGAGGGGGATCCGCATGGAAATCCAACGGTTTGACCGGCTTCAGGAAACCGTCTATCGCGAAGTGCTGCCGAACGGGCTGACGGTGTGCGTGTTGCCGAAAAAAGGGTTCCAAAGAACGTATGCGACGTTTGCGACGAAATACGGCTCGATCGACAATCATTTTAAATCGCTGACGAGCAAGAATTGGGTGCGCGTGCCGGACGGCATCGCCCATTTTCTCGAGCATAAACTGTTCGAACAGCCCGACGGCACCGACGTGTTTCACGCCTTCAGCCGCCAGGGCGCGGAGGCGAATGCGTATACGACGTTTACCCGCACGACTTATTTGTTCTCGAGCACGGCCAACGTCGAGAAAAACGTCGAAACGCTGATCGACTTTGTGCAGACGCCGGCGTTTACGGATCAGAGCGTCGAGAAGGAAAAAGGCATCATCGGCCAGGAAATCCGCATGTACAACGACACGCCGGACTGGCGCGTCTATTTCGGGCTGATCGAGAACATGTACCACGCCCATCCGGTCAAGATCGACATCGCCGGCACGATTGAATCAATCGCACAAATCACGAAGGAATCGCTGTACGAGTGCTACCATACCTTTTATCATCCCGGCAATATGGTGTTGTTTATCGTCGGCCCGGTCGATCCGGAAAGAATGATTCATCTCGTTGCGGAAAACCAGGCGAGAAAAAACTACACCAAACAAGCGCCCGTCGAACGGCGTTATCCCGAAGAGCCGGCGGGCGTGGCCAAAGCGAAATCGGTCTTAAAAATGGGCGTTGAAACGCCGAAAAGCATGGTCGGTTTTAAGGCGGCCCGCGTGCACCGCAGCGGCCAAGATTACTTGAAACATGAACTGTCCGTTCAAATTTTGTTGGAGCTCCTTTTCGGCAAGAGTTCCGACAACTACCGGAAACTCATCGATGAAAAGCTGATCGATGAAAGTTTTTCCTTTGAGTATACCGAAGAGCATGAATACGGATTTTCCGCGATCGGCGGCAACACCGAAGATCCCGACCGCTTGGCCGCGCGCTTGTTTGAAATGATCATGGCCCAGAAGGAGCGGCCGATTCCGGAGGAGGCGCTTGAGCGCGCGCGGAAAAAGCGGCTCGGTTCCTTTTTGAAGGCGCTCAATTCGCCGGAGTATATCGCCAATCAATACACGCGCTATCTGTTTAACGGAGCAAACCTGTTCGATATCGTGACGGTGCTGGAAGACCTTCGCGCGGAGGAACTCGAAGCCGTTTTGCACGAGCATTTCGACGAACGCGCCTTCACCCAATGCCAAGTGGTGAGGCGGGCGTGAATGCCGAAAAAAAATGGGCGCTCATCACCGGGGCGAGCGGCGGGATCGGCCGGGCGATCGCAGCCGCTTTGGCGGCGGACGGCTACTCGCTTTATTTGCATTATCACAAAAATAAGACGGCGGCCGAAGCGCTGCGGACGACGCTCACCGCGCGCCATCCCGGGCAAACGTTTCACGCGGTGCCGGCCGATTTGAGCCGCTCCGACGGGGTCGACCGCTTGCTATCCCATCTGGACCACGCCGTGTATGCACTCGTCCATAATTCGGGAACGAGCCACATCGGTTTGGTTCAGGACGTGCCGCGCGCCACGGTGCAAGAGTTTTTGCAACTGCATCTCGCGTCGCCGTTTCTGTTGACGCAGCGGCTTTTGCCGGAGATGATCAGGAGGCGGTCGGGGAAAATCATTTTCATTACGTCGATTTGGGGTGTGACCGGAGCGGCGACCGAGGCGCTGTATTCCATGGTGAAGGGCGGGCAAAACGGATTTGTCAAAGCGCTCGCCAAGGAAGTGGCGCCGAGCGGCATTGCGGTCAACGCCGTTGCTCCGGGAGCCATCGATACGCCGATGCTTTCGGACCTCGACGGGGAATCGCTGGAAATTTTAAAACAAGAAATTCCCGCCGGCCGTCTTGGCCGTCCCGAAGAAGTCGCCGCGCTCGTCCGCTTTTTGGCGAGCCCTGAATCGGACTACATCAACGGGCAGATCATCTCGATCAACGGCGCGTGGCATTGTTGAATGCGGCTCGGGTCCGTTGCGCCTTTTCAAGAATCCGTTCCACGCATATTATCCCTTCCGGCAGGCATCCTAAATCATGCAGGATCCTTAAGGAGGGAAAAGACATGTCTGTTCTTGAAAATTGGGATCAATGGAAGCATTTTTTGGCCGATCGCCTGCATCAAGCCGAGGAGAAGGGGATCAGCGAAGACACGATCAACAAATTCGCGACGGAAATCGGCGGTTATCTTGCCGAACACGTGGACCCGAAGAATGACGAGCAGCGCATCTTGTCCGATCTTTGGCGCGTGGCCAATAAAGATGAACAGCGTGCCATCGCCAATATGATGATCAAGCTCGTCCGCAACGATGCAACAGGCCGACCGGCGCATTGAGCAAGCGGGGGTGTCAATCGACACCCTTTTAGATTCTCTCAAAAAGCTGCGGTTCCGCGCCGGCGTCCAATCGGTAACGAGGGTTTCGCAGCCTGGAGAGACCTCGGTTTTATTCGTAACGTCACGAAAAAAAGGGTTCAAGGCACGTTGGTTTGCGAAAATTTTTGTTTACATAAAATTTATTATGTCATTTATTTGAAGAATTGGGTCGGAAGTCCCTCAGCCGGTTCTGCTAAGACTTTTTAAAAAACGATCCGCTTGACGGCGCGCGGCGTTCTGGCGTTATGGAACTAACCTTGCGCGAATTAGCTCTTTTCTAACTCCTACTTTTGTATTATTATTTATAATGAATGACATATGCTTTTTTTGATTGTCAAACCCGCGTTAGCTGTTCAGCCATTTTCATGATCAGCAACCATTTCTATATCATCGATCGGTCGGACAGTGTCACACCGATCTGCCTGTCGCGATGCACCGACTCGACACGCATACTCCGCTTTGCATAATATTCCCCAAGCTTACCGAGAGGTCGAGAAGATGGGAAAAAAAGAATGGTATTTGGAATATGAAATACATAGAGACCGCCCTGGACTTCTCGGGGATGTCGCGTCTTTGTTCGGCATGCTGGACATCAATATCGAAACGATCAACGGTGTGGAAGACGGCCGACGCGGCATGTTGTTGGTCACGGAAGATGACGTTCAGATCGAGCGGCTGATGGCGACGGTAAAGAAGATGGACAACATCACCATCACGAAATTGCGGGAACCGAAACTGACGGACCGGCTCGCCGTTCGCCACGGCCGCTATATTCAACGCCATGCGGATGACAAAAAAACGTTCCGGTTTGTCCGCGACGAAATCGGCCTTCTCGTCGATTTTATGGCGGAATTGTTTAAAAAGGATGGCCATCGCCTCATCGGCGTGCGCGGCATGCCGCGCGTCGGCAAAACCGAATCCATCGTTGCGGCGAGCGTCTGTGCGAACAAGCGTTGGGTTTTCATCTCTTCGACACTGCTCAAGCAAACCGTCCGCAACCAATTGGCGGACGATGAAATGTCTGACGATCACATTTACATCATCGATGGCATCGTTTCGACGCGCAGAGCGACTGAACGCCACTGGGAATTGGTGAGGACGGTCATGCGCATGCCGGTCACAAAAATCGTCGAACATCCGGATATATTTGTAAGGAACAGCGAATATCAGATGGACGATTTTGACTACATCATCGAGCTTCGCAATCATCAGGATGAGGAGATCACTTACGACGTGATCGACGAAGATTTCGCCCCCTTCGGCGATATAAATTAAATGGGCAGGTGTTGACATTGAGTGAGCTAGGCGAAGCATTAAAAGCCGCGCGCGTGGAAAAAGGACTAAGCCTCGACGACGTACAGGAGATCACCAAAATACAGAAACGCTATCTCATCGCCATAGAAAACGGGGATTTCGATCGGCTGCCCGGCCATTTTTACACAAGGGCGTTCATAAAGAGCTATGCCGAAGCCGTCGGTCTCGATCCGAAGGAACTGTTTAATCAATACGCTTCGGAACTTCCGCGTTCGGAGATCGATGCGGAACCGACGCCGAGCCGGATGCAAACGCGCGCGGTCAAGTCAACCGATTCCAAATTGCTCGCCACATTGCCCAAGATTATCATTATCGCCGTGGTGCTCGCCGTGCTCATCGGGGTATGGATCGGCGTGCAAAAGCTGATGGCCACGGGCAACGCCGAGCGAACCGATCAGCCGAACAGCGGCGTTGTCATCAAAGACAGTGGTGACATCGGCGACGGAAAACATAAAGGCGCGAAGACGTCTACGACCGGCAGCGAAACGAAAAAACAAAACGACCAACAAAATCAAAGCGAACAGGACAAACCGAAAATCACCCTTGAACAATCATCGGGGAACACGTCCCGTTATACGATCACGAACACGGATCATTTCGTCTTGGACATCGAAGCGAAGGACGGCGGAAACGCTTGGATTACGGCGGCAAAAAAACGATGCGAACGGCGAGCGCCTCTATTACGCCATGGTGTCAAAAGGCGTCCAAGGTCAGCCTGACCAGTCCTTCCATAAAGACTTGACCGATGTCGGTACCGTCTACGTAAAAGTGGGCAACGTTCCGAACACGATCATTAAAATTAATGGACAACCCTTTGAATTTCCCGATAACGGAACGGTGCAAACCTTATATTTCACGTTTAAAAAGCCGTGATGCCCTCCTCCGTTTACGGACAAGCCGTGCGTCACGGCTTTTTTATTTGTTGTCATGAACGCCGCGGCCGTAGCAGCGGTTGCGGCGCGGCCTCTTAGCCGTTCGATCGGGAGCGGGCGAATCCCTCCGATATTAGGGATGACAGCCCGCCTTTTCACGCCTTATAATAAACGAAGATACTCCGGTTTCGCGATCGGCAAGCCTGTCCAATCCTATTTGACGTTTTTTCATCGCCGCGGAAGCGTTCGGAAAAGGCGCGGCGTGCATCCGGCAGCCGAACCGGACGGTGCCGCGCGGAATCGATCAGGAGGTATGTAGGTTGAATATCGCAAATAAGCTCACGCTTTCAAGGATCGTTCTCATTCCGATTTTTGTCGTTTTTCTCTTCGTGCCGATGTCGCTCGGCACCGTGTCACTTGGTGCAGCGAGCCTGTCCGTCGAACGGCTGATCGCTGCTTTCCTTTTTATTATTGCGTCGTGCACGGACTGGCTGGACGGGTATTACGCCCGCAAGTACCAATTGGTGACGAACTTCGGCAAGTTTCTTGATCCGCTTGCGGACAAGCTGCTCGTGACGAGCGCGTTCATTTCGCTCGTCGCCTTTGACCAAATCGCGGCGTGGATGGTCATTCTCATCATTGCTCGGGAATTTGCGATCACCGGTCTCCGGCTCATTGCCGTGGAGGACGGAGAAGTCATCGCCGCCAGCCGGATCGCCAAATGGAAGACCGCTTTTCAAATGGTCGCCATCATTCTGTGGCTGTTCAACAATCCGCCGTTCGGACCGGACGGCTTCCCGCTCGCGGATATCTTTCTATGGATTGCCGTCATTTTGACGGTGGTCTCCGGCGTGGATTATTTCTGGAAAAACCGCGCCATTCTTTTGAAATCAAAATAAAGCAGGATTTTACAAGCGAACGGATAATAATGTAATGAGGGCAGTTGGGGAAACGAGGGATCGCGCACGATGAAAGCGGAAATCGTGGCGGTCGGCACCGAGCTGTTGCTCGGCCAGATCGCCAATACGAACGCACAGTTTATTTCGGAACAGTTGGCCGAAATCGGCGTCGACGTATTTTATCACACGGCGGTCGGCGACAATCCCGAACGGTTGCGGGCAGCCGTTGAAATCGCCCGGTCGCGGTCGGATGTTCTCATTTTTACGGGCGGCCTCGGTCCAACCAAGGACGATTTAACCAAAGAAGTCATCAGCGAGATGCTCGGGAGACGACTCGTGATCGACCGCGCGGCGCTTTCGTCCATTGAAGAGCATTTTAAAAAGACGAACCGGCCGATGACGGAAAACAACAAAAAGCAAGCGCTCGTCATGGAAGGCGCGCGCGTCTTGCCGAATGAAAAAGGCATGGCGCCCGGCATGATCCTGGAAACGGACGGCGTCATCTATATTTTAATGCCCGGAGTTCCTTCCGAAATGAAAGCGATGTTTACGAACGCCGTCAAGCCGTATCTTTCCTCCAAGGTGCATGAACCGATCGTCTCGCGCGTGCTCCGGTTTTTCGGGATCGGCGAATCGGCTTTGGAAACGCGGCTCGCCGATCTGATCGACCGGCAATCGAGGCTGACGATCGCGCCGCTGGCGAAAGAAGGCGAGGTGACCTTGCGCTTGACCGTGAAGCATGCCGACGCCCACGTCTCGCAGCGCCTTTTGGATGAGGCGGAAGCCGAAATCCGCGCCCGGGTCGGCGATTATTTGTACGGATATGGCGAAACGTCGCTGGCGGAAACCGTCTTCCGGCTTTTGCGGGAACGCGGGCTCACCATCGCGAGCGCCGAAAGCTTGACGGGCGGCCTCTTCGCGGAACGGTTGACCGATCTCCCGGGGGCGTCTGCCGTCTTTGCCGGGGGCGTTGTTTCCTACACGAATGCGGTCAAGCAAGGCTTGCTTGGCGTTCCGGCCGACGTTTTAAGCCGGGAAGGGGCGGTGAGCGCCGTTTGCGCCGAAGAAATGGCGGCCAACATTCGGCGATTGACGGGGGCCGACCTCGCCGTCAGCTTTACGGGCGTCGCCGGACCGACGCGGAGCGAAGGCAAGGAAGTCGGCACGGTTTACATCGGTTTGGCGGACGCCGCGGGCTGCGAAGCCACTCTTCACCGCTTTGCCGGCAATCGGGAGGCGATCCGCCGCCGTTCGGTTTTGACGGGATTCGATTTGATCAGAAGGCGGTTGCTCGGGCTTTCTCCGCTGGGTAAAAAAAACGAATAAATGTTCGATAAAACGGTTGAGAAACCGCGGCAAAACGTCTATCATAAAGGTAAGAAAGCATAGCCTTTGAAGAAAAGAGGTAATGAAATGAGCGATCGAAAAGCAGCCTTGGACATGGCGTTACGACAAATAGAAAAACAGTTCGGAAAGGGCTCCATCATGCGCCTCGGCGAGCAGGCGGAAAGGAAAATCTCCGTCTTGCCGAGCGGCTCGCTCGCGCTTGACATCGCGATGGGCGTCGGCGGTTATCCGCGCGGGCGGATCATTGAAGTTTACGGCCCCGAGTCGTCGGGGAAAACGACCGTCGCCTTGCACGCCATCGCGGAAGCGCAAAAAGCGGGCGGGCAGGCGGCGTTCATCGATGCCGAACACGCCCTGGACCCCGTTTATGCCGAAAAGCTCGGCGTCAACATTGACGAATTGCTGTTGTCCCAGCCGGATACCGGCGAACAGGCGCTCGAGATTGCCGAAGCCCTTGTCCGCAGCGGGGCGATCGATGTCATCGTCATCGACTCGGTCGCGGCGCTCGTGCCGAAGGCGGAGATCGAGGGCGAGATGGGCGATTCGCATGTGGGCCTGCAGGCGCGCCTGATGTCGCAAGCGCTTCGCAAACTGTCCGGCGCGATCAATAAATCGAAGACCATTGCGATCTTCATCAACCAAATCCGTGAAAAAGTCGGCGTCATGTTCGGCAATCCCGAGACCACCCCGGGCGGCCGCGCCCTGAAGTTCTATTCGACGATTCGGCTGGAAGTCCGCCGCGCGGAAACGCTGAAGCAAGGCAACGACATGGTCGGCAACCGCACGCGCATCAAAGTCGTCAAAAACAAAGTGGCGCCGCCGTTTAAACAAGCCGAAGTGGACATCATGTACGGCACGGGCATTTCCAAAGAAGGCGAAATCCTCGACATCGGTTCGGAGCTCGACATCATCCAAAAAAAGCGGCGCCTGGTATTCCTTTAACGACGAAAGGCTCGGACAAGGACGGGAAAACGCCAAACAGTTTTTACAGGAAAATGAGGCGGTTCGCAATGCCATCGAAAAGGCGATTCGCGCCCATTACGGCTTGGATCATGAAGAAGCGGCGGCTGACGACGAGGCGGCCGACGCGGATCTCCTCAAACAAGAGGAACTGTTATAATCGGAACGGCGTCCGGGAACACCGGGCGCTTTTTTCGTCCGGCCGAAAAGCGAAGGGCGGGCGTGCTGAAATAGTAAAAAATTCGCATTTCTTTTGATAATTAAGTCGTCCATGTTGACAACTATTTTTTCCAACTATACAATGGAAGTGTCTCTTTATTTTTATTTGCCTTGCAAGTCCTTTTAAGAGGGTGTTATTGCATTCAATAGCCTGAAGCGGCTTCAGCACGTCGGAACGTAACGACTTGTTGAGAGCAAGGAGGTGAAACGCATGAACCTCACCGTCATCTCCATTGCGCTCATCTCTGTAGTCGTTGGTTTATTTGTCGGTTATTTTGTGCGCAAATCCATCGCTGAGGCCAGGATCGCAACCGCTGAACAACAAGCGCGGCAAATCGTGGAGGAAGCGAGAAGGGAAGCCGAAGCCGTAAAAAAAGAGGCCCTTCTCGAAGCGAAAGACGAAATTCACGGTATGAGAACCGAAGCCGAAAGCGAGATTCGCGAAAGGCGTAACGAACTTCAAAGGCAAGAAAATCGACTGCTTCAAAAAGAAGATCTCCTTGATCGAAAAAGTGAGATGCTAGATAAGAAAGAAGAGTCACTTGAGAAAAGGGAGGATTCTCTGGAAAAACAACAACGACAACTTAAAGAGATGGAGAGCAAAGTGGAGGAATTGCTCCGCCAGCACCAAGCGGAGCTTGAACGGATTTCCGGCTTGACGAGAGAGGAAGCGAGGGAATGGATCCTCAATCAAGTCCGGCAGGAAACGGTTCACGAAGCGGCGCAGCTGGCGAAGGAAATTGAAACCCGCGCGAAAGAGGAAGCCGACAAGAAGGCGAAAAACATTCTTTCGCTCGCCATCCAGCGCTGCGCGGCCGATCATGTCGCCGAAACGACGGTGTCCGTCGTCAATTTGCCGAACGACGAAATGAAAGGGCGCATCATCGGCCGGGAAGGCCGCAACATTCGCACGCTCGAAACGCTGACGGGCATCGACCTCATCATCGACGACACCCCTGAAGCCGTTATCCTCTCCGGATTCGATCCGATCCGCCGCGAAATCGCCAGGATTGCGCTCGAAAAGCTCGTTCAAGACGGCCGAATCCACCCGGCGCGCATCGAAGAAATGGTGGAAAAAGCGCGCCGTGAAGTCGATGAAATGATTCGGGACTACGGCGAACAAACGACGTTTGAAGTCGGCATTCACGGCTTACATCCGGATTTGATCAAAATCCTCGGGCGGTTAAGATTCCGTACGAGCTATGGCCAAAACGTGCTCAAGCACTCCAAAGAAGTCGCTTTTCTCGCGGGGCTGATGGCCGCGGAACTCGGCGAAGACGTCATGTTGGCGCGCCGCGCCGGCCTGCTCCACGACATCGGCAAAGCGATCGACCACGAGGTCGAGGGAAGCCACGTGGAAATCGGCGTGGAATTGGCGACGAAGTACCACGAACATCCCGTGGTCATCAACAGCATCGCCTCTCACCACGGGGATACCGAGGCGACTTCGGTGATCTCGGTGCTTGTAGCCGCTGCGGACGCTTTATCGGCCGCCCGTCCCGGAGCGAGAAGAGAGACGCTTGAGACGTATATTCGCCGCCTGGAAAAACTCGAAGAAATCTCCGAGTCGTTTGAAGGCGTTGAAAAATCCTATGCCATCCAAGCCGGGCGCGAAGTGCGCATCATGGTTCAACCGGATGTCATAGACGACGCCAAATCGTATCAATTGGCGAAGGACATCACGAAGAAAATTGAAAGCGAGCTCGATTATCCGGGACATATTAAGGTAACGGTCATCCGCGAGACGCGGGCCGTCGAATACGCCAAATAAAAGAAGCCGTCTCAAAAGTCCTGAAGAGGGACTGATTTGAGACGGCTTCTCTCTTGATCATTTTGTTTTATGGAATAATTATGGGTATCCTTCTGGTAAAAGGCTCCTCTTATGCGACCTTTTTATCATTGTTTTCTTCTTTTTTAACCTTCGGTTTTAATTGGTTTGCCCATTTTGTTAAGTTATGGGCAATACAAATTAGACCCCATTCCACCGTCGTTTTGGAAAGGCCTCTTAATAAAAATCTATGGAAACCTCGATTATACTTGATTTGTCCAAAAACGGGTTCGACATCGCATTTTCGCCTACGATAAAGCTTGTCTCCCTCTTTTGTGGCTAAACGTTCTCGAACCTCTCTCCGTCGCTGTTGATTTTCTAAAGAAACTGAAATGGTTTTCGTATCTTTACCTTTCGCACAAATCTCTTGGAAAGGGCACCCTTGACAATCTAAACAGCGATAAATTCGTTTTTTAGTGATATAACCATTATCCGTTTTTTGCTTCTTTTCGTATGCAAATGTCAATCGCTTATTATTGGCACAAACCCACTCATCCAATTCTTCATCGTAGGTCATATTTTCGACTCGTCCGACTTGGTTTTTCCATTTCTTTGTTTGTTCCTTATCTAACGTATTATATTTAACGAAAGCTTCGATCTCCTTCTTGTCACAGAAAGCATAATTTTCTTCACTGCCATACCCTGAATCCGCAATAAGCGCTTTTGGTTTTGGCCTGCCATAAGATTCGAGAATGCCGAAATGAGGTTGAAGGCATCCCGGATCACCCGCTCGTTGATGCAAACTAAATCCAACAATGAACTGATTCTCCGTACCTATTTGAACATTATACCCCGGTTTAAGTTGACCGTTTTTCATGTGGTCTTCTTTCATTCGCATGAAGGTGGCATCTTTATCGGTCTTTGAGTAGCTATTTCGACCGTTGAAGATTTCTTTTTGCGCCTCATATTTTTGCTTGCGAGGTAAGAGATCTTTTTCAAGTTGGCGTTTGGCTTTTTTGATCGCTTTGTTTTTGGGTTCGGTCTCTAACCTTTTTTCTAGGACACTAATGGTGTCTTTCATTTGTTCAGAAGTGACAGGATTTTTATCCAACCTCTCTTGTAAACTTGATTCAACTTCAGTTTTTTCGTCTTCCTTGGTTATAGCCTCGATTCCGGCCACGATCGTTCGGTACTTTTCATCGAGTTTAGCGTCAAATTTTTCTGTTGCTTTCCGCCAAACAAACGTGTATTTATTGGCGTTGGCTTCGATTTTGGTTCCGTCTAAAAAGTATTCTTCCAATTGGATGAGCCCTTGTTGATGGAGGAGATCCACGATGGAAAAGAAGGTTTCATAAATGATATCCTTCATTCTTTCCGAACGGAAACGGTTAATTGTACGAAAATCCGGTTGTTGATAATTCGCCAACCACATGAAGTAAATATTTTCTTGGAGTTGGGAAGCGATTTTGCGTGAAGAATAAATGCCTTTGGTGTAGGCATAGAGGATCACTTTTAACATCATTTTGGGATGATAGGCTGCTCGTCCCCCTCCGGGATAAACACGATAAAGAATCTTGTCATCAATCTGTTCGACGACCTGATGAACAAGGCGAGAAAGATGGTTTGGGGGAATTTTAATCTCCAAATCCAATGGTAAAATGAGTTGGTCCATGTTATAATTAATGAAGGAAATATGATCATGTTTCAT
>Ga0006576J49610_1000202_pt1 | contig 16688 bp, 24 predicted proteins | sample HigsolmetaAR206R_FD_49610 | JGI IMG/M metagenome (IMG submission 49610)
TAGAAGTAACGTACAAAGAAATAGATAGGAAGGTTGAAATGGAACCAATTAGAAAGGTTTATGGCTATGTAACAAAAATAAAGGAAGGTAAACCACAAGTATTAGTTTTCCAACACCCGATCGCAGAGGCAGGGATACAGATACCAAAAGGTACAGTAAAACCAGAGGAAGACACTTATCATGCGATTATTCGAGAAATTGAAGAAGAAACAGGGTTGAAAAATTTTGAAGTTGAGGATTTACTTGCACAAGATTATTGGAAAAATGACGATGGAGCTATTCATCACCGATTTTTTTATAAAATAAATGTATCAAATGTTCCTAATGAATGGGAATACCAACCAACAGGTGGTGAAGAAGAAGAGGGATTAACATTCCGTTTCTTTTGGATTTCATCCAAAGAAGAAGTTGAACTAGTACGGGGGCATGGAGATTATTTAGATCGAATTTTTACTTAAAACTTGTTGAACTAGAAGGGTGCGATAGTTGAACAAGCCATACTAAATGCATGGGAACTATCTATATGACAGACATTTTTATTATGCCCTCGAGAACTTCTCAACTTGATAAGTGTTTACAGTGATACGTACAAGCAGTGAGCGGAGCGAAAGCGGCAAATCATTGTTGAGATTTGACGATTGACGCGATATAACGAAGAAGAATGGCATCAAGTCGCCGTTTACAATCTATTCGAGGCAAACATATTGCCGACCGCGCTTGATACCTTCCCAAGCACCATCCCCAGGGGATGGATGTATCAGAGGTCGTTTTTTGCACGCCGTCTGCGTTAAAATTTTTTAGAGCTTGCTTCCGAAGCGGCCGCCGCTCGGATTACACGCTTACCCCCGCGTGTCTTAGCATATACATGCAATAAGAGCCGTGCACGAGCGGGGGTGGTCTCAGTGGTTAAACGTCGGCGGCTGGGCGGGCGGCGGACCTTGCCGTTTCGCCACGTCTTTGTTTTTTCCGTCGTTCTCTTCATCGCAGTCACCGTGTGGGGCCTCTGGCTGATCAATAACGGCATTAAGCCCGTGTTGTTAAACATTGCCGAGACGAAAGCGAAACAGGTCGCCGTGACCGCCATCAATTACGGCATAAAAAACAACGATCTTCGCGAAATGAAAAAGTACTCCAGCGAAAGCGGCGGAACCGATAAACTCATCAACATCAAATACGATAAAAACGGCGAGATCACATCGGTCACCATTGATACGTATGCCGTGACGAAGTTGTTGACAATGACAACCCAAGACATCCAAGAATATTTAAGATTGGTGGAGGATGGGAAGGTGCCCGCCGAGCCCGGCCTCAGCGACGCCGGTTCGAAAAACGGGATCATCGCCTACATACCGCTCGGGCAGGCGGCCAACAACGTTCTCCTTTCCAACCTCGGGCCGAAAATCCCCGTCCGCATCGATCTCATCAGCAACGTGAAGACCAACCTCAAGAGCGACTATCAACATTTGAACATCAACAATACATATATCCAATTGTTCATTCACGTCAAAGTCGACGTCCAGGCCGTCATCCCGTTCGGAACGAAGCCGGTGACGGTCGAACAAAACATTTTCCTCGTGTCCCATTTTATACCTGGTGAAGTTCCGATTTATTGGGGATCGGGCGGCAACAACTCATCCATCGTCTTGCCCGACGAAAAGAGCAAAAAAAGTACGCCGAAAAACCCGTGAACACAAACGGCGTCAATCCGGCCCTTTGGCCGGAAAAACGCGTCAAAACGACCGGTGCCAACGCGCGGAGATGGGCATGATGTTGCCGTGTGCTCCATTCCATGTCTTCCGGGGGCGCGCCGGCCGGCTGCGGAGGCTTTTATTTTAACGGCGCCGCGACAAACGTTCCCAGGTTTTCAAATACGGAAACGGGTCGAAGGAATACTCGGTCTTGCCGTTGTATTTGTACATTCCGTAATGCAAATGGGGCGGAAATTTCCCTTGCGTTCCTTTCGGGCCGTACCCGGAGCTCCCGACGTAACCGACGATTTGCCCGGGCATGACGACGTCCCCTCGCTTCAGCCCTTTGACATATCCGCTGAGGTGGGCGAAATAATGATAAATGTTTTTCGGATCGCGGATGCCCAGGCGCCAACCGCCGTATTGATTCCAACCGATCGTCTCGATGAAGCCGTATGTCGTCGCACGCACCGGCGTGCCGTAATCGGCAAAGATGTCGGTGCCTTCGTGAATGCGCAAACCGCCCCACCCGCGTCTTGCTCCCCATGTCGAACGATAATCATAACGGTAAGAGTTTGGAATGGGAAACGCGCGCTTGTCCAAATCGATGCGGCCGAAGCGGCGGTAGAGCTCGGCGATTTCCGAAATGATCGCCACCGCTTTATCCCGTCGATAATAGTCCCATAAACCGATGTACACGTTCTCCAGGCCGGGACCGTATGCCGCCAAATAGTCGGCCATCGCGTAGAGCGCGTCTTCCAAATTGGCACGCTCGGCTTTGCCGTCGCGGTTGCCGTCTTTTCCAAACCCGTTGAAAAGCGCGATGAAGTAAGGATCGTTGTCATCCGCTTTCGGATTCAGCGCGCCGCTCCACTTTTTTTCGGGGATCTGGATGCCGCCGGGACTCGAAGCGCCGGGCTTTTGGATATTCCGTTCATATTGATCGATGGCCGCCAAAATGTACCATGGCACGCCGGTCACGGCGGCGGTTTTCATATAGAGCGCCTGCCTCGTCTGCACGCTGCCGGAAGCCGCTTCCGCAGTCACGGCCGAGTACGGGAAAAAAAGCATCAGAGCAAGCGCCAACCCCGCGCGGATCGATGGACGTTTCAATTCGATGGCCTCCCTTCCAACGGTCAATGCCTGAGCTTTGAAAGCGGATGATGTGCTCCGCCTGAAACGTGGGCATGCCTCCGGAATACCGATGCGTTTTCGAAAGTTAAATCAGAAAGACGGTCGGCGCCTCCAACTCGTTCGTGGGTAAAGCGGATTTTGCTTATTTGTCCATTTCCGGGCTTCGCGGCGAGACGCTGCCTTGGGGCGCTTCCTTCATCCGGTTGATGACGTGTTCCAACCATTGATGAACCCGGGGCGTGTTGGCCGACAAGTCCTTGTAATTGGCGATGTCTTGTTGCGCAAAAGGCAGATCGGAAATATAGACTTTATAATAATTCGGAACAACGGACAAGGCCGTCCGTTTCACTTGTTGGGCCGCTTCTTGACGGTTGTTGTTCGATGTTTTGTAGGCGATGAGCACATATTGATCGGTGACGAGCGTGCCGACGTCAAAAATGTCCGGCAGGCTGAGCTCCAATCGCGTGATGATGTCGGCGAGCGCCTGATAATCGGTCTTCGGTAGATGGTCGACCGATAGCGCGTATTCGCGTCCGGGTTTCCGCGAATAATGCATGAACCCGAACGCCCCGATGCGCGCGTCGCTCTCGGAATTTTTTTGGATGTTTTTGGACGGCCCTTTATATGTGACATCCTGCGTCGGATCCGGCATCCGGTTGAGCCCTGAAGAATGGTGATTGTTGCGGGTATCCAAACCGCATCCCGACAAGGCTAAAACCGTCATCAAGGCTGCGGCGATCCATCTGCGTTTCATCTTTTATCCCTCCTAGCTTTAGAATGGCCGTTTCTTGTTCGATATTGCTTAGCAAAGACTGGCAAGCCCGCCATTTATGAAGGGGCGGCGACAATTTTTGCTGAGTTTTCTTTAATTTGCCCGCTGTGTTAAGATAAGGGCGGGGGGAAAGCGAATGAACGGAAAAACAGGGGTCACCGTCGCCGTCAATCAAAACGTCTATGAACTCGTCGAAGAACGCCACAACGGCTGGAACGAAGAGGCGTTTTTAAAGCGATACAGCGATATCCTGGCCAAATACGATTACATCGTCGGCGACTGGGGTTATGAACAACTGAGATTGCGCGGTTTTTATGAGGACACGAATTTAAAAGTCCCCTTTGACGCGCGCATCGGATCTCTGGATGAATATATACTCGAATATTGCAATTTCGGCTGCGCTTATTTTGTGTTGAAAAAGATTAAGCCTGCCGCAAACAAATAAAAATCCGTAGGGATTTCTAGGCGGACAGCATCGTTCGCAGAATCGGCGGTTCCCGCATTTCTTTTGGTGTCTCTTCTTTAAAGCGAAGGGATCTCTTGCTTGTTTGACAAATCTTCGCCAAATGGCATTGAAAGAACACCCCCTGCACATCAGGGGGTGTCCTCTTCAGACGTGGGTTCGCTCTCCGCGGAAGGGTCAGCGTGCGTCGGATGGGCGCCGGGATATTGGCGGGGGATGTCCGCGTGCAAACGGCGAAATTCATAAGCGAAACCGCTCGTGTATTGCTGGCCGTCTTTCCATGGCGTATGCTTGTTTTCGACCGGACTTTCCGCCCCCATCGGCGAACCGTACGGCCCTTCGGGAAATTCTTGGGATGTGAGAAACGCGTTTTGCGCCACGACATTCGCGAAATCGCTATATTGATCCTCTTTTTTCTTTGCCATTTCAATCATCCCCCTTGTCGATAGGGTAAACCGTCCCGGACGATATTATGCTGAAAGTCCGGAAGGGGACGCCAAAATGGAGTATCCGTCCGCCTTGCGGTAATATAAGGGATGGAAGCATTCAGTTGGTGGTGTCGTTTATGTACTTTGTTGACCGGCAACGGTTGGAGAAAACCTTGCGCCAGATGGAAGCCCATATGGCGCTGTTTCAGAGTCAAAAGCAATGGGAAAGCGCGGTGGAAAAACTTGCGCTGGAACGCCTGGTGCATGTGGTGATCGAAGCGTTTCTCGATGTCGGCAACCAGATGATCGACGGCTTCATCATGCGCGATCCCGGCAGTTTTAACGACATCGTCGATATTTTGATCGATGAAAACGTCGTGCCGAAAGAAAGCGAAACCGGGTTAAAGGCGGTCATCACTTTGCGCAAAGCCCTCGTTCACGATTACGCCAACATCGATCACGGCGCGCTCATCGACACGTTCGCGCGTCATTTTGCCGTGTGGTCCGACTTCCCCGGCCAGGTTCGCCGCTACTTGGAAAACGAACTCGGCCCCGTGTCGGCGTTTAAGCCGGATGGGGATGCCCCCTAATCCGCAACCGGCCGCCGATCTTGGCGGCCGGTCGGATTTGGAAGAACGAAATGGGCGAGTGAGAGACAAGCTGGAGGTCATGCAGACATGAAAAAATACAAAGGTTATTTATTTGATTTGGACGGCACGATTTATCGCGGGAACCAGGCCATTCCGGAGGCGGTCCGCTGCATTCGCCGTCTGCGGGAAGCGAACATTCCTTACATCTTTGTGACGAACAACGCGTCGCGCACGAACGTGGATACGGCCCGCAAGCTGGAAGATATGGGCGTTCCGGCAGAGCCGGAAAACGTTTTGACGTCCAGCATGGCGACCGCACAATACCTGAAGGAAAAAATGCCCAACGCGACGATTTTTCCGATCGGTGAAAAAGGGCTGCTGTCCGTCCTTGAAGAATCCGGTTTCCATTTCAGCGAAACATCGCCCGATTGTGTCGTCATCGGTCTGGATCGCAAGCTGACGTATGAAAAATTGACGACGGCTTGTCTTGCGATCCGCGGAGGCGCGACGTTCATCTCCACCAATCCGGACCGGGCCTTTCCGAGCGAACGCGGACTGCTTCCCGGCAACGGCGCCTTGACGGCGGCTATTGCGACGGCGACCGGCGTGGAGCCGATTTACATCGGCAAGCCGGAACCGATCATCATCCGCCAAGCGTTGGAAATCTTAGGGATTGAAGCGAAAGACGCCCTGATGGTTGGCGATAATTACCATACGGACATCTTGGCCGGCATCCGCGCGGGGGTGGACACGCTGCTCGTCGAAACCGGCGTGACGACGGCCGAAGAGCTGGAGCGGATTGACGAGCGTCCGACTTATGTCGCCAAGTCGCTCGATGTGATTTCGGTGTAAGGCGATTTCGTTTCATCGCGGAAAAAGCGATTAATGAGCCTGCCGTCCTGTTTGCTTCGCGCGGAGTGCGGCATTCCGGCGTGCCGGATGGAAAGATTGGGGCCGGCAGGGCGGGCGTGCTCCCTTAAGAAAATGGGCTTAGTCAAAGCCCATTTTTTGCAAGCGGCTGTGAGAATTTATCCGCATCCGCGCGGCCGTTTAAAAGGGACTTCCGCCGGTTACGGCCGGCCGGCGCCGTTCACATGATGGGCGATCCGACTCGAAGCCGCAGCGGCGATCGCTCCCACGATGTCGTCCAAAAAGGTGTGGCATTCTCCCGATGTCCGATCATTGAGCCGCTTTAAAATGCCGGGTTTCATTTTGTCGATATACCCGTAGTTCGTCAAACCGATCGATCCGTACACGTTGACGATCGACAGCGCGATGACTTCGTCGACGCCGTATAGGCTTTCATCGCGTCGGATCATTTCCAGGAGCGGTTCGTCCAGACGGCCTGTTTCCGCGAGGCGATCGAGGTGGATGCCGGTCAGGACGGCGTTTTGCACCTCGCGTTTGGCAAGGACGCGCCGGACGTTATCCGTACAGATCTCCAACGTTAAATTTTTTATATAGTCTTTTTGCAGGAAATGGACCAATTCGGCAAGATGGTCGATGGTCACGCCCCGCTCATTGAGCCATTGCAGGGCGTTTATGTGGATGGTTTCCGTCATCTCGGGACAGCCTCCTATTTATTCCCGGTGTGTTTGTCGTTCAAGCGCTGCGGCGATGAAGGATTGCGGGTTTTATTCTTTGTTATAATCGGGTTGGAGATACATCGCACATCAATGCACGAGGTGAACCGCCATGGCTAAACCAACGGTGTTTGTGACTCGCCGCCTGCCAAACGCACTTTTACAACCGCTCAAGGATGCCGTCCATCTCCACATGTGGGAGGAAGAACTCGAACCCGTGCCGCGCGAGACGCTGCTCGAAGCGGCCGCCGCTGCCGACGGCCTTTTGACCATGCTATCGGACCGCATCGACCGCGCGTTGATCGAGCGGGCTCCGCGTCTAAAAGTCGTTGCGAATCTGGCCGTCGGATTCGACAACATCGATCTCGCGGCATGCGAGGAACGCGGCGTGATCGTTTGCAATACCCCCGATGTGCTGACCGAAACGACCGCAGATTTAACGTTTGCCCTGCTCATGGCGACGGCGCGCCGCTTGATCGAAGCGGCGGACTACGTCAAGAACGGGCAGTGGAAAGAATGGGGCCCTTATTTGTTGGCCGGAAAGGACATTCATCATCAAACGATCGGAATTTTCGGGATGGGGCGCATCGGCGCGGCGGTCGCCAAGCGGGCGAAGGGATTTGACATGGATGTCATCTACCATAACCGTTCGCGAAACGAAAAGGCGGAAAAGGAACTGGGCGCCCGCTATGTCGGTTTTGACGAGTTGTTGGAAACCGCCGACTACGTCGTCTCGCTCTTGCCGTTGACGGAGGAGACGCGCGGATTGTTCGGGCGCGCCGCTTTTAAAAAAATGAAAAAGGCCGCGATTTTTATCAATGCGGGCCGCGGTGCGGTCGTCGACGAAGACGCCCTCTATGAAGCCTTGGTGCAAGGGGAAATTGCGGCCGCCGGTCTGGATGTGTTTCAACGCGAACCGATCGGCAAAGACCACCCGCTTTTAAAGCTGAAACAGGTGGTCGCCCTTCCCCATATCGGGAGCGCAAGCGTCGCGACGCGGACGAAGATGATCGAGCTTTGCAGGGAAAATTTGCTCAATGTGCTTGTCCGCGGCCAATCCCCGTTGACGCCGGTGACGGCCTCGCGTTGAAGCGCCGGGCCCAACGGGTGCAGCCTTGCGCACGCCGACCGAAGCGCACATAAAAAAGCCGTTCCCGTTAAAGGAACGGCTTTTGCATGTGTGGTTTTAAAACACTTGTTCCAATTCTTTAAAACCGGGCACTTCTTCGTGCAGGATGCGTTCAATGCCCGCTTTTAACGTAATCGTCGAGCTCGGGCAGCCCCCGCAGGCTCCCATGAGGCGCACGCGCACGATGCCTTCGTCATCCACGTCGACAAGTTCGACATCTCCGCCGTCGCGAAGCAAAAACGGGCGGAGCTTTTCCAATACTTCTTCCACTTGTTCGCGCATTTCAGACGTCCCCTTTCTCATTCTTATTCTCATTATATAAAATCAGGCGCAAAAAATCGACAACAGAGCATCATACAAGGCATGTTTGGTTTATTCATGTTCTCATCTATTGTAAAATGGAATTAATGATTGAGCAACCTTGACGGTTCAGAGGGGGAGTCGACATGGTCATCACCGTCTACGGCGCCGAAGCCCCGTGCCCGAGCTGTTTGCACGCTCCGAGCTCCAGGGAAACGATGGAATGGATTGAAGCGGCCGTCCGCCGAAAGTTTCCGGATGCGCCGATCCACGTCCGCTATATCGATATTTATGAACCGGAAACGCCGGAGGATGAAGCGTTTTCGCGAAAAATCCTGAACGATGAATATTTTTATCCGCTCGTCGTCGCCCGCGGGCAAGTCATCGGCGAAGGCGACCCGCGTTTGAAAACGATCTTTAAGTTTATCGAAGAAAACTTGACGGAAACCGCTTGAACTGAGCCGCGGGCCCGCCGGTTTTTCGGCGGGTTCCGCACCTTGCGCACGCCGGGTCACCATCGCTTTGGCGGCTCGGTTCCTCACCGCCAAGCTGCTCCTTCCCTTTTTGTCCGACGCCGCGTTTGCTGCCGGTCAAATCGATTGACGGGACGAACGAAGGCAGGTAGTATAGATGAGGACAAGAGGTGAGTCCTATGAATCCCATTATCGAATTTTGCATGAGCAACCTCGCCAGCGGCTCACAGGAAGCCTATGAGATTCTTGAGAAAGACCCGAATCTCGACGTCATCGAGTATACCTGCCTCGACTATTGCGACTTGTGTTACGAAGGGCTCTACGCTCTGGTCAACGGCGAGTATGTCTCAGGCGAAAACGCGGAAGATCTCGTGAATAACATCTATCGGTATCTCGAAGAAAATCCGATGTTTTGATCATAGACGCATGCACCGCTTTGGGCGGTGTTTTTTTACAACCCGTTTGGGATTTAGAAGAGAACGGAGGCTTGCACATGTACCAATTTTCCCACACCTGGCCCTATGAGCGCGTGATGGGGGATCTCTATTTAACCGAATGCCCGTTTTGCGGGAGCCGCGCGGTTCCCTTGCACTTAAAAAAGGAGGCGTTCGAGCGGGCAAAAGAAGGCATCAAAACGGAGGCCGTTTTGCCGTGCTGCCATGAAAAATTGACGATTCTCCGCATCGACGACGATTATCTTTGGACGGATCGCGCGCTCAGGTGAGGCGAGGGAGGTTGGACGCAAGCCGATAAACGCTTGAGTGCATGCTGAGTGGACGCGACAGGCGGTGGAGGTGCCCGGCCCGCCGCTTCGAAAAAATAGCTTATACTCTTAATGTCGCTTCTGAAAAAGCGATGGCGAACGGTTCTCGTTGCCGCCGGCGTCTGGAGGCGCAACAACCGTTTGCACGCGCCCGTCGACCGGGCGCCGGAAAGTATACAAGGTATGCACGCCGTTTTAAAGGACCGATCGGCCTGCAAGGAGCATTGATCGAAAGGGAGAACGGCGGCATGCACCACAACAGAAAGGACGATGTGCGTGGGAACGGCGATTCCTTTTATTAAAATGCACGGTCTCGGCAATGCTTATATTTATTTGGATTTGTTTCGCGAGGACATCCGCGTGTGCGATTATGCGGAGCTGGCGCGGCGCGTGGCCGATCCGAATACGGGCATCGGCAGCGACGGGCTCATCCTCATCGCGCCGTCGGAGACCGCGGACGTTAAAATGCGGATTTTCAACAAAGACGGGTCGGAAGGAAAAAATTGCGGCAACGGGCTGCGCTGCGTCGCCAAATATGCGTACGAAACGGGCATCGTAAAAACGGAGCGCTTTACGATTGAAACGTTGGGCGGACCGGTGGCGGCCGAAGTTCATCCGTCGGGCGGAGCGGTTGAGACGGTGACAATCGATATGGGCGCACCGGCTTTAAGCCGCCGCGCGATTCCGATGGCCGGAAAAGGGGAGGGGCGCGTGATCGATGAAGCGATCGAAGCGGGCGATGCGATTTACCGCGTGACCGCCGTTTCCATGGGCAATCCCCATGCCCTGTTTTTTGTCGAGGACATCGACGAAGCGCCGATCGAAACGGTCGGGCCGCTTTTGGCCGACGGCGGCCACCCGCTGTTCCCGGAGGGCGCCAACGTCGGCTTCATCGAGCCCGTCGGTCCGCGCGAGTTGATCTACCGCGTTTGGGAGCGCGGTTCCGGGATAACGCAAGCGTGCGGAACGGGCGCCTGCGCCGCTGTGGTCGCCGCGGTCTTGAATAATCAAGCCGAAAGAGGGAGCCGGGTGACGGTTCACCTCGCGGGCGGCGATCTCTATATCATGTGGGACGCCTCCAGCGATCACGTTTTCATGACCGGGCCGGCGGAATTCGTCTGCCGCGGAATGTATTTTGCGCCGGCTGATCTGTAACGCGGGTGCCGCCTCCGGCAATATGGAAGGGTAGGCGGGCGGTTCCGAGCGGGCCGTTCGCTTGAGCGCGTCGATTGGCAATGTCTATAATAAAAATAAGAACATGCGAGAGGAGTGTGAAAGCATGATCACGATCACGGAAGCGGCGAACAGCCGCATTAAAGAAATGATGGCGCAAGAAGAAGGCGAAGGCTTGTTTTTGCGCCTTGGCGTGCGGGGCGGCGGTTGTTCGGGGTTGTCCTACGGCATGGGCTTTGACAATGAAATAAAAGAAGGCGACCATAGCTTCGAGTTTGACGGGCTAAAAGTCGTCATCGACAAAGAGAGTTACCCGCTTTTGCAAGGCGTGAAGATCGACTATAAACAAAACCTGATGGGCGGCGGCTTTACGATCGACAACCCGAACGCCATCGTCACGTGCGGCTGCGGCCACTCCTTTAAGACGGCGACCAATCCCGGAACCCCGACGAAATGTTGATCGGCGCAAAGCGGTCTTCTCTTTTTCAGAAGACCGTTTTTTTTATGCGCTGAAAACTTTAGAAGACGAGCGCGTTTTGCCCATCCGGAAGGGTCAGTATGAATGCCAAAGAATGAAAAGAAAAAGGAGAATGATGAGGATCCAAAAGACCGGGCTGACGAAGAGGTGTAAAAGCGCGCTGACGAGCGCGAACAAAATCACGCAAGCGATGTAAATGAACAGCACGACAAAAAGGGGATGCATAATCACACTCCATCCGACCGTTTCATTTAGTCTATGATGAGCGGATGGAGAAGGTGCGCGGAAATCATAGACACTTTGGCGGCATCCCGGCGGTACGGCTTTTCGCCGCGATCCGCCCGACCGGACGAATTCCGCTTTTCGGTCGGCCGTTTAGGCTAACCGCGAATGGGCCGTTGAACGAAAGGCTGTCTGCAGACGCCGTTCATCAACATGAGCGCTCTATCACACTGAAAGGAGAAATCTTAGGGATATCGCCGGCCTTAGCGAGAATGCGGTTGCTTCAACTTGAAGAAAATCGCCCGCAAGCCTTTATAAAATGAGTCGGGTTCGACGACGACGAGGCGCATGCCGGCGCGGCGAACTTGTTTTTTCAAACGCTGAAGTTCAGCACGCTCCAGCGGCCCCGTTTCCCAGTCCAGACAGCGGATGAACAAGCGGTCTTCCGGAAGAAAAATGTCGACGCAAAAAGGGCCGAAGCGCACGTCCAGTTCGACCGGATACCCTTTCATTTCCAACGTTTGAACGATGTATCGCTTGGCGGGCGGCATCAGGGCCGCCGCGTCCGTGCTTTGGCTTTCTTTGTTGATCGGTTGTGTGCGGCCTGATTTTACGGTGATTTTTTTCAACCATTTTTTCATGTTTCCGTCTCGTCCCGTCCTCATGCATTTCAGTCTCTATGCGAGACGCCATGTGCGTTACCAGAAATAAAATAACCAAGCGGCGCGGTCTTTAAACCGAGAAAGTGCATTCCGGAACGGTTGCTCGAGCGTTCCGCCATTTTTTATTGGGAAAATTAGTAATTTATTCATCCGGAAACAAAAATTGACACACATCGGGCGCAAATAATGTGGAATCCGGACGGACAACTTATTCACAAAATCGCACAAAACGGACGATAGAGATGGGGCGACTTTCATTGACAACTGCGTTACGATTTTTTGCAAATAGGCTTGAAAAATGTATAGGAAAGTCCTAATATTGTCTATGGACTGATAGACTGAAGATATTCGTGAAGTTTTTCACAATCTTTCTTCAGGTAACGAGAAATTTATAAAAGGTGGAAGTGATCCAATTGAGCAAGCCGAGAATCCTTATTTTGGGAGCCGGTTACGGCGGAATGATGACCACGACGCAATTGACGAAACGCCTTGGCGTCAATGACGCCCAAATTACATTGGTCAACAAGCACAACTACCATTATCAAACGACATGGCTGCATGAACCGGCGGCGGGGACGCTGCCGGTCGATCGGACGCGGATGTTGATTAAAGACGTGATCAACACGAACCGTGTCGAATTCATTCAAGACACCGTCGTCTCCATTAAGAAAGATGAAAACAAAGTCGTTCTGAAAAACGGCGGTGAAATCGACTACGACTATTTGGTCATCGCGCTCGGATTCGAGTCCGAAACGTTCGGCATCAAAGGTTTGAAAGAAAACGCTTTGGCCATCGAGGACGTCAACTCGGTCCGGCTGATCCGGGAGCACATCGAATATCAATTCTCCCGTTATCACAATATGGAAGAAAAGGACGACAGCCTGCTCACCATCGTCGTGGGCGGCGGCGGCTTTACCGGCGTCGAATTCCTTGGCGAATTGGTCAACCGGCTGCCGGAGCTGTGCCGTGAATATGACATCGACCGGGAAAAAGTGCGCGTGATCAACGTGGAAGGCGCGCCGACTATCTTGCCGATGTTCGACAAAGAATTGGTGGAATATGCGATCCGCCGTTTGGAAAGCAAAGGCGTCGAATTCCGTCTTGGCACGCTGTTGAAAGAATGCAAAGAGGACGGCGTCGTCGTCGGCAAACCCAATAGCGACGAAGTCGAAGAAATCAAAGCCGGCACCGTCGTTTGGACCGGCGGCGTGCGCGGCAACCGCGTGCTGGAAGAGTCCGGATTTGAAGTCGCCCGCGGCCGCGTCAACGTCGGCGATGATTTGCGCGTCCCCGGCTATGACAACGTTTTTGTCATCGGCGACTGCGCAAACGTCATGAACCCGGAAACGGGCCGTCCGTATCCGACGACCGCCCAAAATGCGATTCAACAAGCCTACTCGGTGGCGCGCAATATCAAGCATCTGCTTCGCGGCGAACCGACCGAAAAATATGTCTTCCACAATAAAGGGACCGTGGCCTCCCTTGGACACGGCGACGCGATCGGCGTGATTTTCGGCAACATCAAGCTGAAAGGGATGTCGGCCGCCATCATGAAAAAAATTATCGACAACCGTTATTTGTTCTTGCTCGGCGGCATCGGCCTGATGTTGAGAAAAGGCAAATTGAATTTATTCGGTAAGTAATGGCATTCACCATATAAAAAAACGGAGCTTAGGCTCCGTTTTTTTAATGTGCCAACGCTTATGGCTTAAAGAACTTTTTCTAATCTATTAAAGGAAATGACAAAATGATCGCGAAGCGTCAAAAGTTGCCATTTCTCTTGAAATTTTTTATGATCATTTTTAATCAATACGATGTCGGGGAGCTTGCGTCATTTATTTTTCTCCCGCCAAAGCAGGAAATTTAAAAGGGACAAGGAAGGGTGAAGCACATGTCGTTGGAAAGCGTAAAAGCTTATTTTAAACAATGGAATCGTGATGCGGACATAATGGAATTTGACACGCCGAGCGCCACGGTTGAACAGGCGGCCGAGACGATCGGCGTCATCCCCGCGCGAATCGCGAAGACCTTGGCTTTTAGGGGGAATGAGGATAAAGCCCTTTTGGTCGTCACGAGCGGGGACGCCAAAATTGATAATAAAAAATTTCGCCATACCTTTGGCTTCAAAGCCCGGATGCTGACCCCCGATGAGGTGCTGGAACAAACCGGCCATGTTATAGGGGGAGTTTGTCCGTTCGGATTGAAAAATGAATGTGATGTCTATCTGGATACCTCTTTAAAACGTTTTGATACCGTCTTTCCGGCTTGCGGCAACACGAACTCCGCCATTGAACTGACCATTGATGAACTCTATCAATATTCATTGGCAAAAGAATGGGTGGATGTTTGCAAAGGTTGGGAAGGGGCGGATTCCCAAGAGATGGCGGCTCTAAGGAACGACAGCGTTTAAAACGGGGGGGGGAGGGATCGGTCTGCCGTCATTCTGACACCCAAGTTCTTAGGGCAATATCGCTGACGCTTATACAGGCCGGCCGAAAAAAAGCGGCGTCTATCAAGCTATCTCCACCGGGAACTAAGACAAAAGCACTCATATTTAACAAGGCTTTCATCATGGGTGTTGTGACAATTCCATCCAAGTTTGTCAATCCAGCGTCTGCTTGAAAGTTTTTTACTGTTTGAACCGTAGCTTCGTCAAAAATGCCCGTCCAAGATCCCGGGGGGATTCCCTTACACCATAGGGCACCTTGAAGAATATAAATCATATTACTGGGTTCATCTTGATAATCACTTGGAACAAGCGGTTGGAAAAGAGCCTCAATTTGAGGACCAAAATTATCCGCGGGTTCCTCAATGCCCAGTTCGATTTGTAATGCTCTCGTTAGCGCATACACCGTCGTCCAGCCGGTTTTACCGTCCTCAGGTATCACTTCGTAACCGTGTCTGCCACCATAAGTCCTGTTCAACCATTGTTGTGTGAGCAATACCATTTGATCCATTTGTTTTACTCCTTTCATGAATCTTAATTGCAAATAAAGATTAGCATTCTAAGAAGTTCTAAAAATGCAATGATTGTGCAACATTGAAATGAAATTTCCTAAAAATGGATTACCAACTAATGAGTTATTACCATGTTGTTTGTGTGTACATGTTTCGACAAGGTTTCTCAAAAAAGAAAAAACATGCACATGATGCTATGTGCATGTTTTTTATACTAACTTTTCTAACTTTCATCCCGTTTTTTATATTCATTTGATAATTTCGCGATTATAGAGGCTTCCTTCATGAGTACTCCATAGAATATGTATTAGTTATTAGCTCTTATGTGGTATCTCCCTACGAGTATAATAGACAAATTTCCCGATCAAAACTGAAAACTGTTGGTTAAAACGTCTTAACCAAGAGATCATCGCCAGATAGAAGGGGGCGGTATTCACCTGTAACGCGGTCGTTTATCTTCTCTAAGCCAACATAAGGATGATGTGGGACGGTGTTAATTTAGCAAAGAGTCGATGGTAAAACAAACTGGAGCAAACTTTATTGACCCTAACATCCATCATTTGAAAATCAATCTTGTCATCAAGCCGAGGTACTTAAATCCCATTCAATTTTTTAATTCTCGTCCAACTGCAAATGCTTCGCTTAATTTTTTTGCTTTTTCGCACCCTTGATGATAAAGGTCTAATGCTTTTTCGATGGTATCTTTGGATTTCCCATATTGTTCCGCTTGTTCGAATGTGGCTTGGATGTCTTTAAGTTTTGCTAAAATAATCGGGTAGCCTTGGGCATAGGGGATGATTTCATTTAGTCGTTTATATTTATGGGCCAGATCTGCTGGTTTTCCGTCGGTTTGGGTATTCCAGTCTTTAAAATATTGCTCTCTTTTTTCTTCTTGACTTAAAACGCCGGGATTTAGTAGGAGACCTTTGAAATCGAGCTCGTCAACGATATCGTCCACCATCGCCATGATTACGCCGAGATATTGTCCTTTCGTTGGTGGTTGGATCGTGGGGTGGTCTTTGGTGGCTATTCGGCTGTCAAGGCGGCCATCGTTTTGAAAGACATAAAGATTGTCATAAATGATGACGCCGTCAGGCTCGTATTTGTATAAATCCGGCCGTTCTTTTTTTGAAATCCTTCCTTCTTTGGGAAGTTGATAATCCCGTGCGATGATGGCGATGCGGCGATAATCGCCCGTCAATTTTTCGAGTGCGCTTTGATTTTCTTCTTTTATGTTTTTTTGTTCAGATGTTGTTGGATATTTGACGGCTTTCGTTTTCGTTTCAGCCGCCGCGACCCGATTATCTTTGCCATGGTTGTTATGACTGCATCCTGTAAGCAATACACTGATTAACAAGGCGAAAGCGATAAATTTAAGGACTTTTTTCATCTTATATTTTCACGTCCTTTTTAATAATCTTAGTAATTATAACATAATGTTGATTATTTGTAAAAACAAAAAGCTACCTCTTAAGGCACCATTTAATGCCTTTTAGAGGTAGCCTCTAAATTTTAAAATGTATTGATGGAATAGTTTGATGGAGACTGAGCTATATTTTCATAAACATACTCGTTAAATGTTTCGTGCCATTTTCCATCTGGGTCATAATATCCATACATTCTAATCCAAATAGAACCTGAATCGTAAATTTTATTAGGTTCTATACTAAATGTTGGGGTAAAGAATTTCATAAAATAAAAAAGCATTTACGAAGTGCTCTCTTTTATAATGAAAGTGACCAAACCTCATTTAAAAGGAGACTTCGTAAATGCAAGACTATTGTATCACAAAACTGATTGGATTAGAAAATGTCATTGTGTCAAATATTGTAGAAACGGATACGCACCTAGAAATTTTTATCGAAACCAAAC
>Ga0006576J49610_1004261_pt1 | contig 16050 bp, 10 predicted proteins | sample HigsolmetaAR206R_FD_49610 | JGI IMG/M metagenome (IMG submission 49610)
GTCATCGTGACGGAAGTGGACCCGGTAAAGGCGCTCGAGGCACTGATGGACGGCCACCGCGTGATGTCGATGGGCGAGGCTGCCGCCGTCGGCGACATCTTTATCACGGCAACGGGCAACCGGTCCGTCATCAACCGGGAGCATTTCGACAAGTTCAAGGACGGAGCGATCCTCTGCAACGCCGGCCACTCGAATGTCGAAATCGACCTTGAGGCGCTGCAGCGCGCGGCATCGAGCCGGAAGGAGGCAAGGCCGTCGGTGGACGAATATGCAATGCGAGACGGCAGACGGCTGTATGTGGTGGATGACGGNCGGCTTGTGAACGTAGTGAGTGCTCAAGGGCACCCGGCTGCCGTCATGGACGTGACGTTCGCCAATCAGGCGTTCGCAGTGGAGTACATTTTGAAGCATCACCGGTCGCTTGAGAAACGTGTGCATCCCATGCCGGCGGAGCTGGACCGCCAGGTAGCGAGGATGAAGCTCGAGTCGATGGGTGTGAAGATTGACAAACTCAGCCTGGAGCAGGAGAAGTACCTTTCCAGCTGGGCTGAGGGAGCGTAAGAGGCTGAAAAGCCTCAGAATCTAGGTGAGGACGCTTCATGATGAGGCGGGACCTCGGTAAAGTAGGAATCGATGGCATTATTGGAAGGTTGCCGGCACGCGCTGGAGATTTCCATTCCTGTGGAAGAGGTGAATCAAGAGACCGAGCGCGTAGTCGATGAGATTCGTCAGAGGGTTCGCTTACCCGGATTTCGCCCTGGAAAGGCGCCAGCGAGCCTGATTCGGAAGCGTTTTCAGGGAGACATTCGCCAGGAAGTACTGGAGAAGCTGGTTCCTCGCTTTCTGCAGAAGCAGTTTGAGGAGGAGAATCTGAACGTTGTTGGTACCCCCAGCATCAAGGAAGTGCATTTCCACGAGGGGGAGCCGCTGCGCTTTCGGGCTGAGTTTGAAGTCGCTCCGGAGATCCAGCTTGGCGAATATCGTGGTATCGCCGTTCCCTACGAGGAGCCGAAGGTTTCCGACGAGGACGTCGAGAAGCGCCTCGAAGAGATTCGGGACCAGAAGGCGGAATACGTGAATGTGGAACCCCGGCCTCTGGAGCAGGGGGATTATGCGGTTGTGTACCTGGAGAGCCTGAGTGGAGTCGAGGGCGAACCGATCCGGCAGGACGAGGTGATGCTGCATCTGGGCAGCGAAGAGACTCTCCCTGCTTTCACGGAGAATCTGGTGGGAGCCTCGCCGGGCGAGCAGCGCGAGTTTGATGTCGTCTACCCGGAGGATCACGGACAGCCCCGTCTCGCCGGCAAGACGGTCCGTTTCCGGGCCGAGGTAAAGGGCATTCGCCGCAAGGAGCTCCCGGAGCTGAATGACGAGTTTGCCAAGGACTTGGGAGACTTTACCGACCTTGCCGAACTCCGGGACAACATCCGGAAGAGCATCTTCCGGGAACGCGAGTACGCGGCTCAGCAGGAAGCGAAGACAAAAATCATCGATAAGCTTGTTGACACCCATGATTTTCCGGTGCCGGAGGCGTTCATTGACCGCCAGATTGAGGTGAACGTAGAGCGCCGCGTGCGGGCAATGGCTGCTTCCGGGGTAGACATCCGCAATTTGAAGCTTGACTGGGAGAAAGTGCGTACGAGCCAGCGGGACCAGGCTATACGGGATGTCAAGGCGAGTCTGATTCTCGATCGCATCGGCACCGCGGAGCATATAGAGGCTACGACAGACGAGGTCGATCGGGAAGTGCATCGGATCGCCAGGCAGGAGCGGCAGCCGGTTGCGGCGGTTCGAATGAGGCTGGAGAAGGACGGCACGCTTGGGCGGATTGCTTCGGCCATCCGGACCGAGAAGATTCTGAACTTCCTTTTCGAACAGGCACGGAAAGAAGCAAGTTAACGCGCCTACAGCGTCATGCACCCGGTTATCCCAATCGCTTTCGAGTATCTACTTGAGGATTGATAGCTCCGTGGTTTCGAGAGATAATGAGGGTATGGGGATCTCCGAAGGTGCAGCGTGGGGCGTTTGCCCTGAGCCGGGAGATATTTTGTGAAGCGAGCAGGTACTGACGATTCTTTACGCTGTTCCTTCTGCCATAAAAGCCAGGACGTCGTTGGAAAGCTCATTTCGTCCCCCAGTGACTACCCCCGTGCGTACATCTGCGATGAATGCATCGCGGTGTGTAACTCGATTCTTGAGGACGATCGTCAGGAGCAGCCCTACGGGTTTCCGCACAAACTGCCCAAGCCTTTAGAGCTCAAGGAATATCTGGATCAGTATGTGATTGGTCAGGAGGCGACCAAGAAGAAGCTCGCGGTCGCCGTCTACAACCACTACAAGCGGATCCAGATGAACAAGCAGCGGAACTCGGATGTGGAACTGTCCAAGTCGAACATCCTGCTGATCGGTCCGACTGGAACTGGAAAGACGCTGCTGGCGCAGACTCTTGCGCGGATTCTGGATGTACCGTTTGCAATCGTTGATGCGACGACGCTGACCGAAGCCGGCTACGTCGGCGAGGATGTCGAGAACATCATCCTACGGCTGCTGCAGAACGCGGATTGGGACGTTCAGCGGTGCCAGCAGGGCATCATTTACATCGACGAGATCGACAAGATCGGCCGCAAAGACGAGAACCCGTCGATCACCCGGGATGTATCTGGCGAGGGCGTGCAGCAGGCATTACTGAAGATTCTCGAGGGCACGATCGCCAATGTTCCGCCCCAGGGCGGACGGAAGCACCCCCACCAGGAATTTACGCCTGTGGACACCACCAACATCCTGTTTATCTGCGGCGGGTCCTTTGTGGGATTGGAAAAGGTGATTTCGCGGCGGGTGGGCCGAAAGACTATGGGCTTCCTCAATGCAGAGGAAGACGATGGATCGCAGCGTGGCAAGCGCGATATGAATCTGCTTGAGCAGCTTCAGCCGATCGACCTGATCCGGTTCGGCTTCATTCCTGAATTCATCGGCCGTTTGCCCGTAACCGGCATCCTCGAGGATCTGAGCAAGGAAGCGTTAATCCAGATTCTGTGCAAACCGAAGAACGCCATCATCCGTCAGTACCAAAAGCTTTTCGAGTTCGAAAATGTTAGACTAAAGTTTAGCGACGACGCTCTGGACGCGATTGCAACGCTGGCGATGGAGCGTAAGGTGGGGGCTAGAGGTCTCCGCATGATTCTGGAAGAATTAATGCTGGACCTGATGTACTATCTCCCCTCCTTCAAGAAAGTGCGCGAATTTGTCGTCACGAAGGAGATGGTGATGTCGCAAAAGATCAACCTTGCTCTCTTGGAAAAGGCCGGCTAGTCGCGCCGTCCTGTCGGTCCCCATCCTCCGGTCGCCCACCAGAAACTCCGGGTTAAAATCAAGGGAATAAATGCTCAGCTCAAAGGAAAAGTCGGATACAAAGCGGTTGCCGATGATGCCCATTCGGGACGTCGTCATCTTCCCGTACATGATGACGCCGTTCGTCGTGGGCCGGGAATCGAGCGTGCGGGCACTCGAAGAAGCGCTCGCAGGCGAGAAAAAAATCTTTCTGGCAACGCAGCACGATGCTTCCGTCGATGAGCCCCGGCCGGAGGAGATCTACTCCGTGGGCACCATCGCGAACATCGTCCAAAACCTGAAGCTGCCGGATGGCAATATCAAAGTCCTCGTCGAGGGCGTGGAACGGGCGAAGGTTGTATCGGTTAATGACGAAGACGGCTTCTTCCGCGCTGTTGTCCGGAGCTTCACCTACCGGGTTGAGACGGGGCCGCAGCTCGATGCTCTGCTGAGCCGGGTGACGTCTCTGTTTGAGCAGTACGTCAAGCTGAGCCAGAATCTGAATTACGAGACGATGATCGCCGCGATCCGGGTTGACGATCCGGGTAAGCTGGCGGACACCGTCGGTGCAAATCTTCAACTGACGATTGAAGAGAAGCAGGAGCTGCTCGAAATCTTCGATCCCATTGACCGGCTGACGCGTGTCGCGGAGATGCTGGACATTGAGATCGAGAAGCTGAACGTCGATCGAACCATCCAAGGGCGCGTGAAGCGCCAGATGGAGCGGGCCCAGAAGGAATACTATCTCAACGAGAAGATCAAGGCTATCCAGAAGGAGCTGGGTCGGGGCGAGAAGAGCGAGATCGACGAACTCAGGAAGAAGATCGACGCAGCCGGCATGACGAAGGACGCGCATGAAAAGGCTCTTGCGGAGCTGAAGCGTCTGGAGAACATGCCGCCTATGTCGGCTGAGTCCACGGTATCGCGGAACTACCTGGACTGGCTGCTTGCGGTGCCGTGGAAGAAGAAGACGAGAGAGATCCGCGATCTGAAGTACGCCCAGCAGGTGCTCGAGGCCGATCACTACGGGCTCGAGAAGGTCAAGGAGCGGATTCTCGAGTTCCTGGCCGTCCGTCGTTTGGTGCAGAACCCCAAGGGATCGATCTTGTGCTTCGTCGGGCCGCCGGGAGTGGGCAAGACGTCTCTGGGAATGTCGATCGCCAAGGCGACCGGGCGGAAGTTTGTCCGCATGTCGCTGGGTGGCGTCCGGGATGAGGCTGAAGTGCGAGGCCACCGCCGCACCTACATCGGCGCTCTTCCGGGCCAGATCATCCAGATGATGAAGAAGGCGGGAACGAAGAACCCCGTCTTCATGCTGGATGAGATTGACAAGATGTCGACGGACTTCCGTGGCGATCCATCCGCCGCTCTGCTCGAGGTTCTCGATCCTGAGCAGAACTGGATGTTTGTCGACCATTACCTGGACGTCGAATACGACCTGAGTCAGGTCTTTTTCATCGCCACCGCGAACGTGCTGCACACGATTCCGCCGGCTCTCCAGGATCGTATGGAGGTGATCCGTCTGTCCGGCTACACCGAGCTGGAAAAGATGGAGATCGCCAAGCGCTTCCTGGTTCCGAAGCAGATTAAGGCGACCGGGCTGAAGGATAAGCATATTTCATTTACCGACGAAGGCCTGTTGACGGTAATCCAGTCGTACACGCGGGAAGCGGGCGTGCGGAATCTGGAGCGGGAAATCGGGAACCTTTGCCGGAAGGTGGCCCGCATGGTCGTCGAAGCGCAATCGGGAAGCGAAAAGAAGGATCCGCCGCGCGTGGAGATCAAGAGGTCCACGGTGCACGAGCTGCTCGGGCCTCCGAAGTACCGCGATCTCGAAACGGAGAAGAAGAACGAGGTCGGCGCTGCCGTTGGTTTGGCCTGGACGGAAGTGGGTGGTCAGATCCTGACGACGGAGGTGACCATCATGGAAGGCCGCGGCAAGCTGACCACGACCGGAAAGCTCGGCGACGTCATGCAGGAGTCGGCGCAGGCGGCGATGAGCTATGTCCGGTCCAGGGCGGCGCAGCTGGGCCTACCCCGTGACTTCTACCGGCATCTGGATATTCACGTGCATGTGCCGGAGGGAGCGATTCCGAAGGACGGTCCTTCGGCGGGAATCACCATTGCCACATCGATTTGCAGTGCATTGGCGGGCATCCCGGTCCGCGGGGATGTGGCGATGACGGGCGAAATTACACTGCGCGGCCGCGTATTGCCGATTGGAGGAGTAAAGGAGAAGCTGCTGGCAGCGCATCGCCACGGGATCCAGGAAGCAATTCTGCCTCGCGACAACGAGAAAGATCTCCCGGAGATTCCCGAGTACATCCGAAAGGAGATGAACCTGCACTTCGTGCAGTCGATGGACGAAGTATTGAAGATCGCGCTCGAACGGGAGATTGGGACGCTGCCGTTGCAACCAGGAACCTCTCCTGTAGAGATCGCCTCCCGGTCGCCGGAAGAAGAGAAGCGGACGCATTAGCCCAAGCGCCGGCACGAGTGCTGATCGAGAGTGGTTCGGGCTGTGTGTGAGTAAGAACCGTGCAGGCGGAACTGATCGTCAGCGCAGCCAGGCCAGAGCAGTTTCCGAAAGCTGGGCTGCCGGAAGTTGCCCTCCTTGGACGGAGCAACGTTGGCAAGTCCAGCCTCATAAATCGATTGGTAGGCAAGGAACGGCTGGCGTTTACCAGCAGCACGCCTGGCTGTACCCAAGTAATCAATTTTTATCGGGTCGATGACCTCCTGATCCTCGTCGACCTCCCAGGTTATGGCTACGCGCGGGTTCCAAGAGAAAAGACGGTCGAATGGAAGCGGCTGATCGAAGGATACCTGATGCACCGCCCCTCCCTGGAGCTTTCCGTACTCCTTCTCGACGCCCGTCGCGGATGGATGGAAAAGGATCTGGAACTGAAGCGGTGGCTTGAGTTCTATAAGCGCAAGTACATCGTTGTCGCCACAAAGGTTGACAAGTTGAATCAGAAGGAAGAATATCGCGGCTTGGCCGCCATTCGGAGTGAAATCCCGGACGGCGCGCTTGTGCCGTTCTCGGCTGTCACTGGCCGAGGAGTGAGGGAACTTTGGCAAGCGATTTCGAAAACACGGAACAGATGAGCCAGGCGGTCGGTCCCGAGGAACGGTCCGAAGTGCGGGTTCAGGAAAAGACGCCGGAAGGCGCCAAGGGTCAAGAAGCGGGCTCCCGGTCTGAGAAATCAGCGGACGGGAGCCGCTCTCAAGACAAAGCGGACACCGGCAAGAGTGAGTCGCGCGGAGAAGGTTCTCAAACCGGAGGGCGGAAACGCGGCTCCGGGGCAGGACAGGCTGCGGCCGCAGGCGCCGCCAGCGCGACAACAACCAAGAACGGTACTACGACCCTGGATCTGGTGGAGCTGAAGGATATGAGTATCCAGAAGCTGAACCAGATTGCCAAGGATCTGGGGGTTGTCGGCGTCGGCGGACTCCGCAAGCAGGAACTGATCTTCAACATTCTGAAGACTCAGGCGGAGAAGAGCGGCCTCATCTTCTCGGAAGGCGTCCTGGAATGCCTGCCCGATGGCTTCGGCTTCCTGCGCGCTCCTGAATACAACTACCTCCCTGGCCCGGACGATGTGTACGTTTCTCCGTCGCAGATCCGGCGGTTCGACTTGCGAACCGGGGACACGATCTCCGGGCAGATCCGACCCCCGAAAGAAGGAGAGCGCTACTTCGCTCTCATCAAGGTCGACGCGATCAATTTCGAGCCACCCGAAGAGGCCCGGAACAAGATCTTCTTCGACAACCTCACGCCGCTTTATCCGAATCAGCGGCTGAAGCTCGAAACGACCAAGGACAACTACTCGGGCCGCGTCATGGACATGCTGACGCCCATCGGGAAGGGGCAGCGAGGTCTGATCGTCGCTCCTCCGAGGACCGGCAAGACGATGCTGTTGCAAAGCATCGCCAACTCCATCACGGCTAACCACCCGGAAGTCACATTGATCGTGCTGCTGATTGACGAGCGTCCGGAAGAAGTCACCGACATGCAGCGCTCGGTTCGCGGCGAGGTCATCAGCTCTACCTTCGACGAGCCGGCGTCACGGCACGTTCAGGTGGCGGAGATGGTGATTGAGAAGGCGAAGCGTCTGGTGGAGCACAAGCGAGATGTCGTGATTCTGCTCGACTCGATTACCCGTCTCGCACGAGCCTACAACACGGTCGTTCCGCCGTCGGGCAAGGTCCTCTCGGGTGGCGTCGACTCGAATGCGCTGCAGCGCCCGAAGCGTTTCTTCGGAGCTGCCCGTAATGTCGAGGAGGGCGGCTCTCTCACGATCGTTGCGACTGCGCTGATCGATACCGGCAGCCGTATGGACGACGTGATCTTTGAAGAGTTCAAAGGCACCGGCAACATGGAAATTCACCTCGACCGCAAGCTCGTGGAGAAGCGCGTCTTCCCCGCGATCGACATCAATAAGAGCGGTACCCGTAAGGATGAACTACTGTTGTCGAAGGAAGAGCTGAACAGGGTTTGGGTCCTGCGTAAGGTACTCAGCCCGCTCTCGCCGGTCGAGTCGATCGAACTTCTGCTCGACAAGCTCAGCAAGACCAGAAGCAATGCTGAGTTCCTGTCCTCGATGAGCAGCTAGCGAAAATTCGGCTCTTGGAGGTTGGGTTAGAGTAGCCTCCAAGAGCCAACTTCCTTCCTGTCCAGCATCTTCCTAACTTCTTTCCCTGTACGCATAACCTTTGCCGAGATAGAATCGTCATTACATTGACCGAACCTTTGAACCAGGGCCCGGCACTCCCCGGCCGGGATGGAAATTCAACCTCGGCTAGTTATGCGGTCTGATACCAGTTCTACGACTCTACAGGGTGACTCTCGCCGCCGGTTTTGGTGGTTTGGATCAGCTCTGGTCTTGCTTGCCGTGGCTGCGCTCCACGGTCGCCAGCAGTTGTCTCCAAACGAAGATTCAGGGGCGGCCGGGGCATCGATTCGAACGGCAGCGGTGTCCACCGGCTCTCTGGAGCAGACGATTCGTGTGACCGGCGTCACGGCTGCAGAAAAATACGTCTCCCTGGTTGTGCCGCGGCTACGGGGTAACCGCGGCGGAATCAGCGTCAACATTGCGAGCGGTGGTCCTGGCGTGCGCCAGATCACCGTAGTGAGCAATGCGGGCGGAAATAGCAGCGGCGGGAGCAGTTCCTCGGTTGCCAGCACGGGCGGCTCCGCGGCCGCTGTCGGAGCATCTCCTTCTGTCGCGAGCACCGGCTCCGGTTCCGCGACGTCGGTAGGAGGCGGTTTCCGTGGAGCCTCCAACCGGTTTTCAAGTTCATCCAGGAGCTCGTCGTCTTCGTCCTCATCAAGCTCTAGCTCGACATCTTCTTCTTCCTCCTCCGGATCGGCGATGGGCTCCTCGGGTCTTGGGTCGACCGCGAGCAGCTTAGGCGCCGGGTTGGGGGGCGGAGGCGGCCGGATCGGCGGCGCGAACGATTTCATGCAGGTCCTCCAGGAGCTTGCCAAACCCGGCTCCATCGTCAAGAAGGGCGATGTAGTCGCCGAATTTGACCGTCAGAACATGTTGAACCGGCTCGACGACTTCCGCGCTACGATCGCTCAGGCGGAAGCGAGCTTCCGTAACCTTCAGGCGGAGCAGGAGGTCACGCGCAAGTCGCATGAGCACTCGATCGAAGTCGCCAAGGGTGCTGTTGAAAAAGCACGGCTCGATATGAAGACAGCGCCGGTGCGCTCGCAGATCGACACGGAACGGTTGAAGCTGGCTTTGGAGGAAGCGGAAGCGCGCTACAAACAACTGCTCGCCGAGGTGAAGTTTGTCCGGATCTCGGAGCAGTCACAATTGCGTGTGGCCGAGCTTGAACTGCAGCAAGCGCGGAATGAACTCCGGCGTTATGAGAGTAACGCCGAGCGCATGGTGGTACGGGCGCCGATGGACGGCATGCTGGTGATGCAGAATATCATCCGCGGCGGCGAGTTGAGCCCGATCCAGCAAGGGGACCAGCTCTACGCGGGACAGATGTTCGCACAGATCGTCGACCCCTCCTCAATGGTTGTCAACGCGGCGGTCAACCAGGTGGATGTCGAACTCATTCGAGTGGGCCAAAAAGCGAGAGTTCGGTTTGATGCCTATCCCGGCCTTGAGCTTCCGGCCCACGTCACGGCCGTCGGGGCAATCACCAAGCCAGGCGGGCAACGCGCCGCCTACTACAAGGAAGTTCCGATCTTCCTCAAGCTCGATCAAATGGACCCTCGCGTCATCCCCGACCTCTCTGTAAGCGCGGACATCATCCTCGACACCGCGCCGGAGGCCACCATTGCGCCTCTTGCCTCTATCTTCCGCGACGGTCCTAAATCCGAACCTTATGCTTGGGTCAGGGTGGGAAATACGTTTGAGAAGCGGCCCGTCGAACTCGGGCTTGAAAACAACATTTCCGTTGCCGTAACCAAGGGGCTGCGTGCGGGCGACGTCGTCGCGCTGGAGCCGCCGCGCTTTGGCCCAAAGCAGCAAATTGCCGGAGTGCAGCGCCAGTAGGAGGTTTTCCATGTCCAAAGACGTCAAACCGAAGCAGCGTATTGGCCAGGTTCCGAAATCGCGAAAGAGGAAGATCTTAACCTGGACCGCCGTCGTTGCGGTGCTGGGCGGCGGTGGTTATGCGGCCATGCATTATGGCGGCACGACGCCGGTCGAGGTGCCGGTTGCCCGGGCTCGTGTGGCTGATTTTGTGATCTCGATCAAGGCTCGCGGCGAAGTGCGCAGCACGCGCTCGGTCATTCTGACCGCGCCACAGGTTCCCGATCCGCGCATCGTCCGGCTGGCCGAATCGGGCAAGCCGGTGAAGAAGGGCGATGTCGTAATCGAGTTTGATGCAGCGCAGCAGGAGCAGAATTACCTGGAATACGCGACTTCGGTCCGCACCGTTGACAGCGAAATCGTGCAGATGGCTGCCTCGCACCGGATCATCGACGAATCCGACGCGATGAACCTGATGACGGCGCAGTACAACCTCCAGCGCGCGGAGCTCGAAGCGAGCAAGGCGGAAATTCTCTCGGCGATCGAAGGCGCAAAGAACCGGATCGACGTCGGAATCTCGAAGGGTGAACTGGAGCAGGTCCAGACAGCCGTAAAATCGCACGACATATCGCAAAACGCAGACCTCGAACGGCTCCAGCAGAAGAAGGACAAGACAATCCGGGATGTGGAGCGTGCCAAGGGGTATCTGTCCAAGATGGTGGTCCGTGCTCCAAGCGACGGTATCGTCAACATCCTGCCCAACTCCCGGACGCAAGGAGCCTGGGGGCAGACGCCGCCTCCATTCAAGGAGGGCGATCGTGCCTGGACCGGCGCCGCCATCGCAGAAATTCCCGATCTTTCTGAAATGCGCGTTGAGCTGAAGCTCGAAGAGGTGGATCGAGGCAAAGTGAAGCTGGGACAGAAGATTCGCGTTCGCGTCGACGCCATTCCCGATAAGGAATTCTTCGCCGAACTCGATTGGATCAGCCCGATCGCTTCGGTTGCCTTCCGGGGCTTTGGCATGTCCGATAAGAGCTTCCCTGCTCGCGCTACGCTTAAGAATCTCGACCCGCGCCTTCGGCCAGGTATGAGCGCCACAGCCGAAATCATCATTGAGAGCGAACCGAACCGCCTCCTCATTCCGATCCGCGCGAGCTTCATGCATCAGGGTAAGCCGGCGGTTTACGTTCAGAAGGGCCAGAATTTCGAGATCCGCGTGATCGAAGTCGGCAAGAGGAACGACACCGACATGGTGGTTCTCAGCGGGTTGAAAGAGGGAGAGATGGTGACTCTCGAGAACCCGGAAGAGGCGGCGAAGCGCGCCAAGAAATTATAGCGTCAAGTTGCTCACATGAAAAAAGTTCTCATTCGTTTGACCCTCGTGCTGGTCGTGGGTGCTGCTGTCTGGGGCGGCTACCGGGTCCTGAAAGCGCTGCCGGAGCGCCAGGAGCAGATTCCCGTTACACGCGTCCGGCGTGGCGATGTCGTCGTCCGAAGTTACTCCAGGGGCGAGCTCCGCGCCGTGCGATCGGTAACGCTCACCGCACCCAACCTGTTTGGGACGGTGCAGGTCACCAAGCTGGCGGCGCTCGGTTCGTTCGCTCGCGAGAAAGATCTGATTGTCGAGTTTGACGACGCCGAGGTGCTGTCGCGTCTGGAAGACAAGCAGCTCGAACTGGACCAGACTGACGAGCAGATCAAGAAGGCTCAGGCCGATCTGGCCATTCGCAACAACCAGGACGAGGTCGAGCTGCTGCGCGCCCGTTACGCAGTCCGGCGCGCCGAGCTCGAGGTGAAACGCAATGAGCTGGTTTCGGCGATTGATGCGAAAAAGAACATTCTCAGTCTCGAAGAGGCGCAGCGCCGCCTGAAGCAGCTCGAAAGCGACATTAAGTCCAGGCGCGAGCAGGCACAGGCCGAGCTCGCCGTGCTCCGTGAGCGGCGCAACAAGACTCTGGTTGAAATGAACCGCGAGCGCGCGAGATTGAGCCAGGTAAAGCTTCTGGCGCCGATCAGCGGCCTGGTCGCAATCAAGCAAAATCGCACGGGATTTGGAATGTTCGGCATGCAGGTGCCCGACATCCGCGAAGGGGATCAGGTGCAGCCTGGAATGCCGATAGCGGAAATCCTTGACCTCTCCGAACTCGAAGTCGTGGCTCGCGTGCCGGAGCTGGACCGCGCCAACCTCAGGGAAGGCCAGGAAGTCCTTTTGAGCCTTGACGCGATCCCCGAAAAGAAGTTCAACGGCAAAATCAAGGCCATGAGCGGTACCGCGACCGCGAATATGTTCTCGTCGGACCCGCAGAAAAAGTTTGAAGTCATCTTCTCCATTGACATGCGCCAGCTTCTCTCCGCCTTGGGGGCCAAGCCCGACCAGGTGGCGCGAATCATGGCGACTGCAGAGGAGAATCGCAAGAAGCCGATCGCCTCGACGCTGGCCTCGATGTCGCCGGCTGGTTTTGATCCGTCCCAGGGGCCCGCGTTCCTTCCGGCCGGTGGGTTTTCAGGCGAAGGGCCGGGCGGCGGTCCAATGATGGGAGGCCAGGCGGGACCTGTGGCACAGGGCGGAGCGGATGGTGCTGCCGGCGCAGGTCGTCAGGGCGGCGGAATGCGTGGGAGGGGATCTGGCGGTGCTTTCGGCAACATGTCGCCCGAGGATGCGCAGAAGATGCGCGACGCAATGCAAAAGGTTCTCGCCGGGCGAAACATGCGTGACCTCTCCCCCGAAGAGCGACGCAAGGTGATGGAGGAGGCCGCCAAGAAGGCAGGCGTTACATTGCCGGAAGGCGGACAGCGCATGAGGTTTGGTTTTGCGGGTCCTGGCGGACAAGGCGGACCGGACGCTCTCGGAGGACGGCCATTTGGTTTAAGGTCGCCCTACACCGAAAGCGAACTCGCCAATGCAAAACTGCCTCCTCCTCCGGAAGAAGACAGTCAGCTAGACGTTCTGTTGCGTCCTGGGCTCCTCGCGGACGTGGAGATTATTGTCGAAAAGATTCCGGAGGCACTGCATATACCCAACCAGGCGGTCTTTGAGAAGGACGGAAGGCCGGTCGTCTACGTCAAGGAGGGCAGCAGGTTCGAGGCACGCCCGATCAAGATCGCGAAGCGCAGCGAATCCACGACCATCATTCAGGAGGGCCTTGAGGAAGGCGAGGTGATCGCGCTTTCTAATCCGGACGAGAAACCGAACAGCAAGAAGAAGAAATCCGAATCAAAGGGCAATGGCGGCGGTAGCCCCTTGGGTGGCATGCCTGCCGGCGGTGGAGCAGGGAGATAGGAAAGAGAATGTCAGCATTTGCCGGCTACCTACCTGAACTTTACATGGGGCTTTCGAGCCTCCTGGTACACAAGCTGAGAAGCTTGTTGACCATGCTCGGCATGATCTTTGGCGTTGGCGCGGTTGTCGCCATGCTTTCGATTACGGCCGGGGCGCAGAAGGAAATGATGAGCTACATCGACCTTCTGGGAGTCAACAACATCATCGTGGAAGCCAAGGAGGCAGTGGATCGTAATGAGCTTCAGGCCCGGCGAGCTATTTCTCCCGGCCTTACGTTCCGTGATTTCCGGGCGATTGCGGAAAACGTCAGCGGGATCGAAGCGCTGACGCCTCGCAAGCGATTCAAGCCCTTGAAGATTCTTCCGAAGACCGCAGCCGATCCGCCGCTGCTGATCGGCGTCCAGCCAAACTTTCTCGAGATTAATAATCTGCGTGTTGTAGAGGGCCGGTTCTTTAACGACGACGACAACGAGCGATCCGCGGCAGTGTGTGTCCTGGGTGAATCGGCGAAGGTCAATCTGCTGGGATACGAACCAGCGGTCGGAAAGTACATCAAGATCAATGACACCTGGCTGCAGGTGATTGGCGTTCTGGCGCAGCAGGCAACGGCGGATACCGAGGTTGAAGGGCTTGAAGTCGTCAACCGGAACAACCTGGTCATCGCTCCGCTGAACACGGTGATGCGCCGATTTGAAGATAACAACAGCTATCTCAAGGATGAGATCGACGGGATCTACATCAAGGTGGCGTCCGGCACCGATTCCATCGAGACCGCGTCCGTAGTTACGGCCATTTTGAACGCGACCCACAAGGACGCCGGCGACTTTACGATCACGGTTCCTGCCGGCTTGTTGGAGCAGAAGAAGCGGACGCAGTTCATCTTCAGCGTGGTCATGATTTGTATTGCCGGTATCTCGCTTCTGGTGGGCGGTATCGGCATTATGAACATCATGCTTGCGACGGTGCTCGAGCGTACCCGGGAAATTGGCATTCGGCGCGCCATCGGCGCCAGGCAGGCCGACATCATACGCCAGTTCCTTACTGAGGCCGTGTTGATCTCGATCTTAGGCGGTTTGATCGGTATTGCTTTCGGTTTCAGCCTTTCCCGGATCATTGCTGCCGCGGCAGGCTGGTCCACGGTCGTGACCTGGAGCTCCATTGCGGTTGCGTTTGGCGTCTCGGTCGGTATTGGACTCCTGTTTGGCATCTACCCTGCCGTGCAGGCTGCGCGGCTCGATCCCATCGAAGCGATTCGTTACGAGTAAATGGTCATGCGCATTTTGGCAATCTTTCTTGCAATCCTGGGCGTACTGCCTCTGGCGGCACAGGTATCGGAGCCATCGGCGGCCTCCGAAGAGTTTACGGCTCCCTGGGTCGGTACCCGAGCCTATTTCAACCGCGTCTTCAAGGATCCAAACCCCAGGGTGCAATTGCGAGCGCCTTCCCGGCTCGAGGACTACCTGGTCGACGGCAAGCTGGAGTTGTCGCTCAAAGCCTATCTTGAGCTGGTCATGGCAAACAACACCGACATTGAAATTCAGCGGCTGAGCATAGAGATGCCCAAGAATGCGATTCAGCGCGCTTTCAGTGTCTTTGATCCGCTGTTTAACGCGAACTTTTCCGCCACGCGCAGCAAGACCCCTGCAGCCGATCAGCTCGCCGGCGCTCAGACCGTTTCGAACCTGAACCAGCCATTCAGCGTTGGATTCCAGCAGCTCCTGCCGACCGGAACGCAAGTCAGCACGAACTTCGGCTGGACCAAGACCTCCACAAACAGCGCGTTCCAGGTTATGAATCCGGCGATCCGCTCGAACTGGCGGATGGGCTTTACCCAGCCGCTGATGCGCAATCGCGGGAATGAGATCACAAAGCTTCAGATCAATATTGCGCGTAGCCGGCTGAGATCGTCGGAGTATAACGTCGAAGACCAGATCATGCGTCTGCTGGTCCAGGCCGAAAACGCGTACTGGGCGGTTGTGGAAGCGCGCGAATCGCTGAAGGTCCAGGAACAGGGCCTTGCGTTGGCCGACCAGTCGCTCAAACGGACTATGCGGGAGCTGGAGCTGGGCGCGACTTCGCAGCTTGAGGTCTTCCAGCCTCAGCAGACTTATGCAACGGCCGAAATTGCCGTGACACAGGCAAGGTACCGGCTGGCGCAGGCGGAGGATGCCCTCCGGCGGCAGATGGGAGCGGACCTCGATCCTCGCTTCCGGGATGTGCCGATTGTCCTTACGGAAAGTGTTCTGCCTCCTACCGACGAAGCCGACTTTGACAAGGAAAAGCTGGTGGAGCTTGCACTGAGCAAGCGGCCCGATCTTCTGGCTGCTCGCCAGGCGCTCGACGTGGACGACCTGAATATCAAGTCGGCCAGCAATTCCCTTCGTCCCCAGTTCGACCTTGTCGCGAACTACACCACGCAGGGGCTCGGCGGGAATCGCTTTGAGCGTCAGTTTGGCGACGAGAACCCCATCCTGGTCTCCACCGGCGGCTTTGGTTCTTCTTTGAACCAGCTCTTCGGCTTCGGCTTTCCAGTCTTCAATTTTGGCTTGCAGCTTCAGTTGCCCCTTCGCGACCGCCGGGCTTCGGCGGATCTTGCCGATGCCTTGGTGCAGAAGAAGCTCGATGCACTTCGCGTCCGGCAGACCGAGCAGAATATACGGCTTGAAGTGCTGAACGCCATTAACCAGGTGGAGAACAGCCGCGCAAGTGTGAAGCTTGCTCAGATTGCCGTAGACTTCGCAAACAAGAGGTTGGAAGCGGATCAGAAGCGCTACGACCTCGGGACCATCAACATCTTCTTCCTCCTCGACGCCCAAAGGGCTTTGATCCAAGCCCAGGCAGACCTCGTTCAACAGTCGGTTCAGTACCGCCGCAACCTGTTGAATCTTCTGCAGCGAACTGGCCAGCTGTTTGAAGAGCGCAACATCGTGCTACAACATTAAGGGG
>Ga0006576J49610_1000478_pt1 | contig 16010 bp, 9 predicted proteins | sample HigsolmetaAR206R_FD_49610 | JGI IMG/M metagenome (IMG submission 49610)
TATTAAATAAACTCCCATGGCAGGTATATAGCCTATATTCAAAACCTGTGTTATTACACAATAAATTATGGTGAATAAAAGTAAATACATTTTCGAATATCCTCCTTTTTCTTTTTATAATCTAATAGTATACTTTATTAGGAATGGGTTATTTTCGTACTTATGGACAATTTTATCGGCTTTTTCATAGCCTTTGACATCGTCCTCGGCACTATGAACACGATTGATATTACTTTTTGCTTGGTGAAGGGAATCGTTAATTTTGTCTATGTCCCGAACCCGAGCCATTTTCATTTTTTCTATTTCATCAAGAGAAACAATACGATTGGGTTGTTGTTCAATTTGTGAATCAATCGAGCCGTTTTAAAGCCCATATAAGCCATTTCAGGGTGGTCTGGATATTTGCTGCCACTTGGCGTACAAAACGTCTCTCAAGGGCATTCTGGGCGTTTTGAAGCACATCTCGCTCTTGGTTTAATGCTCGGCGTTGTTGTTTATTCTTTTCGATCAAGCTAGGATATTCTTTCTGATGTTGTGCTTCTAAGACTCTAAAGGCCTTTTCATCTTGGAACCCAAGCTTTTCACGGTGATAATTCAACTGGTTATCATGGAACTGGATCTCGCCTTTAAATGGGCGATTTGTTTTTCTGCTTGCTCTTTAATGGCTTTATTTTGCTTAATTTTTATCGGATTGAGCCAATTGCTATTTTCGATTCTTTGCTGTTCTTGGCGAATCCGCTCCTCCTCGAAGGAATGAATCCATCGAAAATGCTCGCCGGCTTTTTCAATGGTCTGGTCTTTCCAACTTAAATATTGTGAGTTATTATCAAGGCTTTTTTCCCATTTATCGAGCTGTTGAAGGCGTTCAGAGACATTCTTAAAAAACGGTTCTGCTTTCAAATACTTAGATGCTTCCTGAAGCTGAACACGTTCGCTCGGCGTGCTGAACGTTCCTGCTGTTGTTTTTCTTCCAGGGCTTTTTTCTCTTCACGATATTTATGGAGATCCAAGACGACACGATTATATTCCTGGCGTTCACGATTGATATTTCCTCGGTCGGTTTGAATTCCCCGCATTTCCATTTCATGCGCCACATGACCAAGATGAACGGTCGGTAAAATTTCAAGGCCACGCGCTTCATGGGAAAGGTGTGTAATCCGTTCCTCGATTCCGGCATGTCCCAAGGCTCTATTGGCATAGTTCGCCCATTCCTCGCGCCACTCATTCAGTAATTCCCGATTGTTCCAATCTTGATTTTTAACGGTGAAGCCTTCTTCGGAGATCTCACGAGTCGCTTCAGTTATCCTTTTTTTGGGCGGGCACGCCGGATAGAATGAAAATGGAGAACCATGCAGCGAAAGGGACGCCCGGTTACTGCTGATGGTGCCTGTGCGCGGCCGCCGGCGGCGAAAGGAACGGTCCAGCGACCCGCGTGCACGGCTCGTGCGCTGATTTCTGTCGGTTGTTTGCTGGCTTTCCGCCGTGCGATAATAGAATGAGAGTTTTCGGAACGGAGTGATGGGCATGCCGCTCAGAATGGTTTTGGGCCGGTCCGGGTCGGGCAAAACGCGGCGCTGTTTTGAAGAAATCGCGGCGAAATTGAAAGCCGAACCCGACGGTCCGCCCCTCATCTTGCTCACCCCGGATCAAATGACGTTTGATGCCGAACTTGCTTTTACGAATCGGCCGGATCTCTCCGGCATGACGCGATTGGATGTGTACAGCTTTTCGCGGTTCGCCCTGCGCGTGCTCGAACGGACGGGCGGCGCGGCCCGCAAGCATTTGAACGCGGTCGGCATTTCCATGCTGCTCCGGAAAATCATCGAAGGGCATAAAGGCGAACTGCGGGTTTTTCAAAAAGCGGCCGACCAAAACGGGTTTTATGGCCTCTTGCAGGAAACGTTGAGCGAGTTCAAACGCTATTGTTTGTCGCCCAACGATCTTGAAGCGGCGGCCGATCGCGCGGGGGCCGATCCGCTTTTAAAAGACAAGCTCCACGATCTGAAGATCATTTATGCGGAATTGGAAGAGGCGCTCGTCGGCAAATACGTCGAGAGCGACGATTACTTAACGCTCGCCGCCTCTAAAATTCCGGAATGGACGGAGCTGAAAGACGCCGAAGTCTGGGTGGACGGCTTTGAAAGCTTTACGCCGCAAGAGCTGGGCGTGCTCGCCGCCCTCATGAAACAAACGAAGCGCGTCACGGTGACGCTGACGCTCGATCGCCTGTATGAAGGCAAGGCGCCGTCCGATTTGACGCTTTTCCGGCGGACGGCGAAGACATGCGTCAAGTTGATGGCGTTGTGCCGCGAGGAAGGCGTGGAGACCGAAGAGCCCGTTTTCTGTGAAGGAAGCGAACGGTTCCGTTCGCCAGCGCTCGCCCATTTGGAGCGCCATTTTGAACGGCGCCCGATTCCCGCAGGCCCTTCGGACGGCGCGATACGGATCTTTGAGGCGGCCAACCGCCGCGAAGAAATCGAAGCGGTGGCGCGGGAGATTCTCCGCCTCGTCCGCGAGGAAGGCTACCGCTATCGCGACATTTCAGTGCTCGTCCGCGATCTCGCCGTTTATCGCGATCTGTTGGAATCGCTGTTTGCCGATTACGGCATTCCGGTCTTTATCGATCAAAAGCGTTCGATGCAGCATCATCCTCTGATCGAACTCATCCGCTCGTCGCTTGACGTCATCTTGCAGAACTGGCGGTATGAGCCGGTTTTTCGCGCGTTTAAAACCGATCTCATGTTTCCGGAAGGCGAGGACCTTCGGGCGTTGCGCGAACACGTCGACCAATTGGAAAATTACGTGCTCGCGTTCGGCATTCACGGGGACCGCTGGAAAACCAAAGAGCCTTGGATTTACCGGGCTTACCGCGGGCTGCAAGAGGAAGATGTCCCCCAATCGGAAGCGGAACGGGCTTATCAGAAGCGTCTGAACCATTGGCGTTGGCTGCTGGCGAGCCCGCTCATCGCCTTTGAAAAAAACATGCGCCGAGCGAAAACGGTCAGGGAGAAAGCGGCCGAATTGTATCGCTACCTTGAAGGGCTTGCCGTACCGGAAAAAATTGAAGCGCTCCGCGATCAGGCGGAAAGAGAAGGGCGTCTGGATGAAGCCCGCGAACACGCCCAGGCTTGGAAAGCGGTGCTCGATTGCCTTGACCAGTTGGTGGAAGCCGCGGGCGACGAGGAGATGTCATTGGAACGCTTCCGGAACGTGTTGGAGACCGGACTGGACGCGCTCCGCTTCGCCCTCGTGCCGCCCGCGCTCGATCACGTGTTGGTCGGTTCGCTCGACCGCACGCGGGCGGCCGCTGTCCGCATCGCGTTCATCATGGGCGTCAACGACGGGGTGTTGCCGGCGAAACCGCGCGAGGCCGGTTTGTTTTCGGATGAGGAACGCGAGGCGCTCGAAGCTGCGGATGTCGAGCTGGCCCCGAGCGGCCGGGAGCAGCTTTTGGGCGAAGAGTATTTGATCTATCGGGCGGTCACGGCGCCGAGCGAGAAGCTTTATTTGACTTATCCGCTCGCCTCCGAAGATGGGACGACCCTTCTCCCGTCGCCCGTCATCGCCCGTCTTGAACGGTTTTTTGCCGATTTGCCGACGGTTTACGTCTCCGGGGAACCCCACGAGGTTCCGGAGAACGAACAGGCGGATTACATCGTGCCGTCCGCCCGCACGATCGGCCACATCGCCCGTCAGCTGCGCCGGGGAGAGCGGGGCTATCCGGTGTCCGAGCTTTGGTGGGCGGCCTACAACTGGTTTATTCGCTCGCCGGAGTGGCGCGACCGAACCGTGCGCGTTCTCGGCAGCCGCTTTTATGAGAATAAGGCGGAACGCCTGCCGCACGACGTGGCCGGTGAGCTGTACGGGCGGCGCATCCGCGCCAGCGTGTCGCGCATGGAAATGTTCAACGCCTGTCCTTTTGCCCACTTTTCCTCCTACGGCTTGCGCCTTAAGGAGCGGGAAATTTACCGCTTGGAGGCGCCGGACATCGGCCAGCTGTTCCACGCGGCGCTCAAGCTGATGACCGAGCGGTTGACCGCGAACAATCGGGACTGGTCCGACTTGTCGAAAGAGGCTTGTGAAACGTTGGCGACCGAAGTCGTCGAAAAGCTCGCCCCCGGCCTGCAGCGGCAAATCCTGCTCAGCTCAGCGCGCTTTCACTATTTAAAACGGAAATTGCGGGATACCGTCGTGCGCGCGGCATGGACGCTCGCCCGCCACGCCAAGGCCAGCGGTTTTTCGCCGGTCGGCCTTGAGCTGCCGTTCGGGCCAAACGAGCCTCTTCCGCCGTTGACCTTTCAGCTCCCGAACGGCGTGACGTTGGAGATCGTCGGCCGCATCGACCGCGTCGATAAAGGCGAATCGCGCCGCGGCCTCGTGCTCCGGATCATCGACTACAAATCGGGCGCGAAATACTTGAGCCTCGCCGAAATTTATTATGGTCTCGCGCTGCAAATGCTCGCCTATCTGGACGTCGTCATCACGCATGCGAAGCTCTGGCTCGGGGAGGAGGCCGAGCCCGCGGGCGTCCTCTATTTCCACGTGCACAACCCGATGTTGAACGAAGCGGAAAAGCCGACGGATGACGAGCTGGAAGAGAAGCTGTTAAAAGCCTTTAAAATGAAAGGCCTGCTTCTCGCCGATGAAGAGGTCATCCGCTTGATGGACGCGGAACTCCAAACCGGCGATTCCGCCATCATTCCGGTCGGTTTCAAAAAGGACGGCACCTTGAAAAAATATTCTTCAGTGGCGAGCGGCGATCAATTTCGCCTGTTGCGCGGCCATGTGCGCGAGGTGATGAAAAAGGTCGGCGAGGCGATCACGGACGGCGTCATCGACATTGCGCCGTATAAAATGGAAGCGCGCACGCCTTGCCAATATTGCGCGTTTAAGCCGGTTTGCCAATTCGATCCGGCGCAGGCGGCCAACGCTTACAGGGTGCTGAAAAACGAAGACGATGACCGCATTTATGAAAAGATGGCCGGAAAAGAGGAAGGAGGCGATCGCGATGACGGAACGACTCGCCAAGCCGAAGAACAGCCAATGGACCGATGACCAATGGAAGGCGATTGTGGAAGACGGACGGGACATGCTCGTCGCCGCGGCGGCCGGCTCCGGCAAAACCGCCGTTCTCGTCGAACGCATTATACGGAAAGTGACCGATCCGCACCACCCGGTGGACGTCGACCGCCTCCTCATCGTGACGTTTACGAATGCGGCCGCGGCCGAAATGCGCGCCCGCATCCGGGAAGCGCTCGAGCGCGAATTGGAAAAAGATCCTGCCAACCTCAGGCTGCGCGAACAGATCACGCTGTTGAACAAAGCGCAGATCACGACGCTCCACGCGTTTTGCATGACGGTCGTCCGCCGCTATTACTACCGGCTCGACCTCGATCCCGCCTTCCGCGTCGCCGACGAAACGGAGGCCGCCCTCCTGCGCGAAGAAGTGCTGGAAGCGCTGATGGAAGACTATTACGCGTCGCCCGAACATGAGCGGTTTTATGAACTCGTCGACCGCTATTCGAACGACCGCAGCGACGCCGAACTCATGGCCCTCATCGAGCGGATTTACGATTTTTCGCGAAGCCATCCGTGGCCCGAGCATTGGCTGGCCCAAATGGAAGCGGCTTATCAAGCCGACGGCGTCGCCTCGCTTGATGATCTCGTTTGGACGTCCGAATTGAAAAAGGCGGTCGCCGCCGAGTGCCGGGGGATGCTCGCCGTGCTCGACAACGCCGCACAAATCGCCGCGCAGCCGGGGGGCCCTTACCCGTATCTGGAAACCTTTGAAAACGATCGCGCCTTGGTCAACCGGCTCATCGCGGCGTGTGATGGGCCGTGGGAGGCGCTGTACGACGCGTTCTCAGCGCTGTCCTTCACGAAGTTGAAAACGTGCCGGGGCGACGATATCGATGAAGAGCTGAAAAACCGCGCCAAAGCGTTGCGCGACGAAGTGAAAAAAAGGGTGAACCAGCTTCGCGAAGAACTGTTCGCCCGCCCGCCGCAGGGCTTGCTCGAAGATCTTCGCGAAGTCGCCCCGTACGTGAGCCTCTTGGCGCGGATCGTCAAGGACTTCGGGGAACGCTACCGCGCCGCCAAAAGGGAAAAAGCGCTCGTCGATTTTTCCGATCTCGAGCACGATTGTTTGGCGATCCTCCGCGAAGAAGGCTCGACGCCCGCCGAGGAACGGCCGTCGTCCGTCGCGATGCAATACCGCGCCCAGTTTGAAGAAATTCTCGTCGATGAGTATCAGGACACGAACTTCGTGCAGGAAGCCATCCTTCAGCTCATCTCCAGGGGCGACAACCTTTTCATGGTCGGTGACGTCAAACAGAGCATCTATCGCTTCCGCCTCGCCGAGCCCGGGCTCTTCCAAAAAAAATATAAAGCTTTCAGCTCGGACAGCCCGGAGCGGCACGGGGGGCTGCGCATCGATTTGTCGCAAAACTTCCGTAGCCGCCCGGAAATTCTCGACGGCACCAACTACGTTTTCGAACAAATCATGGACGAAGAAGTCGGTGAAATCGACTACGACGAACGGGCGGCGCTCCGGTTCGGCGCCGTGGGGTATCCGGAAGCCGAGCGCCCCGTCGAATTCCACCTTCTCAATCGGACCGCCGCGGAAGAGCCGGAAGCGGAAATCGGCGTGGACGAATATCAGACGGCCGAACTCGAAGCGCATTTCATCGCCGGCCGAATCAAAGCGTTAATTGAGGGCGGCTTTCAAGTCCACGACCGGACGACGGGCCGCATGCGCCCCGTTCAATACCGGGATATCGTCGTTTTGTTGCGCTCCGCCTCTTCATGGGCGCCGGCGATGCTCGACGTTTTCAAGCAGCGCGGCATCCCCGCTTATACGGAGCTGTCGACGGGCTATTTTGAAGCCGTGGAAGTGTCGATCATGATGTCGCTGCTGCGCACGATCGACAACCCCTTCCAGGACATTCCGCTTGCGGCGGTGTTGCGCTCCCCGCTCGTCGGCCTGAGCGGAGCCGAACTCGCCCGCATCCGCATGGCGGAACGCACCGGCCCTTATTACGAGGCCGTGCGCAGCTATATCGAACGATTTGACGACGAATGCGCCGCCAAACTTTCGGCCTTTTGCGAGCGCCTGGAAGCATGGCGGAACCGGGCGCGCCGCGGAGCGCTCAGCGATCTCATCTGGCAAATCTACCGGGAAACGGGTTACTACGACTATGTCGCGGGTCTTGTCGGCGGCGAGCAGCGTCAGGCGAATTTAAAGGCGCTGTACGATCGGGCCCGGCAATATGAGAAGACGTCCTTTCGCGGCCTGTTTCGCTTTCTCCGCTTCATTGAGCGCCTTCAAGACAGCGGCGGCGACCTCGGCGAAGCGCGGGCCTTAAGCGAACAGGAAGACGTCGTCCGCGTCATGACGATACACAAAAGCAAGGGGCTCGAATTTCCGGTCGTTTTCGTTCCCGGTTTGAACAAAAAGTTCAACTTGCAGGACACCTCCGGGAAAACGCTGCTGCACAAGACGCTCGGGTTGGGAACGAAGAACGTCGATCCCGTCCAGCGCATCGCGACGCCGACGTTGGCCTTGTCGGCCGTCAAGCGGAAGATTACGGACGAAACCCTTGCCGAAGAAATGCGCATTCTTTATGTCGCCCTGACGCGGGCGCGCGAAAAGCTCATTCTCGTCGGCACCGTGAAGGATGCGGAAAACGCCGTGCAAAAATGGCGGGACGCCGCCCAGTCTTCCGAGCGGGTGCTGCCCGCTTATCAAAGGCGCAAGGCCCGTTCGTACTTGGATTGGATCGGCCCCGCGCTCGTGCGCCATCCGGACGCCCGCGCCCTCCATGAGCTGGCCGGCGAACCGCCTCTTAACGGTGCGGACCGGCATCCTTCCAAATGGGACGTCCGGATCCATCAGGCGGCCGAACACGTGGCGGTTGAAACGGCTGAGCCGATATCCGTCAAAGAAAGGGAAGAACGGCTCCGCCAATGGTTGCCCGTGGAAGCGGATGAACGCTATGAAAAAATCGCCGCCGCCCGGCTTTCCTGGGTTTATCCGCACGACGAAGCGACCCGGCGCATGGCCAAACAAACCGTAACGGAAATCAAACGGCAACAAGAACGGTTTAATGAGGGATACGATGATTCGCTGATCCGGTCGTTTGCCCGCCCGATCGCCGATCGTCCGCGTTTTCTCAGCGCCTCCGACATGACGGCCGCCGAGCGCGGGACGGTGATGCACCGGATGATGCAATATCTTCGCTTCACCGATGCGATGGACCTCCCATATTTGCAGGCGGAAAGCCGGCGCATGGTCGAAGAAGAACGTTTGAGCAAAGAGGAAGCCGAGGCGCTCGATTTAGAGGCGATCGCCGGCTTTTTCCGGTCTCCCGTCGGCCGGCGGCTTCTGTCCGCCAAGCGCGTCGTCCGGGAATTGTCGTTTTCCCTCGCCTTGCCGGCAAGGGAAGTGTACGGCGATTGGCCGGATGCCGATGAGAACGTCCTCGTTCAAGGGGTGATCGATTGCCTTTACGAAGACGAGCACGGATTGGCGCTGTTGGACTACAAAACGGATGCGGTGCGCGGGCGCTTTGCGTCGATGGAGGAAGCCGAAAAGGTCCTTCTGAACCGCTACCGCAAACAGTTGGAACTCTATCGCCTCGCCATCGAGCGCATATGGAAGCGGCGCGTCGGCGAGGCCGGGCTGTTCTTCTTTGACGGCGGTTATTATTTCAAATTGGATTGAGAGATTGAGAGGTGGCCTCGATGCGCATCTTGCATACGGCGGACTGGCATCTCGGGCGAACGCTGGAAGGCCGGTCCCGCCATGAAGAACAAGCGGCGGTTTTGGACGAAATGTGCCGTTTGGCGGATGAGGAGCGGGTGAACGTTATCCTCATGGCGGGCGACGTGTATGATTCTTACAATCCGCCGGCGGCCTCCGTCGCCCTTTTCTATGAAACGATGAAGCGGATGTCCGCCGGAGGGAAGCGGCCGATTCTCGTCATTTCCGGAAATCACGACAGTCCGGAGCGGATTGAGGCCGTTTCGCCGCTCGCTGAATCCCACGGCATCACACTCGTCGGACGTCCGGTCTCCAGCGCGGTCCGCCTCCCGCTGCCCGCCTGCGCCGGCGAGTTGATCGTGGCGGCCGTTCCGTACCCGTCGGAATCCCGCCTGAATGAATGCTTGAGCGACATGAACGAAGAAGAACAGATACAGAAGGCTTATGATGAACGGCTCGCCGGCTTATTTCAACAGCTGGCCGGCGCGTTCCGGCCGGATGCCGTCAACCTCGTCATGAGCCACCTTTTTATCGCCGGCGGGAAGGAGTCCGATTCCGAACGCCCGATCCAGGTCGGCGGCGCGTATACGGTCACGCCTGCCTCCCTTTCCGTCGGCGCCCATTACATCGCGCTCGGCCATCTCCATCGCCCGCAGTCTTTAAAAGGATTTGACGCGCCGGCGCGCTACGCCGGCTCTCCGCTCGCTTACAGCTTTTCGGAAGCCAATCAGCCGAAGTCCGTGACGATTATCGATGTCGAACCGGGAAAGGCGGCCGCCGTCAGCGAAGTCTATTTGTCGGCGGGCAAACCGCTCGTGAAGTGGCGCGCGCAAAACGGCCTGGACGAAGTCTATCGCTGGTTGGACGAAGGCCGCGACCGCAACGCGTGGGTGGACCTCGAGATCATCCTGAGCGACGCGTTGGCGCTGCGCGACATTCAGGAGCTGCGCCGCCGCCATCCCGGCATCATCCACATCCGGCCGATCTTTTTGACCGAGGAGGAAAAAGCCGAGCGCGCTCGCATCGACAAAATGCCACTGGATGCGGTGTTTCGCCGCTTTTATAAAAAACAAACCGGCGGGGCGGAGCCCGATCAAAGTCTCGTCGAATTGTTTTTGGATCTCGTCAAAGAAGTCGATGAAGAGGGGGATGGTGCGGATGCGGCCGATTGAGCTGACGGTCAAAGGGCTGCACAGCTTCCGCGAGCGCCAAACCGTTGATTTTGATAAATTGTGCGCGGGCGGGGTTTTCGGCATTTTCGGCCCGACCGGCAGCGGCAAATCCTCTTTGCTCGATGCCATAACGCTCGCCTTGTACGGAAAAGTGGAACGGGCCTCCGGAGGCACCCAGGGCATTTTGAATCAAGCCGAAGACGAACTGGCGGTCACGTTTACCTTTGATCTCGGGATCGACCGCCCCGAGCGCTATCGCGTCGAGCGGGCGTACAAGCGCGCCAAAAATGACGGCCTCCACATCGCCAGCTGCCGCCTGCTCCGTTTGGACGGCGGTGAAACGCGCGTCCTCGCCGATAAAGAACGCGACGTCACGCAAAAGATTAAAGAGATACTCGGGCTCACCCATGAAGATTTCACGCGCGCCGTCGTGTTGCCGCAAGGAAAATTCGCCGAATTTTTAACGCTTAAAGGCGCGGATCGCCGCCGGATGCTGCAGCGTCTGTTCAATTTGGAAAAATACGGGGACCGGCTCCATGACGTTCTCCGCCGCCGGCTCGCCGCGGTGCAAAGCCGGCTGGAAGCGATCCGTGCGGCGCAGCTCGAATTGGGCGACGCTTCAAAGGAAGCCCTGGCCGCCGCGGAAAATGCTTATCGCGAAGCGGAACAGAAGACAAAGGACTTGACCGCCGCATATGAGAAAAGGAAGGCGGAATTTGAAAAAGCGAAGGAAAACCGCGAGTGGCAAAAGGCGCTTGAGGACGTGATCCGCCAAGAAGAGGAATTGGCCCAGGAAGCGGCCGCGATGGCCGAATGGCGCCGGCGCGTGGAGCGCGCCCGTTTCGCGAGCCGGGTTTTTCCCTATGTGAAGGAAGTCGAAGACGCACAGGATAAATTGGCCCGCGCCCAGCGGGAAAAGGACGAGGCCGAAGCGGCGTTTCAATCGGTTCGCGCGGCCGAGGCGGAAAAAGCCGGAATCTATGAAAACATCCGTGAGCGCTGCGAAAAAGAGGCGCCGGCGTATGAAACCCGCCGCGACAACCTGCGGCAAGCCATCCGCCTTCAGGAAGAACGGCGGGATAAAACGATCCGTCTCAACGAGGTGAGCGCCAAACTGGGCGAAAGGTCGGTCCTCCTTGCGGAAAAGCAACAACTGAAGAGCGAACTGGCGGACCGTCGCGCCCGCCTCCGTGAACGCCGGGACCGGCTCCGTACCGAGTGGAAGAGCCTCACCGTCAAGGCCGACGTCCGCGACGCCGTCCAGCGCGCCGTCGCCGACAAAAAAGATATCATCAATAAGCAAACATCGTATCGCGAATGGCGCGAACAGTGGCTGGCCGCCCAAAGCGCGCGTTCGAATGCGGAACAGGCGCTGGCGGCCGTACGCGCTCGGGAAAAGGCGGCGGAAGAAAACCTGCGACGCCTCTTTGTCCGCTATGAAGAACGTTATCGGCACATCGCCGCTCTGACCCGTGCGTTGGAGACGCTCTCTGTCTGGCTGTCCCAAAAAGAGGAGCAGACGAGGACGGAGCTGGAATCGCTGACCTTGAGCCATCTGGCCGCCGAATTGGCCGGCCGCTTGCAAGAGGGCTCGCCGTGCCCGGTGTGCGGTTCCATTCACCATCCCGCTCCCGCCGCGATGGTCGAACAACGGGCTGTCAATGAAATCAAAGCGCGCACTGAATTGTACAGAAATTGCGGCCAATGGGCGCAAAAGGCGATAACCGCGGCGGAATCGCATCGCTTGGCGATCGAACAACGCGTCGCGCGAATTCGGGATCTGTCTGAAGCGCTCGTTCCGCGGATCGGCGTAGGCAAGGAACCGGAAATCCCCGACATGGCGGCGTGGTCCGATGAAGATTTAAAGCGCTGGGTGGAAGAAGCCAATCGGGAATTGAAAGTTTTCAAACAAGATATCTTGGCGCTCGACGAACGCCTCAAACCGCTCCTATCGGCTTACAAAGAGGACCAAAACAATCGCTCGACCATTGAAACGCAAAGAAATGAATACTTAAAAGAAGAGAAGCGCCTGCAGGAGAAGCTGGCCGCCTTGGAAAACGAGATCAAAGAGTTAAGAGCGGCATGGCAGAAGCACTTTCCCGGCTTCGCCTTCGACGAAATCGAAGGCGAATTGGAGCGTCTGCAAGCGCTTGACCGGAAAGCCCAGCAATATCACGAGGAAGCCGAGCGCGCGGAACAAGAAATCGAGGCAGCGGAAAAAGAACGGGAATCTCTGGATCAGGACATTGAGCGCCTCAATCGGGAGATCGTCGAGCTCGATGCGGCGAAAAGGGAAACCGAACAAACGGTGCGACAGCTGGAAGCGGCCTACCAGGAGATAATGGGCGGCTCCGAAGGCGACGCCGAGGAACAATTGCGGACGCTGGAAGCTGATTGGGAAGCGCTCAAGGCAAAAGAAACGGCTGCCCGAACCGATTGGGAACGGGCCCGGGAGGACCGCTTTGCCGCCGAAAAGCGGGTTTCGAACGCCATCGCGCTTTACGATTCGTTAAAAGAGCGGGCGGAGACGGCAACGGCCGCGCTGAATGCGGAACTCGACCGCTACGGATTTGAAGACGCGGCCGACGTGCGCACGGCCTACATGACCGATGAACAAATTCAGGAGGCGGAAGACCGCCTCGCCCGCTACGATCAAGCGGTCGGCGATCTGAAGAGAGAAAGGGCGCGCCTCGAAGCGAAAATCGGCACAGCGCCGGTCACGGAGGAAGCGTTCCGAGCCATCGCCGAAGCATTTGCCGAACTGGAGGCAGAACGCGTTAAGGCGGTGGAAGAACGGGCGGCGGCCTACAACGCCTGGCAGGCGCTCAGGGAACGGCACGAGCGCTTCATGGAACTGGAAGATGAGCGGGCGGAGAAGGAAGCGTTGCTTTCCAAGCTGCAAAAGCTGGCTGCCGTTTTCAGGGGAAACGGTTTTGTCGAATTCATCGCCGAGGAGCAAATGATCGAGATCAGCCGCGACGCTTCCGAGCGGCTCGGCCGTTTGACGCACGGCCGCTATGCGCTGGAAGTCGACACCAACGGGGGCTTTGTGATCCGCGATGATGCGAACGGCGGCCTCCGCCGTCCCGTTTCGTCGCTGTCCGGCGGGGAAACGTTTTTGACTTCGCTCGCCTTGGCCTTGTCCTTATCGGCGCAAATTCAGCTGCGGGGTGAAGTGCCGCTTCAGTTCTTTTTTCTCGACGAAGGCTTCGGCACCCTCGATCAGGAGCTGTTGGACACGGTCGTCACCGCACTCGAAAAATTGCATCATGAACGCATGTCGATCGGCGTCATCAGCCACGTTCCGGAATTGCAGGAGCGCTTAGCAAGGAAATTGTATGTCCAGCCCGCCGAACCGTCGGGGCGCGGCAGCCGCGTCCGCCTCGTCGGGGTATAAGGCTTGTTTTTTCCGATTTTTTGAATGATTTAATTTGCTTCAGGAAGATGGCGGGACTACAATCAAATTAAAGGGAGGGAGGCTAACCATGAAACGATTGGATCTGTTGAACTACATCGGCGGTGAGTGGACCGGAAAAGATCTCGAAAAGATCGAGGTGACCAATCCCGCCACCGGCGAAATCGTCGGCTCGGTGCCGAAAGCGGGCGAGCAGGAGGTGAAGCGGACGGTCGAAGCGGCCCATCGAGCCTTCGCCGAATGGTCGAAGAAAACCACTGCGGAGCGCGCCCAAGTCCTTCGCAACTACTATCAGCTCATCATGGACAACCGCGATGAACTCGCCGAAATTATGACGCGGGAGAACGGCAAGCCGCTCAGAGAGTCGAGAGGCGAAGTCGAATATGCGGCGTCTTTTATCGAATGGTATGCGGAAGAGGGCAAGCGCGTTTATGGCCGGACGGTTCCCGGCAAATCCGAGAACCATCGGATACACGTGATCAAACAGCCGGTCGGTGTCGTCGCGGCGATCACGCCGTGGAATTTTCCGGCGGCGATGATCACGCGCAAGCTCGGCCCGGCGCTCGCCGCAGGCTGCACGTTCATCGTCAAACCGCCGGAGCAAACGCCGCTGACGGCGCTTAAGCTCGCGGAACTCGCGGAACAAGCCGGCGTGCCGAAAGGCGTGTTGAACGTCGTCTGCACCGATCCGGAAACGTTCACAAACGTCGTCCTGAACGATGCGCGCGTGCGCAAATTGACGTTTACCGGCTCGACCGAAGTCGGGCGGCTTTTGATGAAAAAAGCCTCGGAAAACATCGTGAAAATCTCGCTCGAACTCGGCGGTCACGCCCCCGTTATCGTTTGCGACGACGCCGATCTCGAACAAGCGGTGAAAATGACGGTGGCGAGCAAGTTTCGCAACAGCGGCCAGACGTGCATCTGCGCCAACCGCGTCTACGTCCAGTCGGGCATATACGATGCCTTCGTTGAAAAATTTGTCGACGAAGTGAAAACATTGAAGGTCGGCAACGGAATCGAGGAAGGCGTCGACATCGGTCCGCTGATCGACGAACAAGGCTATGAAAAAGTCGAGCGGCAAGTGAAGGATGCCTTGGAGAAAGGGGCGAAGTGCCTGATCGGCGGCAAAGGGCGCGCCGACCGCGAAAGGGGCACCTTCTTCTACGAGCCGACCGTGCTCATCGACATGAAGGAGAACATGGAGATGATGCGCGTCGAAACCTTCGGCCCGGTGGCTCCGGTGCAAAAATTCGAAACCGATGAAGAAGCGGTGCGCCTCGCCAATGATTCGCCTTATGGCTTGGCGGCCTATGTTTTCACCCAAAACGTCTCCCGCGGCATAAAAATTGCCGAAGGGCTGGAATACGGCATCGTCGGATGGAACGATGGCTTGCCATCGACCGTGCAGGCGCCGTTCGGCGGCATGAAGCAGAGCGGGCTTGGCCGCGAAGGCGGAAGCGAAGGCATTGAAGAATATTTGGAAGTCAAATATCTCTCCATCAATCTATGAAAAAGCGCGGGCCAGCGGAATCCCCGCATGCCCTAATAAAAAACGGCGGCTCTCATAAAGAGCCGCTCCTTTCATTTCGGCGGATTTCCCGAACCAAACGAGACAGGATGCGTCCAAGGCGCAAGAGCATTCGTTCCAGGAAGGTTATCCGTTTAATTCGAGCAAACGGGCGATTTCTTCCCGGTACCGATTCATTTCCGGAAGGCCGTCGAAATTGGATAACACCCCTTTGATCAAAAATTTTTTCGGCTCGTCTTTTTCGATTTCCTGGGCGATGAATTCCAGGGAATGTTCCAGCTCTTCTCTTTTTTCCCGCGAAATGTCCGTTTCTTTAAGGACCGCTTTCATGTCGTTTAACAATTCCCGCACCGCCGTTTTCTCCGGCGCCTTCTTGCCGAGATAGCGGGCCCGGACGCGTTCCATCGCCTCTTCGTTCAAGAGGGTGCGCGGTTTTTTGGCGATCATCGCTCTGATCATGTCGTCCATGCGTTCGGTGATGAAGCCGGCGATGTAATCGATGTTGACGAGCTCTTTCTCAAACATGAGGATGCGGAGATACCCGTTGACGATCGATTCCAAAATGAGCGCCGCGTCATGCAAACACGGCCGCACCTCTTCACCGTACACCTCGATGAGCATGGAGCGAAACCAATCGTTAGTCTCCATCTGCATCTCGATGAGCAGCCGGTGGATGTCGGACCGGAAAGCGACCATCAATTCCCGGTGCATCATTTTAAAGAAGCCTTTATATTTCAGGCCTTCGCGAATCAGGGCATCGATGAGGTTGGTGAATTTTTCTTTCGGGGGCAAATCGGTGCGTTTCGCCAACTCCATGCGCGCTTTTATGCTTTCAAAGTAATAGTCGAAGATCGAATACAATAGCTCGTTTTTAGATGAAAAATAGGTGTAAATCGTTCCTTTGGAAACGCGACATAAATCAGCGACTTCTTGCATCGATGTCGCGTGGAAACCCTTTTCGGAAAACAAGGCCATCGCCGCATTGATGATTGCCGTTCTTTTATCCGCCACATTGATCACCCAAATTTATCATAATAAAAAATCACTCGTGTTGGTGTGACAAGACGGTGACGCTGCATGATACTGACCGGTTGGTCAACCAGGCCATCAGCCGTTTGTTCGGTTCGGTTTGGC
>Ga0006576J49610_1003612_pt1 | contig 15421 bp, 26 predicted proteins | sample HigsolmetaAR206R_FD_49610 | JGI IMG/M metagenome (IMG submission 49610)
TGGGGCATGTGCTCCGTGCATCCGCCTAGTGGGCCGTCCAGTACCTCTCATTAGCGTCGCCGCCTTCGTCCCAAGCGGCTATGTCCCGAGCAGCTATATTGGATTTTGTGCAGGATACCGGCTTCTTTCGCCCCTTTCCGGAACGTATGTTGGATTTTCTACAATGAAATGGCTCGAAAGGTGTGAAGATGCGGCTTCTGCGGGCTAAAAGACTGGAATTATCCAACATAGAGCGGCTCCTGGAGTCTGAATGGCTCGTTTGGCTGGATTTTTTCCCATATAGACGCCTAGCCGAGGTGCGATATGGTCGCGATAGCGGGCTCGACCCAAGTTCGGCAGAGCGTTGAAAATCCTTGCTTGTTCATGGATCAGTCGCGTTTTTTTCAGCTTCGCGCAACTTGTCCGTTGCCGGAAGAGTATGAATACGTACGGATTAAAAGTTCCATTTGGAGACGAAACGATGACACAGCCTTTGAGAATCGCGCTTCGCGAGGCAAGCAAGCGGTTCAACAAACATACGGTGCTGTTCCCGCTCACGCTTGAAGTCCGGCAGGGGGAGACGATTGCGCTTGTCGGCAAAAACGGTTCCGGCAAAAGCACGCTGCTGAAGATGCTAGCCGGACTCAGCCGGCTGTCTTCGGGAACGCGGGAAGCATAGGGCAAAGACGGTAACCCGCTCGTGATCGGCTTCGCGCCGGACCGGTTTCCGAAGCTGCGATTTACGGCTCGGGAGTACCTGAGCCACATGGCCGCTATCCGGGGAATTCCGAAGGAGGAAGCGCGAAGCCGGATCGGCGCGGGACTTAGGGAATTCGGACTGGAATCGTATGCGGAGCTGCATATCCGGCATTTTTAAGCGCTACAATCTGGCTGGATGCGACTTCAGCTGCTGGGTGGAGAGCGCGCATAGCGACAAACTGCTTGCAGACTTTCTGGCGGCAGGCGCCTCGGTGCGTTCCGTAAGCCCTGTCGAGTGTCATGCGTATGCCGGCAAGGGGGCGAACGGCAGGTGATGGCGCTTGTCCGATATGTTCTCCACGATTATTTTCGGTCCCATCGTTATTTTCCGCCCGTTCTGGCATTTGCGATTACGATCGTGATCTTATATTCGGTTGTTCCCAATCCGGTCATGGGCAGCTATGCCTTTACGGCGGTTTTGCAGTTTTTGGTGGTAGCCTGGATGACGTACGGTTATATGGAGGCGGAAAATGAAACCCGGCAGATGATTGCCGTTTTGCATGCCGGAAGCGTCTTACGGTTTTACGGCGCGAAGCTGCTGCTGATCGGCATGATCGGCGCTGCGCTGGCGTGCTTCGCGACGGCGTATCCGGTGCTGCTGAACAGGTTCGACAGGCCGCCGGAAGCTTCCGAGCTGCTTGCGGCCTTGACCGCGCATATCGCGCTTGCCTGGCTCGGCAGCGCCTGCGCCTTCCCGTTCAACACAAGACTCGTGCCGCAGCGGTCCGTCTCGCTGACCGGTCTGCTGCTGGTTCTGGCGTTGTCTCTGGCCGGCTATGGCCTTCGAGACGAGCTTCCGGCAGCGCTGAAAGGAGCGGCCTGGATAGTGCCGCCGGCCTTTCGCGTAATGGACGCGCTGCTGCGCTTCGGGCAGATGCGTCCCGGCGCCTTTGCCGCGGTCATGCTGTTTGCGGTTGTCTATGCGCTGGCCGTTTCGGGCATTGCCTGGCGGCTCCTGAAGCGCAGATTGTTTTAGCCGAATTCGCGTTTTTTTGTCCGGATAGCGCAGCTAACTTTTCTTGACATCCCTACATCCAGGTGCTACTATAACATAGTGTGTGCCCTACGTGCCGAAATTAATGTTGCCGGAGGTGGGAAGTTCGTGAACACGAATGACCCTATGCAACGCCGCACATTAAAGGTAGGTACTAAACAAACGGTCAAAGCGGTGGAGCAAGGCAAAGCCGTTCTTGTTTATGTGGCACAGGATGCAGATTATCGCCTGATTAGCCGTATCGTGCAGCTGTGTAGACAACATGGCGTTCACATCGAATATGTGGATACGATGCACAATCTGGGCAAATCGTGCGGAATCGATGTCGGAACGGCGATGGCCGCGCTCGTGGAGATATAAATCTTGAGGGTTCTAACCGTTCGTTCCTGGAGGACGGATGGGAAGACCCTTTCGCGCTTCTAAAAAATGAGCCGCCTGGATCTGTGGACTTCACGAAGCGGAAAAACATCGCAAAACCGTATCTCTGTTTCATGATCATGGGAAGGGGGTGGCAATATGCCAACAATCAATCAGCTCGTGCGCAAAGGTCGTCAACCCAAAGTGGTTAAATCGAAGTCTCCTGCTCTGCAGAAGGGTTTTAACGCTTTGAAACGCGAAGAAACCAATCTGAGCTCCCCGCAAAAACGCGGTGTCTGCACTCGCGTAGGTACGATGACGCCGAAGAAGCCGAACTCCGCGCTTCGCAAATACGCCCGTGTTCGCTTGACGAACCGCGTCGAAGTCACGGCGTACATTCCGGGTATCGGCCATAACCTGCAGGAGCACAGCGTTGTGCTGATCCGCGGCGGCCGGGTCAAAGACCTCCCGGGTGTCCGTTACCACATTGTTCGCGGCGCGCTCGACACCGCAGGCGTGAACAACCGCCAGCAAGGCCGTTCCAAGTACGGAACGAAGAAAGCGAAAGCGAAGAAGTAATGCGGCCGGCCTGATTCGGATGAATAGGCGAGGCTTCAACGACCAAGAATGGGGAAAGGAGGAATTTATTCGATGCCACGGAAAGGACCGGTACCGAAACGGGATGTGCTCCCGGATCCGGTATACAACAGCAAACTGGTTACCCGCCTCGTGAACCGCATCATGATCGACGGCAAGAAAGGCGTTGCTCAAAAACTGCTTTACAATGCCTTCAATCTGATTCGGGAACGTACCGGCAAGGACCCGATGGAAGTATTCGAAGCGGCGCTGAAAAACATCATGCCCGTTCTCGAAGTCAAAGCGCGTCGCGTTGGCGGCGCCAACTATCAAGTTCCGGTGGAAGTGAAGCCGGAGCGCCGCACGTCCCTCGGACTGCGTTGGCTCGTCAACTACGCCCGCACGCGCGGCGAGAAGACGATGGAAGAGCGTCTTGCGGCTGAAATCATTGACGCGTCCAACAACACGGGGGCGGCCGTCAAGAAACGCGAAGATACGCACAAAATGGCGGAAGCCAACAAGGCGTTCGCTCACTACCGCTGGTAAACCTGCGGAGAGTAACCGAAAGGAGACAAATGCATGGCAAGGGAGTTCTCCTTACAAAATACGCGCAACATCGGCATCATGGCGCATATCGACGCGGGCAAGACGACGACCACCGAACGGATCCTGTTCTATACCGGCCGTGTCCACAAGATCGGAGAAGTGCATGAAGGCGCTGCTACGATGGACTGGATGGAGCAAGAACAGGAACGCGGCATTACGATTACATCGGCTGCCACGACCGCTCAATGGAAGGGTCACCGCATCAATATTATCGACACCCCGGGGCACGTTGACTTTACGGTGGAAGTCGAGCGCAGCTTGCGCGTATTGGATGGAGCAGTTGGCGTATTCAGCGCCAAAGAAGGTGTAGAACCGCAATCCGAAACCGTTTGGCGCCAAGCGGACCGCTACGGCGTTCCGCGGATCGCATACGTCAACAAAATGGACATTATCGGCGCGGACTTCCTCAGTGTCGTAAAAGACATGCGCGAACGTCTGCAAGCCAATGCCGTAGCCATCCAACTGCCGATCGGAGCCGAGAACGACTTTGTCGGTATGGTCGACCTGATCGAACGGGTCGCTTATATTTACAAGGACGATCTGGGCAAAGAGCCGATCAAGAGCGAAATTCCGGCAGATCTTGTCGACAAGGTCGAAGAGCTGCGTCTGGAACTGGTTGAGAAAGTCGCGGAACTCGACGAAGAGCTGATGATGAAGTACCTCGAAGGCGAAGAGCTGACGGTGGAAGAAATCAAAAGGGCTCTGCGCAAAGGCACGGTCGAAGTCAAGATCTTCCCGGTCGTATGCGGCTCGTCCTACCGCAACAAAGGCGTTCAGCTGATGCTGGACGCGGTCGTCGACTACCTGCCGGCTCCGACCGACATTCCGGACATCAAAGGTACGCTCGAAGACGGAACGGAAACGACTCGCAAATCGTCGGACGACGAACCGTTCGCTGCGCTTGCGTTCAAAATCATGTCGGACCCGTTCGTGGGCAAGCTGACCTTCTTCCGCGTGTATTCCGGCGTGCTGAACTCCGGTTCGTACGTGCTGAACGCGACGAAGGGCAAGCGCGAACGGATCGGACGGATTCTGCAGATGCACGCGAACAGCCGTCAGGAAATCAGCGAAGTTTACGCAGGCGACATCGCGGCTGCCGTCGGTCTGAAAGATACGACGACCGGGGATACGCTGTGCGATGAGAAGCATCCGGTCATCCTCGAATCGATGACGTTCCCGGAACCGGTTATCCAGCTCGCGGTCGAGCCGAAAACGAAAGCCGACCAAGACCGTATGGCGATCGCGCTGCAGAAGCTGGCCGAAGAGGACCCGACCTTCCGCGCGCATACCGACGAGGAAACCGGACAAACGATCATCTCCGGCATGGGCGAGCTTCACCTGGAAATTCTCGTCGACCGCATGCTTCGCGAATTCAAAGTCGAAACGAACGTGGGCAAGCCGCAAGTCGCTTACCGCGAGACGTTCAGAAAATCCGCGAAGGTCGAAGGCAAGTTCGTTCGCCAATCCGGCGGACGCGGCCAATACGGTCACGTCTGGATCGAATTCGAACCGCTTGAACCCGGTTCGGGCTTCGTGTTCGAGAACAAGATCGTGGGCGGCGTCGTTCCGAAGGAATACATCGGCCCGGTACAAGCCGGTATCGAAGAAGCGATGAAAAACGGCGTTCTCGCCGGATATCCGGTCGTGGACATCAAAGCGACCATCTTCGACGGTTCGTACCACGATGTCGACTCCAGCGAAATGGCGTTTAAGATCGCCGGCTCCTTGGCGCTCAAAGCGGCGAAGGACAAGTGCGACCCGGTTCTGCTCGAGCCGATCATGAAAGTCGAAGTTACCGTTCCGGAAGAGTACATGGGCGACGTAATGGGCATGATCAGCTCCCGTCGCGGCCGGATCGAAGGCAGCGACTCCCGTCATGGCGCCGTCATCGTCAGGGCGAAAGTGCCGCTTGCGGAAATGTTCGGTTATTCGACCGTTCTCCGTTCCGGTACGCAAGGACGCGGCGTGTTCTCGATGGAACTGTCCCACTACGAAGAAGTGCCGAAATCGATCGCGGACGAGATCATCGCCAAGTACAAAGGCAATTAATCGGTTTTGGATTTGGACGGGCCTGGAGGAAGCGACAGGCCGAATCCGCCCGTCACTCTATAAAATTCCTTTACTTATAAGGAGGAGAACATTTCAATGGCAAAGGCTAAGTTCGAACGTACCAAACCGCACGTCAATATCGGCACGATCGGTCACGTTGACCACGGCAAAACGACGCTGACGGCTGCAATCACCACCGTTCTGGCAAAACGCTACGGCGGTAACGCTGTTGCATTCGACCAAATCGACAAAGCTCCGGAAGAACGCGAACGCGGTATCACGATTTCCACCGCTCACGTTGAATACGAAACGCCGAACCGCCACTACGCGCACGTTGACTGCCCTGGGCACGCCGACTACGTTAAAAACATGATCACCGGCGCAGCTCAAATGGACGGCGCAATCCTCGTCGTATCCGCAGCTGACGGCCCGATGCCGCAAACGCGCGAACACATCCTGCTCTCCAAGCAAGTCGGCGTTCCTTACATCGTCGTATTCCTGAACAAATGCGACATGGTCGAAGACGAAGAACTGCTTGAACTGGTTGAAATGGAAGTTCGCGACCTGCTGAACGAATACGAGTTCCCGGGCGACGAAACGCCGATCATCCGCGGCGCAGCTCGTGAAGCTCTGCAAAACCCGGACGGTCCTTGGGCCGAAAAAATCATCGAACTGTTCGAAACGATCGACAGCTACATTCCGGAACCGGTTCGCGACACCTCCAAGCCGTTCCTCATGCCGGTCGAAGACGTGTTCACGATCACCGGTCGCGGTACGGTTGCTACGGGCCGCGTAGAACGCGGTACGGTTAAAGTCGGCGATGAAGTTGAAATCATCGGCCTGGCTGAAGAAAGCCGCAAAACCGTCGTTACCGGCGTTGAAATGTTCCGCAAGCTGCTGGATTCCGCTCAAGCCGGCGACAACATCGGCGCCCTGCTGCGCGGCGTTGACCGTAAAGAAATCGAACGCGGTCAAGTTCTGGCTAAACCGGGTTCGGTTAACCCGCATACGGAATTCACGGCTCAAGTTTACGTCCTGACGAAAGAAGAAGGCGGCCGTCATAAGCCTTTCTTCTCCGGCTACCGTCCGCAATTCTACTTCCGGACGACGGACGTTACGGGCATCATCACCCTGCCGGAAGGCACGGAAATGGTTATGCCTGGCGACAACATCACCGTATCCGTTCAACTGATCGCTCCGATCGCTGTTGAAGAAGGTACTCGCTTCTCCATCCGCGAAGGCGGCCGTACGGTTGGCGCAGGTGCTGTTGCTTCCATCATCAAGTAATTCGCTTTCGAGCGCTGGCCGCACCCGAACTGTCGGGTGCGGCTTTTTGGCCTAGCCGCGAATACTCGATTTTTCCTCCGTCTATTCACTCCTTCCGACGCATACTCGCATTTCCATACCCTAATTGATCCTCTAATCCTCATTAGAACATTGGCAATCCATATAACTTTGTTTGTTTAGAATCCAAACAAAGATAAGCATTCCGGTTGCGGACAAGTTTATCGAACGGGAGCGAATTCGCCGCATGCAATCCGGCTTATATATAATAAGTAGAAATATGTTTGGACAAGCCGAAATCGCGATATCGGTCCGGTTGAAATCGTTTTTGAAAACCGCCAAAAATTTGTTGCAATCGCTTAGGCAGATCGCTATAATAGTGAATGTTGGTCTGTGACTGTGCGATGATGCGGGAGGTTGCCGACACACCCGGCTCCTTTGCCATAGAGGAGTGGACGGGGCGCTGCCGGGTTATTCTCGCGGAGTATGTCCGATTCCAAAATTGGGCGAATGAAGGAGGGAATTTCTATGGCGAAGCAAAAAATCCGCATCCGTTTGAAAGCCTACGATCACCGCATTCTGGATCAATCCGCGGAGAAGATTGTAGACACGGCTAAGCGCACCGGAGCCGGCGTATCCGGTCCGATTCCGCTGCCGACCGAAAAGCAGGTCATCACGATCCTGCGCGCGGTTCACAAATACAAGGATTCGCGGGAACAATTCGAAATGCGCACGCACAAGCGCTTGATTGACATTGTCAATCCGACGCCGCAAACGGTTGACGCGCTGATGCGTCTGGATCTGCCGTCCGGCGTGGATATCGAAATCAAGCTCTAATATGCTTTGCAAATTCCAGGACAATAGACTGCAGGAAAGAAAAGAGGTGTCAACATGAAAGGGATCTTGGGACGTAAGATCGGAATGACGCAAGTATTCGCAGCCGACGGCAACGTCGTGCCGGTAACGGTTGTCGAAGCGACTCCGAACGTCGTGCTTCAGAAGAAAACGGAAGAGAACGACGGTTACCAAGCAATCCAGCTGGGCTTCTCCGACAAGCGCGCCAAATCGGCGAACAAACCGGAGATCGGCCATGCGAAAAAAGCCAACACGGCGCCCAAGCGCTTCATTCGCGAAATCAGAGGCGCGTCCGATCTGGAAGTCGGAGCGGAAGTAAGAGTTGACATATTCGCAGAAGGCGAGTTTGTTGACGTAACGGGAATCTCCAAAGGTAAAGGAACGGCTGGCGCCATCAAACGTTGGGGCTTCCAACGCGGCAAGATGAGCCACGGTTCCAAGTACCATCGCGGCAACGGTTCGCTCGCCACGATTCGCGACGCTAACCGCGTGCCGAAAGGCAAAAGAATGCACGGTCGTCTCGGCCACGAAACGGTGACGGTGCAAAACCTTGAAATCGTTAAAGTCGACGCTGAACGCAACGTGCTGCTGATCAAGGGTTCCATTCCGGGCACCCGCAACAGCTTTGTCAAAATCCGTTCTTCGGTGAAGAAATCCTAATAACGTCTTTGGAAAGGAGGACCACACATGCCGAAAGTGGCTGTATATAACGTGAGCGGCAGTCAGGTCGGAGAGATCGAACTGGCTGAGAGCGTGTTTGGGGTTACCCCGAATACTCACGTCCTGCACAGCGCAGTCGTGAATCAGCTCGCATCCGTTCGCCAAGGTACGCACAAAACGAAAGGCCGTTCCGAAGTTCGCGGCGGCGGCCGCAAACCCTGGAGGCAAAAAGGCACCGGCCGCGCCCGTCAAGGCAGCATCCGCGCTCCGCAATGGAAAGGCGGCGGTACGGTCTTTGGCCCGACTCCGCGCAGCTATGGCTTCAAGCTTCCGCGCAAAGTTCGCCGTCTGGCGATCAAATCGGCTTTGTCCAGCAAAGTCATCGGAGGCGAAATCATCGTTCTTGATCAACTGAGCCTGGCTCAACCGAAAACGAAGGAATTCGCCAACATTCTGAACAATCTCAAAGTCGAGCGCAAGGCGCTTGTCGTTACGTCCGAGTACGAGAATAACGTGGCCCTGTCCGCGCGCAACATTCCGGGAGTGAAGTTCGTTCCCGCAACCGGAATCAACGTGCTGGACGTTATGGTGCATGACAAGCTCATCATCACCAAAGATGCGGTCGCCAAAGTCGAGGAGGTATTCGCGTAATGAAAAACCCTCGCGATATTATCAAACGGCCGGTCATCACGGAACGCACGAGCGAGTTCATCAACGACCTCAAATATGTGTTCGAAGTTGACATCAAGGCTAACAAGACGGAAATCAAGCAAGCGGTCGAACAAATCTTCAAAGTGAAGGTTGTCAGCGTCAACACGATGCGGGTGCCGGCTAAGCCGCGCCGTTACGGCCGCCACTCCGGGTACACCTCGGAATGGAAAAAAGCGATCGTGCAGCTTGCCGAAGGCAGCAAGCCGCTCGAATTCTTTGAAGCGTCTGTGTAAAATCTCTTGAGGTAAGGAGGGAAAACCAGTGCCAGTCAAAAAGTTTAAACCGACGTCGCCGAGCCGTCGCCAAATGACGGTATCCACGTTCGAAGAAATTACGACGTCGCAACCTGAGAAATCGCTGCTCGCGCCTCTGCCGAAGCGCGCAGGCCGCAACAATCAAGGGAAAATCACGGTTCGTCACCAAGGCGGCGGACACAAGCGCAAATATCGGATCATCGACTTCAAGCGGAACAAGGACGGCATTCCCGGCCGCGTCGCTACGATCGAATACGATCCGAACCGCACGTCGTACATCGCGCTTATCAACTACCTGGACGGCGAGAAACGTTATATCATCGCTCCCAAAGGCTTGAAAGTCGGCGATGAGATTCGTTCCGGCGCAGATGCGGACATCAAAGTCGGCAACGCGCTGCCGCTCGAAAACATTCCGGTTGGTACGGTTATCCACAACATCGAATTGAAACCGGGCAAAGGCGGACAACTTGTTCGCGCTGCCGGTACGGAAGCTCAGCTTCTCGGTAAAGAAGACAAGTATGTGACGATTCGTCTTGCTTCCGGCGAAATCCGCCGCGTGCTGAAGCAATGCCGCGCGACGATCGGCTCCGTAGGCAACCAAGACCACGAGCTGATCAACATCGGTAAAGCCGGCCGTTCCCGCAACATGGGCAGACGTCCTGTCGTTCGCGGTGTCGTCATGAACCCGGTAGACCACCCGCACGGCGGTGGCGAAGGCCGCGCTCCGATCGGCCGCAAATCGCCGATGTCCCCGTGGGGCAAACCGACGCTCGGCTACAAAACCCGCAAGAAGAAAAAAGCTTCAAGCCAATATATCGTTCGCCGCCGCAAGTAAGCCTAACTCGCCTGGCGGCGAATACGGCCAGCCCTCATTTCGGGTTGAAAGGAGGATTTTACCATGGGTCGCAGCTTGAAAAAAGGGCCTTTCGTGGACGACTATCTGCTTAAGAAAGTCGAAGCCCTGAACGAGTCCAACAAAAAAGTCGTCATCAAAACGTGGTCCCGCCGTTCGACGATTTTCCCGCAATTCGTCGGCCATACGTTCGCCGTATACGACGGACGCAAACACGTACCGGTCTATGTGACGGAAGACATGGTCGGTCACAAGCTTGGGGAATTCGCTCCGACGCGTACGTATAAAGGGCATACGGACGACGACAAGAAAACGGGCAGAAGATAAACCGCACGGGCGCCGGGCGACCGGCGAACGTAACGTACGGAAGGAGGTACAACAATGGCACAACAAGCGAAAGCCGTTGCGCGCTACATTCGCATTCCGGCCCGCAAAGTCCGGCTGGTCGTAGACCTGATCCGCGGCAAGCAGGTAGGCGAAGCGGTCGCTATTCTGCGCCATACGCCGCGTTCGGCATCTCCGGTAGTGGAAAAATTGCTGAACTCCGCAGTGGCGAATGCTGAACACAACTACCAAATGGACGTGAACAAGCTGTACATCTCGGAAGCTTACGTGAACGAAGGTCCGACCCTGAAACGGTTCCAGCCGCGTTCGCAAGGCCGTGCGTTCAGCATCTTGAAGCGGACCAGCCATATTACGCTGGTCGTATCCGAAAAATAAGGAGGGACAACGTGTGGGTCAAAAGGTAAATCCGGTCGGTCTTCGCATCGGCATTATCCGCGATTGGGAATCCAAATGGTATGCCGACAAGGACTTCGGCGATCTTCTGATGGAAGACGTCAGAATCCGCGAATTCCTTAAAAATAAATTGAAAGACGCAGCGGTATCGCATATCGAAATCGAACGTGCGGCCAACCGCGTCAACGTTACGATTCACACTGCCAAGCCGGGCATGGTAATCGGCAAAGGCGGCGCCGAAGTCGAAGTGCTTCGCAACGAATTGACGAAGCTGACGAAAGGCAAGAAAGTTCATATCAATATTTCCGAAATCAAAAATCCGGAACTGGACGCTATTCTGGTCGCGGAAAGCATCGCCCAACAGCTGGAACGCCGCATTTCGTTCCGCCGGGCCATGAAGCAAGCGATCCAACGCACGCTGCGCGCCGGCGCAAAAGGCATCAAAACGTCGGTCAGCGGCCGTCTGGGCGGAGCCGAAATCGCACGTACGGAAGGCTACAGCGAAGGTACGGTGCCTCTGCACACGCTGCGCGCCGACATCGACTACGGCACGGCTGAAGCTCATACGACCTACGGACGCATCGGCGTGAAAGTTTGGATCTATCGCGGCGAGGTCCTTCCGGCGAAGAAAAAGAAAGCCGCTGAGGAAGGAGGCAACTGATCATGTTGGTCCCTAAACGCGTCAAACACCGCAAACAGCATCGCGGTAAAATGAAAGGTCAAGCCAAGGGCGGCACGACGGTAAGCTTCGGCGAATACGGCCTTCAAGCGCTGGAACCCTCTTGGGTTACGAACCGTCAAATCGAAGCGGCCCGTATCGCCATGACCCGTTATATCAAGCGGGGCGGTAAAGTTTGGATCAAGATTTTCCCTTCCAAGCCGATCACCCAAAAACCGCTTGAAGTTCGGATGGGTAGCGGTAAAGGTAACGTTGAAAAATGGGTAGCCGTTGTCAAACCGGGCAAAGTCCTGTTTGAACTCGCCGGCGTGTCCGAAGAGGTTGCACGCGAAGCGATGCGTCTTGCGGCGCACAAGCTGCCGATCAAGACGAAGTTTGTGAAACGCGAAGAACTGGGTGGTGAAGCAAATGAAGGCCAGTGAATTCCGTAACCTGACTTCGGCTGAAATCGAACAGAAGGTGGCCGGTTTCAAGGAAGAGCTGTTCAACCTCCGTTTCCAACTGGCTACCGGCCAATTGGATAACCCGCACCGCATCCGCGAGCTGCGCAAACAAATAGCCCGGGCCAAAACCATTTTGCACGAACGTGAACTTGGCATCGGTTCCTGACCGGCCATAAACCCGAATACCGTACTCGGGAAGGAGGATTACCATGAGCGAACGCAACGCCCGCAAGGTGCAGATCGGCAAGGTCGTCAGCGACAAGATGGACAAAACGATCGTCGTTGCTGTCGAAACGTACAAAAAGCACAGCCTGTACCATAAACGCATCAAATACACGAAGAAGTTCAAAGCGCATGACGAGAACAACGAAGCGAAAATTGGCGATACCGTGAAAATCATGGAGACCCGTCCGCTGTCCAAAGACAAAAGATGGCGCCTGGTCGAAATCACCGAGAAAGCCGTTATTCTCTAATACCTTCACTTCTGTGACTGAAAGGAGGAACCCGCGATGATTCAACCGTTTACGAGACTGGCCGTTGCCGACAACTCGGGAGCTAAGGAACTGATGTGCATTCGCGTGCTTGGCGGTACGGGACGTCGTGTCGGTCACATCGGGGACCTGATCGTTGCTTCCGTCAAACAAGCAACACCAGGGGGCGTTGTCAAGAAAGGCGATGTCGTGAAATGCGTGATCGTACGCACGAAGCGCCCTGTACGCCGCAAAGACGGCTCCTATATCGCGTTCGACGAGAATGCGGCCGTTATCGTTAAGGAAGACAAGAGCCCGCGCGGTACCCGGATCTTCGGACCTGTCGCTCGCGAGCTGCGCGAACGCGATTTTATGAAAATCATTTCCTTGGCGCCGGAAGTCCTGTAACCTCCGCAGCGTCCCAAGTAAAACAGGCTAGGAGGTGTACCCATGCCCCGTTTGAAAAAAGTGCTGGAATCGCACAACAATAAATTGCACGTGAAGAAGGACGACACCGTCATTGTCATCACCGGTAAAGACAAGGGGAAGAAGGGTCGCGTCATCGCCGCTTACCCGCGCGAAAACCGCGTGCTGGTCGAAGGCGTGAACTTGGTCAAGAAGCATACCCGTCCTTCCACGAAGAATCCGCAAGGCGGAATCATCGAGCAGGAAGCCCCGATTCACGTGTCCAACGTGATGCACGTCGATCCGAAAACCGGCAAACCGACCCGGATTGGCTACAAAGTGCTTGAGAACGGCAAAAAGGTTCGGATTGCCAAGCGTTCCGGCCAAGAAATCGACTGATTGCAATCCTTATGGAAAGGAGGTCGCTCCGAAACATGGCAGCAAGATTGAAAGAACGTTTTCTGAACGAAGTTACTCCTGCGTTGATGCAGCGGTATAACTATAAATCGGTTATGCAGGTGCCGAGAATCGAGAAAGTCGTCATCAACATGGGCGTAGGCGACGCGGTCCAAAACTCCAAGGTGCTGGACTCCGCGGTCGAAGACCTGCAACGAATCGCCGGCCAAAAACCAGTCATCACCCGCGCGAAGAAGTCGATCGCCGGCTTCCGCCTGCGCGAGAACGCTCCGATCGGCGCGAAAGTAACGCTCCGCGGAGACCGGATGTACTACTTCCTTGACAAGCTGTTCAACATTGCGCTTCCGCGCGTTCGCGACTTCCGCGGCGTATCGGCAAAATCGTTCGACGGACGCGGCAACTACACGCTGGGCGTGAAAGAACAGCTGATCTTCCCGGAAATCGAATACGACAAGGTCGATAAGATTCGCGGGATGGATATCGTAATCGTAACGACTGCCAAAACGGACGAAGAAGCGCGTGAACTGCTGGCCCAATTGGGCATGCCGTTCTCGAAGTGACGTCGCCCACCCGGCCATGATGCCAAGGGACCCATCGGGAGGTGTGAAAGCAAGTGGCAAAAACGTCGATGATAGTCAAGCAAAAACGCGCACCGAAGTTTAAAGTCCGTGCTTACACGCGGTGCGAGCGTTGCGGACGTCCGCATTCCGTGCTGCGTAAGTTCAAAATTTGCCGGATTTGTTTCCGCGAATTAGCGTATAAAGGCCAGATTCCTGGCGTTAAAAAAGCGAGCTGGTAATCAGCCTAGTAACGGAAGGAGGTTTACCTCATGGTTATGTCTGACCCCATTGCCGATATGCTGACGCGCATTCGTAACGCGAACCTGGTTCGCCACGAGACGGTCGAGCTTCCTGCGTCCAAAGTGAAAAAGCAGATTGCCGAGATCCTCAAGCGCGAAGGCTTTATTCGCGATGCCGAATATATCGAAGACAACAAGCAAGGCCTGATCCGTATTTTCCTGAAATACGGTCAGAACAACGAGCGCGTCATTACGGGCCTGAAGCGCATCAGCAAACCCGGTTTGCGCGTGTACACGAAAGCGAACGAAATTCCGCGCGTCCTGGGCGGCCTCGGAATCGCGATCATTTCGACGTCGAAAGGCATCGTCACCGACAAGGAAGCCCGTCAATTCAAAACCGGCGGCGAAGTTCTCTGCTACGTCTGGTAATACAACCCGCAAACGATTGGAGGTGTCCCCATGTCCCGTATCGGACGCAAACCGATCCAGGTGCCTAACGGCGTGAACGTGACCCTGGAAGACAACCAAATTACAGTCAAAGGGCCGAAAGGTTCCTTGTCCCGCGTTTTGCATAAAGATATGAAGGTAACGGTCGACGGCAACGTCATCACGATCGAACGTCCTTCCGATCACAAGCTGCACCGCTCCTTGCACGGTACGACCCGTTCGCTCGTCGCGAACATGGTGAACGGCGTTACGGAAGGCTACTCGAAGAGCCTTGAGCTGGTGGGCGTCGGTTATCGCGCGAGCAAGTCCGGCAACAAGCTTGTGCTGAACGTAGGTTACTCCCATCCGGTTGAGTTCGAGCCGGAAAACGGCATCGAATTCGAAGTGCCGGCCCAAAACAAAATCATCGTCAAAGGCATCGACAAGGAGCTTGTCGGCGCTACGGCTGCGAAGATCCGCGCCGTTCGCGAGCCCGAGCCGTACAAGGGCAAAGGCATCAAGTACGAGAACGAGCGCATCATCCGCAAGGAAGGCAAAGCAGGCAAAAAGAAATAAGGTCTCGGCGGCGTAAGGCCGCATAAGGCAATGTGAAAGGAGTGAACTCCGGAAATGATCACCAAAGGCGATAAAAACAAAGCCCGTCTGAAACGGCATCTGCGCGTTCGCAAAAAAATCAGCGGCACAGCCGAACGTCCTCGCCTGTCCGTGTTCCGTTCCTCGAAGCACATTTACGCTCAGCTGATCGACGACGTCAAAGGCGTTACGCTCGCATCCGCGTCGACGCTCGACAAAGAGCTGGCATCGCAAATCAAAAACGGCGGCAACGTCGAATCCGCGGCTAAAGTCGGCGAACTGATCGCCAAGCGCGCGAAGGAAAAAGGTTACGAACTAGTCGTGTTCGACCGCGGCGGCTACCTGTATCACGGACGCATCCAAGCGCTGGCTGACGCAGCCCGCGAGGCCGGACTCAAGTTTTAATTCACTACGGGTATAAGGAGGGTAAATGAACTTGCGTGTAGATCCGAATACGTTGGAACTTACTGAAAAAATGGTCCAGATCAACCGCGTATCCAAAGTCGTCAAAGG
>Ga0006576J49610_1000341_pt1 | contig 14604 bp, 12 predicted proteins | sample HigsolmetaAR206R_FD_49610 | JGI IMG/M metagenome (IMG submission 49610)
CCGGTTTCCTCGTTATTACGCGCGAACCGGCGATCAAGGCGGCGGCAACCAACAAGGAGAATTCCGGCCCTGCCCTCGCCATCCGTCCGGCCGATTCCGGAAAAAGCCAGAGAAATTCATTTATTTGTCCTTTTTTATCCGAAATATTCTATAATAAACTATCTAAGACATTCGAAAAAGCTCAAAGTCCTCAAGCGATCTTTAACGATCAAAACGAATGGAGAAAAGGGATGAAGCATGGAATGGATTCCGTTTTTCCTCATTTGTCTCGGGATCATCTCGGGCATGCTTCTCTTTCGGAAAAAGACGATCCCGGACACCGGTGCGCCTTTTGAAAAGCCAGGCAAAATATCGGTCATCATTCCCGCGAGAAATGAAGAGAAGAATCTTCCCGCTTTATTGGAATCTTTAAGTAAGCAGACGCTCATGCCCGATGAAATCATCGTCGTCGACGATCATTCCGTGGATCGCACGGCAGAAGTGGCCGCGCGCTATTCCGCGAAGGTGTTTTCGCTAGCCGAGCTTCCCGAAGGCTGGACCGGGAAAACGTGGGCCGTGTGGAACGGTTATTTGCGGTCGTCCGGAGACATCTTGGTTTTTCTCGATGCCGACGTTCGTTTAAAACCGGAGGCTTTGCGGCGGTTGATCGGGGAGCGGAACAGGCGGGGAGGCGTCATCTCGGTCGTCCCTTGCCATGTGACGGAAAAGTTTTACGAACGGTTGGCCATGATCCCGAATATTTTGGGCGTATTTGCCTTCACTTCGCCCTTTGAAGAGAAGAATGTAAATAAAGGGCTGTACGGGTCTTGCATTGTCGCAACGAGAGCGGATTATGAAAAAATCGGCGGACATGAAAGCATCAAGTCGGAAATGTTGGACGACCTCAATTTGGGAGCGCGTTTCCAAAAGGCGGGCATTGCCGTGACAAACTATATCGGCAAAGGCCTCGTCGCCTTTCGGATGTATCCGAATGGATGGAAAAGCGAGTTGGAGGGTTTTGCCAAAGGCGCGGTTTTAAGCCCGTCGCAGTTGAGTCCCGGGACATTGGCGTTGATTGTTTTATGGTTCATCGGCATGATCTTGTCCCAATCATGGTTTTTGACGATCCACACATCGTTTTTTTACCCTTTGTTCACCGGCTTTTTGTTGTATGTCGTTCATATACTTTATTTAAATCAATTTGTCGGCCGGTTCGGCATCGTCAACCCGTTGTTGCCCTTTTTATCCGTGCTGTTTTTCTTGGTGATCCTCCTTTATTCCTTGTACCAAGTCGTTTTTCGCCGTTCGGTCGTCTGGAAAGGAAGGCAAGTCCCTGTGGGGAGGAGAATGCGCAAATGACGCTCCTGTTGACCATTCTCTGTTTTTTGAGCGGGTCATTGATGTTTTCATATTGGCTCGGCCTTTTGAAGAACAAAAATATCCGAACGGTCGGCGACGGAAATCCCGGAGCGGCCAACCTTTGGAAAGCCGCGGGCTATAAGTATGGATTGGCGGGGATCGCCCTCGATTTTTTGAAAGGTTATCTTCCCGTTCTCATCATTTTAAAGTACGATTGGGCGAAAAATGGCCAGATGATTCCGATTGCCCTGGCGCCTATTGCCGGCCATGCCTTTTCCCCGTTTTTAAAATTTAGAGGCGGGAAAAGCTTGGCGGTCAGTTTCGGCGTCTGGAGCGCCTTGACGGCATTCCGGGCAGCCGTCGCCTATGCGTTCGTTTTAGCGGTCTTCTTTGTGGTCACGCATTTGCTGAAAAGAGGCAAACCGGTATCGAGCGACGAAGACGGCTTCCAAACGACGTTGGGCATGCTGCTTTTGTCCTTTTATCTGTATTATCGGCAATATCCGGCCCCCATTCTCTGGATCTGGTTCGGAAACTTCGCGCTTTTGTTTTATAAAAACAGGGCTGGCATTGTCAGAGTATTGAAACATCTGTCAAATAAGGAAGAAAAACAATTTCCGGTTTAAGACCGCGAGATGAACAGGTTTAAGAGGCGGACGGAATGCGTGAACGGAGCTCACTTACGTGTCTGGATTTGCAGGATTTTGTTGTGCAAACTCTGTTCCGTTTCCCCATTGACTTGGTGGAAGGAAATTCGACCTCGCCGGATTGGGCGAGGGAGCACCGACCTCTTCGGAGGGCGGAGAGAGGAACGACCAGCATTATGCGGCCTCGGACTTTTTTATTCAATCCGCGCAGGAAGCCGGCGCCCGTCTGGCCGATCAATGGATTTAGTCCAGCCTTTCCGCACAGGTTTTTGGCTGTCACAAGGCTGAAATCTCCGTTTGGTATATTTCTCGATAAAAGCCAAGGCATGTGAGCCGGATTTTCGAGTTAAAAGCGATGCCTGTTTTTTGTCGTCGATCGTCGGTAGTGCACAAACCCCCGGGGATCGACGGCAAGAACAAATTGTTGAGAAACCTTATCCCCCCGCACTTTTCGACAGGGAGAGATCATTTTTTCTTTTTCAGGAGGAATTTTTATCATGATGTAGAATACTTAAATATCAACCCAATTTGGGGTTTAGATCTTACCTATGAGGAATTGAAACTTCGAGCAATCAAGGTTCGCGACGAAAAGACGGGTAGGTTTAGATCTTACCTATGAGGAATTGAAACTCACGGAAATCGACAGAGTTAAGAGCTGCTCCATAACGTTTAGATCTTACCTATGAGGAATTGAAACTCCAGTTAAGGCGGTCAAAGTTGGTGGTGCTAAATAGTTTAGATCTTACCTATGAGGAATTGAAACCCGTTAATCCATCCTTTCGCTTAATGTTGGCGCGCTTAGTTTAGATCTTACCTATGAGGAATTGAAACCTACTAAATCTATACTGTTGTCCGGTATCATCCGCGTTTAGATCTTACCTATGAGGAATTGAAACTTTTTTAGCGAATCTCGCAAAGTTGAAACTTTTATAGTTTAGATCTTACCTATGAGGAATTGAAACACGGTGGTCTTGAAGGAGCATTGAACTTGGCTGTTGCGTTTAGATCTTACCTATGAGGAATTGAAACTTGTACATTTCCTTGCGCCAATCAATCGAGACGTATAGTTTAGATCTTACCTATGAGGAATTGAAACCTGTAATGTGGTCGTGGCCGCGCGCTTGCAAGAAGTCGGTTTAGATCTTACCTATGAGGAATTGAAACTTGTATATGTTGTCAACAATCACGCCTATTTCGCCTCGTTTAGATCTTACCTATGAGGAATTGAAACTCCGTGCGATTTGTGGCAATACACGAGCGTTGGCCGGGTTTAGATCTTACCTATGAGGAATTGAAACTATATTTACGGCCACTATAATTCTGTGGAAGGTACAAGTTTAGATCTTACCTATGAGGAATTGAAACTGGCCTTTCATCGCAGACCCACATCGAGCGCAGCAAGTTTAGATCTTACCTATGAGGAATTGAAACAATGTATGAAATTGACGGCATCGGAAACATGTGATAGTTTAGATCTTACCTATGAGGAATTGAAACTCGGTGTGTGCGGATGTATGGGTTTATAGCAGATCCGTTTAGATCTTACCTATGAGGAATTGAAACTGACCCGTCTTGCCGTTTTTGAAAGGGACCAAATAGGTTTAGATCTTACCTATGAGGAATTGAAACACTAATCTTATTGCGGGGCTGACACAAGCCCTACCGGTTTAGATCTTACCTATGAGGAATTGAAACCTGTCACCGATATGAATTTCGGCGCGGTTATCCACAGTTTAGATCTTACCTATGAGGAATTGAAACTGCTTATGATCGGGCCATAAAAAAAGGAGCCGATTGTTTAGATCTTACCTATGAGGAATTGAAACGCTTGTGACGCCGCCGGCGATCATCAAGACGAAAACCGGTTTAGATCTTACCTATGAGGAATTGAAACCGGCGCCGACGATCATATCGGCTAATTTGTCCACCGAGTTTAGATCTTACCTATGAGGAATTGAAACCTCTAGCCAACACCTGCTTAAAAATGGCCAAAAAACGTTTAGATCTTACCTATGAGGAATTGAAACTATTTGCGGTCCGACGCCCGGAATTCATCGATGTTGAGTTTAGATCTTACCTATGAGGAATTGAAACATTGTGGCACTGCCAGCGATCGTTCTCGCAATCTCGTTTAGATCTTACCTATGAGGAATTGAAACTGTTTCGTCGCGGGAAGCCGGGACGTGCTCCCAGGGGTTTAGATCTTACCTATGAGGAATTGAAACTCCAAGTGGGGCATCTTGTCCATAGAAATGCAGAGGTCGTTTAGATCTTACCTATGAGGAATTGAAACTACAACAACGGCGATGAATATTTAGAAGGCTACATTGTTTAGATCTTACCTATGAGGAATTGAAACCTCAGGATGGAATATCGTTCGGCCGGTTGGATCACCGTTTAGATCTTACCTATGAGGAATTGATGCTTGTCGTGACGTTCCATATGATGAGTGATGGCCGTACGTAACCCGTAGTCCCCTTACCGGAGGCTTGGTCATCAGGTCCCCGAGACGGATAATTCTCTTACGGACGGGAGTGAGAATTGAAAAGCAAATAAATGATTGTCTTCTTCTTAGAAAATGAAGTATGAGAAGTCTGCAAATACAATGGCCTATTCCAAAAGGGAAAGGTTTTCTGTACAAAACAGCAGACGGAAATCAATCCGCCCGGTTAAACAGCCTGAGTCCCGTTGTTCAAAGGGACTCAGACTGTTTCGTTCTTCCGGAGACCCTATCTTTTATGGCTTCAAACTTTTCTCAGTGAGATAAAAGTTTGAATGAATGGAACGATTTTTGTAGAAAAATTTCGAATCCAATGGCCGGAAAATCATGTATACTTATTTTTGGGATAAAAAATATTATTTACAAATTTACGGCATCTGAGGCGTTAATCGATTAAATGTTTGAGAGGTGAGCGACGATGCAAAAAAACGAAGGTCGATACTGGGGTTTTTAATTCTTGGGATCATTTGCGTCATAACAGGCTTTAATGTAATGAACGGCCTCATCCACGAACAGATGAATGACTTTTTTATGATCAACTTGTTTCTTTTCGTCGTGGGTGTGACCGACATCCTCTTTATGTCTGTCAATGTCGGGAATAAAAGGGATGAAAAAGTTAAAATCGCCAAATTAAAATCGGCGAGCTGGGCAGGATTGACCAATCTGGTCATTTTGTTCATATTTGCGGTTCTCGCTCAATTTCATGTCGTTGACGGCAACCTGTCCATCCGATTCGCTCTGATCCTTTCGTTCATCCCATACGCCGTCTATCAGTTGGTTCTTTTAAAAAGAATTTAAAGGGCTCCGCATCTATTTGTGCAAAAAATGGGGCGGGATAAGTGAAGAAACGCGCAAATCGCAGAAACACTTGACCGCTTTCGGGTATTATGCGATCAAATGTTGCTCGTGCTCATGAACCACGCGGCCTCTTAAAAACACATCCATTTTTGTCGGAAAGGAGACGAGTAACCGTTAACCGTTACTCGATGTGAGCGATGAACGGATTTCCCACATTCTATATTAAAGCCATGATAAAAAACCCTATCTTTTTTATTTATATTTCATTTGTTTTATTTTTTGTATATTTTATAAAAGGTTCTTTGCATATTACCATTTTTGAGTTCGTTAGGCTCTTTTTTCATGGTTACATTTGTTCCAATTTGTTTCTTTTGATTTCTACGGCGTGGGTAATTTCCAAGCGGTATGAATCGCTCGTTTTCTTGGAACGCGACGTGTTGAAAAAACAATGGAAGTTGCTTTTTTCTGCTTTCATTATCAGTTCTGTCGTCGCCCTGTTGCCGATGGCGGCCATGCTCGCTTTTAAAAACCCTCTGACGGATGGGTCTTTTCTATGGAAAGGCCTGGTCCATTTCTTCATATTGTGGACCCTCTCAAACATGCTGGCGGCCACGATCGGGACGACCATTGGAATTTTAGTGCAACACAGGGCATCCATCTTACTTTCTTTACTTTTATATGGTTACTTTTTGTGGAAATCGATTAATACGACCATTACCTATCAGCAGAAACTCCTAAATATTTTCGACGATTATATGCAAGTCGAGACCAATACAATGTCCGGCACGATCTTTAACCTGAATTATTTTTTGGACAAATTGTTCTTGATTTTATTGATGCTATTCTTGTTATTGATCACTTATAGCGTTTATCGTAAGAAAAAAACGGCATATATCCTGTTGGCGGTTCTGGCCTTGCTGGCCATGAAGGGGGTCGTCATTTACGGCGAAAAACACGTGCAAAAAATCCGGGCGTATCCGACTGCTGAGTTCGCACATGTTCCTTATGCCGTTCAAACCTATAAAATGGACCTGGCTTTGACGAATAGACTGAAAAATACGGCGGAATTAGAAATGTCTTTTTCCTCCGCCGGCGACGCCATCAACTTGCTGCTGGACGACTGTTTCACGATCGATTCGGTGAAAGTCAACGATTCTCCCGTAAAGTATAGCCATAAAAATAATCTTCTAAAAATCGACGTCCCGTACCGGCCAAACGAAACGAAAAAGATCGTCGTTTCCTATGAGGGCGATGTCCAGCTCGAAGACGACTTGGGCGTGCTGACTTATTATGTGACGAACGATGCCGTCAATCTCCCCGGATGGCTCTTTGCGTGGTATCCCGCCATGCCCGAACCAAAACCTTCCTATTACGATGTTCGCTTGGACGCTTCGGCAAAGATTTATTCCAATTTGGGAATATTCACTGGCGAAACCGAACGGAAAGGGGAAACGTCGAGTTTAAGCCTGTTTGCCGGACAATATCAAACGCTAACGGATAATGGGGTGACTTACATTCTTCCAATCGATGCCCATTTGGATGTATTCCAATCCAGTCTTAAGGGGCTCATAAACCAAGCGGCCAAAGCACGACACCGGACATTGTCAGCCTCCGATCTTCAATCCTTGCAAAACAGGGCCTACAAAACGGTGATCGTCGGAAGTTGGCCCAATGGTTTAGACGACGAAGGCCTTCGATTGGTTGGAGATACGCTTATTGTCAACGATTCTAATTATTAAAGGGGCTTGATGCGCATGGGGAACCACTTATCGATCGAAAACGTGTCCTTTTCATATGGGAAAAATGTGGTGCTGGACAATATTTCGTTTGCCTGTCGAGACGGGATCACCGCCCTATTGGGAAATAATGGAGCCGGTAAAACGACATTAATGAATCTATTAACGGGATTAAAAAAACCTTCGCGCGGAAGGATCATGTTGAACGGCATCGATTTATTAAAGACAAAACCTTACCCCATCGATCAGGTCGGCTATTTACCGCAAACCTTCGATATGTACGGCAACGTTACCGGATATGATCTTCTGTCCTATGTGTTTGATTTAAAAAAGATAAAAACGAATAAAAAAGAAACAATCGATGAAATCGTCGAACGGTTCCACTTGGGACCCGTCATCCACCAAAGAATCGGGAAGTATTCGGGCGGCTATAAAAGAAGATTGGGCATCGCCCAGGCGGTCATCGGAAAACCGACGTTGCTGATCATCGATGAACCGACGGCGGGCTTGGACCCGGAGGAGAGGGCGCAATTCAGGAGCTATCTGTCCGAAATCAGCAACGACGCCATTACTCTGATTTCCACGCACATCATTGAAGATGTCGAGTTGTACAGCCAACAGATCATCATTTTAAAAGATCATTCCATTGCCTTTGACGGCTCGGTCGCAGAAATGATCTCCGAAAGCATCCCGTATATACGAACGCTTGAAACGGATTTCTCGACGTTGATGGCCTTGCGGAAAAAGGTGACCGTCATTGAAGAAAAACGGCTGAGCACCGATCGTTACAAAATCCGGTTTATCAAGAATGAACAGGACGTCGCCGACAGTTATCAAGAAAAGGAGATTTCATTGGAAAATGCGTACATCTATTTTCAAAACCGATAACGTCTTTTTCAATCATTACTTTAAAATCTATGATATTCGCGGGTTCAAATTGATATTGACCTTAGCTCTCCTTTTGCTCCTGTTCGTTTATTCCGTTTTGTTCCCCGCTCCATCAAACTACCTCATATCAATAAAGGCAAAAAACCTTCTTAAAGGCGTGGATGATTTGTATGATTATGCCGTGCCGCTTTTGGCGGCCTTGATGACCGCTTTTGCGTTTTTCAATGATTATAAGAATCAGACCTACCGGTTTCTGGCCTTCTACCATCCGGCCTCTTTCAACCGTCCAATGGTTTACCGTTGGGCGATCATTGTTTTCCTCTTTTGCATCGGCTCGTTTGTTTCAGCGGGATTCTATTACCGCAATGTTTCTTTTTTCGGCCTGATCGGCTTTTTGTTGAGCGTGCGTTTTCTCCCGAATATTGTTTTTCTTTCCGCGCTCATGTTGTGCATCATCGCTTTAACGAAGAACAGCTATGCCGGTCTGTTCGTGACGCTCGTCTATTTTGTCCTTGATCTGTATTCGGACGGCCGATTGTTTAAGCTCTTTTCGATGGGGGCGAATACAGCTAATTTTTATTACGCCATCTCGCCGGAATATTTTCTTTTCAATCGTTTATTGATTTGTTTGGCCGCCGGATGTTTCTTAGGTCTTGCTTGTTATCAACGCCGGTGAGGTGGCCGGCATCTGGATGGCCGCGGATGTGGATGCGCCCATGCCGCTTCAAGAAAAGTGCCCGCGGTGTTTCTGCAACGGTCGTTTCATGCTCCGTTAAAAAAAGCACCCGCCGCGCTCCTCGTAGGACCCTGAACGGGAATCGGAGCGCAGGCGGACGCCGTACGTGGGTCACTGCATAAGCGGCGGTTATCGGATGGCTCGCCGTGCTTTATTCAAGCGCGTTGTTCAAACAGCTTGATGATTTCGATGATGACGTTCGTCGCTTTGATCATGTTGTCGACGGAAATGTATTCGTACTTGCCGTGGAAGTTTTCGCCGCCGGTAAAGATGTTCGGCGTCGGCAGGCCCATGTAGGACAACTGCGAGCCGTCCGTGCCGCCGCGGATCGGGGAAATGATCGGCTCGATCCCCAGATTTTTCATCGCCTCTTGCGCGATGTCGACGATTTCCTTCACCGGCTCGATTTTTTCCCGCATGTTGTAATATTGGTCGTTCAATTCCAGCTGAATGTTTTCTTCGCCGTATTTCTCTTTGAATTCCTTGACGACGGTTTCGAGATAAGCTTTGCGGGCGTTAAAACGATCCCGGTCAAAATCGCGGATAATGTAGTGCAGCTTGGTTTGCTCGACGTCGCCGTTTATGGACAGCAAATGATAAAACCCTTCGTACCCTGAGGTGAATTCGGGCGCTTCGTCCGCCGGCAATCGATTGTGCAAGTCCATGGCGATCTTTGCCGCGTGAATCATTTTCCCCTTCGCCGATCCGGGATGGACATTTTTGCCTTTCACCGTAATCTTGGCCGCGGCGGCGTTAAAGCTTTCGTATTGCAGCTCGCCGAGCGCGCCGCCGTCGACCGTGTAAGCGTATTTCGCGTCAAAAGCGGCGACGTCGAATTTGTGCGGCCCCCGGCCGATCTCTTCATCCGGCGTAAAGGCGACGCGCACCCGCCCGTGCTTGATTTCCGGGTGTTTGATCAAGTAGGCCATCGCCGTCATGATTTCGGCGATGCCGGCTTTGTCATCGGCGCCGAGCAGCGTCGTGCCGTCGGTCGTGATGAGCGTATGGCCTTTATAGCGGGAAAGTTCCGGAAAATCTTGCGGCGACAGCACGATATGTAAGTCTTCGTTTAAGACGATGTCCCCGCCGTCATAGTTTTCGACGATTTGCGGGTTGACGCCCGCCCCGGTCATTTCGGTCGCCGTGTCGACATGCGCCAAAAAGCCGATCGTCGGCACGGGTTTATCCGTATTGGCGGGAAGCGTCGCCATCACATAGCCGTTTTCGTCGATCGTGACGTCTTCCATGCCGATCGCTTTCAATTCGTCGACGAGCTGGTTGGCGAGCTCGAGCTGTCCGGGCGTTGACGGACAGGTGTCGCTGTCTTCATTGGACTGTGTGTTCACTTTGACATAGGACGTGAAGCGTTTGATGATTTCCTCTTTCACTGCGCCTGCCTCCCTTTTTCTCGGTTAGTTTTATCATATCACGATCGAACGACCGCCACATCCTCCCGGCCAGCGCGACCATGATCGGAAAAAGCGGAAAACCCCGCCGACCGTCACATGAAGCGGCGGGAGGTTTTGCGAACCGATGATTTGAAAATGGCTGTGCCCCTCAGCCATGTAGCGCCGGCCATCAACACCGTTTCATTTTCTTAAGAACCGAGCGGCCGTACATCCGGATTACCGCGCCGTTCCGCTTCAAAAGATTGGCCGAATCCACCCGTAGATGGAGCGCCCTAAACCGCGCGGCGCCGATCACGGGATCCTTCATCCGCCAAAAAAGCCGGCAAATACGCGGGTTGCATCCATAGAATAAAAAGTATTTTGTGAGTTTTATGATACAATATTTTTGTTTGGAGGGAAATCCATGCGCGTGGAAAATCAAGAGGATGTCTTGAGGATCATCCGGGAAGATCATTGGATGATGGAAATATTAAGGGCGGCCAAATCGTTGAATTTGCCCGATTGGTGGATTTGCGCCGGGTTTGTGCGCTCAAAAATTTGGGATGTTCTGCACGATTTTAAAAACCGGACGCCGCTCTCCGATATTGATGTCGTTTATTTTGATGGGACAAATGGAGATGAAGGGATTGAAAAGAGGTGGGAAGCCAAGCTAAGAAGCCTTCTGCCCAATGTCCCTTGGTCCGTGAAAAATGAGGCACGCATGCATGCGGTGAACCAGCTTCCCCCTTATACGTCGTCGGCGGACGCCATCTCGAAATTCCCGGAAACCGCCACCGCCTTAGGCGTCAAGCTGAATGACCGGGATGAGCTGATTTTGCTGGCTCCGCACGGGCTGGATGATGTGCTTCGTTTGCGTGTCAAACCGACGCCTTTATTTGAAAAAACGCCGGATCTGGCCAAGGTCTACGAAGAACGGCTCGCTAAAAAGAATTGGAAGGCGATTTGGCCTCAATTGAAGATATATCATCTTGGTGAAAACCGCGCCTCATCCGACCAGCGTCTATAAAGCGTGCAGGAAAAATCGGTGCCTCTTCATTCTCATGGTGGCGGGCATCGATCGAAAGGATGTCCAGTAGCGGCAGGCGACAGCAGGAAGGCGGATGATCTTAATGAGATGATGTTAAAACTCCTGTAAGTCCCTGTTTTTCAATGATTTGGTGTGCCCTTTTTGATATGAAACATCGGGGCTTTTTATGTGTCAGAAGATGGAGTTTCCCTCCGCCGGGCGTCTTTCCTTCTTAAAAAGCGCCGGCTTCGGTTGTTTCATAGGAACCATTGTGCAATTAATATTAAAATAGATTCAACATTTTGTTCGAGCCTCATAAGGATGAGGCTGAGGGGATGCGTTGATTTCGGTCGATGTCCACCAACCGCATGAGTAATTTGGGCGTTCAAGATGCCTTTGCCATCCCCGTTTTCATGCGCCAAACGAAACCGACACGGTTTTATGTAAGCGATTTCCCTTCGAGGCCGAAAGGGGTTTTGACCGTGGAGACGAGGCAAGCGTATATCATGGAACGGCTGCGCATCGCCAAAGAGCCGGTCAGCGGCAACGCGTTGGCCGAAGAGTTAAACGTGTCTTCGCGGACCATCCGAAATCTCATAAAACAATTGAATGCGTCGCTCAAAGCATATGGGGCGGCCATCGAATCACGGCGCGGGAGCGGCTATCAATTGATCATTTACGACAGCCGGGCTTTCGCCAAATGGGCGGACGGCACCAAAAGGCAAAAGGAAGCACAAGGGGATCGGGACGGTCGAAAGCGCTGGATCATTGAATTTTTGGTGGATCATACCTATTTAAAATTGGACCGGGCCGCAGACCAACTTTATGTCAGTCGCTCGACGCTCTCGCAAGATCTCAAAGCGTTGAAACCAATTTTGGGAAAATACGGACTATCGCTCAAATCCAAGCCGAATTACGGCATTTACATCGATGGTGAAGAATATGATTTCCGCCTGTTTTTATTGAATGAAGGTCCGAAAAAAGAAGCCGATCCGGCCCTTGTCCGTTTGATCCATGAATGGGCCGGGCAGACCGGCGTGGTGCTGCGCGGCGACGGCATTGCGGAAATCGCCCGGTACATCCAAATCGCCCGGCGGCGCAACGCGGCGGGACATCCGCTGAAAACGCTGCCTTTTGATCCCGGCTGTTTGCGGAACGAGGCGGAATTCGAATGGAGCGGCCGCATGCTCAAAAGCCTCTCTGAAGAGGCGCCGCCTTTGACAGCGGGCGACCGGCTCTTCCTGACCATGCTCATCATCAAACATCGCGTCACGAGCATGGTCTATCCAAACGATCTTGCCGATGCGGGAGGGCTCGCCGATCTGACCGAAGCGGTGACCGATTTGTTGGAGCAACGGTTGGCGCTTCGCCCGACGAAGGAATGGCGGCAATATTTTATCCGCCATCTTCTGCCCGCTTTAAAACGGGCGCGGTACGGACTTGTCGCCAAAAACGAGATGTTGGAGGAAATCAAAAAACAATATCCGCACGCGTTTGACTTGGCGCTGCAAGCGATCGATTTGATTAAGGATCGCTTCGGCATCACCCTCTCGGAAGATGAAGCCGGCTTTTTGGCATTGCATTTGCAGCAAGCCCGTGAAGCTCGCCTTGAAAAAATTCCCGTCGCCATCGTATGTACGTCGGGCATCGCGTCGGCGCAAATTTTAAAGAAGAAGGTGGAAGGGCTATACGGGAACCGCCTCCAGATTACCGGGCTGTATGACAGCGGGGCATTGAAAGATAAAATCGGGCGCCATTGCCGGTTGATCTTATCGACCGTTCCGTTACCGGACGATGTTGGCTGTCCGGTGCTCGTCGTCCATCCATTGTTGACGGCCGATGATCAAATAAAAATACAGACGGCCATCAAATCATCCGATCGCTCTCCGCTGAAGCCGCCGTTATTTTTCCGGGACGTGACCTTCCGCTCGCCGACGGATGCGATCGTTTTCCTCGCCGGCGCGGTGATACGGAACGGCTATGCGCCTGAAGAATTGCTGGCGTTGACATTAAAGCGGGAGCGCGTGTCGCCAACGGCTTTCGGGGGCAACATGGCGTTGCCGCATCCGGCGGAACCGTGCGGTTATGAGACGGTTTTGGCCGTCGCCTTGTTGAACAAACCGATGGATTGGGGGCCGGACCGCCAAAAGGTGGAGTTGGTGTTTTTGTTGTCGGTCAAAAAAGGCAACGATCGCGACTTGGATGACATTTATGAACGCCTGCTCCTCATCATGGAACGCCCGGCGCTGCAGAAGAAAGCGTTGCAACTGGACGGTTTTTCGGCTTTTCAACGATTCTGGGAACAGCTCGATGCGGTCCGTTGACCTTTTTCCGTTGCATAGCGGAAAAAGGTCGAACTGTATATATGGGCGGAATTTTCTTATATTGGAGGTGAAGCGCCCTTTGCGACAAAAGAGGCCGCAAGGGGCGGAAGGATGAAAGGATCCTTGAAGGTCTATCTTTGTTGTTCGGGTGGGATGTCGACGAGCCTGTTGGCGAAACGGGCGCGGCAAGCCGCCGCCGAGCGTTCCGTTTCCATCGACATTCAAGCGGTGGACAGCGATCTGCTGGAGCGGAAGCTCGAGGGTGCGGACCTTGTGCTTTTGGGGCCGCACTTGCGGTACAAAGCCGACAGCATTCAAAGGCGGGCGCCGAAATCCGTGCGCGTGGCCATCATTGACACGGCGATTTACCAAACGTTCGACGGCCACCGGCTCTTGGACCAAATCCTTTCGTACAACATGGTAGCCGCGCCGGGTCGGAGAAAATCTTTCTCGGATGAGGAGAGTGGGACGATGAAAATCATGCTTTGTTGCGCGGCCGGCATGTCGACGAGTCTGCTCGTCGCCAAAATGCAGGAAGCCGCGAAGAAGGAAGGTTTGGAAGCGGAAATCACCGCGCTGCCTGCGGATGAAGCCAAGCAAAAATTGCATGAGGTGGACGTCGTTTTGCTCGGCCCGCAAGTTCGTTATTTGTTCAACGAAATGAAAACGCTTGCATATGAACATGGCATTAAAGCCGATGTCATCCAACCGATGCATTACGGGCTTTGCGACGGAGCGGCCGTTCTCAAACAAGCGGTGGATTTGATTAAGAGTTGATGAAGGGCCTACCCGGATTTTTTATCCATGAAACGGGCTTTCCATTCGTTGAATTGCGGCCTGCAACGCGAGGAAGAAGGGAGATGAAACAGGATGAACAAATTGATGAATTGGCTTGAAAAATACATCACACCGCTGGCTGCCAAGCTGGGCAATCAACGCCATCTCGTTTCCATCCGCGACGGCATCATCGTCACCATGCCTTTGATCATCGTCGGTTCACTGTTTTTGATCGTCGCCAACCTGCCGATCCCCGGCTTCGGCGATATGATGGCGCACCTGTTCGGGGAGAAATGGCAAGATAAACTGACGTATCCCGTCGGCGCCACCTTTGACATCATCGGCCTGGTCGTCAGCTTCGGGGTCGCTTACCGGTTGGCCGAGCGGTATCGCGTCGATCCGGTGTCGGCCGGCGTCATTTCCCTCGCCGCCTTTATCCTGACAA
>Ga0006576J49610_1001224_pt1 | contig 14480 bp, 16 predicted proteins | sample HigsolmetaAR206R_FD_49610 | JGI IMG/M metagenome (IMG submission 49610)
GGTAAAGAGAATTCAAAAGTTAGCATCTTGGATTGGCTTATCAAAAGATGATGGGTAGAAAGGAGGGAGAAGGAATGAACACAGCTTATGTCGCTCCATTCGTCGACCTTCAAAGCGATGACAACGTGGAGGATGCCGTCGTCTGGTACGTGGTGGCGATCTTCGTCTTGCTCGCTTTGGGTGCGACCATTCTTCTTGGTGCAATGGCTTGGTGTTTCATTCACGCCAAACATTCGCTCTATGCCGTCGTCAGTCTGAATCCGTGGACCTTTAAAGTAGGCTGTAACTAGTGCAATTCGTTTGAGGCATAAGGGTGTTCATCACTCTTATGCTGCCCAATACGGTTCATGAGTCGAACCGTTCTATTACGAGCGACGGAGGCGGTTGCATCCCATCTCGCGGTGACATGCCTATCGGGGGGTTGAACTTAGATGGATCCTCTTCTGCAAGTCGATCGGATAATCAAGTTTTACGGAAAAACGAAAGCGGTGAACGGCATCTCCTTTCATGTTCAAAAAGGAGAAATATATGGCCTGATCGGTCCCAACGGCTCCGGGAAAACGACAACGATGAACTTGATCACCAATTTAATCACACCGACCGACGGGGACATTCGCATCAAAGGTTTATCACGGGATGATCTCCTTGCCAGAAAAAGCTTGGGATACATCCCCGATGAACTATTGTTGCCCGAAACGCTGACCGGTAAGGAATATTTAACGTTTGTAATGAAAATGTACGAGGTCGAGGCCTATGATTTTATGTGGGATCTCGCCCGCTTGTTTCGGATCGATAAAGTGCTGGACCAACTGATCGGCAGCTATTCGCACGGCATGAAAAAAAAGATCCAGTTTATGGCTGCGCTCATGCATAAACCCGAACTGATCATTTTGGACGAACCATTTAGAGGGCTTGACCCGGAAACCGTCATCATGTTGAAGGATATGATCCTCCAACTCAAAGAAACGCGCGGACTTTTAATTGCAACGCATGATCTGCTGATGGCGACGGCCTTATGCAGCAAGGTCGGCATTCTTTCCAACGGCGTCATAGTCGCGGAAGGCACGGTCGATCAACTACTGCGTAGCTATCGGGCCGTGACGTTGGAAGACGTCTTTTTGCAAGCCACCGGATTGGGAAGAGGGGGCACCCAATTTGAAAAAGTCATGGCAAATTTCTAAGGTCATTATCTGGACATGGAAAAATCATTATAAATCACTATCGGAACGGCAGCCGCTTCTCAAGTTCATCCTCCCCGTGATTGCGTGTCTTCTCTTTGTCCTGATTATTATTTTAAGCCATTCGGCCGTCCATTCTTTCACGCAGGCCGCCGGCATGAACAATACCATTCTCACCAAAGTCATCTTGCTCGTCCTCTTCGCCAATGCGTCATTGTTTACCACAGTGATATTTACTTTTTTCCTCATCATGTCGCCGGAGCGCACCGCTGTTGAATTGTCTTTATATTGGTTTCCCGTCAAGACCCATCAGCGCAAGTTAGGTTTTTATTTGCCGCTCATCATTGCTGTATTATTGATCGATCTGATCATTTTTCTGCCCATCCTCGTCACTTTTTCAACGGGCGTCGGGTTTTCGGCCGGTTTGACGGCCCTCGTCACCGCTTGTTTTATCTTGCAAATATTGACCGTCGAATGGGGGACGTTATTCTTTGTTGAATGTTTTACTTTTCTCTACCGCTTCTTACGGATCGGCGGAATGACGAATAAACTTTTAAGCATATCTTCGTCCGGGTTTATCTTCCTTTTTCTGTTTCTATCTTTTGCTAATCTAAATAAAATTTATGAGTTGGTCGACCACGTTTCCTTCAATCCGCTGAATTTTGCGCTCATTCATCTGGGTTACGCTTTGCCGGCTTTCCAGCTGCAACATCAACCCTTCCAAATCGTTTGGTGCACCCTCCTGCCGCTCGTCAGTTTCGCCTGCTTCATGTTCAGCGCGATGATCCCCCGAAACTTGTCGGAGCAAAGAGGCGTTGCCCTTTTTAAAACGTTGCCTTTTGTCAACAACAAGTTCTTCAACATTATGATCAAAGAATGGAAAGACATGATCCGCCATCCCGATATTTTTATGATGCTCATCATCTATTTAGCGCTTGTGATCTTTGTCGGCCTTAAAATGCATTTACACGCTTACCTGTCTATGGCAACATTATTTCTTTGGGTTTTGATCGGCATTTTAAGCTACAGCTCTTTTGGGCGCGATGAAAAGATAAGATGGATGGTTTATGCGTACCCGTATTCCAGGAAAACTTGGATCATGGCAAAATTAGCCGCCAATATCGCGTTTAACCTTGTCGTCGGCATCCTGTTCGTCGCGCTGCTTCTCATTTTGCAAGACGGGCCGGCACAGTTGGCATTCGTTTACCTTCCCGTCGGAATGCTCGTCACTTGCGTATGTTTTCTCGCCGGGATCCTATTACCGTACTCACAAGACCATCCCTATTCGACGGCGTTTTCTTCCATTATTGTTTGCCTTGTCGGATTGCCGCTGTTGCTCGTCAGCGCCCGTGTTCTGTCTAAATTGCAGGATAATGCCTTCTATCTCGTTTTAAGCTTATCGACCCTTCTCGTAATCGCTTTAACCTCTCTCGTGGAAGGATGGAGGCATGCCCATGATCGCCAATAACAGCATCCCTTATTTTCCCAAAGCCGTTCGGATCGTGCCCGGCGCTGTCCAAGACGTCGCTTTGAACCAACACTATCCTATGAATCAGACCGCGGAAATCTTTTTAAAAAAAATCGATGGCCAAAAAAATATCGCGACCATATTGGATGAACTCCAAAAGGCTTTCCCGAACGTGAAAACCGACATGTTGACGCGTGATTTTTACCGATTATTAGAAAATCTCGTGAACCATTATCTGATTTGCTTTAAAACGCCTATAAAAGATCAAGCGCTGATCCTCTTCAGCCTCTTTTGGATTCGGAGCGGTTTCCGTTTTTTCACTGGAAAGCGATATACCATTAACGGCGTCCATTTTTTTACAATTTTTGTCCATCTGTTCGCAATTATTCTCAAAAGGTTGTGCATCGTCCTATTTCCCCTGAACACAATGGTCTTGCTCTTCGCTTTATATCTTGGACAACCGGAAATTCTGATTCCGATAGGTCTCTTTGATGCCCTGATTTTCGGCGTTTTTTTAAGCATCGCCATCCATGAATCCGGGCATCTTTATGCCTTAAGAAGAATAACGAAAAATCCGCACATGGGTTGTTTGGTCACCAGCAACCTGTCTTATAAAATCAGGCGCCCGGCTTGGGAAAATGAGGCCTTCATCTCGTTGTGCGGCCCGCTGGTCACGACGTTTTTGGGCATTTCCGGCATCTGGTTGGATATTTTGATTCATCAACCTCTCGTCCATTTGCTCATTCTGTGGATGGCCATCATCTTTATTTTTCATTCCATCAATCTTTGGCCCGTGCTGCCCGATGGAAAACATCTCTTTCGCCATCTTTTCGCTTCGGAACGTTAAACAGAGCGTTCACCTCTTTTGTGAAGCGTAAAGAGGTCATGGCAAGGCCGGACAATGCCAACCATCAAGGGATATACTTTTGCCATTGAATTTTTTGCGGCTTGTCCGAAGCGCAACTTTTCGGAACGGGACCAGCAAAGGGGTTGAACTAGAAACTTCAACTCGATAAGCAAGCCGGGGAACAGCGATCCCCATTGAAGCAAGGCGTATAATGCCTATCGGATCCTGAGCCTTTGAAATCAATGGAAAGGAGATGGTTCAATGAACAAGACATGGATCAGCATCTTTATATGGTCGATTCTTTTGGCACTCTTTTTAGTGACCGTTTTCTTCGGCGGGCTGACGTTATATGCGCTGTTTACGTACCATTCTTATGACATCGGCGGGGTGTACAGCATCACCGTTCATAAAAAGAACCCGTCGTTTGATCTGACCGTCAGCAGCGGATTCTTGTGCGTTTTTCTGATCACGGTCCTTTTCTTCATTTTAGTCTTCAGTCTCGCCCAGCTCCTGCGTACCCGCCGTAACGACAGCAAAACGGGCAGTTGAGCGATGCATCTCCGTGCGCGTTTGGAATGAGGGTGGCCGGCTTAGACGAACCGGCGGTTTGCCATTCACTCGGCGCAAGAGAGTGCTAAACCCATGACAGCGGCAAAAACCGTTTCTTGTCAGGGGCACCTTACCCAAGTACTTTTGTCTTGGGGCGTCTTATACATTCCACTTGGTCTCCGGGCATTCTCCCGATTCCGGTCCATGGCGGACGCCTTTGTCTCCGGCGAACGGCTGGCGCCCAGCGCCTCCCCTTCATAACATTCACCTTTCGGCACCACATCGATGCCGGGCGCACACAAAGATGAAACCGGATCGGGCCCTCGATCCGGTTTCGTTTTTTCCTATTTATTTTCCTTCGACAACTGCAAGGCTTTTTTCATTTCCTTCAAAAGATTGGAGCGGCCGTACATCAGGACGCCGCCTTTGTAGACGCGTGCCCCGAAAACCGCGAGGATGACGATGCTCGCGATCAAAAGACCGATGGACAGCAGCGTCTGCCACAACGGGAGATCCAACATCCCAACCCTTAAAAACATGAGCATCGGCGTAAAGAAAGGGATAAAGGAAGTCACCGTAACAAAGGGCGCTTCCGGATTGTTTAAACCGAATATGGCCAGCATAAATGCCAGAACGATGAGAAAGGTCAACGGGCTGATCATCTGATTGACGTCTTCAATCCTGCTGGTCAATGAACCGAGAAAGGCTGCGATCGTGGCATATAGCAGGAAACCGAGAATGAAGAAAAGAAGCCCGTAAAGCATGATGACAAAAGATGAATCGCCAAAACCGAAAAAGTCGAAAAAGCCGCCCGACATCTTTTCCAAATTGCTTTTGATGGCGTAATAACCGAACCCGAAAATGATGATGAGTTGGGTGAGGCCGACAAAGACGACACCGGCAATATTCGCAAACATATGGGTGACGGGCGAAACGCTAGAGATTAAAATTTCCATGACCCGCGACGATTTCTCCGTTGCGACTTCGGTGGCGATCATCGTCGCGTACATGATGACCGCGAAATAGATGATGATTAAGAGGGCGTAAACCAGTCCCCTCGCCTGGCTCAATTCTTTTTCGCTTTTCGCTTGTTTTTCAACGGCCACATGGTGAAAATCGACCGGGGCATTTAATTGAGCCAACTGTTCCTGTGACAAATTCAGATGCTGCGCGGCTTGTTGCGACCTGATTCGTTGGAGCACCGACTGCAGTTGGTCCGCCAACGATTGGTCGGTCAGCGATTTCGTTTTGAAAACGGCTTTCGGCAACCCGTTCGCGCCGAAGGATAAAATTAAATACCCGTCCACATCGCCGTTTAGCACTTGTTTCCTTAATTTTTCTTCATTCGCTGCTCTTTGGACGATCGTAACATGTTTATCCGTTTTCTCCATCATTTGCGTAAAGGGTTGCGCGAGTTGTTTCGTTTGATCGACAAGGACGATTGTCTTTTCATCGCTTCCGTTAAATTTTTTGATGAGATTCGGCAATTCGGTCATCAATAAAATGAGGGCCAAGGTAATGACCGTCGTGATGAGAAATTGCCTGGATTTGATTTTCGTTAAATATGTATGGGAAAAGACGATCCAAAAATTATTCATGTTCCGCACCGACCTTTTCTATGAAAATATCATTTAACGTCGGTTCATCCAGAACAAATTTCCGGACAAATCCTTTGTTTACGACCGATTGCAAGATTTTTTCCGCGACGGTTTCGCTTTCGATTTGCAGCTCGATGCCTTCGGCTGTCAATTTGGATCGGGTCACCCCGGGGTGACTGGCCAGAAAACTTAAATCGAAATCCGCGTGAATGATTAAATTTTTTTTGCCGAAAGACCGCTTGATCTCTTTTAAAGATCCTTGAACGACGGGATTGCCTTTATGCAAGATGCACAGATTTTCGCAGAGCTCTTCCACGTGTTCCATGCGGTGGCTGGAAAAAACGATGGAGGTGCCTTCATTTTTGAGATCGATGACGGCTTTTTTGAGCATTTCCACGTTGACAGGGTCCAGTCCGCTGAACGGTTCATCCAAAATGAGCAATTTCGGTTTATGGATGACGGCGGCGATGAATTGGATCTTTTGTTGATTCCCTTTGGACAGTTCCTCCACCTTTTTATGTTTATATTCGGCAATTTTAAACCTATCAAGCCAGATGTCCAGCTGTTTCAACGCATCTTTCGGCTGCATTTTCCTCAGCCGGGCAAGATAAACGATTTGTTCGCTCACCTTCAATTTCGGGTAGAGGCCTCTTTCTTCGGGCAAATAACCGATGTCGGGGCTCATGGAATGGTCGATTCTCTGTCCGTGCCACGTGATCGTGCCTTCATCCGCCCGCAGGATGCCGAGGATCATCCTGAACGTCGTCGTTTTACCGGCACCGTTCGCCCCGAGAAGCCCGAACATTTGTTTTTCGGGTATGGAAAGCGTCAAATGGTTGACCGCCGTATGGTTCCCGAATTTTTTCGTGACATTTTCCAATTTCAATACCATTTCGTCTACCTCCCTATGGTTCCTACGAATGAATGTTTTTGATGGTTTCAAGATGTTAAAAAGGGATAGGATTTCGCAACATTCATTACATGTTGTGTGCACCGTAAAGGATATAGGGATCCGTTGTGCTCGGACATGTTCACCTACTTTACGGCGAAGGAACGGTGAAGCAGGAAAGTCGTAAGTGATGTTTCAGACGGGATGGACGGATGGCATCGGGCGAGGCTACATTTTGTGTAGAGCGTGCAAAGATTTGTTTCTGTGAAATCCTGACGAAGTGGTAATATAAAAACAAAAGCCCATGCGGCCCATGCTCAATTTTTGTCGTCGACCCTGAGTAGCGTCAAAAACCCTAGGTATCGACGACGATTGGTGATGTCACTATTTCTTGCCGTGACGCGGCTTTTTTGTAAAACGAAAAAATTTTGTTTTGAAAAGAAGGATTCACGCGCCCGATGAAGAATGTTGATATATCGGCAGTTTTTTGGGTTTTGATCTTACCTATAAGGAATTGAAACTGTCCTTTCCGGTATAGTTGAGAACTTGCATTTTTACGTTTTGATCTTACCTATAAGGAATTGAAACCGCCTTCCGTTGCCTCTTCAAGGCCTTCGCCAAATCCGTTTTGATCTTACCTATAAGGAATTGAAACAATGGATTCGGGGGAAGCAGCAAAGGCGGTGCGACGTTTTGATCTTACCTATAAGGAATTGAAACCTTGATCTTTGTGTCAAATATGGAAATATAAAAGATATGTTTTGATCTTACCTATAAGGAATTGAAACCCGAACCAAAGACGGAAGAAGAGAGAAAATGGACAAAGTTTTGATCTTACCTATAAGGAATTGAAACAAGAGGAGCTCAATCAATACAAAGATCGAGACATCACGTTTTGATCTTACCTATAAGGAATTGAAACTCGGCACCGGTGCTATTTTTGGCACCCGTGCCATATTCGTTTTGATCTTACCTATAAGGAATTGAAACGTCATCGCCTTCCTCGTGGTCATCAGTCCATTGGCGTGTTTTGATCTTACCTATAAGGAATTGAAACGTCGCATCGTTTTCTCACTAACGCCAACCTTCGGGTTTTGATCTTACCTATAAGGAATTGAAACTCGAGCCCCTTTCGATGATCTATCGCAAAACAAAAAGGTTTTGATCTTACCTATAAGGAATTGAAACTATTCATTCCCAGCGTTTATGAGAGCGCATTTAAAGCCGTTTTGATCTTACCTATAAGGAATTGAAACGACGACATTGGTGCAGAGAAGCTCACGGATTGGGTGCGTTTTGATCTTACCTATAAGGAATTGAAACTTTGGTATTGTGAAAAAGTCGTATCCCTCAATTGATGTTTTGATCTTACCTATGAGGATCGAGGCAAGCCACCGCGACCGGAATATTGAAAAAGCAAGCTCGATTACCCGTTTAGATAAAAAAAATAGACATGATCGCAAACGAAAAGAGACGGTTTGGTCAGCCGTCTCTTTGCATAAATTCTTATAACCGAGAGTCTATTTTTCATCCTAAGTCGTTGGTGAGGCAGTTTGGGTCATCACAAGGTGCTTAATAAAAATTAGAAAAGGGAAAGATATCCATGCGAAAAATGGGGAAACGCTTATTTGTAGCTGCCCTCGTCGTGTTGCTTTTAAGTTCAGGAACCCTTGCTTACCTTTATTTTTTTCACGGTTATCACGGGAAAGATTTGACCGTGATGGATCCGGATCATAAAATCCAAGACGATACCGACGGGGACGGCATTCCCAATCTGAAAGATCCGGATGCGGATGGGGACGGCATTTCGAACGCCCAAGATATTGCGCAAATGGGAAATCAACTCGCAGGTACCCTTTATGATCCTTTAAAGGGCGGGTACGAAAACATCGGCGGCAAGCTTGGATTTATCGTCTGTATCGACGTCCCCCGCATCGCTTACGCCCATGCCGGCATCTATTTGCAAGATCTATTGACGCGCGATTTCAAGGCGCATCCCGAACACTATGACACGCAAAACGGAATGAATACCCCGCAAACTCCGTACTTTTTCAGGCGCGTCCGCAATGTTTATGATTATGCGGAAGGCAACGGTCTATTAATTAAAAAGAGCGCAGCCCCTAAAGTCGGAGATATCGTTTTTTATGGGCGCTACCATGCGACCCTCGTCGTCGGTGTTCATAAAGACGGCACATATGACGAAGTCGAAGCCCATCCTAAATTAATTTTCGTTCAAAAGCACGTCCATAAGAAATGGAAGCCTCACGACGTCGCGAGATTTTTTTAGCGCGTTTTTTGGGGACAGTCCCCCAGCACTTTAAAGCGCCAAAGCAGGAATACCAGTTATATTTAAATGCTTTAAAGCTCTTAGTGTTGCCTTTCTGGATTTGAAAAGCGGCAAAGATCATGCGGAACACGTTCTCAAGCCTTTCACTAGGGATTTGTATTTAAACGCATCGGTATCATCGCCTAAAAATTTTAATGCCGCTGCCTGTTTTAAAACCGAAAATAATTTTCCGATAGGATGTTGGATTGATGAATTTTAAAAAGAGGGATTATGTCATATTGTTCTTTTTATCGGCCATAATTTATGGCATCAATTTGATCGGGCCATTGACCATCGGAAAAATAAGTAAGGTTCTTTTAACCTCCATTATCACTTCTTTATTTCTCGGAACCATCACAAACATCATACGGTCATTCATTAACATTGCCGCCAAGAAATAAAAAGGGGACAGTCCCCCAATGCTTTAAAGTGTTAAAGCAAAATAACCCTTGAAAATCAAGGGTTATAGTTCTTTAGGGTTACGTCAAGCTTCATACAAACGCACTAAATTATGGGGACTGTCCCCTTTACAGAGGAATTCGGGCCCGATATTGTTCGACCAAACGCTTGTTGTGCGTGTCGGCGCCTTCGATGTTGCCGCTTAAAAAGATGGGCGGTTCGCTGCCGCTTTCGGCGAGAAGCGCAATGGTTTCGGCAAAAATGCCGTTTAAGATGGCGGCACCGGTCACCGTCGATGACGGCGCGAACGGGACGGCGACTTTCGGATGGCTGAGGACGGCATCCCCCACGGGTGCGTGGTTATCGATGACGAGGTCGACCACCTCATAAAGGCGTTTGCCGCTGACATGTCGCGACGGTTGGCTTTGCGAGTATTCAAGCGACGTCACGCCGATCACAAAAGCGCCTTGCGCTTTGGCATACAGCGCCACGTCAACGGGCACGGGATTGCGACCGGATGTCGAAAGGACAAACACCACGTCTTCTTTTTTAAACTCATAATCTTGCAAAAAGGTCGAAGCGTAACCATTTTCCCGTTCCAATTCCGATGAACGGACAGCCCCTTCATGAAGCATGAGCGGTTCTATCAAAATCGGCTTCACCGGGACGAGTCCGCCGGCCCGGTAAAAAAACTTCTTCAGTCAAAATGTGTGAATGGCCGCAGCCGAACAATTGGACGATACCGCCTTTTTGCAAACCTTCAGTGACTTTACGAGCCGCTTGCCTCAGACGATCGCCTTCTTCTTTTTCAATCAACGTTAGGAGTTCATTGATTTTGTTAAAGTATGCGGTCAGCATGTTTCACACCACCTGATTCACGATGTTTTGGACGATGTCCGGACGTGTACGGCCGGTTTCCTTATCCATGGCCGCTCCAAAAATGTGCGGCATGATCCACTGTATGCCGGTGTTCTTTAATGCTTGGTACAACGGCTCCACGTGGTCGGCCGCAATCCCGCCGGCCGGCTCAATGCCTTTAACGCCGGCTTTGGCTAAGGCCGATGTCAGCGCGACGAGCTCCTCGAGATGTTGCAAACCGTTCATCGGCATAAACTTGACGGATTCAATGCCCAATTCGCCCGCCGTCACGGCAAACGTTTCAACAGGAATCTCCGCCCCGTTTGACAGCTTGACCGTTCCCTTCTTGCCGCTTGGTGTAACCAAGGCGTTGACGATCTGTGGTACACCCTTTGCATCCAAAAAACCTTTGGCGTAAACGGCGGTTTTGAAAGGTTGATTCAGGTGGCCGGGATTGGCACGTGCGGCTATATCCAACGCCTTTTTCCACATGGCGATGTTGCCGTTGCCGCCGAGGCCAATGCTCACCACGGGTGCAACTTGTTTCATTTCCTTCACGACGGCCACCGCCTCATCCACCGATTCGAAATCCGCGGCGGCTATGCCAGGCACCACTCGCCCGTTGCCGACACGAACGATGTCTTCGGCATTATCCTTGTCTTTGGCCAGAAAGTTAAAGAAGATGGTACCCGGTTCGGTGATTCGATTGAACATGGTCCTGCTCCTTTCGGAGGATTTCCACCATTTTTGCGACAGCGGCATCGATCACTTTTTGCCCTTTTTCTTTCGTGGCGAGCGTCGCATCCCCGAGCACCGCCGTTTCCGTAAACCACTCCCACGGCGTCGGCGTCATATCCGCTTCTTCCGCGATGTACGGCACGTCGCAAATCGCCTTATCCATATCGACGTATTCTTCGGCCAGATAGAGCATGTAGGACGTCTCCAATTCGCATGCGTGGAAATAAGAAGCATGGGTCGGCGGCGTTTCCCGCACTTCATTGATGACATCCTTCGTTCCGGGGTAAAAAAAGTAATAGATTTTCATGTCTTGGTATTCATCGAAAAGCTTTCGGGCCGCCTCTTTTAAAGCGACGGTGTTGCCAAGGTGGCCGTTGATCATGGCCAAAATGCGAAAGCCCTGAAAATATAAGCTTTTGCCGATATCGACGATCAAACGAATGAGCGTTTCATTGCTGATGTTGATGCTGCCCGGAAAATGGCGAAGGCTCCACACCTGTCCGTAAGCCACAACGGGCAACTGAAGGGCACCGGTCTGTTCGGCCACCCGTTTCGCCAAGCGCTCCGCGAGCAAATTATCCGTTCCCAGCGGAAGATGGGGCCCGTGTGCTTCTATTGCTCCGACCGGGAGCAATGCCGTCCGTTTCGCTTTTTTAACTGCCTCTTTAAAATCAAAAGCGTTGAGATGCTCGTATTGCATCACCATCCTCCTTTCTCTGTTGCTGGTGCGGAGTCTGTTTCGGGGGCTTCACATACCATCCTGTGCGGTTCATTGTTTCGATGGATCAGCCCTTTATCCGGCACTTTCAAAATGAAGGCCCTCGATGGACAACTCGACTCACCTGTTTTATTTTTTAAAAGCGAAGCATCGCGCAGGGTTTTCGACGAAAAATTTGCGGACGAGCCGTTCGCCGTCGAAGCCTTTCCGGTTCGCTTCCTCGATGAACCGCGGCACCCATTTCGCGATGATATATTCCAAGCCCAGGCCGTAGTCATAGTGCTTGTAGTAACTTTTTCTTGCGGTGTCGCCGCTGATCAAAATTTGATCTTCATAGCCTTTTTCGACCAACGCGAGAATGCAAGCGATCCTCGTGCTCTCGGGGGCGTATTTGATCTTGGCGATGCCGTCAAACGACAGAAACGCCCCGGTCTTGGCCACTTGTTCGTGATAATACGGATCCGGATTGCGGTCCATATGTCCGAAACTGACGTAAGAAAGGTCCACGCCTTCCTCTTTTAAAATTTCAATTTGTTCAAGCGCCATCGTTCCGGCTTCCGTGTGGGAATGGATCGGGGCTTTCGTTTCATGATGGGCGCGGGCGACCGCGCGAATCGTTTTTTCCTCAAGCGGCGTAATTCGGTTATACCCCGTTCCGAACTTCACTTGCCCGCCCTTAAATGGCGTGCCTTCCAGTCCTTCCTCCACTTCTTTAATGACAAATTCGGCCAATTGATTGATGGAAGAAGCGTCGATCCATTGACGAAACGTTTCATAGTTTCCAAGCACCGGCTTTAAACGTTCAGGGATTTTCGCGGCCCACAAAAAACTTTTATTGAACCCAGCCGTACCGATGATGCGGATCCCGGTCTCTTCGGCAATCGCTTGGACGTCCTCCACGTGCCGGCCGTAATCAACCGCCGTCGCATCAACAATCGTTTGGCCGCCGTGTTTTTTAAAATCCAGAACATCTTGTTTGGATTTTTCCTTATCATCCAGCAACAAATCGTTTTCGCCGCGCTCTTGCCAGTAGGGCGGCGTGCAGACAAGGTGTTCATGCGAATACGTAAAACCCATGTCTTTCGGATCGATGTCTCCCGTTAAAGTTCGCACGAAACTCATGATGAACATCTCCCGGTGATTCGTAGTTAATGGAAAAACCTTTGACGGTTTGATGTCTTTAAATGAGCAGTCCGTTGCATCGATAAAGCGTCGCCTTGGCGATCCGCCCGGTCGGAGCAAAAAACGTACGGCGGATGCGCACGTCATGTCCGTTTAACGTAGCCAACCGCACGAGAAGCGTTTCTCGACAGCGGGCAAAAGGAATGGAGCTGGACGGAATGACCGCGTTCATAAGCTTTCAGAGCAGAAACCCTTCAGCAGCAAAAAACGTTATGGCAAGCAAAACGATGTCGGCCGTCAAAAGGCAATGAGCGGCTCAAAAAGCTTCGGGAAACGGATGTCTAAAACTCACGAAACTACTGGCAACCATCGACAACCTGCAGCCGCCTTGCCGACCGTCTGAAAACCCTTTTCCTCATAATCCCGGTCACACTCTGCGCAAAGAAAGGGCACACGAAGCGCCCTTTCCGTTTTCAGTTAGGCGGGATTAGAAGAAGAGATTGGCCAAAAGATGGATGACGGGGCCGAGAATGAACATATCGGAATCCGCTGCCCACATCGCCGTATCGGGGATGGTGCTGCCGATCAAGAAATGAACCATGATATATTGGCCCCATGCCACGACGGTCGAGGTGATGAAACCGGCGATCAAAGCGCCGCGCACACCGCCCGTTGCGTTGCCGAAAACCCCGGCGGTCGCCGAGTGGAAGAACAGGACGATCATCGTCGGGATAAAAATGTAACCAACGGTATTGCCGATGATGACCAACCAAATCAAAGCGCCGACAAAGGAGCCGAGAAATCCCAAAATCACCGCGTTGGGCGCAAAGGGAAATACAACCGGGCAGTCCAATGCCGGTTTAGCGCCGGGAACGATTTTTGTCGCAATGCCTTTAAAAGCCGGAACGATTTCCCCAATGAACATTCGGACGCCCATCAACACGATGGCAATGCCGCCCGCAAATTGGAAGGATTGCACGATCGAGTAGACAACGAAGTTTTGGTCGCCCGCTTTTTTGATCAGACTCTCCGCTCCCGGGGTTCCCTTGAAAACGATGACCATCGCGCCGATGAAGAACAAAACGCCCATCGTCAGCGCCGTAATGACGTTGGAATCGCGGAGAAACTCCAGGCCTTTCGGCAGCTTAATTTTTTCGGAATCGTTTTCTTTATTGCCGAAAACCTTACCCGCCAGCGCACCCAATAGAGCGACGGAAGCGGAAGTATGGCCGAGCGCGATATTGTCGTTTCCCATGATTTTTCTCATGAAAGGCTGGGTTAAAGCCGGCTGTATCGTCCAATACAAGCCCATGACAATCGACAGGAACAAAACCAGCTTTCCGAAAGACACATGACCGGCGGCTTGAATGACGATCCCGGCAAAAATGGTGGTCGTCCAAAACATCATGTGTCCCGTCAAATAAATGAACTTCAGCTTCGTGAAACGGGCGAGCAAAACGTTAATGATAAAACCGATGGTCATCGCCAACGTGACAGCGCTGCCATATTGACTGATGAAATGGTCTTGTCCGATAAAATGGCCGAGCGAGCTGTCGTGGAGGTTAAACACTTCTTTCCACATCGGTTCAAAAACGGTTAAGGAATTGACGATGACATTGGCGCCCGAACCGATGATCAAGAAACCGATGACCGCTTTAAACGTCCCGCTGATGACTTGATTGGCCGTCTTCTTTTGGACCAATAAACCGATTAAAACGATAAGTCCCAAGAGAATCGCCGGTGTGCCGAAGAAGTTGTTGGCCAACCACTGAATGATTTGCATGCTCCAC
>Ga0006576J49610_1001029_pt1 | contig 14390 bp, 20 predicted proteins | sample HigsolmetaAR206R_FD_49610 | JGI IMG/M metagenome (IMG submission 49610)
TAATATGCCCAGCATTTCGCGACATGGGCCAACCGCTGGCGATTTTTTCATGGGTCGCAGCGCGGCTTATTATGGTTGGCGGCCTGTTTGCGCGCATAAAGGAATTATTGTAAAGTGGCAGTGTATCAAGCTTCTATCTGGCCTGATCCGAGCCGATCCGTGCAACATGATGCGGAAAAGGAGGGGTAGAAGTTGCAAGCATCCACGATGGAACAGCTTGCGCCCGGATCACAAGATGAACGGATCCAAAAGCTGTTGGAGACGGGGTTGTTGCGGGAAGAGGAACGCTGGATATGGGAGATGATTCGGCCCGAGCGCTTGCTGCGGTTTTATCAAGTGTTGAATCAGCGGACGCGTTATATCTCCATTTTGCTTGAAGCCGTCGATGACGGGCACAATCAGGCGGCGGTCCTCCGGACGGCGGACGCCTTTGGCATTCAGGATGTCTCCATCATCACCGGGGGCAAACCGTTTGAGCCGAACAAAAACGTCACCCAAGGCGCCCATAAATGGCTGACGATCAGCAAAAAGCCGGACGTGCAAACGGCGGTTCGAGATTTGAAGAAGAAAGGCTATCAAATCTACGCCACATACCTTGGGGACGGCGCGGTGCCGATCGGAGAGATCGATCTGTCCCAACCGCTCGTTCTCCTGTTCGGCAATGAACACCAAGGCATTTCCGAAGAAGCGGCTGAATTAGCCGATGGAAAATTTTACATTCCCATGTACGGCTTTGTGCAAAGCTTCAATATCTCCGTGGCGGCGGCGCTCGCTTTGCAAGAAATCACGAAGCGGGCCCGTGAAACGGCAAAAGCGCGTTATTATCTCACCGATGAAGAAAAGCGCGAGCTGTTTTGGGAATGGATCATGAAAACCCTCAGCCCCAGACTCCGGCAAAAGGTGCAAAAGAAATTGGAAAGCCTGAGTTCAGTGCCCTCCGGTCAACATGGCCCGACGCGCCGGCTGACCGGCTGACGATCCGTAGCGGACGGACGCACAAAGAACAACTCCCGTTTATGAGCGGAAACGCATGGATATAGACAAACGATTGCCCCCAGCGAGCCGCATGTCGGCGAGCTGGGGTTTTTCGCATCTCCCGCCAGCTGGATTTCGAGAAGCCAGCCCGTGCAGGCGTCCATTTTTCTCAAGGGCGGGCTCCCTTCCCGCCCCGCTATTACACCTCGGCGCAGACAACTCATATAATATGAATGCCACACGCAAACGGTTAGGAGGGGTGTAAATGGCAGATTCCAATCAAAATCAAAACCGGCAGTACATGCCTCCCGTCGATCCCTTTACTCCATTCATGTGGGGGCCGCCCGGGCCTCGGCCCATGATGCCGCCGGGGCAATCGGACCCGTACCCAACCGGCGCTCCGCCCGGCCCTTTTCCAGGCACTATGAATGCGAACGACAATTTTGACATCAATAAAATGTTGGACGGCGCCGACAAATTTATTAAATTTATGAATCAAACCCAACCGATGCTCAAATCGCTCGCCCCGCTCTTCAATATGTTTAAAAAATAACCCATCCGGCAGATCGGATCGGCTAACCGCGATGGTCTTTGAGCGTCATCGCCGGGTAGAACCCAAGCTGTTCGGCGGCCTTTTCAAAAGAAAACCGCGATAAACCGTTTCCGAATTGAAAAACATGAAGCCCCGGCGAGAGCGCGGCCGTCAACGCCCGATAAACGCCCGACGCCGCATCGAGGACATGCAAATGCTCCGTCCGCTTCGAACGCTTCTTCCCTTCTTCATAAACGGACGGCATCCGGCAGACGACCACCCGCAGCCCAGGGGCTTTTTCTCTTTTCGCCAACAGCGTTTCAATCGCCGCCCGTTCCGCCGCATCGGCTTGACGTCCCGCCGCGCTGACCGGGGCAACCCGGTGCCTTTCATGAACAACGCCCGACGGCTTCCCATAAATGTCCGTGTGAGAAAGGAGAATGATCCGCTGCAAATCCGGCGAAAGCGTAAGCAGTGTCTCCAGGCGGAGGGCGAGCTCTTCTTTCGTCAACGGCGAACGGGAGGCGCGAAAATCGACATGGCTGTCCAAGCAAACAGCCGCGTCGGGGCGTTCGGCGACGGCCTCCCAATCGTTGTCGTCCACGGTTTGAAAAAAGGCATGGCGGCCGAAAAACATCGCGCGGTCTTCTTCGGCCGCCCGCTCTGAAGAACCGCTGTACACCGACGCGACGACCATTTCTTGGTCCAATAAATATTCCGTGATCCGGACCCCAAAACGGCTCAAGCCTCCATAAATCACTACCCGGCTCATGCCTCTTTCCCCCGCGCAGGCGGATCGGGCGCCCCGCGCACTTCCGTTTTTTCGCTCCGGCTTTCCGCCTTAAATTTGGACTCCAGTTCTGAAAGCCGCGCGCTTCCCTTCTCCGTCAAATTGCGGGGATCTTGATTCAAAAGCGCCAACCATTCCTCGCGTTCGGCGTCCAATTGGACCACCCCTTTCACCATAAAAATATGTTGGATTCACGAAATCATGCGTTTTTAGCCGAAACGACGCGTGCGGACGTCCGGCGGGCAGCCGTGCGGATGAAAACAAGCTCAGCGAAGCGCGGAAAGGATAAAAAAAACATTCCCCGAAGCGGGGAATGCCTGAAACATCAAGAAATGCCCAATGCGATTTTGGCATAGCGCGATAAGCGGTCTTTCGTCCACGGCGGATCCCAAACGATATTGACGTCTACATTGTTGACGCCTTCGATCGGCATCAGGGCGGCCCTGACGTCCTGTTGAATGGTCGCGGCCAGCGGACAGCCCATCGCGGTAAGGGTCATCGTGACGAGAACATCGCCGTTCTCATCGACGTCGACGCCGTAGACGAGGCCCAAGTTTATAATATCGATCCCCAGCTCGGGGTCGATGACTTGTTCAAGCGCTTCCATGATCTCTTCGCGCAATTTTTTTTCGTTGACTTCGGCCACGATTACCCTCCCCTTCTTTTTTCTTTATTATTATAATATAACCCCTTTACGTTTTAAATAAAACGAATTGGCCTATCCTCGCGGCCGATGCGCACGTTTAGCCAGGTGTTGAACGACAGCGCACCTCTGCCGTTGGCCGCTGAACGGCCGTCAAAGACCGGCGAAAGTGGAACGCGCCTTTTCCGCCCTGTTCGTTTTTGCAGATGAAGATTTTTACCGTTGTTTCTTCAACTGTGATTGTCAAAAACGGCAGCCCTGAAAGGCGTCTGGCTCCAACGGCGCGGTGCATTACAAAAAGGGATGGACCGCACGGTTCGCCAACGGGTCAACCGGCATCTTGTTTTTGCTGTCCGGACGTGTCGATCAGGCGTCCGGGCAAAGCGAGGATCGACGCATTGAGTTCGTCCAGTTTATTCTCTATTCGATGGAGCAAATAGAGCGTCACGACGATCGGAAATCCGACATCCTTGACCATCCCGAGCCATTCCGCCATCCGTCTCCCCCTTTCCAAAGACCTCCTGATTTCTGATGTCATCGGCCAGCAAACGCGTCATGCGGCGTCTTTTGTCACGGTGCGCCAACATCGCGGCCCGATGTTTGCGGAGCAGCAGGACGACGCACCTTGCATAAATGGTTGCCAAAGCCTTTTGCTGGGACATTGCCCCGTTGTTTGAAAAAAGAGGGCCGTCCATCCGGCCCTCCCTACCGTCACGTCAACGGAATTTCAGTGACATTGCGTTCGACGATGCGCGCGGCGACCTTCTTTACCAAATCGCCGCCGGAAGACGTCAAGGCGTTTTGCGCCAAGATGACATCCATCGCTTGATTCACCGCTTGCGCGTTGACCGGCTCAACGGGGTTGTCCAAGGCATAGCGGACAGTCTTGCCGGCGGCGTTTTCAAACAACAGTTCAATCGTCTTCGCCACGTCTTTCCCCCCTTCCGCTTTTCATGATTCCATTCTGGCCCGTTCCTTCCGCTTCTGCGCACGGATGACTCATGCCGCGTGGGACAGGCATGGCATCCTCCTACGCGCTGATGGACGAGCGGTCGCTCCGTTCGATCGCCACAAGCGGATGTTGTTGCACCGACGCCAGCGCTTGACCGATCGCAAACAATTGATCGTTCGTCGCCGATGTTTTCAAATTGTTAAAGGTTTTGCGCTTGACGATCGGATTGCCTTTTTCGTCCACGCCCGCATCAAGCGTAAGGATCAGGCTTGAATCCATGAGATTGGCGGTCGCCATCCTCTCACCCCCTTCTTCACTTAATAAATCGCCGGCTCATCCGCATTTCGGTGAGATGGACTGAAAAAAAAAGCGAGCGCCCCGGACAACCGAACGCCTTCGCGGGCGGGATACCTCCAAGCGTCGTCAGGCGCCCAGCTTAAACCGTCGAGCGCTCAACCGCTTTGATGCATGGGCGGATGCGGCGGCGCCCGCCCCAGAACAAACCGGGACAGCTCTTGCCGGATCCGTGCCGGCCGCACGCCGAAGCCGCCGGCCAATCCCGGCATAAACGAAGGATGGAAAAACTCCGGAAGGAAGGGTATGATTTGAAATAAGGCGCGCATGCCCCCAAGCCTTCGCCTTTTAAAACAGAGAAAGGAGAAAACCATGAAACCGCATTTAATTTGTCTCGATTTGGACGGCACACTTCTTAGGACGGATAAAACGATCAGCAAGCGAACGGAAGCGGTCATCCAAGCATTAAAAGAAAAAGGCCATCTCATCATGATCGCGACCGGCCGCCCCTATCGCGTGAGCAAGGAATATTACCGGCAATTGCGCCTCGAAACGCCCATCGTCAATTTCAACGGCGCATACGTGCATCATCCCGATGATCCCGGCTGGGGCGTCTACCACACCCCGATTCCGCTCCCCGTCGTTGAAAACATTTTGCGGACGTGCGAAGCGTTCCACTTGCAAAACATCATCGTCGAGCATATGGATGACGTTTATATCAAAAACCACGATGCGGAGTTGACGGAATCCTTCAAGGTCAATGTCGGCCAACTGCAAATCGGACCGATTTTCGAAAACCTTAAAACCGATCCGACGTGCGTGCTCATCCAGACGGAAAACAGCGAAACGGAACGGCTGCTGAAAGCGCTCGATACCCAATATACTGATGCCGTGCATCAACGCTCATGGGGAAATCCGTCCAACATGATTGAAATCATCCGCAATGGCGTAAACAAAGCAGTCGGGATCAAACGGGTGGCTGAATATTATCATATCCCGCGCGAGCGGATCATCGCCTTTGGCGACGAAGACAACGATTTGGAAATGCTGGCTTACGCCGGCCGAGGCATTGCGATGGGAAATGCCGCCGAACGCATCAAGCAAGCCGCAGACGACGTCACGCTGACCAACGACGAAGACGGCATTGCCGCCTATTTGGAACGCCTTCTGTGATCGCCGCGGTTTTGAACGCCCCTCGCCGCGCTGCGGCTTCAGAAAAGCGTTCCACCCGGCTCCCCGCGTTTGCTCGCGCTTCCCAATAGAACCTTTATAAATTGTTGACAAAGGCGAAGCACAAATCCTAAGTTTATAATGGGTTGTTTTTTGCAGAATGGGGTGACGCGAATGCACGTCTATGAATTGACAAAAGATGCGAAGGACGACATCATCAACAACCTCGCCGAATTATACATGCAGCAGATTTCAGTCGGAAAAAATGAAAAAACGTTCAAGCTTGCCGTACAAGGCATCCGTTTATCTTTGGAAGACCATTCTCCGGCGCGGATCGTCATTGCCGAGGACGGCAATGAAATTCTCGGCTTCGCCTTTCTTAATGTCGGCGTGAGCCTCCGCACCGGCGGCCATTATCTCTGGCTGAACGAACTCTACGTGCACAATCAATACCGCAACAAAGGGATCGGCAGGAAATTGCTCTTATATGTCATCCACATGGCGGAAAGGGAAAATATCAAAACCATCGAGCTTGAAACCGGCGTAAACAATTCCATCACGAAACACATCTATCAATCCCTCGGATTCTATGAGATCGTCTCCAAGCGCTACGGATTTTCTTTTTAACGTTTTTCGAACCGGAAAGCGGACGAGCGCCGCTCATGACGCCAAACTCATCCTTCAGGCGGCGATCGAAACGGGCGCGCAACCACGGGATCCCTATGGCCGTTGCGGAAGTGACCGGACTCATTGTCACGCCGCCGGCGGTTATTGTAAAATGAATCAAGAGATATGCGAGACGGTATCGCCTTCATCCAAGCAAACCTTGCAAGCATTTAAATAAGGAGGAAGACGCCATGGCCATTGATGTGAGACCGGAGCGGACACCCAACCCGAACGCGATGAAATTTACCGCCGCCAGACAATTGTTTAACGGAAGATTGATCGCCAAAAAAGGCGACAACGTCGATCATCCGTTGGCGCAAAAATTGCTGGAATTGAACGGGGTTGACAACATTTTCGGCTACGAACATTTTGTCACCGTAAACAAAACCTTTGATGCCGACTGGAACGACTTGCTCCCCGAAATTGAGAAAGTGTTCGAAACCACTTCGATCTAAACGCAGACATCCTCGACGGCTGAACAGGCAATCGCAGTTATTTGTTGCCAAATCAGTCCGTCTTTTTTTATGACCGAAAAAGGGTCTCCCCATGCTTTTCACGGCATCGCCACTCTATCGGCCGACCGACGGAAACGCGGCTGGGGACGACTGCATCCCTTTTTTCAATCCTCCTTCCGGAAAAAACCGACGATTTCCGTCGTCTCCATAATGTTCGTAAACGCGCGGGGATCCGTTTCCTGAATGATGCGCTCGAGCGTATACAATTCATAACGCGTCAAGACGATCAACAGCAAATCCTTATCCTTGCCGGTATAGCCCCCCTTGGCAGCCACCTTGGTGATCCCGCGGACAAGGCGATGGTAGATCGCCTGGGTGAGCTCCTCCCCTTTTTCGGTGACGATCATCGCCGTCAATTTGACATAACGCGTATGGATGGCATCGATCACCCTGGAAGTGACGTATAAAGTCACCATGGTGTACAGCGCCCGCTCCCACCCGAAGAAGAAACCGGCGGACAGGACGATTAGGCCGTTCAAGATGAAGTAATAAATCCCAATCGGGCGATCCTGGGTCTTGGACAAAATCATGGCAATGATGTCCATGCCGCCGGTAGATGCCCCGTACTTGAGGGTCAAGCCGACGCCGATCGCCCCAATGACGCCCCCGAACACGGCGTTCAACAACGCGTTTCCCGAAAGCGCCTGGACGGGAATGAGCGTTAAGGCGAACGTGGTGACCAAGACGCTCAACATGCTGTATAGAGTAAAGCGGCGACCGACGCGGAGCCAGGCGAGTACGGTAACCGGAATGTTCAAAAGAAAGAGGACGACGCCGGTATTCAAAGAAAGCTGCGTGTATTGATGCGCCAGCGCCGCGAGCAATTGCGCCGCCCCAGTAAAGCCGCTTGATAATATGTGGGCGGGGATGAGAAACGCGTTCAAAGCGAAGGCGTTCAAAACGGCGCACGCGATCACGATGCACGTGACTTTGATTTCATTCCACAATAGCCGCAACCTTCTTCCCAAATGGCCTCTGTAAAAAAGTGTGCCCTTTTGCCAAAAAATCACACGCACCGGTCGGCCGCCGCCGGAACCCCGTCCTTCCGGCTTCTCCCGAAAGGAAAATCAGACGCACGACCAGCCGTTGCCACGCAACGGTGACATGGAGCCGATTGAAAAAGGCGCCAGTCATGCATCGGGGCGGATATTTGCCCGCTTCGCCCGCAACTTTTTGATGGTGCTTTTTTTCCACGACCGGACGGTATCTTGGCTGACGCCGTACAATTCAGCGATCGCGGCGGTCGGAAGGTCATGGACTAAAGCCGCTTGAACCCATTGTTTCTCCCTTTTGGACAAGGTCCGCATGGCCTCATCGAGCCATAATCCATCCTGTACGACGTGAGCGGGCGCCGCGGTTTCGAGGAGCGCGGGATCCGTCGACACAAAGCGCGCCTCGCGTCTTCTGCGTCTCCTCAGTTCCGAAAGCAGCCGGCCGCGGACAACCGCCTGGGCATAAGCGGGAAACGGACCTTTTTCGGGTTGATAACGACGCGCGGCTTCCCAAAGCGCAATGAGGGCGATCTGCCGGCATTCATCCGGTTCCCGCAGCCCGCGGACCTGTGCGATCCATTTTCGGATCAAAGGGTCATATTGACGGACGAGGCGGTCAAACTCTTGCCCACCTCCAAACAACACGAAAGCCCCCCATTGGGCAGCGCTGTCCCGCATTTCCCGGGTATCCCCATCATAATGAAAAGGCCCGAGGCTTCACCAAGAGGCAAAACGCCGTTTCCGGAAAAATCGGGCGAACGAATCCGGCGGAACCTTGCGGATTGCGCGCATTTTCCGGTCCGGCCGCCGCCGAAAAGAAGAGTTCTCCCCTTTTGTCGCATCTTTCTGCGTGCCCCGCGGCCCTTCGGCGCCGCTCCTATAAGACGCAGTCCCCGGTACCCGGCAGCCCGGAGATCGAATGGTAAAAGCTGTTATCGTTCGTTTGCGCGTTCGGTGGAAAGCTAACGGAAAACGCCAGAGGAGTGAAGACGATGCACACGATGTGGAAAGGGTCGATCGGATTCGGCCTCGTCCATATTCCGATCAAGCTTTACGCCGCAACGGAGTCCAAAGACGTTCATTTCCGCTCGCTCCACGCGGCTTGCCATACCCCGATCCGTTACCGAAAATATTGTCCGGTCTGTGAAAAAACCGTGGAAAACGAAGAAATCGTCAAGGGGTACGAGCATCAGCCCGGGGAATTCGTCCCGGTCACCGAAGAAGAAATCGAGGAGATCAGGGGGGAAAACGCCCGCACGGTGGAAATTCTCGACTTCATCCGCCTCGAAGAAATCGACCCGATTTACTACAACAAATCCTATTTTGTCGGCCCGAGCGAAAGCGGCGAAAAGGCCTACGCCTTGCTGCGGCAAGCGATGACCGACACCGGGAAGATCGGCCTTGCGCGCTTCACGTTTCATTCCAAAAGGCATTTGGCGGCCGTCCGCGTTTATCAAAACGGCTTATTGTTGGAAACCTTGTTTTATCCGGATGAAATTCGCCCGGTCGAACGCGTTCCGGGGCTGGACAAGACGGTCGGCGTGAACGAACGGGAACTGGAAACCGCCAAGCAGCTCATCAATCAGCTCACCGCGCCGTTCGATCCGAAAAAATACAAGAACGACGATCGTGAAGCGCTTGAGCGCTTAATCGCGGACAAAATCGCCGGCCATAAAACGGTGGCGCCGCCGCAAACCGCGAAGCCGGCGAACATCGTCGATCTTTTGTCCGCGCTGGAAGCGAGCCTCGCGGAAACACCGGCCAAACGGCCGGCCGCCGGCGCCCGTCCGGCGAAAAAGAAACCGCTCACCGCGCAAAAGAAAAAGAAAGCGTGAAAAGACCAGCGCGGGCGGACAGCCGTCGGAAAGGGAACGGGCGGGCATAAGCCGCCTGGCCTTTTAACGAACGCTACAAAGCCCGGCGGCACACGCCTTTGTATTCGGCTAAACTTTCTTGACTGATCCGAACCGCGTGCGTGTTTTTAGACAAGGTGACGCGGCATGCGCTAGGCGTCCGGATCGCGCATCAATCTTTCCTCAAACACGCAGGTTTCCGGAGAGGCGTCCACGACCGCTTGAATCACAGGCTGGCGAAGCGTTTGTCCCTTCAGCCATTCCGCAAAACGCACTTTGACGGCGATGGCCGGTTTCACCCAGACGACGGCGCGATCGCTTGCCGGCTTATTATTAAATGGCCGTTCATGTATCTTCATGCGCATGAGGCGATCGGTTAACTTTCGCCATTCCTCGTGCGTGAATTTGCCGGCGCCCGCATGCCCGATGTAAAACAAGCGGCCTTGGTCATCATACAAACCAAGCAACACGGCGTTCGGCGCGCCGTCCTTCATCGCCACCCCGCCGATGACGGCCAGCACGTCCTTGTAATTTTTTATTTTGATCCATTCCTTCTTTTCGCCTAAAAAATAAGGAGAGGTCAAGCGCTTCATGACGACGCCCTCCATGTCGTGCGCCTTGACCGCTTGAAAAAGCCGGTCGCCGTCTGGGTGCGAGGCGACGATTTGCACGCGCGAATCCGGCACGATGATGTCCTTCAAAATATCTAAACGCTCCTGCAACGGCCGGCGGCAGAGCCAGACATCATCCGCCAGCAAAACGTCAAAAACCATATAAACGATCGGCACGCGGGCGGCCACTTGGCCGATCCGATCCAACCGCCTGAGACCGTCGCGCTTCATCACCTCGTGAAAGGACGGTTTCCCGTCTTCGGCCAGCGCGATCACTTCCCCGTCCAATATAACGGAAGCGGCGCGGCAATAGGCCTTGATTTCCGCCAATTCCGGATAATGCGCGGTCCTTTCCCGCCGCTTCCGGTTGTACAGTTTGACCGTTCTCCCGTCAAAATACGTCAACACCCGGACGCCGTCCCACTTGATCTGGGCAATCCATTCACCGCCCTCTGGTATTCGTTCTCCGGAAACCGGCTCCATCGGCACGACCGGCTGCCATTTCATCGCCTTTTCCTCCCATCCGTTCCCCGCGAAGAGCCTGGGCAACCCCATGATGGCATCCGCTAAACATTATGGCGGACAACCTGCCTTTCTATAACCCGCCCATTCGCATATTTCGCGCCGTTTGCCGCAGATTATATAAATAAGAAGTCCGCTCGCGGCAAAAAACGGCGGAAGGAAAGCGGAAACGCTTTTGCAAGGCACCTAACGCTGGCCTTGATTTAACGGCAAAATGGGGTATTGCATGGCCTCTTGCGGCAAAGCAAACATCACGGCCGTAAACAGATTTTTCGCTTCTGCTCAGGCTCTGTCAATCTTGTGGCGAAATATGAACGGCAAAAAGAAAGCGGATGATTTGCGAAAGGAAGGATCGCGGATGGGGACGAGCGACGGGCAAACCGTTTCGATCGACGGCAAAGAATTGCGGTTCACGCATTTGTCCAAGGTTTTGTGGCCGAAGAAAGGGCTCCGCAAGGCGGATTACTTGAAATACGTCTATGAGGTCTCGGCATATATGTTGCCGTTTCTTCGCGGACGCGCCTTGACTTTGTTGCGCTACCCCGATGGCGCGGACGGAGAAGCCTTTTATCAAAAAAACTGTCCGGATTATGCGCCGGAATTTATCAAAACCGTGAGAATCGGCGATATCAATTATATCGTCGGCGACGGCCTGCCGACGCTCATGTGGTTGGCCAATCAGCTGGCGTTCGAAATCCACGTCCCGTTTCAAACGGCCGACCTTACCCGCCCGAGCGAGATCGTTTTGGATCTCGATCCCCCGTCGCGGGCCGAATTTGCCTTGGCGGTGCGCGCCGCGCTCATGATTAAAGCGATTCTCGACCGCTTTCGCCTCGCGAGCTTTGTCAAAACATCGGGCAATAAAGGGCTGCAGGTTTACATCCCGCTGCCCGACGATGTTTTTACGTATGAAGAAACGCGAACGTTCACCGCTTTTCTCGCTCGCTATTTGACCGAAAGCGAACCCGGCCTGTTTACGACCGAGCGCTTGAAAAAGAACCGTGGACGAAGGCTGTACATCGATATCGTCCAGCATGCCGAAGGCAAAACGATCATCGCCCCATATGCCGTCCGCGGCAACGCCGATGCGCTCGTCGCCACCCCGCTGTATTGGGAAGAAGTGACGCCCGGGCTGCGCCCGGAGCAATTTCCGCTTGATCAAATACCGAAGCGCCTGGCCGCGAACGGCTGCCCGTTCTCTTCATTCTTTGAGGCGAAAGCTTCCCAACCGTTTCGCCAAATCATCGACACGCTTAAACATCAACAGCAGAAAGGGGCTTCCGTATGATTGTCAATCTGGTGTTAAAATTGGTGCTATCCCCGATCATCGTGATTTTGTGCGACCTGTTCAGCCCTTATCAAATCAACTACGGCTCCGTCTATGAAGCGCTCGTGGTCGGCCTTTTCGTCGCCGTGGTCAATTTTGCGATTGAATGGCTGATGCTGACCAGAGGCACGTTGTGGGTGACGACGATTTTGGACTTCGTCGTGACGATGTCGATCGTCTTTTTCGGCACGATGGCCTATAACGACGCCATCATAAGCACCGTTGGCGCCCTGATGATCAGCTTGCTGATCACCATTATGGAATATTTGCTGCACGCCTGGCTCTTGCGGCAAAATTGGAAAACCCGGCTGGTCGCAAAATGACCCAAAAAGCCCGCACTGTGATAACCGCCGGCGCACGGCTAACGGTCGTCGATGTCAACGCCGTACGTTTCCAGCCAGTAGTTGATTTGCGCGAGATGGGCGATAAGCTGCGGGCCGGTCATCAGTTGTCCGAACCACGGCACTTTAAAAGACCGCCCTTCGCTTTCCAAAATGTCTTCAACGTTGCCCTTATCGACCAAGTTCAGGAGCGGCGCCGACGGCCGAGCGATCACATCCTTGAGCCATGCGCTCACCGCTTTCGTGTAAGCCGGATGGTGCGTTTTCGGATATGGGCTTTTTTGGCGATTCAACACAACCTCTGGCAGCACATCTGCGAGCGCCGCCCGCAATACCCCTTTTTCGCGGCCGTTCAGCATTTTTATTTCCCAAGGAATATTCCAGACGTACTCGACCAAGCGGTGGTCGGCGTAAGGCACGCGCACTTCCAGGCTCGCCCCCATCGACATGCGGTCTTTGCGGTCCAAAAGTGCGGTCATGAACCAATTCATGTTTAAATAAAATAGTTTGCGGCGCTCGGCATCGCGCTCTTCTTCCCCGTCCAATAGCGGCGTTTCTTCTGCAGATTCCAGATAGCGGTCATAGGCGTAGTCCTTTAACCTTAAACGCCGGCGCCAGACGTCGTTCAACAGCGCTTGGCGTTGATCGAGCGACCGCATCCACGGGAATCCTTCGCGCGCCGACGTTTCCGGCTTGTGGAACCAAGGGTAGCCGCCAAAAATTTCATCGGCGCATTCGCCGGACAAGGCCACCGTCGCTTCTTCTTTGATCCTTTCGCAAAACCACAAAAGCGAGGCGTCGACATCGGCATAGCCGGGCATGTCGCGCAGTTGGACGGCCCGTTTCAACGCAGCGACGAGCGCTTCGTTCGCAATGACTTCGCTGTGGTGCACCGATCCGATGAAGCGGGACATCAAATCTACGTAATCGCGATCCGCATTCGGCTGAAACACGCTCGCTGTAAAGTATTGGTCATTCCCTTCATAATCGATGGAATACGTGTGCAGAGGGCCTTTGCCGTTTTCTCGGTAGTATTCGGCCGCAATCGCCGAGATCGCGCTGGAATCTACGCCGCCGGAAAGAAAGGTGGCAACGGGGACATCGGCGTACAATTGGCGGCGAACGGCATCCGTGACCAAGGCTTTCACACGCGCGACCGTATCGCCGACGGAATCCGCATGCACCTCGCTTTTTACGTTCCAATAGCGAAACACGTTCACGCCGGCTTCCGTATAAGTCAACGCGTGGCCCGGGCGCAGCTCGGAAATGCCCTTATAGACGCCGTGCCCCGGGGTTTTCGACGGGCCGAGCCCAAAGATTTCCGCCAGGCCTTCGCGGCCGATAACCGGCTTCACTTCGGGATGTACGAGCAACGCTTTGATCTCTGAACCGAATAAAAAATACCCGTTGCCGACGTGATAAAAGAACGGTTTAACGCCCAGGCGGTCGCGGGCGGCAAACAATTTTCTTTCGCTTTCGTCCCAGACGGCAAAGGCGTAAATGCCGTTCAAGCGCTCAAGGCACGCTTCTTTCCATTCCATATAAGAGGCAAGCAGAACTTCCGAATCGGAATGGCCGCGAAACTTATAACCTTTCGCCAGAAGTTCTTTGCGCAATTCCTCTGTGTTATACAATTCGCCGTTATATACCAGGGTGTACACGGCGTGGTTCAGCGTTTTTTGCATCGGCTGGCGGCCGCCTTCGGGGTCGACGACGATGAGCCGGGCATGTCCGAAGGCGGCGTTCGGTGTCAGCCAAATGTTTTGTTCATCCGGTCCGCGATGATGCAGGCTCTCCGCCATACGGACGATCGTCGGCCTTTCTTTGCGCAAATCCCTTCGCCAGTCAATCCAACCCGTTATACCGCACATTCACCTCATCCTTTCTTAACGAGTGCGGGCGTTGGCCCAATGCTACCCGTGGTTAATGTATGCGGCCGCGGTGAAGGTGTGACTGGCGCGGCATTTGGCGCCTGGGTCACCGTTGGCCGCCGCCAGCCCACGCCTCATCGCCGGCGTTTGGCGGATAAAAAAAGAGACCGGAGAGCCCCCTGCGCGCCTCCGGACAACGATATGACGTTATGACCACTTGGTGTGATCCGCTCACGCCTCGCGAGCTTCCGTCTTCCTCATGTGATTTATGCAGGAGATAAAGATAATATAAATGGATCTTTAAAAGCTATGTTTTATAAAGCTATGAAAATGCCA
>Ga0006576J49610_1002178_pt1 | contig 13453 bp, 15 predicted proteins | sample HigsolmetaAR206R_FD_49610 | JGI IMG/M metagenome (IMG submission 49610)
AGGGTGATTTTTATGTCTAGAGAAGAACTAATTGAAATTGCAATTGAAGAGGGTATTCATTCCTGCGAATTGGAAGGACTTGAATTCACAGAGGAAGAAAAAAAACTCGTTGGAGATTGTCTAAGAGGAAAAATCTCCTATGATGAACTGATTCGTCGGACTCTAAAGTCCCTGGGATATAGGTGATTAAATTGCAATCTAAATATTGCTATCCGGGGACAGATGTTCTTATTAATAAATTCAATATTAGAGATGCCAAACACTTACTATCTATTGAGAAAACAATTACATCTCTTAAAATCGGTAAATTGAGAAACAAACCGATAAAAGGTCAATTTGATATTGACCATTTAAAAAGAATTCATAAATACATTTTTGGTGACATTTACCATTTTGCCGGTGAATTTAGAGACGAATTAATAATAGAATGTACGTTTTGCTAATCCTCTATACATAGAGGAAAATGCGAAAAAGTTATTTCAAGAGTTAAAAAATGAGAATTACCTTGTAGGTCTGGATAAAGATAAACTATCTTAAAGATTACTACTTTGCTGAAATAAACATTCTCCATCCATTCCGGGAGGGAAATGGTCGAACACAACGTGAATTTATAAGAGAGGTTGTTCACCTTTCTGGATATGACATAGATTGGCGTAAAATTGACCGTTCCGAGTACATGAATGCGTCGATAAAATCAGTGTATGATACTAAGCCATTAGAAAACTTAATAAAAAAACACTTGTCGCCTAGTCAACATATACAAAAGAATCGGGATATGGATCAAGAAATATAAAAAAGGGGTGTAAAACATGAGCCACGACATAATTGCATATTAATAATGCATTCGGTGAAGATTTGCAACAGAGTTTTTTCTAGACCTATAGTTTCCAAAGTCGATGATTTTTACTGTATTCTAATTTAGTAGAGATCGTAGGCATCGTTTTTCTCATACCAATCCTTATCAAATTCTTTTTTTGGGTCAAGAAATGGAAAAACCTCAAGAATATCATCGGTTTTTGGAGCCGGATAGGTCTCCAAAAGTTTGTTAAAGATCATAAAAAATTGTTTTTCGGCTCGTTCATTTATCCGATGAAAGGTTTCTTGAAGGGTCCCTTCCATCTGCAAATCCATGAAGCGAATAGGATTACTTTTTTATCCGAACACAACACATTAATCAGCTTAAAAGCCAAGCTGAAGAAATGATCATCCATGAATTATTAGGCCAATAAAAAAAGAAAAACGTAGTAAAAAACTACGCTCAATTAATAACTTGCCTTTCATATATTTTTTGATTGTCTTTATCAAGTATAAAAGGCTTTAACATAGGTACTTTTCTCAAAACAAAGTGATATAGTATGTACCCTATAACTGCCCCAATCACGTTACATATTAAATCGTTAATATCAGTTTTTCTAGTAAAATCAAGCATAGTATATTGCCATAAAAGTTGGAGTAATTCAATTGTTAATGATGTAAAAAAAGCGAAACCAATTCCTTTTTGCCAATTTCTCATCGATTTAAAGTTAAAAGCAAGTAAAATTGTATAAGGTACCATCAAAACTATATTTCCAACAATGTTTCTTAAAAAAATTGAAGTTGATAGATGGAGTAAACCCAAAAAATCAAATGGATTCAAATTAACTACAACAGGTCTAAATCTATCTTCATAGGATATAGGAAAAATCGAAAGTTTATTACCTATATCAATATTTATTGGAAATAAAGTTGTACCAATTAATTTAGCTACATAGATAATCAACAAAAATCTTATAGTTTCCTTATGCCAATTAGTTTCTTTTCTCTTGATGATAAAAACCAATCTAACAATCAAGTAGATTAAAATAATCAAGAAGATCGGTGCTATTTGGTTTATTCTATATCCGCTGTATGACATAATTAATTATGAAGTGTGCCACTCCCCGATACCGAACCGTTTACACCAATAATCTCCAACCAATATTTACTACTATCTACATCAATTTTATCAGGGAATTTATAAGTTTTATCGCTGTTAACTGTTATGGTACCATACCTTGCATCAAGCCAAAGGGTTCTTTGCCTATACAAGGTAATTTTTGCAGTACCACTATGATATTTAATTGTTGCATAGGCTGAACCTTTATTTAAATGGTGAAATTGACCATTCCTATCACCCAGTATGGTACTGCCTGAATAAGAAAATGATGAAGAAGCCGCAGACGCAGAAGTTAAGAATCCAAACATTAAAACAACAACTAATATAACACCAAAACCAACCAAATTTCTTTTTCCAGAGTTTATTAAAGTCATTGAACCACTCCTTAAATTTTGAATTTTATTATGATTAATAGTTTAACTAACAAATTAATAGATGTCAATAAAAAAATAATTCCGGATCCTTCAATAAACCACCGTAAGCGATCAGACGCCAACCGGCAAGCTTTTGAACCACGGGCAGGGGCCGAGTACGTAGGAGTAAAATTATTGTGGGAGCAATGAATGGAATAAATGGTAATATTAGTTAAATAAATAGACCTTGATGGCTAGGAGCAGATGATCTTCATCCAGTCCTAGCCACCAAGGCCATCAGGCGATCGTTCAGTAAGAGAATGCAGGAAAAACAAGAAATGAGGGCCTCTTTTTTGTACAATGAGTTTGTCACCCAACACCGTACAAAGGAGGTCCTCACATGGGACATTATAACTCAAAATACCCGACTTTAGAAGAACTTGAGCGTCATGTCTTTCAACGATTACAGAAGATGTTTGGCAAGGTTTTGACCATGGTTTTGGAACAGATGGATACCGAAATGGCCGAAACGCGGGATAAACGCCGCTTTCGCTTGAAAGATCGGCGCGACGTTCACATCGATACGATGTTCGGTCCGTTGACCATCAAACGCAATGATTATCAAGACCGGGAAAATGGTCGTTATATCGCTTTATTGGATCAGTATCTGGCCTTTGACGGCCGCAAGGGATTCAGCCCGCTTCTTGAACAATGGGCGATGGCCTTGGCCGTGTCCGGCCCGTCTTACCGCCACGCCGTAAAGCCATTGGAGACGTTCTTGGGTTATGTCCCCATGAGCCACGAAGCGCTGCGGCAGCATCTCCTCGCGTCCGAGGTGTGTGAGCCGAAGTCCAAACAACCCGGGCCTGAAGTGCTCTTTGTCGAGGTGGACGGGTTGTTTGTGAAACAACAAAAAGAAAAGGGCGGCAAGAAGAAAAAGGCGAAAGAACTTAAGATCGCTTTAGTCCATACGGGTTGGGAACAAGACGGCTCCAAACGGCGAAAATTGAAGAATAAACGGCATGATTTCCACACGGGCTCCGAGCCGTTTTGGGAAGGCTTTGAAAGCTTCCTGGAGAAGCACTACGACTATGACGCGACGAAAACGAAGCTGGTCATCAACGGAGATGGGGCTGGTTGGATTTCGGCTTGCCAAGATGACTTCAAGGGCCGGGCGTTTTATCATTTGGATCGGTTCCATGTCGCCCGCGATTTGTATCTAGTCATGAAAGACCATCCGCGCTATTCCGCGATGAAACGGGCGCTGAACGAGAATGATCCGGAGCGGTTGATCGTGGAGCTGAACAGCGCCGTGGGAACGATGGCTACACCGGAAGGCGAAGCGAAGCTAGAGGTGTTCATCGCGTATGTCACGAAACATAAAGAAGCCTTATGTGATTATAAGGCGTGGCTCGAAGAAAAAGGGATGGACACCCGCGGGATGTGCACGATGGGGGCTTCGGAAGGCCTGATGAGCCAATTTGCGGCTCGCCTTAAACAGGGGCGCAGTTGGAGCGCAGCCGGTGTAGAGGTGATGACCCAATGGATGATTATCGACAAGGATCGGTTGGAGGTCAAAACGTGGTTTGGGCAATGGGTGCCGAACCGTGAAATAAACGGTTCGGGTCGTAAGGCTATAGAGACCAAAACCCGTAAAAGGCAAAGTGCTGTGAATCATCGTGCCTGAAGATTGTTTCATATAGGGGATGTTGTCGCGTACATCATTTACGATTTTCTTGATCGAGTGACGGGCATGCTAGGCATGAGTGCCTGCAAAGATCTAAAGTGCAGTTCTTTACAAGAAATCATGTCCCGCAGAGGTTCCATGTCAAGCATTGAAAAAGTGAAAATATATATAGTTTGATGAATTTATTTATTTATTTATTTGGAATTTACCTATATTTTTTAATTGACAAATAAAATAGATTTCTAAATTAAATTGAACATTTAATGGAAATATAATAATAATTTGTATCTTGGTATATATCCGGTAAAGTGAGCATATTCAAAATAACAAATTTGGTAAAGTACTCATCGAAGTATATACACTCTTTACTTCCCTCCCATAAAGATAAATTTAGGGAAACTAAGCGACCTTTCCGGCGGGGAACCCCCTCTTCCTTTTCAGTGGAACACGCAAGATTAACCGATCCTTATAGAATTCATCAAGCGAAGTCCGACATAACCTTGTGTAAAGGAAAAGGTAAAAAGATCCATTATTGTTGACCAAAAACAATTTCAAGGGGAAAGCGACCATTGTCAATGAAATTTCTCTGCTCACTTCAATTAGAGAGATTATAATGATTATTTCTACATCCGCATCATTTAACCTCCTTTAACAAAAATTAGGATGCTTAGTGTATCATTTCTTTAGATCCATCAAAATGGATGACCATAAACTTCCTCATACCAGAAGATGAAAAATGCCACGAGCTTTCCCTTTGGATTGGAGAGTTTTGTAGAAATCCTTTCAAGCTATGGGGAAGACGTGAACCGCAAACTTGCCGTGTAAGGGGGAATTTGAAAATGGCATTAAAAAATGAAGTGGACGTCGTTTTCTTGGATGCGGGGGGTGTCCTTTTTGACACCTTTATAAAACAGTATGATCGTATCAGAAATCTATTGACGGCAAGAGGTTGTCCACAATCACACATTGACACCGCCCTCGTGAAGGCAAAGGCATATGTACGGGAGTTTTTGACCGAAAATAGCCTGATTACAAATTGGGATGAAGAAGAACAATACTACAAAGGGTTATATGGAGTCATTGCCAAAGAACTCGGTGAAATGGGTCTAATCAATGAATTGTTTTACTGTACGCACTATGCCGTTCATTGCGAGTTGTTCCCGGAAGTCAAAGAGGTTCTCGAAACACTCCGTCATAGATATCGATTGGGAGTTATTTCAAACGCTTTGCCGAGCATGGATTGGGTCTTTGATCGGTTCGGGATTCGCAAATACTTCGATGCCATCATTCTTTCCGCCACGGTTAAGGTAGCCAAACCGGATGCTGCCATCTATCACATTGCGCTTCAGCGCCTGCAAGCCGAAAAAGCGCATTGCATCTTTATTGACGATAAACTTGAAAATATTGAAGGGGCCGAACGCGTCGGAATAAGAGGGCTGCGTTTGGATAGAGAAAAGATGAATCTGTTGGAATTATTAAAAGGACACGGGCTCTTGTAAGTCTCCAAATGAACGAAGAGCGGACGCTTGATAGGACGATATAGGCCTGGATTGGAAATGTGATCCAAGAAGTTTTCCAATTAAAAACAAGAATCGGCATCCTTTTCCCCCACGACATTTCCAAAACGTTTCTAACGGCCTTGTTCCTCCCGGCAAACTCATGCTGGCCTTGTCCTTCGCGCTTTCCTTTCATGCGTGGTAACCGCAAATGAGGAGTAGATTAAATAAGCAGCTCTGCCTAACCGCTCGTGCGGAAGCAAACAAAGGGGTCCCGGGCATCGTCGGCGTTTCAACGGAGCAGCTTTGCGATAATGTGAAAGCGCTAGAAGTCATGCGTTGGTTAGGGCGGTATAAGTCACTCAATGGGGGATGGTCAGGTTGCCGAGGTGTTCCGCCGAAAAGGCGGTGAGGCTCATTACAAATGAGATGATTGATCGCTGCGCTCAACAACAGCTACGGTTCTTCGCCGCAGAGGCTTGTTTAAAGGGGCGCCATCTCCATGGAACATCTTGACATCGCACACATGAATGATATATTGGTTGTATGACCAATCAAAAGCGAGTGGAGGACGGAATGAAAACAAGAGAAAAGAATGCGCGGGCCAAATTGATCGAAGCGGCTTATAAGGTGCTTGCCGAAAAGGGGTATGAGAATTGTTCCATAAAGGACATTGCCCGTGAGGCGGGGGTGTCACCGGGGCTTGTTCATTATTACTTTGCGAACAAGGAAGAACTGTTAGCGGCGGTTGTTAAAGAAGCGACAGATGCGTATTGCCGAGAGATGGAGCACATGCGGGCAACCGTCGCAGGAGACCGGCTGGCCGACGCCGCACTGGCCGAGCCGCTCAAACGGACGAGAGAACATGCGGACTGGTATAAGCTGCGCTACGAGTTGTACGTCCTGGCCTTGCGTAATCCCACGATACGGTCGGGGGTCAAAGAGCTGTTCACAAAGGGACGCGAGGGCATCGAAGGTACCGTACAGGCTGTAGCTGGGAAACCTTTATTAGATGGAGCGGAGCTGTCGGCCATTTTGTTCGCTTGTTTTGAAGGCCTGGCCTTGCAAGCTTTGATTGATCCGGATTTTGATTTAGAAGGGGCTTACCGGGTCCTGGGCCAAATGGCCAAACAGTTTGTCCAAACAAAAAGCGAGGGAAAATGATTATGGTTCGCGTCCTCATGCGGTTGGAAAGCTTGTGCGTGGCGCTGCTCAGTGCGGCGGCCTATTACACGCTTCATCTCAACTGGGCGGCGTTTTTTGGTTTCCTTCTCGCTCCGGACATCGCGATGGCGGGCTATCGGGTGAATCCTCGCGTAGGGGCGATGGTGTATAACTTGGCCCACAGTTACCTTCTGCCCGCGGCCATCTTGGCGGCCGGATGGTGGCATCAAAGCCCGCTGCTTTTGCAGGTTGGCTTGATCTGGTCCGCGCATATTGGATTGGACCGGGCGATGGGCTTTGGGCTGAAATACCCGACCGCTTTTCAGGATACCCATTTACAAAGGTTGTAGGTTTCTCTGTTATTGGTTGGTTGTACAATCAAATAGATGGTATTCCGTTGTTTCTCATTCTGTGATCAAACGTTGGAGGGCATTCGATGAAGGTATTGATTATCTACGCTCACCCGAATCCGCAGAGTTTTAACGCCGCCCTTTTAAAAGCCGTGGAACGCGGGCTGCGAGAAGCCGGTCATGCGTATGCGGTCATCGATCTGTACAAGGACCGTTTTAATCCGGTTTTGGTGTACAACGACAAAATCCGGCGCCGGGATCTTAAAAACGATCCGGAAACCGCACATTATCGTGATCTCGTGCGGGACGCCGATCATCTCATCTTCATATTTCCCGTTTGGTGGTATGGCGTCCCGGCGATTTTGAAGGGCTTTTTCGATCGGGTCTTTGCCTCCGGGTTTGCCTATCGTTATGACGGTGCGGTGCCGAAGGGATTGCTGAAGGGAAAATCGGCGTGGGTGGTCTATACGCTGGACTCGCCCGGATGGTATGTCAGACTGGTTCGCCGAAGCGTGGAATGGACGGTCATCCGAGAGGCGATCCTCAAGTTTTGCGGCATCCGCAAGGTCAGGCGCTTCATGTTTGCCGGCGTCAAGCGGAGCAGCATCAAACGACGTCAAAAGTGGTTGGCTTCTTTGTACCATCAAGCCCGTTTCGGGTTGCGCTAAACGGATTGGAGGGAGTTCGGGCATCCTTATCGTCCGGGAAAAGCACAGCCACTAGAAAAATCGCAGGAGAAGCTGAAGCGGCCCGAAGACGGAGAGGACGGTGGCGGCCGTGCGGATTTCATCGCTCAGGAAAACCTGCATGCTGGAGCGCTGCCCGAAAGGAAAAACCGATTGCTCGGTGTCCCGTGTGGGCCGGAGCGGATTTGAACGGGGTGCTTCCACGACGTTTGTACAGAGAAGAAAGGCGCCGTGGGGAAATCCGTACACTTTAGCGGCTTGCCGTGGAAGCGGGCTTGTCGCACGGTCGCTTGGCAGGCCAGTTCTCTGGCGCCTTCATGGTTGTCCGTTTAGGAGGTTTACGATTTTATTTCAGGGCTTCGGGGCCATGTGCTCTATCAAAGAGCGACTTGGCCACAAAAAGAGGAGTTCATTGAAAACTGACCAAGACGGGACATCTTTGGTCTGTTTTAGGCATTCAGAATTTGTTTTAGCGATAAGTTTTGACGGCGGGCGGTTCGTAGGCGTGAAATCGCTCAAGCAACCGGCTTGGCTCGTCGTCTACGAGCGCCATAGAACGGTATTGTTCATGTAAAAATTGTTCCTTCGTCATATGATTAAACAGCTCGACAAGGGGATCAAAATAATGGTTAATGTTTAATAGCCCAATCGGTTTTTGATGGAGCCCCAATTGCGCCCACGTGAACATTTCAAAAAACTCCTCTAACGTTCCCGGCCCGCCCGGCAGAGCAATAAATCCGTCCGCCAGCTCCGCCATTTTAGCCTTCCGCTCGTGCATGGTATCCACAATCACGAGTTCTGATAAATGTTTGTGGGCGATTTCTCTTTTTTCAAGGAAGCTTGGCATAATACCGATGACACGCCCGCCTCCCTCTAAAACGGCGTCCGCGACGGCGCCCATCACGCCGACGCTGGCTCCGCCATAGACAAGCGTGAGGTTCCGTTTTGCCAGTTCTTTGCCAAGTTGTTTGGCGCCTTCTACATAGAGATGAGAGGCCCCGTTGCTGGAGCCGCAAAATACGGCGATCCGTTTCACATGAAATCCCCTCCTAATCTTTCAACGTTTCTATTATATAAAAGTGGCAATAGTCTGTTAAACTAAAGATGCGGGCATCAAAAAATGTGTCCCATGTTTTCGGCAGTCTCTTTAAGGCAACAAGGAAAAAATCCCCTTTGGTCCAATGTCTCATCCTTTGTGCGCGATGCGATGCGTGTCATGCGAAGGCAGCGTTTGCTTGGGGTTTCCGGCCTTTCGCTTTGCGGTCGTCGATGTTGTCCGGATTTCCGCGGGGTGACGCTTTAACCTTTGCGTCATGCGCGATTCGGCCGGATCGTTCAAAATGGCTTAGTTTATGTCCTGCCGGCGCTTCGTGAGGGATCTTGGTAGAGTTTGAGCGCCGGCCGCTATCCGTATCCGTTTCGCCGCGGCGTTTGACAAAAAGAGATCGGCGCCGCTGTTCAAGTCGGGATCGTTCGGCGCGGGAATGGATCCGTCGCTCAAGGCAACTGTTGTTTGACGTTTGAAGGCGCGTCCCGGCTGTCCTATACTCTACTATGTTCAGAATTATAATAAGGAGTGAGTCCACATGGAGATTATGGATTTAATCAAATCCCGCCGTTCCATTGGCGCTGTGGAAGATAGAGAGGTACCGGACGATGTGATCCGGGAATTATTGGAGGCTGCGATATGGGCGCCGAACCATAAAAAAACGGAGCCTTGGAAATTTCGCGTCGTCAAAGGAGAAGGGCGCGTAAAATTCGGTGAAGAAATGGCGCGCATCGCGGCGGCCAAGGTTGCGGGCTTGAGCGAAGAAGAAGCACAAAAGAAGATTGAAAAAGCACGAAAAGCTCCGCTGAGAGCGCCGGTCATCATCGTCATCGCCACGAGCCCGTCCGGAAAAGTGCCGGAAATAGAAGAAGTGGCGGCGACCGGCTGCGCCTTGCAAAACCTCTTGCTTGTCGCAACGGAAAAGGGCCTGGCTACAAAAGTAAGAACCGGGGATATGGCGTATGAAAAAGAGCTGCATAAGTTTCTCCAATTAGATGAGAACGATAAAATTATTGGTTTTGTTTATGTCGGTTATCCGAAAAAAGAATCGGAGATTAAAGCGCAACGGACTCCGGCCGAAGAAAAAACGATTTGGATCGGTTGATGGCTTGACACAGAAGCCCGGCACCTGCAAACGATTCTGGGTTTACGGTGCGGGCTCTTTTTTATTTTGGCGAAAGCGTTTTTGGATTTGCGGATTAAAAATGTAATTGCCAAGGATGTTTTGGCGGCTTGAGGTCGAGATGATGCGGGCGGGCTTTTAAAGGATAGACGGCAGGGATAGCGTTTGCGGCGTTATCTTTAAGCAGGGGCGTCATTTTAAATCCTTTACGGGCAAAGCAGTTGCCGAGTGTCCTCTACTAATGGAATTACTCGGCGGCTTTTTTATTCATAGATTCATCTTTTTCCGAATGGGGCTAGATTGTGCATTCGACCGATATTTCATATGCAAACCAATTTTAAATCGTGCTAAAATAATATACAGTAAGAGTATTTGTAATGGGGATATGATCGAACGCCACCCGGGATACCGACGGTCAAGACCGTAACCTATAAATCGACTACCGTATCAGGAAAGGCGGAAGCCGGTTCCACCGTTTACGTCTATAACGGAAGCAAATATCTTGGGAAAGGGACGGCAAACTCCAAAGGAAACTACGTCGTTCACATCAGCAAACAGAAAAAAGGTTCAACCCTCAAGATTTACGCAAAAGATAAAGCGGGAAATAAGAGCGGTTATCGCTATGTGAAAGTGAAATAGTGGAGCCCAACCTCTCCCAAATGGGAGAGGTTGATTTCTGGCATTTTTTGTCCGGTACGACATTTCTTAATCTACAGGGGGGCCTTCCATGGATGCACGGGTTCAAGAACTGATTGATTTCATTAGGACAAAATTTGGATTGCACCATTACGATTTAAAAAGGCACCGGTTCGCGCGGCATGTCAATCTCTTTAATCAAACCGTGTACACATTGAACATGGAATGGTTTCCGGATCTGATCATCGCACAAGAGGATGAGGATTTAAATCCGGACGGGGCCGCGGTGATTGACATCGACGTCAAGAGCCGCAGGGTTCAGAACGTGATTTTTGTTGGCGGCAAAACTTATGCCCGCGGCGGGATTGCGTTTGCCGGTCTCGATAAAAACGGCATGATCCAGTGGATCGAACAGGAGACAGGATTAACGTACGGGCTGCACTTCCAACTGGAAAGGGAAGAACCAGGGGCGCTCAACTTTCAGGCTTGTTTTGACGGCATCCCGGTTTCGCCGCCCGGGTTTATCGAATTGCGCTGGGATCCGAACAGAAACCTCACCTTATTTTCCGTCAGCGGTCCGTTTCCTTCTGAAGAAATGGTCCGGGAGGAAAGCTATGCCCTTTCCCTTGAAAAGGTGGAACATCTGACGAAGGATCAATTCCGATTGATCGAACTTCCTTCCTATGAAGAGAAGCGGCTCGTTCCCGTCTATGCGTTGGAAGAGCTCTTTGTCACCAATGATGGATCATCGACGCTTCCCTATGAGCTCATTGAAAATGCGGGATCATTTCTGGAAATCGACAAAATCCTGTCTTGGGATGAACCGCTCGCTCTTCCCTTTGAAAGTCAAGCATTGAGTTTTACGGAGGACATAATGGCCGAACAAGCCTTCTCCGGTGAGCCGCATCCCGATTCTTTTCCGATTACCAAGCCTGAGCAAGAACAGTGCGTGGAGGCGGTTCGCGACTTTCTGCGCCGGGTGTATCCGAATGATAGCGGAAAATGGCGGCTTCATACGCTGCATCGCGAAAACGGATATATTCATGCGACATTGAGAGAAAGCCGGCCCGAGGCCCGCGCGCTTCCAAGGAAACTGATCGTTATGATCGATGCGGAACATTTTCAGGCCGTCAATTATATGGATAATCAAGTTTTGTTGGAGATTTTCGGTCCATTGCAAGCGCCTGAAAAAGTTAAAATAAAAAAAGATGAAGCTTATGAAAAAATAAAAGATCGGATTGAGTTAAAGCCGGTCTACGTTTATGACTTCAAACAAAAACGCTATGTTTTGTGCGGAAAACTTGATTGCGGCGATGTTGTGGATGCGGTGAGCGGCGAAGTGCTGGCATTGGATGGATGATAGTTGAGAGAAATGAAGGCAATCTCCTCCATGTTTGTTGGGAGAGATTGCCTATTTTTATGAGAGTAAGCGCCGCGTGATCGACAACAATACCGTCCAGACGGTATAGTTCAGATAAGAGGAGTGAATGAGCATGAGCGATATGAAATCCGGGATGACCACAACGCGGGAACGCTTGTTGGAAACCGCCTGCCAGATTGTCCGCGCGGAAGGGGTCGGCCGTTTGACGCTGGATGCCGTGGCGCACGCTTCCGGTGTGAGCAAAGGGGGACTGCTCTATCATTTCCCTTCAAAAAAAGACTTGATTGCCGGGATGGTGCACTACTTGACGGAGCGGTTCAACGACGGCCTTGAACGGGAACTGCGGAAGGAATCCGAGGATTATCCGGCGGGTTCAAGTTCGAATGGGCGGTTTGTTCGTTCCTATATTCGCAGCACGTTTGCCGATGCGGAACAGATGGGAGAGATCAGTGCCGCTTTGCTGGCGGCGGTCGTCACCGATCCGCAGCTGTTGGATCCGCTGCGGGAACGCCAGCGGGAATGGCAGCGGCGGATCGATGAGGACGGATTGGAACCGGCCTTGGCGACGGTGTTGCGCCTTGCCGCAGACGGGCTGTGGTTCGCCGACCTGTTCGATCTGGCGCCGCCAAAGGGAGAGCAGCGCGCCCGCGTGCTTGCGCTGCTTGAGCGATGGGCCGGAGGGGGACAAAAACCGTGAAATCGTTTCTGTTTTTATTGATAGCCATCGCCAGCGAAGTGGTGGGGACGGCTTCGTTGAAAGCCTCACAAGGGTTCAGCCGCTTGTGGCCAAGCCTCATCGTCGTCATCGGGTACGGCACGGCCTTTTATTTCTTCTCCTTAAGCTTGAAACATATCCCGCTGGGTGTCGCCTACGCGATCTGGTCGGGCTTGGGAACGGTCGGTACGGTCATCATCGGCTATTTCGTCTGGCGCGAGACGCTGGACCTTTATCGGGCGATCGGCATCGTGCTCATCTTGATCGGCACCGTGATCCTCAATGTTACGAACAACGAGGGATAAACGATGAACAACGTCATGACGACTTTGAAATGGTATTTTCTCGCGGTCGACGTGGCCTTTATTCTCTATTGGCTGATGACCGTTTTGCATCTCATTCCACACAAATGGCTCTTTAAAGATTACGATCATCCGGTTCTGGTTGCCTGGAACTAGTCGTTTTTGCCCCTGGATTTGCTTTTTCGGCAACGGGATTGATCAGTCTGCGTCAGTACGGCAAAACCGTCCTTCGTGGCGTTCGACTGCTCTTGTTTCCCTTGTATTGACGTTTTGCTCCGGATTGCAGGCGCTCGCTTTTTGGGCGATTCGCCTTGACTTCGATCCCCTTTGGTGGCTACCGAACGCCTATCTGCTGATTTACCCGTTGTTTTTTATCCCGAAATTGCTTGTAGCGATGGAAAAGTCACGGCCGCGTGCTTTTTAAAGAAATCCTTTATCTGAATGCCGCATACAAAACCGCTTTGTATGACCGAACGGGTTTTTCGATTCTCAAGGTACGGTGATCCTGGTGCCTGGTAAAGGCATCGCTTTGATGGTTGATCAGTCGGAGGCAGAGCGACTGACGACCATCATTTTTTATGTTCATTTGCTGATCGT
>Ga0006576J49610_1003467_pt1 | contig 13069 bp, 10 predicted proteins | sample HigsolmetaAR206R_FD_49610 | JGI IMG/M metagenome (IMG submission 49610)
GTCGATGACAAAGAGAGTAGTTATAGTCATCCTGGAAAGCGAACCGGGGATGGTGGAAGCCCGGTACAGGACCTGTAACGAAGCGCACTTTGGAGACGACATCCTGAATCACAGTAGGGATGTCCGGGAAGCTCCCGTTATAGGCTTTGAGTTGGTTCCGGATCATTCGGAACAACAAGAGTGGTACCGCGGGTTATGATCATTCAACGCTCGTCTCTTATAAAAGAGGCGGGCGTTTTCAATTTTATACATAAAAAAATCATACAAATATCGATGACAAAGAGAGTAACAGCATCCAATCTTGAACAGCGAGCCGGGATGGTGGAAGCCGGTACAAGGGGATGTTGTGAAGCGCACTTTGGAGATGGCTTTCTGAAACAAAGTAGGAAAGTCCGGGTCAATCCGTTATCTTATTGAGCGGTTCCGATGGACGGAACAACAAGAGTGGCACCGCGGGTTTATTTTAAAACTCGTCTCTTTAAGGAGGCGGGTTGTTTTTTTACCATTTTTAGAAAACTGTATATTGGCAATATTAGGATTTATGAGATTATGGAGGGAATGCCATGGCGATCAATGTAGGCATTATCGGCGCAAACGGCTACAGCGGGCTCGAACTCATTCGCCTTTTGTCCCATCATCCACACGTCAAGGTAGAGCGACTTATGGCACATTCAAGTGTCGGCATGACAATGGATCACTTAGCACCTCATCTTAAAACGGTATGTGATCTTCCTTTAGAGAGCGTATCCGTTCAGAATGCTGAACAACTGGACTGTTTGTTTTTTGCTACACCGTCCGGCGTCAGCGGACAATGGCTTCCGGAATTTGCTGACTTGGGCATCACATGCATTGATCTTTCCGGGGATTTTCGCATAAAAAATGCTCCTTTATATGAAATGTGGTATAAAATGCCGCCACCCGATCAAAAGTGGCTCAAACAAGCCGTTTATGGTTTGCCTGAGTGGAACGAAAAAAACATAGCGAAAGCACAGGTCATTGCCAACCCCGGTTGTTACCCGACGGCCGCTTTGTTGGGGTTGATGCCTGCCCTACAGAACGGATGGATAGATCCCGACAACATTGTGATTGATGGAAAATCGGGCGTTTCGGGGGCAGGACGAAAACCATCCCTAACCACTCATTTTGGAGAAGTGAATGAATCGGTTTCCGCTTATAAAGTCGGGCATCATCAGCATATTCCCGAGATTGAACAAATGATTGAAGAATGGATTGGTCGTCCGGTGGCGATCAGCTTCACCACCCATTTAATACCCATGACAAGGGGACTGATGTGTACCATTTATGCGCCTTTGGCGGAGGAAGTAAGGACAGAAACTGTCATTGAAGCATACCAGGCATTTTATGCAAACCACCCATTCGTCCGCATTAGTGATGAGGGAACATTTCCTTCAACAAAACAGGTGTATGGATCGAATCATTGCGCCATCGGGCTTTATAGCGATGAACGGTCAAATCGGTTAACGATTGTCAGTGTCATCGATAATGTCGTCAAAGGAGCGGCGGGTCAAGCAATACAAAATATGAATCTCATTTACGGTTGGGAACAAACGACAGGCCTTGAGTTGTCGCCATTGTTTCCGTAAGCATCAAGGAGGCGTGCAAAATGGGTAAAACAACTTTATTAAAACCTGAGAAAGAAAATTCCCCTTTTCACATTATGACTGATGGTCACATCACTTCGGCAAAAGGTTATAAAGCGGGCGGTTTACATTGCGGCATTAAATATAAACGCCCGGATATCGGTTGGGTGTACTCCGAAGTTTCGGCAAATGCTTGTGCTGTCTATACGACGAATCGCATTCAAGCAGCACCCTTAGCTGTGACTCAAGATAGTCTTTCTCACGGTAGCTTACTACAAGCGGTCGTCGTCAACTCTGGGAACGCCAATGCGTGTACGGGTGAGCGGGGTTTAAACGATGCCTTTGAAATGCGGCGGTTAACCGCTGAACAATTTCAGATTCCGGAGTTTATGGTCGCCGTCGCCTCAACCGGCGTCATTGGGGAAGTGCTTCCGATGGATAAAGTCATGTGTGGTATTAAGCAGTTTCATTTGAAGGAAGCCGACGTCGAGATGTTTGAGCGAGCCATTCTGACGACCGACACCGGAAGGAAACATGTGGCCGTTCAAGTTGTCATTGACGGAAAAACGGTCACGATCGGCGGTGCGGCCAAAGGCTCCGGCATGATCCATCCGAACATGGCGACGATGCTCGCGTTTATCACAACAGATGCCAATATCGATCAACAGGCGTTCTACCCGCTTCTAAGGCAAGTGACGGATCACACTTTCAACATGATTACGGTCGATGGAGATACGAGTACGAACGACATGGTCATTGCTTTGGCAAACGGCTTAGCTGGCAATCAGCCTTTAAATAAAGACCACCCGCAGTGGGGGATTTTTCTAGATGCCTTCACCTATGTTGCCCAAACCTTAGCGAAAATGATTGCCCGTGATGGGGAGGGGGCAACCAAATTGATTGAGGTAGAAGTGAATGGCGCAACTTCCAAAGAAGCGGCCCGTCGGTTGAGTAAAGCGGTTGTTGGTTCCAATTTAGTAAAGACAGCCGTCTTCGGGTGTGATCCTAATTGGGGGCGGATTCTTTGTGCAGCGGGTTATAGCGGTGATCTCCTAGATCCAGATTCGATGTGCGTTGCGCTCGGTGGTATACCGATCGTTCAAAACGGCCTACCCGTTCCATTTGATGAGCATCAAGTCAAAGCAATCTTAAGGAGAGAAACCGTACACATTTCCATTCAACTTGGTGACGGAGATGGTGACGCGGTCGCATGGGGGTGTGATCTGACTTACGATTACGTCAAAATCAACGCTTCCTATCGAACATGAAGAAAGAAGGAAAAGGATGGAACCAATTGTTATAAAATGCGGCGGGAGTGTCATGGAAAATCTCCCTAAGGCGTTTTACCAAGACTTAAAAACCTTACAAGCAGAAGGGTACTCTCCGATTCTCGTTCACGGTGGGGGATCGGCGATTACTCAGCTCTTAACCCGCCTTGACATTCCAACAAACTTTCACGAAGGACTCAGGGTGACAACTAAAGAAATCTTGGAAGTTGTCAAAATGGTGCTTATCGGAACAACAAACAAAAAGCTCGTAACGAATGTGATCCAAGCCGGCATTATGGCAGTTGGACTTAGCGGTATTGATGGCTTTTTCATTCATGCCGTTTCGAAACAAGCTGCACTTGGGTGGGTTGGGGATGTCGTCAATATTCGGAGCGAATGGGTGCAACAATTCATTGAAAAAGGTGTTATTCCGGTTATTGCGCCAGTCGGGATGGATGAAGCTGGGAACCACTACAATATCAACGCCGATTCGGTTGCTGCCCATCTCGCAAAAACCTTTTGTGCGCCGCTGATCTACCTCAGTGACGTCGAGGGGATTTTAGTAGGAAAAGACGAGCGTGAGATGGTGCTGAAAACATTGACCAAAAAAGAAGCAGAGCAGATGATCGCCTCTCAAAGGATATCTGGTGGCATGATTCCAAAAATCCGCAGTGCGCTAGAATGCTTGGAACACGGTGTTCCCGAGGTGGTCATCGCCAATGGGAGAGATCCTCAGGTGATTCGACATTATTTAAATGGAACGAGTTTCGGAACAAAAATCATACTTGGTGAGGAGGCCAAAACCAATGTCTGAAGCTGTGACAACTTCCTTCGATCCCATTATGGCCACTTATTCCCGTTTTCCCGTCACCATTATAAAGGGAAAGGGAAGTTATGTCTGGGATGAAGATGGCGACCGTTATCTCGATTATACGTCGGGGATTGCGACATGCAACTTAGGGCATGTTCCAGACACCGTTCAAACGGCATTACATGAGCAAATAGATGAGCTATGGCACTGTTCGAATTTATTCCACATTCCAAAACAAATAGAACTAGCCACCCTTTTGACGCAGAACAGCTTCGCCGATCAGGTATTCTTCTGCAACAGTGGTGCGGAAGCAAATGAGGCAGCCATTAAATTGGCGAGACGCTTTACCCACATGACCAAAAATAAAAATACAGGTGATATTGTCACGTTTACGCAAAGTTTTCATGGTCGGACGTTGGCAACGTTGACCGCGACCGCTCAAGAAAAAATCCAGGAGGGCTTCGCCCCGCTTGTTCCTGGTTTTCGTTATTTACCATTTAACAGCATGGAGGCACTTGATGCCATCACAGCCGAAAATACTAACGCAGTCCTCTTAGAGCTTGTACAAGGCGAAGGTGGCGTTATTCCGGCAGATGAAAAATGGGTGGAGGCGCTCTATCAAATTTGCCAAGCGGAAGGCATCCTCTTTATGGTTGATGAAATTCAAACAGGACTTGGCCGAACGGGAATGCTGTTTGCTTACCAACACTATGGGATTGAACCAGATATCATGACACTAGCTAAAGGGCTCGGCTCAGGTTTCCCGATTGGAGCGGTCCTCGCCAAAGGACATATTTCACAAGCATTCAGCCCAGGCGCGCATGGCAGCACATTTGGCGGAAATCCTTTGGCTTCTGCGGCAGGCGTTGCCACCATAAAAACGCTCCTTAAGAGCCGCGTGATCGAAAAGGGAGCAGAAAATGGTCATTATTTAAAAACAAAATTAAAAGCCCTTCAGCAGAAATATCCCGATGACATTCATGAAGTTAGAGGAAAAGGCCTATTGCTCGGGCTGGTAACCGAACAAAAAGCGAGTGATATTGTCTATTTGGCTTTGAAGCAACATGTCCTCATCTTAACGGCTGGTCCCCATGTGGTGAGAATTCTTCCGCCGCTTACGACAACGAAGGAGGAAATCGACCATTTTATAACCATCTTAGACAGCGTGTTTGAATCCCTTTAGAAGGAGGCATCAGCTTTGAAAAAAGGCTATCTTGTATTAGAATCTGGGGACATCTTTGAAGGCATGATGGTTGGGAGTCAGTCAGAAGCCTATGGTGAAGTCGTCTTTAATACAAGCATGACAGGTTATCAAGAAATTATCACCGACCCGTCATACGCCGGTCAGTTCGTCACATTTTGTTACCCATTAATCGGAAATTACGGCATTAATTCCTTTGATGATGAAAGTGATCGTCCGGCTTTATCAGGTGTCATTCTAAGTGAGCTTTGTCTCACGCCGAGTCACTATTTATCGATGAAAACGATTGGAGAATATCTGGATGCATACGATGTGCCGTGTCTATTCGGTATTGATACTCGAACTTTAGTCAAAAAAATTCGGGAACAAGGAACGATGAAGGGCGTCCTGACGACAAATCCCGAGGCATCCATCCCCTCCTTGGACGTGAATTTAGTAGAAAAAGTGTCAACGAAAAGCATACAAGAATATGGCGACTCAGGCCCTCTTGTCATTTTGATAGACTATGGGCACAAAAAATCAATTGTCCAATCGCTGGTAAAGGAAGGATGCAAGGTGCTGGTCGTGCCGTTTACGACAACGTTTAAACAAATCCAAAGCCTTCATCCAGACGGCATTGTTCTGAGTAACGGACCAGGCAACCCTATGACGCTTGCACCATTATTCCCTGAAATAAAGAAAATAACGGAAACTTATCCAACCTTGGGAATCTGCCTCGGCCATCAACTGATTGCCCTTGTGAACGGCGGGCGAACGAGAAAAATGCGTTTTGGCCATCGCGGTGGCAATCATCCCGTCAAAGAATTGGATACGGGGAAAGTATGGGTGACGGCTCAAAATCATGGTTATGTGGTGGATGATACGAGCATCAATACGGACGTTTTTTCGGTCACTTACCGCCATGTCAATGATTCCACGATCGAAGGCATGCGGCACAAGCATTTACCAATTGAAACCGTGCAGTTTCATCCCGAAGCTCATCCGGGGCCATCAGACACACACTATGTCTTTAAACGCTTTGTGGAAATGATCAAACAAACAGGTGGGATGCATCATGCCACGGCGAACTGATATCAAAAAGGTTTTGGTGATCGGCTCAGGGCCAATCGTGATCGGTCAAGCCGCGGAATTTGATTATGCTGGGACGCAAGCATGCTTAGCCTTAAAAGAAGATGGAATCGAAGTCATTCTCGTCAATAATAATCCGGCAACGATCATGACGGATGACCAAGTGGCTGACAAGGTTTACATTGAGCCCCTCACCGTAGAAACGCTTACTGCTGTAATCGAAAAGGAGAAACCAGATGGGCTGATTGGCACACTCGGTGGACAGACAGGATTAAATTTAACGGTTGAACTCTATGATAAAGGCATTTTGACGCAAAACAATGTGCAATTGCTCGGCACGTCAGTCGAAGCGATCAAAAAAGGGGAGGATCGTGATGCATTCCGGCGCTTATTGATGTCGCTCGGTGAGCCGATCACTCCATCTAAAATCATCCATTCTTATGATGAGGGACTCGAATTCGCCAAGACAATCGGTTTCCCCGTCATCATTCGCCCTGCTTATACCTTAGGGGGATATGGCGGCGGTTTTGCTAAAGATGAAGATGAGTTATATGCGGTCATCAACAAAGGTCTTGAAGCGAGCCCGATCCATCAAGTTTTAATTGAAAAGAGTATCAAGGGTTGGAAAGAAATCGAATATGAAGTCATGCGCGATGCCAATGATACATGCGTTATCGTCTGCAATATGGAAAATATTGATCCGGTAGGCGTCCATACGGGAGATTCGATGGTCGTTGCCCCTTCACAGACGCTCTCAGACAGACAATACCAGTTGCTAAGAAGCGCCTCACTAAGAGTCATTCGCGCATTAGGTGTCGTAGGCGGCTGTAATATCCAATTCGCTTTGGATCCCAATTCGGATGATTACGTGATTATTGAAGTCAATCCGAGAGTTAGCCGCTCATCGGCTTTAGCGTCGAAGGCAACGGGGTATCCCATCGCCAGGATCGCTGCCAAATGCGCGCTCGGCTACCATTTGGACGAAATCATAAACCCGATTACAGGCACAACTTTTGCAGCTTTTGAACCCGCAATTGATTATGTTGTCGTCAAGCTCCCGCGCTTTCCATTTGATAAGTTTCCGGAAGCTGACCGCCGGTTAGGAACACAGATGAAAGCGACCGGGGAAGTGATGGCAATCGATCGGACGTTTGAAGGCGCATTAAATAAGGCGGTTCGTTCCCTGGAACTCAAAACCCATGGTCTTTATGGGTTCGGTTTACAAGATATGACAAACGACGCCTTAACCGAGCATTTAGAGAACGCTTCTGATCTACGGTTGTTTGCTCTCGCAGAATGGTTCCGCCGCGGCTTTTCCGTCGCACAAGCTTATAAAATCACGGGTATCACGCCATGGTTTTTGGAGAAAATTAAAGGATTGCTGGACTTCGAGAAATCCCTATCCGATTTTACTTGGGACACATTACCGACGAAGATGTTACTTGCGGCAAAACGTTTAAATATCAGTGATCAATGGCTTGCGGCTATTTTTGACGTTGACGAAAAAACGGTCAGACAGAAGCGATATGACCTAAACTTAAAACCGAGTTACAAATTAGTGGACACATGTGCCGCTGAATTCCGGGCCGAAACGCCATATTATTATTCTACTTGGGCTGGATCTTGCGAAGTTGAAGTCACTCACAGACCAAAAATACTTGTTATCGGTTCAGGACCCATCCGCATCGGCCAAGGTATCGAATTTGATTATTGTTCGGTTCGTGCAGCACTCGCGGCCAAGCATAAGGGATATGAAACGATCGTCATGAATAACAACCCGGAGACGGTCAGCACGGATTTTTCCATCGCCGATAAGCTTTATTTTGAACCGTTAACGACTGAAGATATTTTACATGTCATTGAGAAAGAAAATGTTTCAGGTGTGATATTACAATTTGGCGGACAAACGGCGATTAACTTAGCTAAGGATTTGGAAGAAGCCGGTGTCCACGTCTTTGGAACCGGTGTTGATGCGATCGATCAAACCGAAGACCGAAAACGGTTTTATGAACTTCTTGAAACCTTAAACATCCCGCATATTCAAGGGGCGACCGCCCATCATTTTACCGAATTGCGGCAAGCGGTTAAAAACTTAGGTTTCCCGGTTCTTATCCGTCCTTCCTATGTGATTGGCGGCCGTTCAATGGTCATTCTTCATGATGAGCATGAACTGGCGCGCTATATCCATGACAACAGCGAAGAAGTGGAATGGCCGTTGCTCATCGATCGGTACTTGCAAGGTATAGAGTGTGAGGCTGATGTATTAAGTGATGGTGTTGATGTATTCATTCCAGGGCTTTTTGAACATATCGAGAGAGCCGGTGTGCACTCCGGGGACAGCATCTCCATATTCCCGGCAGCGACCATACCCGATCCATTGAAAAGGATCATCGTTGATTATACGGAAAGAATCGCCCGAGCCTTGGAAATTAAGGGGCTTATGAATATCCAATTTGTCATTCATAATGGCACAGTCTATGTGCTTGAAGTGAATCCCCGTGCTTCGCGAACCGTTCCGATCGCAAGTAAAATCACAGGGATTCCACTGGTTGATCTAGCAGTAAAGGTGCAATTAGGTGAGCGTTTAAGAGAGCAAAAACTTCCTAAAGGTTTGCTACATGAGATGCCTTATTTTTCGGTTAAGGTTCCGGTTTTTTCGGCGAACAAATTGACAGGAACGGATCCCGCGCTTGGCCCTGAGATGAAATCGACGGGAGAAAAACTTGGGTTAGGCTTTTCGGTCAAGGACGCTTTTCAAAAAGCGCTTGGCATCTCGGATGGCTTTTCGCCTTATTTTAAGCCGCGTGATTCAACGGTCGTCTGTTCGATCGCTAATCGCGACAAGCCTAAAGCGCTTCCTTTAATAAGAGCCATCCATGAATCGGGATACGCCATTTCCGCCACCGCGGGGACAGCTCGATACTTACGTCGTTTTGGTATACCAGCTCAAGAATTAACGTCTTTTGATGATGTCCGGGAAAGGGTGTTTAGCGGAACTTGTTGCGCCATATTGAACATTCCAACAGAAGGTAAGCGCCCGCATACATTCGGCTTTCAATTAAGGGCGCTTGCTGCAGAACATCATATCCCTCTTTTTACGTGTATCGAGACAATGGAACTTATTTGGAAATACAAACCGGATAAAGAAAATCATGAACCTTTTGTTTTACCGCTCGCGAGTTATCGCATGAGAACATTTCAAAACGCCTAAAGGGAGTGTGACACTTTGTACAAAGGATTCGTGAATCAACCCGATTGGGATGCTCTGGATTGGACGGAAAAGGATTTTTTAACGATTGGTCAATTCGGTTCTGAGCAAATTTTATATTTATTGGACCAAGCTTTGGAAATGAAAGGACTTACGAAAAAAGGGATTCCTCACCCATTTCTAAAAGGGAAAGTCCTTGGCATGATCTTTGAAAAAGCTTCGACCCGCACGCGGGTATCTTTTGAAGTTGGGATGAAACAGTTAGGTGGGGATGCGATTTTCTTAAGTGCAAAAGACATTCAATTAGGCCGCGGCGAAACGATTGAGGATACAGCAAAAGTGCTCTCTCGGTATGTGGATGGGTTAATGATCCGGACTTTTGCTCATACCACAATTGAAACATTTGCCCAAAACGCATCTGTTCCCGTCATCAATGGGTTAACCGATCTCCATCACCCCACGCAAGTCATGGCGGATTTATTGACGATTTATGAACATAAAGGGCGATTATCCGGTCTAAAAATGTGTTATATCGGTGACGGGAATAACAATATGTGCCACTCCTTGCTTGAGGGGGCTGCCGCAGTTGGAATGGATTTAACTGTTGCCAGTCCTCAGGGGTATGAGCCGAATTTGCAAATTATCGAACAAGCCAAAAAAACTGGACAGAACAATGGCTGTCAGATTCTGTTCACCCATTCTCCCGAAGAAGCGATGGAAAAGGCGGATGTCGTCGTCACAGATGTATGGACCAGCATGGGGCAAGAGGAGGAAGCTGATGAGCGGAAAAAAGCGTTTCATGCCTTTCAAGTCAATCGCGAACTTTGTGCATTCGCTCAACCTGATTTTATCTTCTTGCATTGTCTACCCGCGCATAGAGGGGAAGAGGTCACATCCGAGATCATCGATGGCCCGCATTCTGTCGTCTTTGATGAGGCGGAAAACCGCCTGCATGCCCAAAAAGCAATTTTAAAAGTGCTCATGCAGTAACGATAGTTTAAACATTCATGTAAAAAGGAGATGTTTTAGGATGGCAAAAGAAAAAGTTGTTTTAGCTTATTCCGGCGGTTTGGATACGAGTGTTTCAGTCAAATGGCTTCAAGAAAAATACGGATATGATGTGATTTGCCTTGGGTTAGACGTCGGTGAAGGCAAAGACTTGGAAGCCATTAAGAAAAAAGCGCTTCAAGTCGGGGCGATTAAAGCGATCACTATCGATGCCAAAGACTTATTGGCTCAAGAATACATTTTACCGGCATTAAAAGCGAATGCCTTATACGAAGGGAAGTATCCAATCTCTTCAGCGCTTTCCAGACCGCTAATTTCTAAGCTATTAGTTGAAGTGGCTGAAAAAGAAGGGGCCACCGCTGTTGCCCATGGCTGTACGGGTAAGGGAAATGACCAAGTTCGTTTCGAAGTATCCGTTCAAGCCCTTAATCCACACTTAAAAGTGATTGCGCCAGTCCGGGAATGGGGCATGACGAGGGATGAAGAAATCGCCTATGCCGAAAAGCACGGCATTCCGATTCCGGTCGATCTGGATAATCCTTTTTCGATTGACGCGAACATCTGGGGGCGGGCGTGTGAAGCGGGCGTCTTAGAAAATCCATGGGCGGAAGCGCCTGAGGAAGCCTTTGACTGGACGAATCCGATACATTTAACACCGGATGAGCCAGAATATGTTGAGATCACTTTTAAGGAAGGCGTGCCGGTCGCCTTAAATGATGAAGAAATGCCGCTCGTTCAGCTCATCGAAACTTTGAATGAAAAAGGCGGATTGCATGGTATCGGACGGATTGACCATATAGAAAATCGTTTAGTCGGCATTAAATCGCGGGAAGTATATGAAAACCCGGCTGCACTCATTTTAATCAACGCTCACAAAGAACTTGAATTTTTAACCCATCCTCGGGAAGTGACGCAGTTTAAATCATTGGTTGATCAACATATGGCGAAAATCATTTACGAAGGCCTATGGTATTCGCCGCTCAAAAATGCTTTAGATGCTTTTATCAATGAAACGCAAAAAGTCGTGACTGGAAAAGTGCGCGTCAAGCTCTTTAAAGGCACGCACATGGTGGTCGGCCGCATGTCTCAACACAGTTTGTATAATGAAGATCTCGCGACTTATACCAAGGGGGATGCCTTTGATCACCATGCGGCGGTTGGCTTTATTAAGTTGTGGGGACTTCCGACAAAAGTTTACGCTGAAGTGCACAAGAAGGATTCCCAGGAGGTCCAAAGCCAATGAATAAGCTGTGGGGCGGCCGTTTTCAGAAAGAAACGAATCAATTAGTCGAAGAATTTACCGCATCGATTACTTTTGACCAACAATTGGCGATGGAAGATATTGAAGGAAGTCTGGCCCACGTGGAAATGCTCGGTGCGTGCGGCATTTTAGATACAGAGGATGTACAAAAGATACAAACCGGGTTAAAAACGATTAAACAAAGAATAGAAAGACACGAAGTCGAATTTCTCATCGAGCATGAAGATATTCATATGAACATCGAAAAGCTTTTGCTTGATGAAATCGGCACTGTTGGCGGCAAACTTCATACCGCAAGGAGCCGCAATGACCAAGTGGCAACCGATATGCATCTTTATCTTCGCAACCAAACCAAATCACTCATTCATTTATTAGAAAATGTGCAGGAAGCAATATTATCACAAGCGAAGAAAAATGTGGGGACGGTTTTACCGGGGTATACGCATTTACAGAGGGCGCAACCCGTCTCGTTTGCTCACCATTTACTTGCCTATTTTTGGATGTTTGAGCGCGATAAAGAAAGATTAAAAGATAGTCTTAAACGGATCAACTGGTTGCCGCTTGGCGCAGGCGCCTTGGCGGGAACGACTTATCCAACCAATCCGGACCTGGTTCGTGAACAATTAGGTTTTGAACGGGTCTATCCGAATAGCATGGATGCCGTCAGTGATCGCGATTTCATCGTTGAATTTTTAGCGAACGCCTCACTCATCATGGTTCACATTTCAAGGCTTTCAGAGGAACTCGTCATTTGGAGCAGCCAAGAATTTCAATTTATTGAGCTGGATGATTCGTTTTGCACAGGTTCAAGCATCATGCCGCAGAAAAAGAACCCCGATGTTCCTGAGCTTCTGAGAGGAAAAACTGGACGGGTATTCGGAAATTTGATCGGCCTTTTAACCGTTTTAAAGGGTTTACCTCTCGCATATAACAAAGATTTGCAAGAAGATAAGGAAGGCATGTTTGATACCGTTAAAACCTTGCAAGGTTCATTAAGGCTGCTTGCCCCGTTGTTAGATACCATGTCCGTCAATAAAGAACAAATGCGGCGGGCTGTGGCTCAGGACTACTCAAACGCCACCGACCTTGCGGATTATTTGGTGGAAAAGGGGCTTGCGTTCCGCGAAGCTCATGCCATCATCGGAAAGATTGTCTATTACGCGATACAAAAAGGAAAATTTTTAAATGAATTACCGCTCGAAGACTACCGGTCATTCAGCCCGCTTTTTGCCGAAGATCTTTACCGTATTCTCGAACCGGAACATGTCGTCGGTGCGCGGAAAAACTACGGCGCAACCGCTCCCGAACGCGTCCTAGAGCAAATCCAGCTCGCTCAGCAATGTTTAAATCAACAATGACACGCTCAGGCGAAAGCTTGGGCGTTTTTTATTTGTTCCTTTGAATAAACCCGATGTTTCTCATATGGTCTGAATCACGATCGCAACACTGATCCAGGAACCAGCAGATTTATTATATAGGGATCCTTATTTTAGTTCACCCAAACGAAAAAGCACACGAAGTTCATCGCGTGCTTCTTGACATTACACTTCCTTTACGGTGAGCCCTCCCGCTTTATTTCCGTGCATGACATAGTACAATGCGATACAAGCGAGAACGATGATGCCCATGGTAGAAGAAATTTT
>Ga0006576J49610_1005114_pt1 | contig 12268 bp, 8 predicted proteins | sample HigsolmetaAR206R_FD_49610 | JGI IMG/M metagenome (IMG submission 49610)
TTTGATTGCAAATCAAAAGTAATAGGTTCGATTCCTACATAATCCTAGTTTAATTTTCTAATTATCTTAATAGATTTTAGGGTATTTAGTCGAATAAATGAAGAAAATGGATTTAGAACTTAGAGTGTTCAAAGAAATAATGAAAATTTATAATAGATCCCGTGGTTCTATGGCGGGTTCTGTTCTTGCTACAGCAGTAGCATCACCTGAAATAATGAGTAGACCTATTTCTATGTGAGTTGAACGTTGATTTTTATCATCAAATGCTAAGGACATAGGTATGTGCGCGGAGTGAGCTCTTAGCTTACGTTCTGTTCACAAGAAGGTATGTGAACTCAAGTCTAACAGGCGCACTTCTAAGAAAATACCCACGTCGGTCGTCTTTCTGGGACGACCGGGTGCGAAGCTGGCCCATGGGGCCCGAAGTAGCAGACTTGCCCCACGGCATTGGCCCTAGTGTAGCTAATAACTCACTAAAGGTTATAGCAGATGTCGAATGTAAGAATGGGATGGGTCTGCCATCATCTAACATTCTTATTAGGGGATCTCGATATGGTTACGATAAGAAACTTGATACATATGGATCGCCATGAGTCGGGCCTTACGTCTTAAGCAGAATATCGCGGCGTATGATCAGCAACTTAAAAGCTACTAAGGGATATGCCGACCTTAGTGGTAGCCTGGAAGCTGATGGTCACTCCAGTGAGGAGAGTAGCTTAGCTACACATGTGCAAGAACCTAAGTCGAGAAAGACCTTACCCAAAAAGGGTAAAAATGACGTACTAAGAGAACCTCTGGATCTAAGCGCCTCTGTAACACACAAGCGCGGACGGAGTTCCCATAGTAGTTCGGAATCGAAAATTTCGTATTCCAGTGTAACGAAGGGGAACAGTGAGAAAGCGTCAGCTCAGGGGAGAAGGTCTCGCAGTATGGTGACAGACCAAAACCTGCGTACGTTCGTCCAATCTGAGTTGAGCAAATATAGGACTAAAGATGGAAAATATAATGGAATTATAAGAATTCTATCTGATGTAGGGTTTCTACAATTCTGTTATATGCTGATAAAAGGGAAACCGGGAAACATGAGTCAAGGTTCCACTAGAGAAACCCTGGATGGACTTACTTATGAATGGTTCGAGAAAATATCTCAGGAAACCAAATCAGGAAGTTTCAACTTCACACCTGCCAGAAGGGTTCTCATTCCCAAACCTGGTAAGAAGAGATCACTTGGTGTTGGTTCTCCTAGAGAGAAAATAGTGCAGAAGGGACTTCAGGTAATTCTTGAGGCCATCTACGAACCAATGTTCCTAGATTGCTCTCACGGTTTCAGACCTGATAGATCAACTCACAGTGCACTTAGAACCCTGTACTTAAAAGCGCACCAGCACACTTGAGTAATTCAGGGAGACATATCTAAGTGTTTCTATAACATACCGCATGAGATCATCATGAAGCTGTTAAAGAAACATATAATATGTGAAAGGATACTTACCCTTATCCAGAAAGCACTTAGAGTAGGTTATGTGGACCCCGAAACTAAGCAAATTGTCAGATCAAAGATAGGAACCCCTCAAGGAAGTGTTCTAAGTCCTATACTGGCGAACATAGTGTTACATGAACTAGATAAATATCTTATTCATGAACTGATGCCCACTTACAATAGAGGTAAACGTAGAAAAACTAACCCCGCATACAACGCAATAGCATATATTAGGAGTTCCAAAAACCCTAATGCTACTGCAGAGGAAAAAGAAGTGGCGTTAAGGAGAATGTGGGAAATACCTAGAATGGATACCCATGATCCTGACTATCGTAGATCCATGTATGTAAGATACGGAGACGACTTTGTCTTCTTGGTCGAAGGTCCTAAGTCAGAAGCCTTGGAGATCAAGAACAAGATCAAAGAGGTTCTAAAAGAAAGAACGGGCCTAGAATTAAACGACGAAAAGACATTAGTAACGCATGTAAGTGAAGGATTCAATTTCCTCGGAGCACATATTAAAGCTCCAAAACACTTAGGTTTCCGGATGAAGAAGACTACAACTTCAAAAGGGGGCCGTATCACAATGAGAGCTAACCTTAGAGCAAGAGTTGATGCTCCAATCAAGTTACTCATTGAAAAACTGATTAGAGCCGGACTAGCTAAACGAAACGATCGCATGGCGGTACTTCCAAAACCTATGACGGCACTAGTCAACACGGATCACGCCACAATAATCCAATTCTACAATTCTAAGGTATATGGGTTAATGAACTACTATTCTTTCGCCGGAAATAGAGTAAAACTTCAGAACATTTTCTGATTGCTTAGAATGTCACTTGCTAAGACCTTAGCCAGAAAATATAAACTAAGATCCGCAAGACAGGCCTTCAAGCGATTTGGGCCCTATCTTAAGGATCCTGAAACTGACATCCAAATGTACGTCCCCAAATCCTTACCAACCTACACAAATACAATAATAAAGAGAATCTGACGCCGGCTACCAAAATCATAGAGCAATCAATCATGATACAGTAGACTAACGAAGACAAAATCTCTTTAAAAGATGCGTCATCTGTATGTAAACACTTCTTCTTCTAATGTACAGATGCATCACGTTAGAAAGGTAGGGAGGGGGGGGGAATATAAGGGCGAAAATTGCCAACAAGAAAGCAAGTTTCAAGGAATGACAAGGAGCTTATCTTCGGAAACAAGAAGTCTCACTATGCCAGTATCACCACACCCTTTAGTGGAAAACTGCTCATTTATGAAATAGACCTTATTGTCAGATACTCCAATAACATGGCTACTGTATTGATTTCAGAAATGATATCATGTCATCTGATGATGAGGAGTAATGACACTAAAGGAATACAATAATGTAGTGATTTTCCACCCACATATTTGTCAGCTTTCCACGGCGAGCCGTATGAAGGGAAACTTTCACGTACGGTTCTGAGGGCAGCTTGACTGACCCTACATTATATTTAATATTTGCATTATTTTCAGGATTACTAGGTACAGCTTTTTCTGTTTTAATAAGAATGGAGTTAAGTGGTCCGGGAGTGCAATATATAGCAGACAATCAACTATATAATAGTATTATAACTGCGCATGCACTGTTGATGATATTCTTTATGGTTATGCCAGCTTTAATCGGAGGTTTTGGTAATTTCTTATTACCTCTCTTAATCGGTGGACCTGACATGGCATTCCCAAGATTAAATAACATCAGCTTCTGACTGCTTCCACCAAGCTTAATATTATTAGTCTTTGCTGCTTGTGTTGAAGGTGGTGTAGGTACAGGGTGAACTGTTTATCCACCCCTTGCCGGTGTACAAAGCCACAGTGGACCAAGCGTGGATTTAGCTATATTTGCTTTACATTTATCAGGAATAAGTAGTTTATTAGGATCTATGAACTTCATTACTACAGTAATAAATATGAGAACACCAGGTATAAGATTACATAAACTAGCTTTATTTGGATGAGCTGTAGTTATAACTGCAGTATTATTATTATTATCTTTACCTGTTTTAGCTGGTGGAATTACTATGTTATTAACTGATAGAAACTTCAATACATCATTCTATGAAGTTGCAGGAGGGGGTGATCCTATATTATTCCAACATCTTTTCTGATTCTTTGGTCATCCAGAAGTTTATATTCTAATTATACCAGCTTTTGGAATAATAAGTACTACAATTTCCGCTTTCTCTAATAAATCTGTATTTGGTTATATTGGTATGGTTTACGCCATGATGTCTATTGGAATTTTAGGATTTATCGTGTGAAGTCATCACATGTATACTGTAGGTCTGGACGTGGATACAAGAGCATACTTTACAGCTGCCACATTAATCATTGCAGTACCTACAGGTATTAAAATATTTAGCTGGTTAGCTACTTGTTACGGAGGTTCTATTATATTAACTCCTTCTATGTTATTTGCTATAGGTTTTGTATTTATGTTCACAATTGGAGGGTTAAGTGGAGTTATGCTGGCTAATGCCTCTTTAGATATTGCTTTCCACGATACATATTACGTAGTTGCTCATTTCCACTACGTATTAAGTATGGGTGCAGTATTTGCAATGTTTAGTGGATGATACTTCTGAATACCTAAATTAATAGGTTTAAATTATAATATGACTATGTCAAAAGTTCAATTCTGAATACTATTTATAGGGGTTAATCTAACATTCTTCCCTCAACATTTCTTAGGATTACAAGGAATGCCTAGAAGAATAAGCGATTATCCTGATGCCTTTGCAGGCTGAAATTTAATCAGTAGCTTTGGATCTCTGATAAGTGTAATTGCAACAGGAGTATTCTTGTATATTGTTTATAAACAGTTAATAGAAGAAATCATTGCATCAAGATTCCCATGATTAAGAGTTCAATACAACTTTGATAATAGACATGCCCTATTAAATAGAAGTTATCCTAGTTTAGAGTGAGCTGTAAATAGTCCTCCTAAACCTCATTCATTTGATAGTTTACCTGTACAAAGTAGTTTAGGTACTTCTATTCACGTGTTTGGTTCTTAGTTTTTTATTATGATGTTTGATGAGGCTAATTCAAGGAGGAAAAATTTACTGGATATCCAGTATTCGAAGAAGATAATCTAGATATAAATTACCTGGATAACTACCGTATCGAATTCATTATTAATAATTATTTACCATTATCAACATTAGATAGTGGTCCTGATGCTGGTGAAAGAATAACTGGATTATTCAGAGTTCCTAATCCTAGGATAGCATTAATAATATCTCTATAGATAGGATAGATAGAATAGATCCGAATGATTTAATCCTTGAAGAACTTACTCCATTACAATTACAAAATGGAGAAGGAGGAGGAGGAGGAGGAGGGAAATACTAGTAACTACTGAAATTTCAGTAGAAATTAGTGATGATGTCAAATGGAAATATATGATGAGGAATATTAATGTAAATAGTGGATCAGAAAATAATAATAATAATATTAATGGAAATAATAATAATAATTAGTGATGATCCTTTATAAGCATTTGACATCATACTTTATACGATAAGGCATCATAGCTAGCAAGAGGTGAGTGATTGGTTAAGAGAAAGAGGAGTGGTTTGTTTGATACTTTTGTTTTTTTTTTTTGACTTTTCATTGCATTGCATTGCTAGCAGCCAAGTTGGCTACTAAATAGGGGGGGGTAGTACCTGCGGGACTACCACCCAATATTTAATCCCTCTATGTCACCACGCACGTACGTACGTACGTACGTACGTACGTACGTACGTCGATAGAGGAAAGAAATGGGAGAAGAATTAAGAGGTAGTTCCTCTTAGTTAAAGCCCCATGATATTGCATGCATGCATGCATGGGTATATAAACCCAACTACTGTTACAGGAAAGAAGAATATTTGAAAATTTAATGATAGTAGGATAAATAAAAAAAAAGTTTTTATTCTATTCTATTCTTCTTACCCTGTGTGATTATATCTGGTTATTTAAAGGTTTTTAGGTGGTAAGAATTACATTAACATGACATTACATTACAAGTGAGGACATTAAGCCGTCCAAATATAATTAAAAAATATATATATGGGAGAAGTGGTGTTGGATGATAGTAGTTTAGTTGTTAGATAGTTATTTAATGATACATGGCTTCCTCCTTGTTTAATAGTAATTAAGTTAAGTTAATTCTTCATAGTTCATTCTATTATTCTTATATTTATAAATTAAAAAAAAAAAATTTTTTATTTATGTCTTATTCGCAAACGATTAATTCATTAGTTGAAGTTGTTTTGGTTTTAGTTCCCTCGCTGGTCGGTATAGCTTATGTAACAGTTGGAGAAAGAAAAACTATGGGAAGTATGCAAAGAAGATTAGGTCCGAATGCTGTAGGAATTTATGGTTTATTACAAGCATTTGCTGATGCATTAAAACTTTTATTAAAAGAATATGTAGGTCCTACGCAAGCTAACCTCGTATTATTCTTTTTAGGGCCAGTTATTACATTAATTTTCTCTCTTTTAGGATATGCAGTTATTCCTTATGGTCCTGGATTAGCTGTTAATGATCTGAGTACAGGGATATTATATATGTTAGCTGTATCTTCTTTAGCTACATATGGTATACTGTTGGCTGGATGAAGTGCTAATAGTAAATATGCTTTTTTAGGTTCCTTAAGAAGTACAGCTCAATTAATCAGTTATGAATTGGTATTAAGTTCTTCAATACTTTTAGTAATTATGTTATCAGGTAGCTTGAGTCTTACTGTAATTGTTGAATCTCAAAGGGCTATTTGATATATATTACCTTTATTACCAGTATTTATTATATTTTTTATAGGATCTGTAGCTGAAACAAACCGTGCTCCATTCGATTTAGCTGAGGCTGAATCAGAACTTGTTAGTGGGTTTATGACAGAACATGCTGCAGTAATTTTTGTATTCTTTTTCTTAGCTGAATATGGAAGTATAGTTTTAATGTGTATACTTACAAGTATTTTGTTTTTAGGAGGTTATTTATTGATAAGTCTTTTAGACATAATATATAACAATCTATTAAGTTGAATAGTAATAGGAAAATATATTATATTTATATTCCCATTCTGGGGTCCTGTGTTTATAGATCTAGGTCTTTATGAAATAATTAGTTATCTTTATAATGCTCCAACTGTAGAAGGATCATTCTATGGATTAAGTTTAGGAGTGAAAACTTCTATATTAATATTTGTGTTCATCTGAACGAGAGCCTCATTCCCTAGAATACGTTTTGATCAATTAATGTCTTTCTGTTGAACTGTTTTATTACCTATACTATTCGCTTTAATAGTTTTAGTCCCTTGTATATTATATAGTTTTAATATATTCCCTGTAAATATATCTTTACTATAGTAAATATTCTCCTTCAGTGTAGGAGGTAGGGAGTGACGCAGCAGCAGAGACGTATATTCGCATACAAGCACTTTGATGATGATGATGATGATGATGGTGTTATTATAAGAATTTTACTAATTGTACGTACGTACGTACGTACGGTACGTACGGTACAATTTCTACTTCTAGTATTAGAACTAGTACTACTAGTTTTGCTATTACTATTAATCTTTTATTATAAGCTCTCCTATTAACAGTAGGTAATACTACTACTGTTAATCATATGATCCCTCTATAGTTATTTAGTGTAGTGACTTTTATGTTGTTTGACTATATAGAGCGAGCTTTTTACTATCATTAAAAAGTACTGTTAACCTGTAGTAGTAGTAGTAGTAGTAGTAGTAGTAGTAGTAGTGGTCAGTCACTAGCAATGAGTAAATAAGAAAGCAGAAGCATTCTGATATTCTCAGCAAGAAGTTTTGTTGGTGTGAATTTTTACTTCGGTTAAGTAAGTGTAAAATTAAAGTCACGCTCCGTCAGGGTGTCTTTATTATATGTTTTGTTAATTATACCTATTATAGGTATATTTTTGATATCTACGATAGATAGTTTTTATCCCGTAACGAATACGAATATAGTCTTAAATAAAAAATTTTTTAGAGGATTTAATGATGCCCGTCAGCCTATAAAGTATCTATATTTTTCAGAGGGAGAGAGTTTTAATATAGAAAATAAAGAAGATTCTTTTTTTAATGTAAGTTATTATAAGAAAATAGCTCTTATAACTACTATATTAAATCTAATTGTATCATTAATAATATATATCTTGTTTGATTTTAGCAATAATCAATTTCAATTTATACAAGAAAATTTAGATTTAAGTTTTTATGATATATATTTAGGGGTGGATGGTGTTTCAATCTACTTTGTTTTATTAACAACAATAATAATGCCTATAGCATTAGTATCTAATTGAAACTCGATAACAAATAACATAAAATCATATTTAATAATCATGTTATTATTAGAGACTCTGTTATTAGCAGTATTTTTAGTATTAGATGTGTTATTATTTTATATTTTTTTTGAAAGTATATTACCTCCATTATTTATATTGATAGGTTTATTTGGATCAAGTAATAAAGTAAGAGCTAGTTTCTATATATTTTTATATACATTTAATACCTATTAAGTGTAAAAGAGCCAAATACCGGGGAAACCCTAAAGCTCTAGTAACCAAGGTTGTTAAGTAAATTTAACAGCTGGCCTGTTTAGGGAAGGTAAAATCACTAGAAGATATATGGGTAATCACGGTTCTAAATCATCCTTGCTTGCTAGCAGCAGCTAGCGATATGAATGTAACAACAAGGTGTAAAAGAGCAACGAGTAGACGGTTCTTCGGTTCTAATGATTTAGAATTCGTAAGGTGTACTCTAGTCGCTGGGAAACCAGTTTTAGGGAGAAAAATTCATGATCGGATTGTCCTAGTCCGGCGGTCTTGCCTACTGACTGACATCTTGACATCTAGCTTGCGCAGCAGATGTCCGACCAGCAGCATGTTTGATGAAACTAGTGAAAGAGGATTATAATAAAATAGGAAGCAGCTGCTGCCAACAGAGTAACACAAATTCATACATTCCAACAAGTTGTCTAGTTTAGTCTATTTTAGACACTTGATTTGAATATTATCTGAAGGATGTTTATTTTATTTTTATTTTGTAGGCTACGCACTAAACTTTTGTAATTAATGTAATGTAATGTTAATGTTTTGGGGTGAGATTGAATGAATTAAAGTAACTCTAAATTAAAGAAAAAAAATACATTTATTATGTCATGTCAACAGCGTATTAGGATCTTTATTTTTATTATTATCTATATTAACAATGTCTTCAATAGTGGGTACGACTTATTTTGATGTTTTATTAAAAAGTAGTTTTGAATATACTACTCAATTATTTTTATTTTTTGGTATATTTATTGCTTTTGCAGTAAAAACTCCGGTTTGGGGCCTTAATTCTTGACTATTAAGGGCACACGTGGAATCTCCCCTAGGAGGTAGTATTGTTTTAGCTGCTATTGTGCTGAAATTAAGCCTATATGGTGTATTTAGATTAATACTTCCTATACTACCCCAAGCTTCTTTAAACTTAACTTATATAGTTTATGCTATAGGGGCTATAACAGTTCTTTATGCTAGTTTTAGTACATTAAGAACTGTAGATGTTAAAGAGTTAATTGCTTATTCTTCTGTAGCTCATGCCGCTATATATCTTATGGGTGTTTTTAGTAACACAATCCAAGGTTTAGAAGGTGCTATACTTTTAGGGCTAGCTCATGGTTTTGTATCAAGCGGTCTATTTATTTGCGCGGGTGGTATTTTATATGATAGAACTGGAACAAGGTTAATTTACTTCTTTAGAGGTCTAACTCAAATTATGCCATTATTTTCTTTATTCTTCTTTATTCTTTGTTTAGGTAATGCAGGTACTCCTTTAACTTTAAATTTTGTAGGAGAATTTATGTCTCTTTATGGAACTTTAGAAAGATTACCTATTGCAGGTATGCTAGCTAGTACTTCTATTATATTCTCTGCTGCGTATTCTATTTATATGTATAATAGAATCGCTTTTGGAGGATCAGTTAGTCTATACTTTATTGACTGTTTTAGAGATCTTACAAAAAGAGAATTTTTCATCTTATTTACTTTAGTATCCTTCACAGTAATACTAGGTATATATCCAAGCTTTGTATTAGATGGCCTACATTATAATATATCTAGTGTAGTTTACGGAATTGAACCGAATGCTTCGTACCTAACTCAAGGGGGGAATCTCTAACGGTTTGCGTTACTATAGCACAAAATCGTCCTCAAGAGTGATAAATAATAACGAAGAAATAGAAAGTAATTCAAACGAGTGCTTGCTGCGAATCACGCAGGAGAAAATAATGAAAAATTAGATCCTTGATTCTTGACAGGGTTCTCAGACGATAAGGACATTTTTGACTAAATGTTCGAAAAAATCCCGCTTCAGCTTTAGGATATCGTGTAGATTTAGGTTTTACTATAGGTTTACACAATAAAGATTTAAACTTATTAAAATCAATTAAAGCTTATTTTGGGGAATAGGTAATATTACAAAGGGAAGGATCTTCACAATATCGAGTCACATCGGTCAAAGACCTAAATGTTATAATTAATCACTTTGATACCTACCCTTAATAACTCAAAAGAAAGCTGATTTTTTTTTTATTGTTTAAACAAGCATATCTTAGTGTTTGTAACAAAGAGCATTTAAGTCTAGAAGGTTTAAACAAAATTATAGGGATTAAAGCTTCAGTTAATTTAGTGCGTAGCCTACTGAAGAAAACTTAAAAACTTAATTTAATGTTATTCCTGCACCTAGACCTGTTATATCTAATGAAAAAAAAATTCCTAATCCTTATTGATTATCCGGATTTGCTTGCGGAGATGGTAGCTTTGTAGTATCTGTTAGTAAATCTAAATCTTCTACTTCAGGTTTTATTGTAAGACTTTTCTTTTCTATCAGTCAAGATAAGCGAGATAGGGAATTAATGTCTAACCTAGTTAATTACTTATCTTGCGGAGGTTGATATGAAAAAGATTCAAAATCTTACGGGGAATTTATAGTAAGTAAATTTTCGGATATAGAGTCAAAAATTATACCTTTTTGTACTAGTAGTAGTATTGTATTATATGTATTTTGAAAAATACCCTATGTATGGAGATAAAAGATTAGATTTTGAAAGTTTTAAATCAGCAGCTCAGATCATTTCATCAACTAAAGGTCACTTAACGGCTGAAGGTATAGATGCAATTTATACTATAAAAATGGTATGAATAAAGGAAGATACCCTAAAGACTAGTAATATCTGGGTAAATACTAAGTAAATATTAGTTTTGTTGTGTTTTATTATTATTATTATTAGTACTAATAAAACAAAACAGTGCTGGAGCAATAAAAAAAAAAAATTAAAATCTGCTGAATATTAGGATATTTTATCTAATATTATATAACTCTATACCACCAATTCGTTATTTATTTAACGCTAATATAAAATATATTATCTTTTAAATTTAACTCTAATAATGCCTCAATTAGTTCCATTTTATTTTGTAAATGAAATAACTTTTACTTTTGCAATAATTGCTATAAATGTTTATATTTTATCTAAATATATTTTACCTAGATTTGTTCGTTTATTTTTATCTCGTACTTTTATTTCAAAACTTTTGGATAATTCTATAAACAAATAGGAATAAGAGATAAAGGTAATAGCTTTTATGAAGCCCGTACCCAAACAATAAATAACAAGGTACGTACGTACGTACCCGTGCATCATCAGCATAATATGCAATAGGGATGGGTGGTAGCTAAGAAAAAAAAATAAAGTTTATACTTTGTATGTAATATTATATAATATTACAATAATAGATTAGATTATTAAAATATATGTAGTATCTATGTGTATTACATCAACGTACCGTACGTACGTACGTACGTACGTACGTACGTAAAGTATACACAGGGATATAGGATGTACTCAGGGTGGAGGTAGAGGTTGGATTTAACATACATACGTACGTACGTACATGTTTTGTACTACTACTAGTAGTAGTAGTAGTAGTAGTAGTAGTAGTAGTAGTAGTAGTAGTAGTAGTATTGTATAGTATTGTATTGTATTGTATTGTATGTATTTGAGTATGGTATCTTATTAAGATATATTAATTATATTGTCGATCAATGTATACTAATTTTTCAGCAGCAGGATGTATGGATAATTTAAGTCCACTAAGTCAATTTGAAGTAAGAGATTTAATAAATATTGATACACCAGTTTTATTAAATTTACATATTTCTATAACTAACATAGGATTTTATTTAACAATTGGTGCTTTTTTTTTATTAGTTGTAAATCTTCTAAGTACAAATTATAATAAACTAGTAAGCAATAATTGATCAATAAGTATGGAATCTTTGTATGCTACAATACATAGTATAGTTACAAATCAAATAAATCCTAAGAACGGTCAAATATACTTTCCTTTTATTTATACTTTATTTATTTTTATTTTAATAAATAATCTAATTGGAATGGTCCCTTATAGTTTTGCATCAACAAGCCATTTCGTATTAACATTTGCCCTTAGTTTTACTATAGTTATAGGAGCAACTATTTTAGGTTTCCAAAAACATGGATTAAAATTCTTTTCTCTATTAGTACCAGCTGGTTGTCCTTTAGGATTATTACCTCTATTAGTATTAATAGAATTCATATCATATCTTGCACGTAATATTTCTCTAGGATTAAGATTAGCAGCTAATATAACTGCTGGTCATATGTTATTACACATATTAAGTGGTTTTACTTATACTATAATGAGTTCAGGATTTGTATTCTT
>Ga0006576J49610_1002215_pt1 | contig 12110 bp, 11 predicted proteins | sample HigsolmetaAR206R_FD_49610 | JGI IMG/M metagenome (IMG submission 49610)
TAACGCAGAGATATTTTGAACTCCGTCAAGATTGGCGAACCGCCTAGTGCGGACCCGCATGCTAGGTGGTGTGAGGGGACGGGGGTTCGTCACCCCCTCCTACTCGATATGGGTAATGGGGAGGAGATCAACTTGCGACATTTGTTTCGATTGACCGACTGGACGCCGGATGACGTTCACCGCCTGCTCGATCGGGCGGAAGCGCTCGCCGCGGGCGGCGCGACCGCCGATTTATCGGGAACGTTTGCCGCCAACCTGTTTTTCGAACCGAGCACCCGAACGCGTTTCAGCTTTGAAGTCGCCGAAAAGCGGCTTGGCATGTACGTCTTAAACGTGACGCCGGAGGCTTCCAGCGTCAAAAAAGGCGAAACGCTCTATGACACGTTGAAAACGCTCGAAGCCATCGGGGTATCCGTCGCCGTGGTCCGCCATCCCGAAGAGGGCTATTATGAGGGGCTTGGGGAAGGGCTCGGGCTTTCCGTCATCAACGCCGGCGACGGCTGCGGTCATCACCCGACGCAAACGCTCATCGATTTGTACACGATCCGCCGGGAATTCGGGACGTTAAAAGACGTGACGGTAGCCATCATCGGCGATTTGCGGCACAGCCGCGTCGCCCGCTCGAATGCGGAAATGCTTGTGAAAATGGGCGCGTGCGTCGTGCTCTCCGGTCCTCCGGAATGGCGGGATCCGGATTTTCCCGGCGAATATGTGGCGATCGACGAGGCCGTGCGTTGCGCCGATGTCGTCAATTTATTGCGCATCCAGCTGGAACGCCATAACGGCGGCGAAGACGAATTGGTGGCGGATTATCACCGCGCCTACGGGCTGACAGCGGCGCGCGCCCGTCTCATGAAGCCCGGGGCGATCATCATGCATCCCGCGCCCGTCAACCGCGGCGTCGAAATCGCCGATGAGTTGGTGGAAGCGCCGAATGCCCGGATTTTCGCGCAAATGCAGGCCGGTCCGTTCGTGCGCATGGCGGTGCTCGAGTGGGCGTTCAAACGAGAGAGGGTGGCGAAGTCATGGGCGTGTTGCTGAAGGGCGGCACGGTTTACACGGACGGGCGTTTCGTCGCGGCCGACGTCTTGATCGAAGCCGGCCGCATCAAGCGCATCGCTGCCGGCATCGCGGCCGCCGGCCACGAAGTCATCGACGTCCACGGCCGCCACGTCCTGCCCGGATTCGTCGATCTCCACGTCCATCTTCGCGAACCGGGAGGCGAACATAAAGAAACGATCGCGACCGGAACGGCAGCGGCGGCGCGCGGCGGGTTTACGACGGTGGCGGCGATGCCGAACACGAACCCGATTCCCGACCGGCCGGAGACTTTGCAGGCGCTGTTGGCCCGCATCCGGGAGGCGGCCAACGTGCGCGTGTTGCCTTACGCGGCCATCACCGTCGGACAAAAGGGGGAAGAAGTGGTGGACATCGCCCGCTTGAAAGCCTTCGGCGCGTTCGCCTTTACTGATGACGGCCGGGGCGTTCAATCGGCGGGCGTGATGTTTCAAGCGATGAAAAGCGCGGCGGCGTGCGGCGCGGCGATCGTCGCCCATTGCGAAGACGAAACGCTGATCCGCGGCGGTTCCTTTCACGACGGCCGCTTGGTCCGGCAACTCGGCCTCACGGGGCTTCCGTCCGTCGCCGAAGCGGTACACGTCGCCCGCGACGTGCTCCTCGCCGAAGCCGCGGGATGCCGTTATCACGTCTGCCATGTGAGCGCCAAGGAATCCGTCCGCGTCATCCGCGCCGCGAAACGGGCGGGGCTTCCCGTCACCGCCGAGGTTACGCCACATCACTTGCTGTTGACGGAAGAGGACATCCCCGGGGCGGATGCCAACTATAAGATGAATCCCCCCCTCCGCAGCCGTGAAGATCGGGAGGCGCTCATCGAAGGGCTCCTCGACGGCACGATCGATTTGATCGCGACCGACCATGCCCCGCACGCGGCCGAGGAAAAGGCGCGTCCGCTCGATGAAGCGCCGTTCGGCATCGTCGGTTTGGAAACCGCGTTCCCGCTGCTTTATACGCACCTTGTCCGGAACAACGGGCTGCTCGCATTGGAACGTTTGATCGACCTCATGACGCGCAAGCCGTGCGAAGCGTTCGGCCTTCCGTACGGTGCGCTCAAGGAAGGCACAACGGCCGACGTCACCGTAGTCGATCTCGGGCTCAGGCGCGCGATCCGTCCGGAACAATTCGCGTCCAAAGGCAAAAACACGCCGTTTGCGGGCCGCGTGGTCGAGGGATGGCCGGTTTTGACCATGGTCGAAGGAAAAAGGATTTGGGATGGAAGAGGGGTTGGCGCATGAAGCGTTGGTTGGTATTGGAAAACGGCGAGGTGTTTGAAGGCGAAGCTTTCGGTTCCGAAAACGAAGCGGAAGGCGAAGTCGTCTTCAATACAAGCATGACCGGTTATCAAGAGATTTTATCGGATCCGTCTTATTGCGGGCAAATCGTCGTCATGACCTATCCGCTCATCGGCAACTACGGCATCCATCGCGATGATTTTGAAGCGATGATGCCGGCCGCTTGCGGCCTGATCGTAAAAGAAGCCGCCGACCAGCCGAGCCATTGGAAGAGCGAGCGGTCGTTCGCCGACCTGTTGAAGGAAAAGGGCATTCCCGGGCTCGCCGGCGTCGATACCCGCCGGCTGACGAAACGGATCCGCACGCACGGTACATTAAAAGGCCGGCTGACAAACGCTTTGGCCAATAAAGAGAAAATAGTCGCGGAATTGCGCAGGCGTCCGGCTCCGCGCGATCTCGTGGACCGCGTTTCGACGAAAGCGCCGTATGCGAGTCCGGGCGCGGGCCCGCGCGTCGTCATCATCGATTTTGGCATGAAAAAAGGCATCCTTCGCGAGGTGATTCGCCGCGGCGCCGACGTCCTCACCGTTCCTTGGCGGACGCCGGCCGAGGAGATCCTTGGCCTCCGCCCCGACGGCATCCTGCTCACCAACGGTCCCGGAGATCCGAAGGACGTTCCGGAGGCCGTCCGCACCGTCCGCCGCTTGCTCGGTTGCGCGCCGCTGTTCGGCATTTGCCTCGGCCATCAGCTGTTGGCGCTCGCCTGCGGGGGAAATACGGTAAAAATGCCGTTCGGCCACCGCGGCGCCAACCATCCGGTCAAAGACTTGACGACGGGCCGATTTTTCATGACGTCGCAAAACCACGGCTACGCCGTCGATCCCGATTCGCTCGCCGATACCGGGCTTGACGTCACCCATATCAACATCAATGACGGCACGGTCGAGGGGCTCGCCCATAAGGAATGGCCGGCATTTAGCGTCCAGTTCCATCCGGAGGCGGCGCCCGGACCGGAAGACAGCGGCCACCTGTTCGACCGATTTTTCGAAGCGATGATCACTTTCAGGAAAGCGGGGAAGAGCCATGCCGAAACGCCATGACATCCGTAAGATTCTCGTCATCGGCTCCGGGCCGATCGTCATCGGTCAAGCCGCGGAATTCGATTACTCGGGCACTCAAGCGTGCCAAGCCTTAAAAGAAGAAGGCTATGAGGTGGTGCTCGTCAATTCCAATCCGGCCACGATCATGACCGATCCCGACATCGCCGACCGCGTCTACATCGAACCGCTCACCGCGGACTTTGTCGGCCGCATCTTGCGCAAAGAGCGCCCCGACGGGTTGCTCGCGACCGTCGGCGGCCAAACCGGGCTGAACTTGGCGGCCGAACTCGAACGCTCTGGACTTCTCGCGGAACTCGGCATCGAATTGCTCGGGACGCGAATGGACGCCATACGCAAGGCCGAGGACCGCGACGCATTCCGCCGTCTCATGCATGAGCTCGGCGAACCGGTTCCCGACAGCCGCATCGTGACCTCGTTGGAGGAAGCCGAAGCGTTCGCCGCCGAAGCCGGCTTTCCGCTCATCGTCCGGCCGGCCTATACCCTCGGGGGGACGGGCGGAGGTATCGCCAAAAACCGGGCGGAACTCGTGGCCATCGCGGCGAACGGCTTGAAACGGAGCCCCGTCCATCAGGTGCTTATCGAAAAGAGCATTGCGGGCTACAAGGAAATCGAGTTTGAAGTGATGCGCGATGCTTCCGACGGGGCGATCATCATCTGTCCGATGGAGAACGTCGACCCGGTCGGCATTCACACGGGCGACTCGATCGTCACCGCGCCCTGTCAAACGCTCTCCGACCGCGATTTGCAACGGCTTCGCAACGCCGCGCTCCGAATCGTGCGCGCCTTGAAAATCGAAGGCGGATGCAACGTCCAGCTCGCCCTCAACCCGAAGAGCGACGACTACTACGTCATCGAAGTCAATCCGCGCCTCAGCCGATCATCGGCGCTCGCTTCGAAAGCGACCGGGTACCCGATCGCTAAAGTCGCCGCCAAAATCGCGGTCGGCTTGCGCCTCGATGAAATCAAAAACGCGGTCACCGGAACGACATACGCGAGTTTCGAACCGGCCGTCGATTACGTTGTCACAAAAATTCCGCGCTGGCCTTTTGATAAATTCGAATCGGCCGACCGCACGCTCGGAACCCAGATGAAGGCGACCGGCGAAGTGTTGGCCATCGGCCGCACGTTCGAGGAATCATTTTTAAAAGCGGTGCGCTCCCTTGAAGCGGGCTACACGCATCTTCATGATGAAGAGATTGCGGCCATGGCCGATGACGAAGTGCTGTCCGGCATTCGGGCGATGGACGACCGCCGCGTCTTCTATATAGCCGAGGCGATCCGCCGCGGGGTGCCGATCGCTGACATCCATGAGATGACGGCCATCGACCGCTTTTTCTTGCAAAAATTCGCCAAGATCATCGCGATGGAACAACGTTTGAAAAACGCTGTCGGTGATGTGGGGATTTTGAGAGAGGCGAAGAAAACAGGGTTCTCCGACGCCGCCATCGCCAAGCTGTGGGGAATGAAGGAGCGCGCCGTCTACGACTTGCGCATGGCGCACGGGCTTTTGCCGGTATACAAAATGGTCGATACGTGCGCCGGTGAATTTGCGAGCGCCACGCCGTATTATTACGGAACATACGAGGCGGAAAACGAATCGATCCGGTCCGAAAAACCGAGCGTCGTCGTCCTCGGCTCCGGCCCGATCCGCATCGGGCAAGGCATCGAGTTCGATTACGCGACCGTCCACGCGATTTGGGCGATCAAGGAAGCCGGATACGAAGCGATCGTCATCAACAACAATCCGGAGACGGTGTCGACCGACTTTAGCGTGTCCGACAAACTGTACGTCGAACCGTTGACGGCCGAGGACGTCCTGCACGTCATCGAATTGGAAAAACCGGTCGGCGTCATCGTTCAGTTCGGCGGACAAACCGCCCTCAATCTCGCGTCCAAGCTCGCCGAACGCGGCGTCCGCATCCTCGGCACGCCGCTCGCGGCGATGGATGAAGCGGAAGACCGCGAAAAATTCGAGCGGTTGCTGGAGCGCCTCGGCATCGCCAAACCGCCCGGAGGCGCCGCCGTTTCGGTCGATGAAGCGGTCGCCATCGCGGCGCGCATCGGTTATCCCGTCCTCGTCCGCCCGTCCTACGTCCTCGGCGGGCGGGCGATGGAAATCGTTTGGGATGAAGAAGCGCTCGTGCATTACATGGAGAACGCCGTGAAAGTCAGCCCGGACCACCCGGTTTTGATCGACCGCTATCTCGACGGAACGGAGGTCGAGGTCGACGCGGTTGCCGACGGCACCGACGTCTACATCCCGGGCATCATGGAACACATCGAACGAGCCGGCGTCCACTCGGGCGACTCGATCGCCGTTTACCCGTCGCCAAATCTCTCTCAAGCCTTGAAAGAAAAACTCGTGGAGATGACGATCGCCATCGCCCGCGCCTTGAAAATCGTCGGGTTGTTGAACATTCAGTTCGTCATTCACCGCGGGGAGGTTTATGTGTTGGAAGTCAATCCGCGCTCGAGCCGGACGGTGCCCTTCTTAAGCAAAATCACGGGTGTCCCGATGGCGGACCTCGCGGCGAAAGCGATGTTGGGCGAACGCCTGTCGACGCTTGGCTACGGTACGGGCTATAAAGAGGAAACAAACGAGGTTTTCGTCAAAGTGCCGGTGTTTTCGTTTGCGAAGCTGCAGCGCGTCGATACGACGCTCGGGCCGGAAATGAAGTCGACGGGGGAAGTCATGGGCCGCGATACCACATTGGAAAAAGCGCTGTACAAAGGCTTGCTCGCCAGCGGCATGACGATTCCGACCCACGGTTCGGTGCTCTTTACGATCGCGGACAAAGACAAAGGTGCGGCGCTTTCGCTCGCCCGCCGGTTCGCGGCGATCGGTTACGACATTCTCGCTACGGAAGGCACGGCCGCGGCCCTGCGCGAAGCGGGCCTGCCCGTGACCGTTGTGAGCAAGATTTCGGAAAAGAAACCGACGCTTCTTGAGATCATCCGGGGCGGCGGTGCGCAGTTCGTCATCAATACGATGGACAAAAGCCGGCAGCCGGCCCGGGACGGGTTCCGCATTCGCCGTGAAGCCGCCGAAAACGGCGTCGTCTGCTTGACGTCGCTCGACACCGCCGACGCCTTATTGAAGGTGCTTGAATCGCTCGCTTTTTCCACAAAACCGCTTGCCGCCGCGAAAACGCCGAAAACGGCGGTGACCGTATGATGCGGGTCGAACGCATGACGGTCGTTGCCAACCGGTCCATCGCCCGCAACATCTTTGAACTGACCGTGACGGGCGAGCTCGCCCGCCGCGTTCAGGCACCGGGCCAATTCGTCCACATCCGTCCGGAAGCGGCCGGAACGCTGCTTAGAAGGCCGATCAGCATTTGCCGCGTGGATGGCGATCAAAAGCGCCTCACGGTCGTGTTTCGCGCCGAAGGTTCCGGAACGAAGGCGTTGGCGGCCTGCCGCGTCGGCGATGCCCTGGACGTGTTCGGCCCGCTCGGCAACGGCTTTCCGACCGACCGCTTAGCATCCGGGGAGCGCGCGCTGATCGTGGGAGGAGGCGTCGGCGTGCCGCCGCTCTATGAGCTTTCCAAGCGCCTGGCGGCACGGGGCGTTGCCGTCATGCACGTCCTCGGGTTTCGCAGCGCGTGCGATGTCTTTTACGAAGACGCTTTTTCCGCGCTCGGCCCGACGTGGATCGCCACCGAGGACGGTTCCCGGGGCTTCAAAGGCCGGGTCACGGACGTGATCGCAGGGGAAGGCCTGCGCTACGACGCGATGTTTGCCTGCGGCCCGCGCCCCATGCTTCAGGCGTTGGCGGCCATGCGCGGCGACAAACCGTTGTTCCTCTCATTGGAAGAAAGAATGGGCTGTGCGCTCGGCGCCTGCTTCGCCTGCGTCGTGCGCGTGAAGGACGATGAAACCGGGACGGCTTACCGGAAAATTTGCGCGGACGGCCCGATTTTTGAAGCGGGAGAGGTGGTGTTCTGATGGATGCCGAAAGGCTTGCGGTCAATCTGCCCGGTCTGTCCCTGAAAAATCCGATCATGCCGGCTTCGGGCTGTTTCGCCTTCGGCAAGGAGTTCGGGGCGCTGTACGATCTCGATCAATTGGGCGCCATCGTTTTAAAGTCGGTGACGCGCGAGTCGCGTTTCGGCAATCCGACGCCGCGCGTCGCGGAAACGGCGAGCGGCATGCTGAACGCCATCGGTTTGCAAAACCCCGGCGTCGACCGCATCGTCGTCGAGGTGTTGCCGGAACTTGCCCGGCGCCATCGCGCGCCGATCATCGCGAATGTCGCCGGCTCGACGTTCGAGGACTACGTCTATGTGGCGGAACGCCTTTCTGCAAGCGGCTTTGTGTCCGCGCTGGAATTGAACATCTCCTGTCCGAACGTGAAGGCGGGCGGTCTCCAATTCGGCACCGATCCGGAGATCGCGGCCCGGCTGACGGAAAAGGTGAAGGCGGTCTCCGCCGTTCCCGTGTACGTTAAACTTTCCCCGAACGTGACCGACATCGTCGCCGTCGCCAAAGCCGTGGAAGAAGCCGGTGCCGACGGGTTGTCCATGATCAACACGCTCGTCGGCATGCGCATCGATGTGAAGACGATGCGCCCCGTCCTCGCCAACGCCACGGGCGGGTTGAGCGGACCGGCGATCAAACCGATCGCGATCCGCATGATCTATGAAGTGAGCCAAAAGGTCAAGCTGCCGATCATCGGCATGGGCGGCATCCGGACGGCGGACGACGTCATCGAATTTTTGCTCGCGGGCGCGAGCGCCGTCGCCGTCGGAACGGCCAATTTCGTCGATCCGTTCGCCATGCCGGCCATCATCAAAGCTTTACCGGAAAAACTGGACGCCCTCAACGTCCGCCGGGTGACAGAACTCATCGGAAGGAGTTGGAAACCGTGCGGGACCGCGTGATCGTAGCATTGGACGTTTCTTCCGCAGAAGCGCTCGGCCGCCTGATCCGCGCGATCGCGGGGGAGGGGCTTTTTGTCAAAGTCGGGATGGAACTGTTTTACCGGCTCGGCCCCGACGTCGTCCGCATGTTGAAAGCGCAAGGCCATTGCGTCTTCTTGGATTTAAAACTTCACGACATCCCGACGACCGTCCGGAAAGCGATGCGCGGTTTGGCCGCGCTCGGCGCCGACATGGTGACCGTCCACGCCGCCGGCGGGACGAACATGATGCGCGCCGCCCTTGAAGGTCTGGAAGAAGGAACGCCCGCAGGGGAAAAGCGGCCGCTCTGCCTCGCCGTCACGCAGCTGACGAGCACGGATCAAGCGATGTTGGCCGAAGAGCTGTTGATAAAAAAGCCGCTGCCGGAAACCGTGGCGCACTATGCGGCGCTCGCTTATCGATCCGGGCTGGACGGGGTGGTCGCGTCGCCGTGGGAAGCGAAGACCGTCAAAGCCGCGACGTCCCCCGGCTTTCTCGTCGTCACCCCGGGCATCCGCCTTGCCGGCGATGCCCGCGATGATCAAAAGCGGTCGGCGACGCCCGCACAGGCGCGGCATCTGGGCAGCGACTACATCGTCGTCGGCCGCAGCATCACCCGCGCCGCCCATCCGCGCGCGGCATACGAAAGAGTGATCAAAGAATGGAGGCATGCCGATGTCCGAGCTTAAGCATGTGATCGCCGAAAAATTGCTGGCCATCAACGCCGTCATCCTCAATCCCGACGAGCCGTTTACCTGGTCCTCCGGTCTCAAAGCGCCGATTTATTGCGACAACCGGCTCACCCTTTCTTATCCCGACGTCCGCAGCGCGTTCGCCGACGCGCTCAGCGCCTTGGTCCGCCGCCATTTTCCGGATGCCGAAGTGATCGCCGGCACCGCCACCGCCGGCATTCCCCATGCCGCTTGGGTCAGCGAACGCTTGCGCTTGCCGATGGTGTACGTGAGAAGCTCGGCGAAAGCGCACGGCAAGAAAAAACAAATCGAAGGCCTCGTTCCCCGGGGACGGAAAGTCGTCGTCATCGAAGATTTGATCTCAACGGGCGCAAGCGTCCTCGCCGCCGTGGCCGCCCTGCGCAAGGAAGGCGCCCAAGTCTTGGGAGCGGCCGCGATTTTTACGTACGGCTTGAACGGGACGGCCGAACGTTTCGAAGCCGCTTCCGTTCCGTATCACACGCTGACCGATTTTTCCGCGTTGATCGAAGTGGCGAAAGAGAAACAGGTGATCGATGACGGCGGGTTGCGGCGGCTTGAGAAGTGGCATCGCGCCCCCGAGGGTCCGGATTGGCGGGTCGGCTGAAGCCGGCATTACCATTAAAGCGTCCTTAATAATCAATCGGCTTGCGACCATGGCTGACGCGGATGTCCGTCCATGGGAAGTGAACGGACAAGCGAACGTTATCCAAGCGCCCCGTTTTATGAATCAGCGCCGGCAGTGCCGGCATTTTTTTCAAACTATATCGTTTTGAAATATGTTAAAATTCCTACGAGAAAGAGTGCGTGATGGGTCAACGAATGGAGGGATAGGGTGCGGAAATTTCCGGGGGAAACGTTTGATCCACTCGTCGATTTTTTTGACCGGATGGCGCAAACCGCTTGGCTGGCGGCTTTGCATCGCCGCCTCGTGTCCCTCACCGGCGATTGGGGCGGCAAGTGCGTCCTTGATGTCGGTTGCGGGACGGGGAGGCTGTTGCTGTGCGGCGCGGCGAAGACCGCGCGAATGGTCGGTGTCGATCTTTCGGAGAAAATGGTTGAAAAAAGCCGTGAAAACGCCCGCATGGCCGGGTTTGCGGACACGACGGCGTTTTATGTCGGAGATGCCGTTTCTCTTCCTTTTGAAGCGTCCGCTTTTGACCTCGTTCTTTCCGCATGCGTCATGTTTCTTTTGCCCGAACCGGAAAAAGGCATGCGGGAAATGTTGCGGGTCGCGAAAACCAAAGGGCAAATCGCCATGCTCAATCCGGGAGAAAGAATGACGGAAGAGGCGGCTGCCGCTTATATTGAAAGGCATCAATTGGCCGCTTTTGAAAAAGAAGCTTTACAGCAATGGGCGAAGGTCGCGGTCCGGAGGCACCGTTATTCGGAAAGCGGGCTCACCGCTCTGCTGAACCGAATAGGAGCGGAAGGCGTCACCCACTATCCTGCGATGGACGGCTTGGCTTTGATCACCTTGGCCTATAAGGCATGATGAACATATGGAACAAAGGCTGGGAGAATGTTTCCGTTCTCTCGGCCTTTCAATTTTTTTCTGACGATTAGGCGTGGCGTTCAAATGAACCGCATCGATTTCTGCACAACGGGCAGCCCTCTTTATAACTTCACGTCGGCAAACTTGCCATGCTCTTAAATCATCTTTATGTCATTTTAAATGATTGACGGTTAAGGGATCTTCTGCCAATTTTTCGGGTGGAAATGAAGAACAGAGGCGAAGGCTTTCTGTAAAAAACATCACTTTCACGCAGCCATTATTTTTTTAGTAAACGATTGCAACAAGTAGAGTTGACATTTGCTTTAACATTTGCTTCGACCGGTTGAAAAATAGTTAAAAAAGCATATGGTTATATGACGTATGGATAAAACGCAATGAAAGAGAAGTGACGGAGTGATGGAAGCCATTCGAAAATGTAAAGAAGCGGCCTTAAAAAAACGCAAAATTATAGACCGCTCCCTTATCCAATATATGACGCGGGCTGCCTTGGCCGGGGTGTACATCGGATTCGCGCTCGTTCTCTGTTTTCGTGTGGGGGAATTTTTCCGTGCGGCGAATTCGCCGGCGACTTATTTAGTCAGCGGCATTTTTTTCGGCATCGCTTTAGTCTTAATCATGTACGGCGAAGCCGAACTGTTTACCGGCAATACGATGTATTTTACCGTCAGCACCTTGCACAAAACGACGACTATTAAAGATTTGCTGCGTAATTGGCTGGCTTGTTATAGCGGCAATTTATTGGGAGCCGTCTTTTTTGCCTTTCTGATTTCCCTTTCCGGCGTTTTTGATCATCTTCCGAAAGAGCATTTATTATTTCTCGTGGCGGAGAAAAAAATAGAGGCCACCACTTTGCAGCTCTTTGTTAAAGGCATTCTCTGTAACTGGATCGTCTGCTTGGCGATTTTTATTCCGATGCAGATGAAAGAGGATACGGCTAAAGTCTTTTCAATGATTCTCATCGTCTTTATCTTTTTTGCTTCCGGTTACGAGCACTCCATCGCCAATTTCGTCCTCTTTTCCCTGGCTTTGGCCGTTCCGCATCCAGAGGCGATCAACTTGGCCGGCGTGGTGCACAACATTATTCCCGTCACATTGGGCAATATCGTCGGCGGCGCTTTATTTATGGGCGCGTTGTATACGTATTTGACGTCGAAAAATGAAGCCTACGGTTCAGCGAAACAGTCGGTAGAGTACTTGTTTCATAAAAGAAAACCATTGAGCAAATGATGAATGCCTGCCATCGCCGGAGCATGGTCGAGGCTCGGGCGGGGGCAGGTGTTTTTTGCAAGCAAGCCGCCGTATTTTCGTCTTCCTTCTACAAGCGGTGAAAACGCCCGCCGCGCCGGGGTGGAGGCCGTTCTGGTTTTTCGGCGGAGAGACCGCTTTGTTTTTCTAACGTTTGTGCTTCATGGATTCAGTCGGGGGCCGAATCATTGAAAGCGGGCTTAACGTCGGCATGACAAAAAGGGGGCAAAAAACGCCATCCGTGATGCCGCGATGGCCGGTTCGGCTTGGATCTCCCTAAAATACAGGACATAAAAAACAAAGGCTGA
>Ga0006576J49610_1008061_pt1 | contig 12045 bp, 8 predicted proteins | sample HigsolmetaAR206R_FD_49610 | JGI IMG/M metagenome (IMG submission 49610)
CAGCATTTCCGGTTAAAAGATGGCTGACATCACCCATCTTTTGCTCCCATGAAAAACGCCTTTTCGTGACGATGACAATAAATGATGGCGGGACCTACGGTTTTTCCCCGTTTAAAATGACGCATCCTTTTACAGCCTTCCCTTAGTACAACAAAGGAGTTAAAACATCCATGACACAAAAGGTTTATCTAGGTATTGATATCGGGACGACAAGTACCAAAGCCGTCCTTTTCAATGAAAAGGGGTCAGTCCTCGCGATACACCATAAGGAATACCCGCTTCACAGTCCGACACCCGTGATTGCGGAACAAGACCCTGACGAAATTTTTCGTGCCGTGCTTGAGGTCATTTCGGGCGTTGTTTCAAAGGCCAATGTCCTGCCCGACTCCATTCGCTTGGTTGCGTTTAGTTCGGCGATGCACAGTGTCATTGCCGTCGATGCTAATGGCCGTCCATTGACCCGCTGCATCACCTGGGCAGACAGCCGCGCCGCCGGATGGTCCGATCGCATAAAAAGGGACTTCAATGGACTGGATATTTACCGACGGACGGGCACACCGATCCACCCGATGTCACCTCTTGCGAAAATCACGTGGCTTCGCCATGACCAGCCAGACATTTTTCAAAAGGCTCATAAATTTATTGGTATTAAAGAGTACGTTTTTTATCAATTCTTCGGCCGCTACGTCGTCGACTATTCCATCGCCTCTGCAACAGGACTTTTCAATCTGAAAGCATTAAGTTGGGATCAAGAAGCGTTGGCTGTGGCAGGCATTCAACCCGAGCAGCTTTCAGAACCGGTTCCCACAACCTTTTCTTTAAGCGGTCTGCGTGAGGATTTAGCGGTGCAGCTTGGCTTATCTAAGGACACGCCTTTTGTCGTTGGGGCCAGTGACGGCGTGCTGTCCAACCTTGGTGTCGATGCCATTAGCCCCGGGGTTATCGCCGTCACCATTGGGACAAGCGGAGCGATTCGAACTGTCACCTCCAAACCAGCAACCGATCCGAAAGGACGCATCTTTTGCTATGCCTTAACCGAAGACCATTGGGTGATTGGCGGACCGGTTAATAATGGCGGCGTCGTTTTTCGTTGGGCGAGGGATGAGCTCGCTGACGGTGTGGTGAGCACCGCCAAAAGGCTTGGCAAGGATCCTTATGACATTTTATCGGACATGGCGGCTCGTGTTCGCCCTGGAGCGGAAGGCCTGCTCTTCCACCCCTATTTAGCAGGAGAACGCGCCCCGCTTTGGAATGCTCATGCCCGGGGGTCGTTTTTCGGGCTGGGGCTGCATCATAAAAAAGAGCACTTGATCCGCGCGGTCATGGAAGGCGTCATGCTGAATCTCTACATGGTTACGCTGACCCTTCAAGAAATCATCGGCATGCCGAAGCAAATTAAAGCCACTGGCGGATTCAGCCGATCAGAACTGTGGCGGCAAATGATGGCCGATATTTTTAACCAGGAAGTCATTATCCCGGAAAGTTTTGAAAGCTCCTGCCTCGGAGCCGTCATTCTCGGCATGTATGCGCTCGGGGATATCAAAGATTTTTCCATTGTTTCAGATTGGGTAGGCTTTACGCATTCCCATAAACCGATAAAGGACAACGCTGCGATTTACGAAGATTTGATTCCGATCTATATACGGATTGCCAGAACGCTTGAAAAAGAATATGAGCCGATCACAACCTTCCAAGAAAAATGGACCAATTAAGAATAAGACGACTTTAAAGATAAAAGGCAGCCGTGGGAATGTTCTTCCCACGGCCTCCACTTATTAGGAAATAATGCTATAATAAACAAATAAAGCACAAGTAGGTGTCGGGATTGCCACAACCGTTTTTCTTGTTACCTCTTCAACATTTTGTTCCTCAATAAATGAAGATTTGTCATGGTACTTTCTACAGTGCATACCCACATCACTTTCTAACTTTGGGAGACTTAACAACCAGTAGCTGAGTGATAATTTTAAAGAGTATTCCACATGAAGCATGATAAAATCGGGGTATTATATGTACTAAATCACCATGTTGAACAATTTTGGTGCAATAATTGGTTATGAAAGCGCATTCTAAATGCGTTGTTTGCGGTTACAATGAAGTCAAGGGGGATGCAACAATGTATTTGGACGAAAGGAGCAACGCCTTATTAAAAGAGGTTATTAATAACCCCTATATTTCCAGCGCCCGGATTGAAGAAAAATTTCATTTAACCAGAAGGCAAGTCAGCTACAGCTTAAAAAAAATAAACAGCTGGCTCGAAGAAAATCATTTACCGCCTATCAAAAGGACAAACAGCGGAAAATTTATCGTTAGTTCCATACTTATCGATCTATATGCCGGGCGACCTGATAAAGCGCAAAGCACTTATATACCTTCCGAAAGAGAAAGAGCTAACCTAATTTTGTTAATGGTTCTAAGCAGTGAAAGCGAATTATCGCTCGTCCATTTTACCTCTGCTTTAGATGTCAGCAAAAATACTATTTTAAGGGATCTAAAATATATCCAAAGCATTTTAAGTGCCTATCAATTGGAAATCGTTTATTCACGGTCAAACGGTTATGACATTGGTGGTGATGAATGGAATATAAGACGACTATTAGTTGACCTCATTCAGTCAATCCTAAATATGTTCAATGGTCGCACATTCATACACAAGCTCATCGATTTACCGGAAATTGAAATCATTAAACTTCGAAAGCAAATGGAGGAAATTGAAGAGCGGTTGCATCTGACCTTCATCGATGAAAGAATGGAGCTCTTACCTTACGTCATTGCCATTTTATTAAGAAGGATTAAAAAAGGTAAAGTCATCAAAAACCTTTATCATATCGATTACGAGGAACTTTCCGATACAAAAGAGTATGTGGCTGCGGAGATTCTTATTCGAGATATCAAAAACATTCCAAAAGAGGAACGTCTATTTATTACATTACAGCTCCTTGCCTCAAAGATATTTTCTTCAGAACACTTAACCGACAAAAAAATGTCGGAAATGGCTGAATCCATAAAGATGTGCTTGAATCTGTTCGAAAAGAAAGCATGCGTCACGCTAAAGGAGAAAGAGGATCTCATCAAAAGAATCATCCTCCATATGAAATCTGCCTATTATCGGATAAAGTACAACTTAACGACCGATTATGCTTTAATCGATCGAGTGAGTGATCAATATAAGGCAGTGGAATTTATCCTTAAGGAGTCAATCAAACCCCTGGAAGATTACATTGGTTGCGAAATCCCCGAAAGCGAATTAATGTTTCTTACGATTATATTGGGCGGCCATTTATTAAGCAGCGGCGAGACTATCAACATGAAGAAAAAAGCAGTGGTTGTTTGTCCAAATGGTGTTTCAATCTCAGAACTGATGGATCAAACACTTAGGGACCTATTTCCGGAGTTTCATTTCTATCAACCACTATCCATTCGTGAATTTCAACGGTCGCTAAAGGAATTTGATATCGTTTTTTCCCCTGTTCCATTACAAACGGATAAACGTCTTTTTATCGTTGAGCGTTTTATCACGGACTATGAAAAGATGCTTCTCCGCCATAGGGTGATGAAAGAGATTTTCGGGTTTCATTCCTCAATGATTAGCGCTGAACATATCGCCAACATTGTTGAAAAATATGCAAAAGTGGAAGATAAAACTGCCCTAGTTCGCGCGCTGGAAGATTACATCGTCACAGGGGTACCGCAAAAGACTGATGAAAAAGCAAAGGCGTCCTATCAGCTTTCAGATTTTCTTACGCCGGAACACATCATGATTCGTGATCATGTCAAGGACTTACAAGAAGCCATTGATATAGCATCCGAACCGCTTGTGCGCGAGGGAGCCATAACAAAAAATTACGTTGAGTCAATGAAGCGCCAATTTAAGGAATTATCGCCTTATGTCGTCTTAAGAAACCGCATCGCTATCCCCCACGCTGCACCCGAAGATGGTGTAAACCGAGTTGGGATGAGTTTATTAGTTATCAAAGAAGGGCTTGTTTTTGAAGAAATTCATAAAGTCCATCTGATTGTTGTCATAGCAGCCGTAGACAAAAAAACACACATCCATGCATTGATGCAATTAATGAAACTATCCGATTCAGAGCAAGATGTGCAAAAAATCATACAAGCCGAACACCGGGACAAGATCGTTGAAATGATTGCCGCTTATTCTAGAACTGGTCTGGAGTGAAGATTTGGATGAGTTTATATGAATTTATTAGAGAAGACCTAATTAAAGTGAACTTAACTGTTGACAATCAGGATCAGTTATTCGAAACCCTTTTTATCGAAGCTTACCAAAGGGGTTATGTCAAAAAGGACTACTTGCAAAAGCTGAAGGAACGTGAAGCGGTTTTTCCTACAGGGCTTTCGATGGGAGAATATAGCGTTGCCATACCGCATACTGACCCGGAATTTATCATTAATCCTTTCATTGCTGTAGCCACGCTAGAAAAGCCCGTGGCGTTTCACCTAATGGAGGACAAATCAAAACAAACCGAGGTGAACATGATTTTAATGCTCGGGCTAAACGAACCTCACAGTCAGTTAAAGATGTTGCAAGAGATCATGACCCTCATTCAAGACAAAAGTAAAATTGAACAATTACTAAAAGCTCAAACGCCAATAGAAGTTCAAGAGATTTTAAAAAAAATAGAAGCTCACAATTAAGGGGTGTTAATCCATGAAAAAAGTACTGGTTGCCTGTGGTGCAGGTATTGCCACTTCTACCATCGTCTGTAACCGTGTCGAAAATCTTTTAAAAGAAAACGGCATTGAGGCCGAGGTCATTCAATGCAAGATTTCCGAAGTCGCTACTCGCCAAGATGATGCCGACCTCATCGTCTCAACGACGATTTTGCCGACCCAATATAAGATTCCAGCCATCATTGCCACTGCTTATATTACTGGCATTAATATGGAAGCGTTGGATCAAAAAATTATTGATCACTTGAAATAATAAGCTATTAAAAAATGGGAGGGAATACTATGAAAAAAGTATTAGTTGCTTGTGGTGCGGGGATCGCGACTTCTACCGTCGTCTGTAACCGTGTCGAAAATCTTTTAAAAGAAAATGGCATTGAAGCCGAGGTCATTCAATGCAAAATTGCAGAGGTCGCTACTCGTCAAGATGATGCCGACCTCATCGTCTCCACGACGATTTTGCCAACCCAATATAAGATTCCAGCTATCATTGCCACCGCTTATATTACTGGGATCAATATGGAAGCGCTGGATCAGAAAATTATTGATCATTTGAAATAACCCGATTTTATAAAAATTAAGGGGGAGCACACATGAATAAACTATTAGATGCTGTTCAGTACGTCCTTAATTTAGGGCCAACCGTTGTTTTGCCAATTGCGATTATCATCATTGGCTTGATTTTTAAAACCGGTTTCAAGAAAGCCTTTCGTTCCGGTCTCACGATCGGTATAGGTTTTGTTGGAATAAACCTTGTTATTGGCGTACTCACTGATAACTTAGGTCCAGCTGCACAACAAATGATTCAACGTTTCGGCTTTCATTTATCAGTTATCGATGTCGGATGGCCCGGAGCCGCGGCTTTATCTTGGGCATCACCCGTCGCCGCTATTCTGATACCTGTATGTTTAATCTTTAACTTGATTTTGATTTTATTAAAAGTCACCAAAACACTTGATATTGATATTTGGAATTACTGGCATTTCATATCCGCAGGTGCAACCGGTTACATTGTTACCGGCAGTTGGTGGTTTGCTATCCTTTGTGCGATTATCTTCGAACTTATGACTTTATTTGTCGCCGATAGAACCGCACCAATGGTACAAAAATTTTATGGCCTTGAAGGCATTTCTCTACCAACGGGTTCAACTGCCGCCTTTGCACCAATCGGTATTCTGGTAGGTTGGTTAGTAGCCAAAATTCCGGGAATCAAGAAATTAAACGCTGATCCAGACACCATTCAAAAACGCTTTGGCATCTTCGGGGAACCGATGATGATGGGACTTATTCTAGGTATAATTATAGGTTTATTAGCCGGTTACGATCTCGGCGGCGTTTTAAAACTTGGTGTCGCTATGGCAGCGGTCATGTTGCTCATGCCGAGGATGGTAAAAATTTTGATGGAAGGTCTTATTCCGATTTCGGAATCAGCCCGCACTTTCCTGCAAAGCCGTTTCAAAGGCCGTGAGCTTCATATCGGCCTTGACGCTGCTCTAGCTGTAGGCCATCCGGCTGTTATGGCTACTGCGTTATTGCTCGTTCCCATTACGTTGTTCTTAGCCGTTATTCTCCCAGGTAACCGGGTTCTTCCATTCGGTGACTTGGCGACGATTCCTTTCTACATCGCGTTCGTCGTTGGTTCACGTAAAGGAAATATCATTCACTCACTCATTGCAGGGATTGTTATGGTCGCATTGTCCCTTTACATGGCTACGAACTTCGCGGAGGTTCATACGCAAATGATTCAAGGCGCCCAATTCCACATGCCAAAAGGTGCAACACAGATTTCAAGCTTGGATATGGGCGGTAACTTATTCAACTGGCTTATCCTTAAATTCTCTCAAATTGCAAATAGTCTCTTTCAATAAATAACGAAGATGGTGTTGCCGCCTTCTTTACAAGGTAGCAACACCCTAAATTTTTCATGTTTTGATTAAGGAGGATCCCAATGAAAGCAGCTGTATTACATTCGGAAAATCACATCGTTTATGAAGACATCGAGCTTCGCCCATGCCGTCCGGATGAAGTAAGGATCAAGGTGATGGCCGCAGGCATTTGTGGATCTGATACGCACAAAATGGTCACCAAATGGAAGTATCCGCTTCCGGCTATCATGGGTCATGAATTTTCAGGGTATGTCGTCGAAGTTGGGGACAATGTTACAAACGTAAAATTAGGCGAGCGTGTCGCTGGTATTCCTTTTATCCCTTGTTATTCATGCGAGTATTGTTTAAAGGGCGAATTTTCCTTATGTGAGGATCACGGGATGATCGGCTCAAAATCCTTCGGCGCATTCGCCGAATATGTCAATATCAATGCAAACAATGTTCTGCCCATTGGTGATATGGATTTTGAAGATGCAGCCATGATTGAGCCTTCAGCAGTCGCCTTACATGGTGTGTTAAATATTCACCCACAACTCGGAGATACCGTTGCCATTTTTGGGGTTGGTACAATCGGTATTTTGGCGCTTCAATGGCTAAAGCTCAATGGGGTGAAAGAAATCATCGCAATCGATATATCAGACAAAAAGTTAGAAGATGCCCGTTTATTTGGAGCCTCGAAAACGATTCACTCACTTAAAGAAGATCTTGAAGAAAAAATAAAAGAATATACCAACGGCCGCGGTGTTGACATCGCTTTGGAATGCGCCGGTTCTAAAATTACACAAGAACAGTGCCTACTCATCACCCGTAAACACGGTAAAGTCGGTTACCTTGGAATTGCTTATCAGGACGTGTTATTAAGGGAAAGAGCCTTTGAAAACATTTTTCGAAGGGAATTAACCTTGAAAGGCTTCTGGAACTCTTATTCCGCGCCATTTCCTGGAAAGGAATGGACAAATACAGTGGAGTTTGTCAAACAGGGAAAAATCAAACTCAAAGAACTCATTTCTCACCGCTTTAAGTTGGAAGACACACAAAAAGCGTTCAACCTGATGGTTAACCGTGAAGAAGATTACAACAAAGTGATGATCAAACCGAACATCGAGGAGTGAGCAATTAATGAAATCCGTCATGAAATATGAAAAAGGCTATGACAATATGGAGTTAAGGGATATCCCTGAACCGGTTGTTTCAGATGATCAAGTAAAGATCAAAGTTGCCTACACCGGAATTTGCGGTTCCGATATTCATACTTTTAAAGGCGAATATGGCAATCCAAGAGTACCGGTTGTGCTTGGGCATGAGTTTTCCGGAATCGTCGTCGAAGTGGGGCCAAACGTCAAAAATGTTAAGGTCGGTGACCGGGTAACGAGTGAAACCACATTTACGACGTGCGGTACATGCGATTATTGTTTGGAGAAAGATTATAATCTTTGCCCTAACCGCGAAGGAATCGGAACACAGGTAAACGGTAGCATGGCTGAATATGTCATCTCCAGGGAAGAAAGCGTCCACGTCCTTTCCGATAAAATCAGTTTGAAAGCTGCCGCTTTAACGGAACCACTCGCCTGTACGGTCCACGCTGCACTAGAAAAAACCACAGTAACGAAGGATGATAAAGTGCTCATCTTCGGCCCGGGACCAATCGGTTTATTGCTTCTACAAGTTGTCAAAGCCCAAGGAGCCTTTGCCATCATGGCGGGTATTACGAAGGATCGACATCGTTTAGAACTGGCAAAATCGTTAGGTGCTGATGTTGTCGTCGATACTGTGACGGAAAATCTAGAAGAAATTGTTTTAACACATACAAACTACTATGGTGTCGATAAAGTCTTTGAATGTTCCGGTGCAGTCCCCGCTTTAAATCAAGGTTTACCCTTAATTAAGAAAAAAGGCACACTTGTTCAGGTCGGCCTGTTCGCTAATAAAATGAACCCGCTGGACCAAGAATCCATTATTCAACGAGAAATAACTTATGTCGGTTCCCGTTCACAAAAACCCAGCTCATGGACCATCGCCCTTAAACTATTAGAAGATCAAAAAATAGATGTTGAAAAAATGGTCACAAAAATCGTTCCCCTTGAAGAATGGCGGAGTGGCTTTGAAGCCGCCATGGCCGGCGAAGAAATTAAAGTCATGATAAAATCTTTTTAATGGGGGGTCTGTCCCCCACTCCTTTAAAGCGTAAAAGAAGCCGCATCCCGCTTGGGGTTGCGGCGATTTTCATACGTTACACCTCTCCTTTTTTTATAGGGGGACTGTCCCTCATTACACTAAAGTATGAAAGGAAACATAGTCTGTTAGATCTACATCCATTCCATTTATTGACATCAACGGGGTCTGACCCCCCATATGACGAAGGTGCCGAAGTGGGTGGTTTGGACGGTAATGTGTTGGTCGGTGTAGCGGCCGCAAAGGGATTGCCAGCGTTTGCCTTTTTGCTTAAGATAAACACCAAAATATTTGGGAGGGATGCCTTTGTCCGCACCAACTGAAAAGGAAAGCACAGCAGGTACGCGCAGTCGTTTCAATTCTGTATTTCCTTGTTTCAGTTTAATGGTGAAGGCGTTGATCAGTGCCCATTTATTTTGCAAGAGTTTCCTTTCTTTTACGAACAGCTCGGCTGGTTTGTCTTTCGTAAAGTTTTCGATTGGCAGGGTGATGGAGCCATTCGCCTTTTTGATGACGATGGGCACATTTTGGTCAATGAGTGCTTTGACTTGGCTAGCCGTAAATAAAACGCGGTATGTCTTATTTTTCAACGGCTCAATATCTAGAACTAAAACCGAATGATCCACATTTCCTGCAATCGCCTCATCGGTTACCGTCACATTGGCCGTACCTTTGGAAACAGTGACGTCCGGAGTAATCGTATATATTTCTGAGATTCGCCCTTCCGCTTTATAAGCAATTGGTTTTTTGAAACTTTTTACAAAAGCAACCGTCGCGTCAATATCCTCCGGCCCTTGAACCGGATTTTTCCCTCTTTCGCCAATAATACGATATTTATACGCTGTGGCTTGGGCCATAAAATTGTTGACCGTTACGGTATAGGTTTTATCCTCTTTCAATTTTTCACCATTGGGAAGCGTGACATCGACGATCTCAGGTGTTCCGTTTTTCACCGTCCAAGTATATTTAAAACCGCTGATGCTATAATCCGGGCCGTATTGAGCGCTCAACTGCCGTCTCAAGATCTCTTTCAAATCCGCACCCGTCACTTCCAACTTCACCAGCGTATTTCCGAACGGTTGAATATTAAACAAGTCATTCCAAGTTATTTCGCCTTTTTCCAGATTATCGCGGATGCCACCGCCGTTCATTAAAGCAAAGTCGCTGTGCATCGCATGGCGCATCCCATCAGCAATCAAGTTCCCGAGCGCATTGTCGCCGATGGCCCCTTTTTCGGCATAGCCCCCATTCATATCGATCGCAGCCGTTCCAATGACTTCATTGAGCTTGTCTTGAACTAAGTCTTCATATTTAGTAAGAATTTGACTCACTGTCTCATCCGGTTGCGCTTGACCATCATTCACCCAAACAACCTGACCGCTTTTTTCGACAATGTCAGAGGTCTCAGGGTCTATGGTTAAATCGACATCACTGAACGCTTTACCGTATTCACTCGCCTCTATGACCAATTTTCCATCAACAACACCATTGGCAACCTCATGATTGTGACCGGCAAAAATGACATCGACATCATCATCGACTTTTTTAGCGATTTCAGCCGCTTCGTCTGTAATGTTTCCAGACTCCTCTTGATGAGCGGGGGAGTGGGCTATAACAACGATCGCATGTATGCCTTCTTTATGGAGCCCGTCAACCGCTCGGTTAATCGCTTGGACCGGATCGATAAAGGCAATGTCTTTAATCCCATCGGGCATGACCATTCCAGCTGTCGCCGGCGTATCGACACCGATAAAAGCAATTTTTTGTCCCGCGAACGTTTTTACTTCATAAGGTTTAAACACCGTTTCCCCTGTATCTTTATAAACAATGTTGGCAGCAATCATCGGAAAATCCATACCATTGTATGGACGGTTGACATCATCGCCAGGATAGTCGCCGCCATTTACCATCCGCAATAATTCCGTTAACCCTTCGTCGAATTCATGATTTCCTGGTACAGCCACATCCATGCCCATGGCATTTAAAATTTCGACAGTCGGTTCATCTTGGAATAGGGCGGAAACCGGGGAACTACCACCGATTAAGTCACCGCCCCCGACGAGCAAGGTGTTCGTTTCTTCGGAAGCCTTTTGTCTCAAATAAGACGCCAAATAATCGGCGCCGCCAAATGTGCCATCCGGCTGTCCGTCGCCATTGACATCCAAATCCGCATAATGCTGATCGATTTTACCGTGCAAATCGTTGATCCCAAGTAACTGTACATGAACGGGATGGTCACCGATCTCTGCGAGTGAAAAGTCAGAAGCAGATCGAGGCTTCAATTGATACGTTCCTTTAAAAACCGAGCCGATGCCGGTAATGTCTAATACCGAACCCTCAGCATAACGGGATGTAAAGCTGTTGTAGTCCATACCCGAACGACTATCCACGCGGACACGATTCGTCGTCTCGCCGTTTACCGCATCAAACTCAAAGGTGCCGAATTTATCCGGTGTGCCGATGTTTTTAACTGTTACATGTTGCAACGTTAAAAGCTCGCCTTGATTGGTCTCGTCCACCTTTGACACAATCTTCGGATCCGGAACAGGCGCTCGGCCTTCATCCGTCAATTTGATGATATTGGTCAGTTCTACTTCACCGTTATACGTCGATTTCACCGCGGAGAGTTTTACCTTTTGCCCTTCCGAATAAGTCGAATCCGATTGATACACATAAATGCCGCCGGTAGAATCTTGAAGATAAAAGCCTTTTGCCCCCCAGACTCCGGGCGGCGTTGTAATGATGCCCTCTACAGTGACGGTTGTCCCATCAGCAGCATTGCGCGCCTCGGCAATTTTTGACAAATCAGGGACCGGGACTTCGTACGGGGGCAGCGGTTCTGCTGGCACGTTATCGATCCGGACGCTTTCTGTAAGGGCGTTGTCACCGTCTACCTTCAGTCTTAGATTCGCCGTGCCAACATAGGACGGGTTGATTTGGACATCCAAATCGATATGGGCGTTGCCAGTGGCATCAGCTGTAACAGAAAACTCAGGCGAATACCCGTAATTCGTCATCCACTGGCCATTCGCATCTTTAAACTTAGCGATTTGCGTACCGCCATTTTGATATATGCCTATTTTCAAATGATCCAACGTCTGGCCTGGCATGAGATTCGTGACACTTAACCGGATTTGAAACGGCTCTTGGTTTGGCAACGTTTCTTGATGGACGAAAGAATAAACCGGGTTGGTGGCTACTTCTTGATCGGAACCGTAGGATCCGGGGGCAAATGTCGATGGATCATACCATTTGTAACCAGCTGGCGGGTCAGCCCAAGGCTCATGTTGCGGTT
>Ga0006576J49610_1000849_pt1 | contig 11800 bp, 15 predicted proteins | sample HigsolmetaAR206R_FD_49610 | JGI IMG/M metagenome (IMG submission 49610)
GTTTGGTATTTTTTTGGACAACATCCCGGATCAATGGGCGGCGCGGCAACCCGTCTGAGGCTGGTCGTGGCGGTCAGGTCTGCCGTGCCAAATGAGCCTGGGCCATACAAATTCCGATGGGGATATTGAAAAGCTTTATTTATGAATTCGACACTTTAAGGGAGAGAACGTCTTGGCGATAAAAAATATGACCGTTCATGAGCTGGCTAAAAAAATCCTCAACGAGGAAAGACTGTTTATTCTTGATGTGCGCAATCCCGATGATTTCGATGATTGGAAAATTGAGGGAAGACACGTAGAGATCGTCAATGCGCCGTATCTTGAGCTCCTAGATGGCATCGATGGCCTATTCGAAAAGCTGCCCAAAGAAGAGCCGATTTTAGTCGTTTGCGCCAGAGGCCGTTCTTCGCTCGTTATCGCGGAACAGCTCGCCGAAGCCGGCTTTGCCGACGTCTATTCATTGGAAGGCGGCATGACGGCTTGGAGTGAATGCCTGGAACCCGTCAAAATCGGGGATCTTCAAGGCGGGGGAGCGATTTACCAATTTGTGCGTTTGGGTAAAGGCTGCCTGTCCTATTTGATCGCCTCCGGAGGGGAGGCGGCGGTCGTTGATGCCGCCCGCATGATCGATGTTTACCGACGTTTTGCGGATGGACATGGCCTTGTCATTAAATACGCGCTGGATACCCATCTGCACGCCGATCACATTTCCGGCGGGAAGGCATTGGCCGAAGCGGTCAACGGCATGTATTATTTGCCGCCCAAAGACGGCGAACAAGTCGGCTTTGCATACCAACCGTTAGTCGAAGGCGGCGACATTTCCGTCGGGCAAACCAAGATCGTCATTCGGCCGGTATATTCTCCGGGCCACACGATCGGCAGCACTTCTTTGATCGTCGACGGCAAATATTTGTTGACAGGCGATACGCTCTTTGTCGACTCCATCGGCCGCCCGGATCTCGCGGGCAAAGCCAGAGAATGGGTCGGCGATCTGCGCAACACCTTGCATAAAAAATATAAGGGGCTTCCGCAGGACTTGATCGTGCTTCCCGCCCACTTTGCCCGCATCAACGAAATGGAAAACGGGCGGATCCAAGCGACGTTGGCGACATTATTTGAGAAGAACGTCGGGCTTCGCGTCCAAGATGAAGAGGCGTTCCGCAGGATGGTCACGGGCAATCTGCCGCCCCAACCGAACGCGTATCAAGAAATCCGGCAAGTAAACATGGGAAAATTAACGCCGGAGGAAAACGAACAAAGAATGATGGAAATCGGACCTAATCGTTGTGCCGTCCATTAGTGGACACTTGTTGGTCGAAGGCTTTAAAAAGTATTCTTAGAAATTATCTGATCACTAGATATTTGTCAGATGTGCCGATTGCGGCACATCATTTTTTGTATAATAAATTTAAGATCGACGGGCGGCGGTTTGCTCGTCTCGCGCTAAGCGAAGATTTATTTTTATTATGTCGTCCATGGCCCGGACAGAGGAGGGAAAGCGTCACTGCGAATAACGACGTTTTTAGCCGGATCGCAAAGGCCGTTCAACACAGACCGGACTGACGTTAGTTGCCATTCATCCGATTTAAGATGGTTAGAGAGTTGTTGAGCCATTTTAGAAAAATGGTATGGTGACAGATTGACGAATTTGAGGAGGGACAGGAATGGGCATTTTCAGCGGCATACTTGGCAATGCATGGAATGTCAATAAGAATGACGTAAAAAAAGAATTGGCAAAGGTTTTGAACGAGAATGAGGACATCAACGCCGCTTTTAAACTCGTCCGCGATTTAATTGTTTTCACGGATAAACGTTTAATCCTCGTAAATAAACAAGGCGTGACCGGGAAGAAAACGGAATACCATTCCATACCTTATAAAAGCATTTCCCACTTTAGCGTGGAAACGGCCGGTCATTTCGATTTAGATGCGGAGTTGAAACTATGGATATCGGGAGCTGTTGAACCGGCGGTTTCTTTGCAATTTAGAAAGGATGAGAGCATCTACGACATACAGAAAATTTTGGCCGCCGTTTGTGCGTAAGCCAATTTTTTTACGAAGCAACGTTAGTAAACATTCCGTTTTTGGCGGGACACGGTTTTGGAAAAGCAGAGGATTACGAAGCGGCAAGGTCATTTTACCGGACAATGAGCAGGTTATTGTGAAGAACTATGAGAAATATACTTTTTTGGCGCATGATGCCCTCATGTTGATGACAACAACTTGCAGCGGTGTGCCGTCAAGTCGTATAAAAGTGCATTTAGTTGATAGGATGCAATTCTGCAGTTCTAATCATCGCCTGCCGCTCCGTGCAACTTCTGTCCGAGAACGCTGTCCCGCCGTTTTTTTCACATGTTCCCCCTTGACAATTGACTCCTTAATTATGATTGGCCGCATAAGGTTGTTGAACCGATCGAAAAAATTGATTCCACAACATATTTCTTATTAATTGATGGAGAGAAGGCTTATAGGACTGTTTAACGCCATTAGGCTTTGTGATGTAGCTTGCCTGCCACTAATAACTAATGGAGTCTTTCCTAAGCTGTTTTAAGCAGGGCGCTTCGTCATCCATCAATAGGAATATTTTACCATAATAAAAAATAGTCATTAAGACCTATTTATTAAGATCATTAATTTATAGAATAATTATTATAATCGAAATTGATTTGAATGGAGAAAACATTGATCCATATGGATAATCATCAAGAATAATGGAAATTTAAGGGGGAAGGTTAAACAAATTTTGTTGATTGTAGGCGACTTAAGCAACCATTTGACTTATCGAGAATCCGCTAATGAAAAAACAATTAAAGTTAAAGAGAGTGTGTGTTTAATTATTTATTGACAAGAATTGTGGATAATAGTGGGATTTTCAGTATTCTTGTAGGGATTATTCTTGTTGTATACAGTTTAAAGTTTAGGAAAAAGAACACGGCTGGATTTATAGTTTCCCTGCTGATTGGTTTGCTGTTTTTATCATTTTCCATCTATCTAGCATTACCCAAATGAGTGATATGTCTTGCTTTTAATGGAGACGAAAAAACATTATAGTTTCACACAGTGGAGCGGAAGCATAGGCCAAATAAATGCGAAAAATGTTGGAGGCATCTCTGGTAAGGTTGAATTTGTCAAACAATAATTGCCCAGGTTTATCCTGGTTTGTATGAAAAATTATCCGAAAACCTAAGTGGGGTGAGAGTTATCAAAGACATCCACGAAACGGAGAAAGCGGAAGAATTTCAAAGGCACAATGACGATGAGCTTTATTCTTCGATTGAAGACTTACAAAGAATTGCGGGGGGTGGACCACTAAAAAGGAGCAGTTTTAATATCCAATCTTTTCCCTTAGGGATTAAACTTTTAGGGTATTTTTTTATCGGCTTTTTGGTTGCGGCTTTCTTGCTCGTGGTGATTTTCAATTTATTGGGTTAAACCGTATCCAAAGCGTTGAGAACACTCTCACCGCTTTTTTGTTTAGAGCGCTCTCGGAGCCCGCTATCTGCTTTTTCTTTACTGAGATGGGGATTGTTTTGGAACAGTACGGGAAAGAAAGCGTTCATCTTAATGTTAAAAGACATTTTTTGCGTATTATTTCATCAGAAGTTCAGGCGGGTTGACAGCGATTCAATTGTGGACGGAAAAAATTCAACAAAAACGGCTGCGAATTCAACGAAAATGAGAAGTAATTCAATGAAAATCGTATGGAATTCAACGAAAACCAGCGGCAATTCTACAAAACTAAAATTTCAGATATAAAGAGACCGACGATTCATGAAAAAGAACCATTCGCCTTGCTTTGACATGGATAGGCCGGCACTAATGCATAAGTTCCGTGTTGCAAAATAAGTGAATTTTTTATAATTTTCCGGTCCCTTTGCAGGGATTTAAAAAGCGGATGTCGAATCGATAGCGCAGAATTGTTGCCGCCGATGAACTTGTTTTGATTAACGACTGAGAGGAGAAAAGATCATGGGTATAGCCAGCGGATTAAGCGTGATTAACCTTCTCTTATTTGTATTGATCGTTATGTTTCTGTATAACGGTTATGTTTATTTTCGCCGGAGCAATGAAGCGAAAGAGAAACTCATGTACAAATTGGATCGAATCATCGAGATTCTCGATAAAGAAACGCATGGCAATAAAAAAGAAGAATAAATTCGTGAGCCATCGTTTTATGGGAATGTTGGACGAGCGTCATGCCCGTGAATAACGAGAAAAAGGACCATAAACGGTCCTTTTTCTCTTGCCATTGAATCGGGAATGCATTAAAAAGCCCAGTTGCCGTTGCGGAACAGCGGGATGCGTTCGCCGTCCGCGGTTTCCCCGTCGATGTCCAAATCGGCGGAACCGATCATGAAATCGGTGTGGCCGACGCTTTGGTTGACGCCTTTTTTTACCAGTTCTTCTTTCGACAATCCTCCGGAACCTTTGATGTTCATGGTGATCGCCGCGCCGAGCGCCAAATGGCAAGACGCGTTTTCGTCATAGAGCGTATTATTGAAAATGATATTGAGGTTCGATATCGGCGAATCATGCGGCACCAGGGCGACTTCCCCGAGATAGCGCATGCCTTCATCCATGTCCAAGGCCTTTTGCAAGGCTTCGAGGCCTTTTTTCGCCTGAACGTCGACGACCTTGCCGTTTTCAAAGGCCAATATAAAATCTTCCACCATGTTGCCCATGAGCGACAACGGCTTCGTGCTCCTGACGGTTCCGTTGACGCCCGTTTTAAGAGGCGCGGTAAACACTTCTTCCGTCGGCATGTTCGGGATGTAACGGGTGCCGAACGTCGACTGGTGGCTGCCGCCGAGCCAGACGTGGTCCGGATGAAGGTCGATATGTAAATCCGTCCCCGCGCTTTTATAATGCAAGGTTTTAAAACGCTTTTCGTTCAGAAAAGCCGTTTTTTCCTTTAAATTCCGTTCGTGCTCACGCCAGGCTTGCACGGGATCGGGTTGGTCGACCCGAACGGTTTTAAAAATCGCCTCCCATAATTTCGCGATCGCTTCTTCGGTTGGGAGATCGGGAAAGACCGTTTGGGCCCAGGCCGCCGTCGGCACACCGACAATGGCCCAATGGATATCGCCTTTTAATTGCGCGACTTGAAAGAAATGAAGCTGTTCGCCATTGGCTCTGGACGTGAGCATTAACCGCTCAGGATTGATTCCTTCATAGGCGCGCGGGTTATGGCCGGTCACGCTGAGCAGGCAATCGTGGTGGTCGACCATTTGCCGATACCTCTCAATATCCCAAACCGGCACTTCTTTCAGCGTGGCTTCGGGCGCTTTTTGCAAATGTACGCGTTGCGTTTCGTCATCATGCCAATTCACGCTGACGCGCTCCGCACCGTTTTCATAAGCCTGTTTCACGACGCGGCGAACAAAGGGCGCCGCTTCAAGCGGTGCGTTGATGAACAAACGTTGCCCTTTTTGCAAGTTAAGGCCGACTTGAACCGTTAATTTTGCATAATCATCCATGCGCTTTGCCAATGAATCGGTCATCGTAACTCTCCTTTATCCTAGGTCATTTTCTCTCTCTTAACTTTACAATAATTCCCCCAATTTTTGAAGGTGAAGAACAGGGAAGCGTCCGTTTTTTCTAAAGAAGGATTTTTCTTAATAGATTGCGAACATATCGTAAGGCAGAGGTCGGCATGGTTTCTGCGTTGGATGTAGTGTGGGCTTATCAGCGTAGTGCAGGTAAGCGCAGGTTGCTCGTTTAATAGTTTGATAGAGGTGAAAACAATGAGAATAACGGATATCCTGTACGATGAATGGCAGATTGACGGGGTTCTTGAAGAGTTAATCATGAGCAAACCTGTGCAAAGGTTGAAAGGAGTCCATCAAGGGGGAGCGAGCTATTTAATCAATGAGAAATGGAATGTTACGCGCTATGAACACTCCGTCGGCGTCATGCTATTAATTCGAAAGCTCGGCGGTTCGTTGGATGAACAAATCGCGGGGTTGCTTCATGATATTTCGCACACGGCCTTTTCGCACGTCATTGATTTTGTGTTTGAAAATCAAGCGGAAGATTTTCATGAAAAAATCTACCATCGTGTCGTCGGCGATTCAGAAATTCCCGGTATTCTGGAAAAATATGGGTACCATTATGAAGAGATATTATCTGACCTTTCGAAATGGACATTGCTTGACCAGCCTGCGCCCGAATTGTGTGCGGATCGTGTCGATTATACGTTGCGCGATATGGTTCAATATGGGTGGATATCATTGGAAGAAGCCAAAAGATTTTTGGAACATTTAACCGTTATAAATGGCAGAATGTACCCCAAAGACGTCGAAGCGGCCGAATGGTTTGTAAAAACCTATTACAAAGAAGTCATTGATTTTTTCATGAACCCTCTAAATGTGTACGGTTACCATACTTTAGCCAAAACGTTGAAAACAGCTTTAGCAAAAAACGTCATCGATTTCAATGATTTGCTCGGCACAGACGAAAGCGTCATGAACATCCTAGATTCATCAGAAGATGACGAGATTCGAAGTCTTTTAAGGCAAATCCGCCGAAACGCGCGGGTAAAAGAGGATCAAAGCAACTTTGATTTCCATTTCAAAAATAAAGTGCGTCTGCTAGATCCCTCCGTTCCTTTCGAAAATCGGTGGGTCAGAGCCTCCGCCTTGTCAGAAAACGTAAAAAGAATGGGAAAACAGGCCTACAATAAGATGGTGAACGGAATCTACGTCAAAATCCTTTCGAACGAATGACGGACCGCTCCATCTTAAAACAAGATAACCTGGTTTTTTAAGGAGAGAGCTTTCATCACTGAACTTACCCCTGTCAAGTAGACAGTAAATAAAAAGGATCTTATTAAGCAGCTGTAGTCAGATATTCTCTAGGACTACAGCTGTTTAATTTCGTTTGGATCCGTTCATTGTTGTAGAATTCTATATATTGTATAACGGCTTGCTTCATTTCTTCAGCTGTTTTAAATTGATGCATATAGATACATTCTGTCTTTAAATGGCTAAAAAAGTTTTCCATACAAGCATTATCTAAACAATTCCCTTTTCTAGACATACTAGCCCTTATATTGTATTGTTTAAGTAGTGCGTGATATTGTCTGGATGTGTACTGAAATCCTTGGTCACTATGGAGAAGGATTCCAGACACATCTTTTTTTCGTTTTATCGCTAACTTCACGGTATCGATGACGAGCCTAACATCATTTCGATGACTGATTTGATAAGCGACAATCTCGTTGTTATATAAGTCTTTAATGGCGGATAAATATAATCGGATGCCATTGCTTTGAAGATACGTAATATCCGTCACCCACTTCTCATTTGGTCTTTTGGCTTGAAATTCTCGATTCAAATGGTTATCCGATACCACGTATGCCTCTTTCTTTCCAAAATATTTTCGCTTTCTCCGAATTTTCGCTTGAATCCCTAGTTCTTTCATTAACCGATATACTCTTTTGTGGTTGATGGTTAGGTTGTATTTTTTTCTAAGCCAAGCTGTGACTCGAGGATAGCCGTAAATGCCATGGACAGCTTCGTAACACTCCTGAATCTTTTCTTTGATCTGCTCATTCTCTATTTGTTTTTTCGTCTTCATGAATTTTCTCTTTCTCCACTTGTAGAATCCACTCCTTGAAACGCCGGATACCTCACAGAGTAGACGAATGGTATATTTCTTAGATAGCTCTTCTATTACCTGATATTTGTCTCTTACTTTCTCTCCCCCTTTCTTAACGCTAATAGCTTTTTTAAATATTCATTCTCCACACGTAAACGTTCCAGTTCTTGTTCAGTTGTCAAAGGATTTTTTCTTGGTCTACCTTTACGTAAACTTTTTGTCCTGCCCCTTTTCTCTTCTAATCCTTGAATTCCTTCGTTTTTATAGTGAGTTACCCATCTATGTAACATGGAAGAAGAGATGCGAAATTGATCCATGATTTCACGCTTAGTCCATCCCTCATACAAATATTTCTTCACAACGTCTAATTTATATTCTTTACTGTAAGTTTTTCTGATTTTGCCCATAAAAATATCCCCTCCATAGTAGACAGTACATCCCTTTCTTTTTTTCTGTCTACTATAAGGGGATAATATCAGAAAAGGGGAGTCCTTTTTTGATTGCGAAAAAACCGGGGAAGCCCGTTTAATTTTTGCATAGATGGTTGGATTTCCGCACATGTGAAGCCTATCCGCCCCGGTCGATAAGCAAATGCCTGTCTTCATCACGCCAAGGGGCGGAAATTCCCTGAATTTCCCTCATTTAATGCCCTTTCGATCAACAGGACTTATCGGGTTGACTTGCTAACCGTCCGGCATCATTATGTTGTGTCGCCCCTCCGATCAAAAACCTCTCCATCGACATGATAAGATGCCGCCATGTTGGAGCAGGCAAACCATGGGGTGTACAGGCGTTTGATGCGGTACCGCGAACATCACTTTAGGCCGCCGTTTTGATTGACCTTCCATATACCACAAGCCATCCATCGTATTTTGCATTTGCGGATAAAAAACGATGACGTCAGCCGATTGGGGATTTTGTACGCATGAATACGGGATGCCTTGGGAAAAGCCTGAAATGGCCGCCGTTTACGGCGAATTCGAGCCGGGATGCTCAGCTGGATCCCATCTGTACCTCCTGATTCTATAAAAATGATTTTAAATATAAATTGACATTAACTATCAAATGAAATAAAATGCCAATATGAATCTTATGTTTAATGAATGCCAGTTTTATTTTAAGGATTAGGAGGTCATTGCGATGAGGATATCCAAAAATCGCAAATGGTGGGTGCTCGGGTCTTTGTCTTTCGCGTTGGTGGCCGTCGGCCTGGATTTGACGGTTCTGAATGTGGCGCTGCCGACCTTGGCCAGGGAGCTGCATGCCTCGACAAGCGATCTTCAATGGTTTGCCGATGCATACAATCTGGTTTTGGCGGCCGCACTTTTACCGGCGGGAATGCTCGGTGACCGCTTCGGTCGCAAAAAGATGATCTTGATGGCATTGATTTTATTCGGCGCGGCGTCGCTGGGATGCGCCTCGGCGGATTCCTCGGAAATGCTGATCGGCATGCGGGCCGTTCTCGGCCTGGGCGCCGCATTTCTCATTCCGCTGTCCATGTCGGTGCTTCCGGTCCTTTTCTCCGAAGAGGAACGGACGAGAGCCATGATGATTTGGGCGACGGCCAACATGATCAGCATTCCGCTCGGTCCCATCGTCGGCGGTTGGTTGCTTGAACACTACCATTGGAGCTCGATATTTTTGCTCAACATTCCTTTTGTGGTGATCGCGGTCTTTGCCGTTCTGCTATTGATGCCTGAATCGCGCAGCGCGTACAGCCCGCGGCTGGATTGGCTTGGCGTCGTCACTTCCAGTCTAGGACTGGTCGGCGTCACTTACGGTGTCATCAGGGCGGGGGAAAAAGGCTGGAGCAACACGGAAGCGCTCCTGCTGCTCATCGCCGGAGTCATCGTTCTAGCGGGTTTTGTTCTTTGGCAACGTAAAACCAAACATCCGCTGATCGATCTGTCGCTATTCCGGACAGCCGGTTTCACGTGGGGGTCTGCGTTGGCTACGCTCGTCTCTTTCGCCTTGTTCGGCCTCTTATTTGCCTTGCCGTTGTATTTTCAGGAAATTGGCGGTGCGGATGCACTCGGGACCGGGATGCGTTTATTGCCGCTGATCGGCGGTTTGATCATCGGGGCGCAAGCGTCTGATAAACTTTCCCCGCGGATCGGGAAAAAGGCCATCGTCGCTGCCGGATTTATTTTCCTCGCGGCGGGGCTCGGCCTTGGCGGCATGACCGATGTCCAAAGCGGTTATGGATTCGCCGCTTTTTGGATCACGGTCACCGGCATGGGGACCGGGCTAGCCTTGCCCATGGCTATGGACGCCGCGCTCGGGGAACTCTCGGCTGAACGAAGCGGAATCGGTTCGGCGCTCATCATGGCGTTGCGGCAAGTCGGCGGCTCCATCGGCGTGGCGATTTTAGGCACGACGCTCAACTCCATCTATCGCCATCAGATCGCTGGCGCCGATTTCCCGGATGCGGTTGTCAACGAGGCGAAACAAAGCGTATCGGCCGGCGTGGCGATCGCTGACCGGTTGCAATCGCCGGAACTTCTCCACACCGTTCATCGCGCATTTGTCCATGGCATGCATGTCATGTTGTGGGAATGCGCCGCCGTCGCCGTCCTTGGGTTCATTTTGGCGCTGCTCTTCTTGCCCAACAAGAAGGCTTTGGAAAATGGCAAAAGAAAGGTTGGTTGAACGCGGTTGTCCCTCCCGAAAGAAAATTGTACACTTTAATAAAGAAGTCACTTCAAAATGAATGGGACTCTCATTCGTGCTTTTGGGGGGTGAAACATTGTCTTCGGAAGAACAGCCAAAACCCAGTTTGCGCGAGCGGAAAAAGGCGAAGACGAGGGCTGCGATCCAGCAGCATGCCTTGCGGCTGTTCCGTGAACAAGGCTATCATGCGACCACTGTCGAGCAGATCGCCGAAGCCGCCGAGGTTTCGCCGAGCACTTTTTTTCGCTACTTTCCAACGAAAGAATCCGTCGTTTTGGAAGATGATTATGATCCGCTCCTTATAGAAGCGTTTAAAAAACAGCCCGATGAGCTTAGTTCGATTCAAGCGCTGCGGAACGCAATGAAAGAGGTTTTCGCCAATCTTTCAGACGCAGAGCATCAAGCCCTTCGCGAGCGGATGGAATTGTGGATGGCGATTCCCGAGCTCCGTGCGGCAGCGCTCAACCATTTCACCGAGAACGCCTCTATGATTGCCAAGTTGGTGGCGGAACGGACGGGACGAGAGATCAATGATCCGTTAGTCCTCGCCTTTACCGGCAGTGTATTGGGGATAGCCGTGTCGGTGCGGTACTTTTGTGCCCAAAACCCTGACGCGGATTTTATGGCCGTTTATGATGAAGCCTTGGCGCATCTTGAAAAAGGATTTTCACAAGTTTAGTTTGAAAAGGAAGTCAAATCCTAAAGGGGCTTGGCTTCCTTTTTCATACGATCAAGAACGGTGCATCCAAGGACGTGCACGCGTGTTTTATGGAAAACATCCCGAAGAGGCATTCCGCGGCCGGTCGGGGAAAAGGGGCTAGACAGTGCCCTCCGGCAGTGCTTTTAAATGGATAATGGCCCTCCGCTTTCCGTATAATGGTATCATGTAAGAGGGATCATTGCCGTTTTCTTGTTATCCGTTTTAAAACAGAATAAGGATTGAGGATGCGCCCCCCACGGGCCGATTCGCGATGGGAGGAAGATCAGTGAAGATCATTGTCGAAGATCGGGCTGCTCAATTTATTAAAGAGGAATTCGACGTGAAAGAGGACGACGCTATTCGTATCTTTGTGAAATATGGCGGTGAAAGCCCGATTCAACAAGGTTTTTCTTTGGGCATCGGCAAGGATTCGCCAAAAAACCCCGCGGTCCGCACGGTCGTGGGCGGGATCACGTTCTTTGTCGAAGAAGAGGATACGTGGTATTTCAGCCACTACGATTTGCATGTTCGCTATGATGAAAAGTTGGATGAGATCGCCTACGATTATGTAGAAAATCAATAACCATCGGTGAGGCTTTGATCGACACCGGCCATTGGCAGGCCGGTGTTTTTTAATTTCAGGAGTGCGTGCAAAAGTTCCGGCATGGTAAAAAGGCCGGGGGTATCCGTTTGGATGGCGCATGCGGCGTCGCTTCGGCCGGCCATGCGTGGGATGCGGTTACAAAGGTTGCGCTTTATTAATAAAGGCTTTCCGCGGCCGAACGTTTCGCGACCGGCCGTATGCGCATTCGCATTCGGCGGCTGAAAGGCA
>Ga0006576J49610_1000412_pt1 | contig 11564 bp, 10 predicted proteins | sample HigsolmetaAR206R_FD_49610 | JGI IMG/M metagenome (IMG submission 49610)
TTTTATTACATGATGGGGGATGAAAATGGACGTCAAGGACTTAGCTTCCCAAATGGATGCGCTTTGGGTGATGGTGGCCGCGATTCTGGTCATTTCGATGCAGGCCGGCTTTGCCTTGCTGGAATCGGGCTCGGTGCGGATGAAAAACGCCAGCCACGTCGCGGCCAAACAAGTGCTCAGCTTCGCCATTGCGACGATCGCTTTCTGGGCGTTCGGCTTCGCGATTACTTTTGGCGAAGGAAACCGGATGTTCGGCACCTCGGGCTGGTTCGTGGAAAGCGCAGACGCGTTCCGTTCACTCGATTGGGCGCACGTCCCTTTATCTTTAAAATTTTTATTCCAATTGGCTTTCGCCGCCGTTTCGCTGGCCATCGCCTGGGGCGGTTTTGCCGAACGCGCCAAACTTTCCGTCTACATCACCTTCGGGTTTCTCTTCACCGTTTTGATCTATCCGGTCATCGGCCATTGGGTGTGGGGCGGCGGTTGGCTCGCGTCTTTAGGCATGCAGGACTTCGCCGGCTCCACCGTCGTCCATTTGCAAGGAGCGATCGCTGCGCTGATCGCCACGTTGCTGTTGGGGCCGAGAATCGGCAAATTCAACGAGAATAAGACTCCCAACAAGATTCCCGGTCATAACCAAGTTTACACCGTGCTCGGCGGATTCATTCTCTGGTTTGGGTGGTTCGGTTTCAACGCCGGCAGCACAATGGGGACGGCGGACGGGTTTTTCGGGTTCGTCGCCATGACAACCAATCTGGCGGCGGCGGCCGGCGCACTTGGGGCCTTGCTGGCCGCGAAATGGTTCACCGGCGTCGCCGACGTCCCCGCCATGGTCAACGGCATTCTCGCCGCGCTCGTCGCCATCACCGCCTCGTGCGCCTACGTCGAAACCTGGGCCGCCGTGCTCATCGGTTTGATCGCCGGAGCCGTCACCTTTTGGACGTCCGTCTATTTTGAGAAAAAAGGCGTCGACGATCCGCTCAACGCCTTCTCCGTTCACGGCATCGCCGGCATCCTCGGCACGCTGTCCACGGGCTTCTTCGCCTCGCCGCGTTTGGTCGAGCAAAACGGCATCGGCAAGCCGGGATTGTTTTACGGCGGCGGCTTCCACCAACTGGGGATCCAATTGATCGGCGTGCTAGGAGCAGCGATTTACGTCGCCGTCGTTTCGTTCATCATTCTGTACATTTTAAAGAAAACGATCGGGCTGCGCGTCACCCGCGAAGAAGAGCTGAACGGATTGGACATCAGCGAGCACGGCGAATACGGATATCCTGAGCATCTCCGCCTCAAACCTTGGAGAGAAGCCAAATAAGCGAAGCCGGAAACCGCCCCGGCTTTTTTCTTTTGGCGAAACCGGTCCGATCGATCCGACTATTAATGTTCATCTCCATTCCGGAAGTGTCCGCCCGTGACGGAACCGATGCCTGGGCCGATCATGGTGGGGAAACGGCGGACCGGTAAACAATTGGTAAACAATTTAAGAAAAATCACGGCATCCGCCTGTTTACCGTCGCGGCATGAACGACACGGAATGCGTGCCTCGTTCCCTTCAAGTTCAATCATTTGAAAGAACGAACCGCGATTCCCTATAATGAATAAACGGAATAAATCGCAATTTTCCCATTAAACGCGCAGAACGGAACGCCGGGTTTCCGCATCGGCCGTTCCACGGCTTTCGGCGGCCGTCTCCATTTTATGCGGCACCATCTCTATAAAGGAGTGAGCGGAGTTGGAATTTGTGAAGATCACAGGCACGGATATCACCGCCTCGCGCATCGGCCTCGGAACATGGGCCATCGGCGGTTGGATGTGGGGCGGAACCGACGAAAGGCAGTCGATCCTCACCATTCATGCGGCGTTGGATAAGGGGATCAACCTCATCGACACGGCCCCGGCATACGGCCAGGGAAGATCCGAAGAAATCGTCGGCAAAGCCCTTAAAGAATACGGCCGGCGCGACGAGATCGTCATCGCCACGAAAACAGGTCTTGACTGGGTCGGTGAAACCGTCTTCCGCAACGGCACGAAAGCCAGAATAAAAAAAGAAGCCGAGGATTCCCTGAAGCGGCTCCAGACCGATTACATCGACATCTACCAAGTGCATTGGCCGGATCCTTTAACCCCGATCGAGGAAACGGCCGAAGCGATGCACGAGCTGTACAAAGAAGGAAAAATCCGGGCGATCGGCGTCAGCAATTTCTCCCCGGAACAAATGGAACGCTTTAAAACCGCGGCGCCGCTGCATACGGTGCAGCCGCCCTACAACCTGTTCGAACGCGGCATTGAAAAAGACATTTTGCCGTACTGCCAGCGGCACGGTCTCACAACGCTCCTTTACGGCAGCCTTTGCCGCGGATTGTTGACCGGCAAAATGAGCAAGGAGCGCGTGTTCACGGGCGACGACTTGCGCAACACGGATCCGAAATTCCAAGAACCCCGTTACAGCCAATATTTGGACGCCGTGGCCGGTTTGGAAAAACTGGCCAAAGAGCGGTTCGGCAAATCCGTTTTGGCGCTCGCCGTCCGCTGGGTCTTGGACCAACCGGGCGCCAGCATCGCGCTGTGGGGCGCGCGCCGTCCCGATCAAGTCGAACCCGTGAACGATCTCTTCGATTTTACATTGGATGAACAAACGAAAAAGGACATCGACGCCATCATCGCCACCCATGTCAAAGATCCGGCCGGCCCCGAATTCATGGCGCCCCCGGACCGCGAACAAGTGTCTGATCTGCTCAAAACCAAACAAGAATGAACGCCTCACTCCTCATCTATTAAAAAGGGGCTGGCCAACTTCGACGGCCCGCCATCCCTCGGATTCCCGCCCATGGCGGGCTTTTTTTCGTATGATTGGACATTGCACAGCCCGCTTCGCCCCTATCCTTGATGCCGGAGAGCTTAATCCATTTCCGCAAGCGGAGGCGCAGCGCCCTGTCTTTTCGGCTCGCCACCCCGCGCCCCGGCCGGAATATTTTTTCCATCGGGAGAACGCGAACGCGCGCGGCATTCAGACCACGCGCGTTCGTTTCGACGGGTTTCTTTTTAATTCTCCGACTGAAACGGAGAGAGAAACGCTTCGGGAATGGGCGTTTCAAAGCGGAGCGTTTCGCCGGTTGTCGGATGTTTAAAAGCCAGGACGCGGGCGTGCAGGCCGAGGCGCCCGATCGCCTTGGACGTCGCGCCGTATTTTTTGTCGCCGACGACCGGATGTCCGATGTCCTTCATGTGGACGCGGATTTGGTTTTTCCGTCCGGTTTCGAGGCGCACGTCCAAAAGGGAAAAGGAACGGTTGACGCGGATGACCTTGTAATGCGTCACCGCTTTTTTACCATCGCCCGGCCGGTTGCTGGAATACATGAGATGGGTTTTGCTCTCCTTCAACCATGACGTAATCGTTCCGGAAGGTTTTTTCACTTCCCCTTCAACGAGGGCGACATACCGGCGCTCAAAGACGAGCGCCTTCCACTCATTTTGCAGGCGTTCCTTGACGTCGGCCTTTTTGGCAAACACCAACACTCCGGACGTATCGCGGTCGAGGCGGTGGACGATAAAGATGCGCCGGTCCGGATGGCCCTTTTGGACGTACGCCATCAGCTGCCGATACGCGGTCCGCTCTTTTTCTTTGTCCGATGCGATCGTCAATAGCCCGCTCGCCTTGTCGACGACGATGAGGTCATCGTCTTCATAAAGAATCCGGAGCCCGTATAACTTCATGAATCCCTTCGGCTTCCCTTGGAGGATCCGCACGATCTGCCCCGGTTCGAGCGGATGATCGTGCCGCGTCACGACCCGGTCGTCGACGGTCACTTGCCCGCGGGCCAGCATAGCCTTGACGGCATTCCTGCCCCGCTTTGGAAAAAGGGTGCGGAGAAAGGGGAGCAACTGAGCCGGTTCCTGGATGGTCACTTCGATATTTTTTTCCGTTCGCGTTTTCGATCGATTGTGCGTCACGCTGATTTTCCTTTCGGTCGTCATGATTTTTGATGGCTTTGTTCCTTCCAATAGGCCCTGACATTTTGTACCTGTCGGGCGGGGCGCGTCCGCTGCCGCCCCTGCCTCCCGTCTAACATTTTACTCCCATTCGCCAACGAAAATAAACGGCGGGCGAAGCCGGCATTCATCCGCATGAATGACACCGCGCTGTCACGAACAACGCCGCCTTTATACGCACTTTCCCGTTGTCCTTTCCGCCAGGATTCGGCCCGGCGCGCCCATCCGGGATCCGCTCCGGGATGCCTAAATTTTTCTATCATGCTATTGTTGTCCATCTATAAATCCATTAAAATCAAATCACATAAATTCAAAATCTTTCACGGGGGCATGGTGAAATGGCTTGAAAAAAATCGTCCTTCTCGCAATCTCCTTGATGCTTGTTCTCGGTCTATGGCCGCTGCCTCCCGCCGACGCGGCATCCGAACCGGTCGTGCAGGTCAAATTAATAAACTATTTGGGATCGCCGAAGTCGGTGACGTTAAAAGCGACCGGCCGTTACAGCACCGACCTTAACCATATCAAACTGGAACCGAACCATCCCTATCAACTCAAGGCGGAAAACGGCCGTCTCGCTTTATATGACGGCTCCAAACGATTAGGCACCGCCGCAGCGCTGGCGGCGGCCCCCGATGCGAACGGCAGCGTCCTTTCCATCAATGACCGGCCTTATCCGGGCAGCTTTTACTTTGCCGTTGAAAACGGATCGATCGTTCGCCCGACCAACCTCGTCAACATCGAAGATTACTTGAAAGGCGTCGTCCCGTCGGAAATGCCGAACTATTGGCCGCTCGAAGCGCTCAAGGCGCAAGCCGTCGCCGCCCGGACTTATGTATGGAGCTACATCGGCAAAACCATTGACGATACGATCAACTATCAAGTGTACGGCGGGTACAACGAGTATGCGAATACCAAAAAAGCCGTGGAAAGCACGGCCGGTCAAGTTTTAAAATACAACGGACAGCTTATCAGTGCGGTCTTTTCCGCCAGCAACGGCGGCATGACCGAATCCAACGCCAACGCCTGGGGCACCGCTCCCCTCCCCTATTTGCCGGCCAAACCTGATCCTTATGACCCGAAACAAACGTGGAGTTTTACGATCCACAAACGGCAAATCGACCTCGCAAAAAAAGATTTGGCGAAACCGGAGTTATGGTGGGATGGAGCGAAGGAAACGGACGCCTCAATCATGGCCAATATCAAAAACTGGATGAAGTCCAACGGTTACAAGGATAAAGAGATCAAAATCACCGGCATCCCCGTTTTCTCTTTATATCAAAAGACTTCGGGCAAACGGGTGACGCGGGGCGACATCACCGTCGAGTTTTTGATCAAAGACCAGCGCGATAAAAACGGAAAGTTGATCCCGCAAAAACTCGCATTCCAGAACGTCCCCGCTTCACGGATCCGGGCGATGGTCGGCCTCAGCGTGATGCCGAGTTATTTGATCACCTCTATTGATACAGCAGCGGATCGCTTCGTTGTGCATGGCGCGGGCTACGGCCACGGCGTCGGGATGAGCCAATGGGGCGCCCATAATATGGCTGAAGCCGGAAAATCCTATAAAGATATTCTCAAATTCTATTATGAAGGCACCGCTTTGGTGAAAGCCTACGATCCGGACCCGAGCAACGGAACGGGAACCGGCGCGAAACCGCCGGCAAAAGACACGAAACCGCCCGTTATCCGGGATGTCGGCGCCCGGTTGGACGCCAAGGCCAATAAAGTGAAGTTATCCTTCACCATCAGCGAGAATGCCGCCGTGACCGTTTATGCCAAAGACAAATCCGGAAAAATCTTGCGCTACCTGTTAAACAACGCTTCCAAAAAGGCCGGAAAACAAACCGCCGTTTGGGATGTCACCAAGGTGAATAACGGGCGCTATACCTTTGGCATCATCGCGGTCGATCCAGGCAAGAACCGCGCTTCCGTTTTGTTGTCTTATACTTTGAACAAACCGAAACCCGCTCCGAAACTGAAAACCGGAACGGTAAACGCGACGCGCCTCAACGTCCGCTCGGCGCCATCAACCCAAGCGAAAATCATCGGGGTGTTGAAAAAGAAACAACGGGTTTCCATTTACCGCAAAACCGGATCGTGGTACGAAATAAAATTTGGCGCCAAAAAAGGGTACGTATCGGCCAAATACGTCTCAAACGTCAAATAACCGGCAAAACGCCGCCTCCTTCTCGGAAGGCGGCCTTTTTTAATGGCCGGGCACGGTCCCGTCGAATGTTTTCTAACCCCAGATAATGGGGCGTTCCCTTTTGAAAACCGTCTTTAGCGACGGGACGCGCACCCGCCGGGACACCGCCTCATATAAAAGATTAGGCGGCATGGCACGATAAAAACGCACAACGGGATGTGGTCGATATGGCGGTCCGGATCGATATCGCCCTGAAAGCTCACCGATTGAGCGTATACCGCGACCAGAGAATGATCAAAAGCTATCCGATCGGCGTCGGAAAGATGCTGACGCCGACGCCGAGCGGCACATATAAAATCGTCAACAAGGTGCCCCACCCCGGCGGGCCTTTCGGCGTCTTGTGGATGGGATTGTCCAGGCCCCACTACGGCATCCACGGGACGAACGATCCCTCGTCAATCGGCAAGGACGTCTCCCACGGCTGCATTCGCCTGCAAAACCACGACGTGCTCGAACTCGCGCGCCTCGTTTCCATCGGTACGCCCGTGCACATTCATCCGTAACTCGCCGTTAAAAACGCGGATGAAGCAGCGGGCGAATTTTGTGCCCGCCGTTGCCGAGGGATGCTCCAGCCGGCCAAGACGGGATCAACCGAGCGTTCCAACCGCTTAAAAACAGCCGGCCGATGCCTTCATGCATCAGCGCCGCCGCTTCCCGTTTGCCTCATTTAGTTGAATCGCATGGGCAGATCCATTTTGTTTAAAAAAATTTTTTCTTGATATGGCGAGGATGTAATCGCTATCATGAATAAATGCGGAAAAACAGGCAATTGACACGTTCATGAACCATCATTATGATATTTATTGTTATCAAAATACGATTTTAATATCACAACTGAATAACAAAATCTTATCAAGAGAGACTGAGGGACCAGGCCCAATGACGTCCGGCAACCTTCCCTGACCGGGAAAGGTGCCAAGTCCTGCAGAATGATTCCTTTCATTCTGAAAGATAAGGTTTTTTCAAAGCCTCTTTCGGATGAAAGAGGCTTTTTTATCTCTAAACAGGGGTTGTCCACTTGAACCGAGGAAAGGAGGCATCCGCGCGTGATCGTTTTTCAAGACGTCTGCAAAGTGTACGGAAAAGGCAAAGCCAAGCGCGTCGAAGCGCTGAAAGGCATCAATCTTCATGTAAAAAAAGGCGAGATTTTCGGCGTCATCGGCTTCAGCGGCGCCGGCAAGAGCACCTTGCTCCGCTGCGTGAACCTGTTGGAGCGGCCGACCTCCGGAAAGGTCATTGTCGACGGCGTCGATCTTTTGAGCCTCTCCCCTAAAGAGCTGAGAAAACAGCGCAAGAAAATCGGCATGATCTTTCAGCATTTTAACTTGCTGCATTCCAAAACGGTCTTCGGTAACGTCGCCATGCCGCTCATCATCGAAGGCCGGCCGAAACACGAAATCGAGAAAAAAGTGAACCAGCTGCTTTCGTTCGTCGGCCTCGAGGACAAAGCGAACCAATACCCGGAACAATTGTCGGGGGGACAAAAGCAGCGCGTCGGCATCGCGCGGGCGCTCGCGACCGATCCGCACATCCTCTTGTGCGACGAAGCGACGTCGGCGCTGGATCCCGATACGACCCGTTCGGTTTTAAACCTGCTCAAAAAAGTCCGGGATGAGCTTGGGATCACCATTTTGATGATCACCCATGAAATGAACGTTATTCGCGACGCCTGCGACCGCGTCGCCGTGTTGGAAGACGGCGTGATCGTCGAAGAGGATACGGTTTTAAACGTCTTTACAGAGCCGAAAACCGAAATTGCCAGAAATTTCGTGCGAACCGTGCTGAACGACAGCGTGCCGCCGACGGTCCGGGAATGGATCCAACGGAGCCGGGCGGAAAACAGCAACCGCCGCCTGTTCAGAATCATATTCAAAGGCGCGGCGACGAACGAGCCGCTGCTCTCCAATACGGCGAAACGCTTTCCGGTCGATCTCAACATCCTGCACGGCACGATCACGGAAATGCAAGGCATCCCGTTCGGCAATCTCCTCGTCGACGTAACCGGCGACCGAGAAGCCATCGAACAGGCGGTTCAATATATGCAATCGCAAGAAGTCATCATCAAGGAGGTGGCGGACAATGCCATTTGATTGGTCCTGGTTTTGGCCGGAATTATGGGTCTCCATTGAGCAGACGTTATACATGGTGGGGGTCTCGCTCGTTTTCGCCATCCTCATCGGGATTCCTTTGGGCGTGATCCTCGTCGTCACCCGCGAAGGCGGCATTTTGGAACAAAAGATTGTCTTTACCGTTTTAAGTACAATCATCAACATCTTCCGGTCGATTCCATTCATCATTTTAGTCGTCGCCATTATCCCGTTTACCCGCTGGGTCGTCGGAACGGCGACCGGCACGACCGCAGCGATCGTGCCCTTGGTGCTTTTTACAGCGCCGTACATCGGGCGGCTCGTGGAAAACTCCCTGCTCGAGGTGGATAAAGGGGTCATCGAAGTCGCCCAGGCGATGGGCGCCACCCCGTGGCAAATCATCTGGCGCTTTCTCTTGCCGGAGGCGCTTGGCTCCATCATCATGTCGTTGACGATTGCCACCATCGGCTTGATCGGAGCAACGGCGATGGCCGGTGCCGTCGGCGCCGGAGGGCTCGGCGACTTGGCGATCACTTACGGTTACCAACAGTTTCAAACCCAAGTGTCGATCATCACCGTCGTGCTGTTGGTCGTTTTGGTCCAAATCATCCAAACCATCGGGAATTACATCTCGAAAAAGCTGCGGAGAAGATGATCGACCGCCAAGCAACCTGATGCGCCGGCCCACGAAGGCGTACCGCGTTGGGTTCACCGGCTTTAACGCGATATAAAAACTTGCGCCGCTGACTAAAGCTCAGCGGCCGCCTCGAGGCGGGCCCAATTTACACCGTGCGCTCCACTGCGTGAAGCGGGCATCCCAATGCCAGCGGGGCCTTCGGTTCCCGTTGCTCAAATATAAAGCCGAGTTTCTGGAAGCGGGGCGCCCGCTATCCGCGAATCGCTTGCCGCCTCAACGTCATTCGATAAAAAACCGATTTCGGTTTTTTATAAACAAAATCACACAATAAACAGGAGGTACACCATGAAGAAAGCACTCGTTCTTTTCTTCAGCTTCATCCTTCTCATCGCCACCGCGGCCTGCGGATCCGACAAAGGCGGCGGTTCCGCCGACTCCGGCAGCAAAAAAACGGTGAAAGTCGGCACGACGTCCGCCGAAGTGCCGATCTGGAATCTCATTAAAAAGAAAGCGGCTAAAGAAGGCATCAACATCAAAATCGTCCGGTTCGATGACTATGTCCAACCGAACCTCGCTTTGGCGGACGGCGACATCGACCTCAACGCTTTCCAAACGATCGTTTACTTCAACGACTTTAAAAAGAAACACCATTTGGATTTAGCCGCGATCGGTACGACCAACATTTGGCCGATGGGCATTTATTCGAAAAAAGTAAAAGACATCAAAGACATTAAAGACGGCGATCAAATCGTCATTCCGAACGACTCGACCAACTTGGGCCGCGCCCTGCTCTTGATGCAAAAAGCCGGCCTCATCAAATTGAAAGACGGATTCACCGTCTCGAACGGTTTGGACGGCATCGCTTCCAACCCGAAACATCTGAAGATTACAACGGTTAACGCCGCGCAAACCCCGCGCAGCCTCGATGATGCGACCGCTGCCATCATCAACTGCGACATGGCGATCAACGCCGGATTGAACCCGACCAACGACCCGATCTTCCGCGAAGACGCGTCGAACGTGGACTATATCAATATCATCGCGGCGAAAACCAAAGACAAAAACAACAAAACGTATAAGAAAATCGTCGACATCTACCATACCAAAGAAGTCGCCGATTTCATCAAGAAACACTATAAAGGCGCCGCCATTCCTGTGAACAGACCGATCGATGAGATCACGAAATAATCCATTATAAACGATGGGCGGGCGCAACCCGATGGGCGCCCGCCCCGTCATGATGTTCTTCAGCGCTTGGAGGCTTCCAAGCGCTTTTTCGCAAACGGCGCCCCGGCCCCGAATCAATTTTTCCCGCTAACCTGACGATTCACGGTATGAGGCTTGTATAAAATCCCCTGGGCGCCGGGTTGCCGTAAGACTGTGCTCCGATTAAATTTTCACGTTAAATAGAGATGTGGGAGAGGGAAAACATGCCAAGAGCAAAAGAGTACGAGATCATCGTTGTCGGCGCCGGTTCCATGGGGATGGCGGCCGGCGCCTTTTTGGCGAAGCAAGGGGCGAAGACGCTGTTGATCGACGCCTTTCATCCCCCGCACGACCGCGCCAGCCACGGCGGCGCCTCCCGCATGATCCGCCACGCCTACGGCGAAGGCAAGGATTACGTCGTCCTGGCCAAGCGCGCACAAACGCTTTGGGAAGCGCTCGAAACAGAAACCGGCTATAAAATCTTCGAACGAACGGGCGTGCTCGGGCTCGGCCCGAACGATTCCCCGTTCTTACAGGAAACCATCGCCGCCGCAAAGGCGTATGACTTGCCGCTGGAAGTCTTGTCCGCCCGGGAAGTTGCAGCGAAGTGGCCGGGCATTCGCGTACCCGACCATTTCATCGGCTGTTATGAACCGACGACCGGCTTTATCTACAGCGAAAACGCGATTCAGGCTTACAAAGAACTCGCTCTGAAAAACGGCGCGGAATTTTTGCCGGACACCCCCGTTCATTCCCTGGATTGGCAAGACGGGTTCGTTGACGTCCAAACGCCCGCCGGTTCGTTTCGGGGCGAGAAGGTCATCGTCACCGTCGGCGCCTGGGCGGGGAAATTGTTAAGCGGGTTGAACCTGCCTCTCCGGCCCGTGCGCAAAGTGTTCGGTTGGTTCGAGACACCCGCAGGCCTCTACGATGCGCCCACCTTCCCGTCCTTTTACGTGGACGACGGCGACCGGATGTATTACGGCTTCCCGAATGCGAACGCGAGCGGCCTAAAGCTCGGCCGAATGGACGGCGGCCAGCCGATCGACCCCGACCGGCACCGCCAAGACTTCGGGGCGTTCGCCAGCGATGAAGACGATCTGCGCGCGTTTTTGCAAACATACATGCCGCAGGCCGACGGCCCGTTAATCGCCGGCAAGACGTGCCTCATGACGCACTCGCCCGACAGCCATTTCATCATCGACCGCCATCCGGAGAACGAAAACATCGTCATCGCCTGCGGATTTTCAGGCCACGGCTTCAAGTTCGCGAGCGCCCTCGGTGAGCTTTTGGCCCAGCTGGCACTCACAGGCCGCACGGACCACGACATCTCCCGCTTCTCCCTGTCGCGGTTCAATACCAAAAAAGCTGACGGATAAAGCCAAGTTATCCTGCGCCGCTTTGCATCGCATTCTAAACCGGACCGACAAAGCGCCCG
>Ga0006576J49610_1001570_pt1 | contig 11320 bp, 7 predicted proteins | sample HigsolmetaAR206R_FD_49610 | JGI IMG/M metagenome (IMG submission 49610)
CGGTTGCAAGCGGAAGCCATGGATCTTAGGCATTCGGCCCCCCGCCTTTGAGATGACGAGGCTTCAGGTTCAGATTTCGGACAACGATGCAATAAAAAAGGTCTCCTTTTTAAGAAGAGCCCGCCACGATCGGAAGGGCCGAATAGTTCCCCGGGCAAACGAAGACGACGAAATAATTTCATTGAGGGACTAAAACAGCGATAAGAATAGGATGAACGCACCAAAGGCGTTTTTCGAACGTACTAACCGGTTGGACATAAAGCTTGGGTGCCCTATAAAGGTGAAATAGCGCTGCGAAACCGTGTGAGCGTTTCCGCCGCCACGGGTTTCACCTGCGGTCATAAGAGCAAGCGGCGCGGTCCATGGCCCAACACTTTTTCGGTTATACCTGCAAACGGTGTCTCAGGCTTTCCATTGCCATTTAAAAGATTTAAAATGGTATCGGTTGATGGTCCGCAAATGAGCCATCGTGCGGAAAATACCATGGCACAGATTGTTTACGTGCCTTTGCCAGTGAACATGGAGAGGTGTATAAGCGTGCTATATATCGATAACGAAGGCATCCATGATCCGAGAATCAATTTAGCCATCGAAGAGTACATTTTAAGGGAACTGGATCCGGACGAAACCCATTTGCTCTTTTATATTAACGATCCGTCCATCATCATCGGAAAAAATCAAAATACGATCGAGGAAATCAATACGGATTACGTGGAAGAACATCAGATCTACGTCGTACGCCGGCTGTCCGGGGGCGGCGCCGTGTATCATGACCGGGGCAATTTATGCTTCAGCTTTATCACGAAGGATGATGGAAACAGCTTTCATAATTATAAAAAATTTACGGACCCGATTGTTCGCGCCTTGCATGAAATGGGGGTACCGGCCGAACTTTCCGGGCGCAACGACATCCTTGTCGACGGCAAAAAGATCAGCGGGAACGCCCAATTTTCAACGCGGGGACGGATGTTCAGCCACGGGACGCTTCTCTTCGACACGGACATTGAAGCGGTCACCAAAGCGCTGAAAGTCAATAAAGAAAAGATCGAATCAAAAGGAATAAAATCCGTCCGCCAACGCGTCGCCAACATTTCGGATTACTTAAAGGAAAAGATGGACATCGAAACCTTTAAACAGAGGATCCTCCATTCCATTTTTGCGGGCGGTCCCATCCGGCAATATCGCTTGACGGAAGACGATTGGCAGAAGATCAAAGAGATCTCCGAAAAACGCTACGCCAATTGGGAATGGAACTACGGCCGTTCGCCAGCGTTTAATGTTCGGCAAACCAAGCGGTTTCCCGTCGGTTCGATCGATGTCCGCCTGCAAGTGGAAAAGGGCATCATTGAGTCGTGCAAGATATACGGGGACTTCTTTGGTGTCGGCAATGTGCGGGACATCGAAAAGCGGATGGAAGGCGTTAAATATGCCAAGGATGACATCCGCCTTGCCTTGCGCGATGTCGATATCGCCCATTACTTTGGCCCCATAGCCAAGGAAGATTTCATCGATCTCGTTTATTAGATCGCGCCCATCCGCCGGGCCGTCCGCGGTCGACGCATTCGTGCCCATGGTGCCCAGATTGATACGAAAGCTTTTCCGCGGCCGCAGGCCATTGCCATAAAAGCCGTGGGTGCTGACGGAAACTTTAAGGACCTCGCGCTTGAACGCCAGACAAAGATTCGCTAGAATTCCATAATAGATTAAAGATCACGAAGCCCTCGGGACATTGCTTCCTGAGGGCTGTTTGCGTTGCGCCCGGTGCAGATCCTCCAGCGAAGGCCGACGCTTTCTTCCAAGCCCCCTTTTCCGTACGAAGGCGGAGAAAGCGAATGCCTGTTCTAGGCAAGAAGTGAAAGGGCCTGCAAGTTTTTCGAACAGGAATGACCGAATGTTCTCCCACGTCTTATGTGATCGATGTCAATTCGGTATTTACACTTATCCATCCAAGTAGTATGATAGTGACGTTCAATCCAAATAACCGATTCCTAAATCGCTGAATTCAAGCTTTGAAGCGGGGGAACCAACGCGGCGAAGGCCGCACGGGGTGAATCCTAAATTTAGGTAGGGTGACTCGTCACACCCGAACCCGTCAGCTAACCTCGTAAGCGTTTGAAGAGAGGAGAGTGTTGTCTATGGAACCGCGAGGTCAGGCATCTCTCGGTTTTTTTTGTTAATTTTTGCGAAACCTAAATTTGATCTTTGCTGATTTCTGTTTGCCCCATCCTTTAAATTTTCAAACTGAAATAGCTGTATGAAGGTGTTGTAAATGTTGGCGAAACTGAAACGCTTTTTAATCGGCAGACCGCTGAAAACCAATGAATTGCAGGAACAAAAGCTGAATAAAATCAAGGCGCTGGCCGTTTTGTCTTCCGATGCGTTGTCATCGGTCGCCTACGGTCCCGAACAAATTCTCATCGTTTTGGCGACCGTCGGATACATGGCCTTTTGGTATTCCTTGCCGATCGCCCTTGGGATTTTAATCTTGCTCGTGGCGTTGATTTTATCCTACCGCCAAATCATCTACGCTTATCCCAACGGGGGCGGCGCTTATCGGGTCGCAAGAGAAAATTTGGGAACCAATTACGGACTGATCGCCGGCGGTTCCCTGTTGATCGACTACATCTTGACCGTTGCGGTGAGCGTTTCCGCGGGAACCGATGCCCTGACGTCGGCTTTCCCCGGCTTGCATCCGTACAATGTGGCCATTGCCGTCGCATTGGTCATCGTCATTACCATATTGAATTTGCGGGGCTTGTCGGAATCCGCGACCGTTCTCGCTTATCCGGTCTATTTGTTCATCCTCGCGCTCGGCTTGGTCATTGTCTGCGGTCTCTATGATATATTGACCGGCCATGCGACCCACGGTCATGTGGCGGTCGTCGGCACGCCGGTCGCCGGCATCAGTCTGTTCATATTGTTAAAAGCTTTTTCATCGGGCTGTTCGGCGCTGACGGGGGTTGAAGCGATTTCCAATGCGGTGCCGAACTTTAAAGATCCCGCTCCCCGTAACGCGGGAAAAACGTTGGCGATCATGGGCTGCATTCTCGGCGCTTTGTTTCTCGGCATCATCTATTTGTCCTATTGGTACGGGATTGTTCCTAAAGCGGATGAGACGGTGTTGTCGCAGCTGGCTTCCCACATATTTGGGCGAAATGGCATCTATTATTTCATTCAAGCGACAACGATGATGATTCTTGTTATGGCCGCCAATACGGGATTTTCAGCTTTTCCGTTGCTCGCCAACAACATGGCGGATGACAAATATATGCCCCGGCCGTTTACGGTGCGCGGCGACCGTCTCGGTTATTCCAACGGGATCTTGACGCTTGGTTTCGCTTCCATTTTGTTGATTTTGATTTTTCACGGGAACACGGAAAATCTGATTCCGCTTTATGCGGTCGGCGTTTTTATTCCTTTTACGTTGTCGCAGGTCGGCATGATCGCCAAATGGCTCAGACAACGTCCCAAAGGTTGGGCGGTCAAGTTGGTGATCAACCTGACGGGCGCGCTCATCTGCTTCTTTGTCCTTATGACGTTCTTTGTCACGAAGCTCGATAAAGTGTGGATGGCCATCCTGTTTATTCCGGGCATGCTATTCATATTTAGAGCGATCCATAAGCACTATCTCAATGTCGCCGATCAGCTGAGGATTCCTTTGGACAGTGAAATGCCCGTGATCACCAACCACATCGTTGTCGTCCCGGTGGCCGGCATCACCCGCGTGGTGGAACGCTCGATCGCCTATGCGAAATCGTTATCCGAAAACGTCGTCGCGGTGTACATCGGCTTCAGCAATGAGAGCATCAAGGAAATGGAGAAAAAATGGGAGGCTTGGGATTGCGGCGTGCGTTTGGTGACGATTCACTCGCAATACCGGAGCATCATCCACCCGCTCAGCAAATTCATCGATACGATCAAATATAAATTTAATGACGAACATACGATGATCACCGTCGTCGTGCCGCAGTTCATCCCGAAGCGTTGGTGGGAAATGGTGTTGCACAATCAGACGGCGCTGCTCATTCGCGCTTATTTCATGCGCACCAAAAACGTCGTCATTTCGACTTACCCGTATACGTTTAAAAAATAAAGGCGTTCACGGGGGAGGGATTTTCGCGCTTACCCCGAACTGAACAACTTCAGGATTTATACGGTGAAATCCAACGGTGTGCCGAACGGAGACCGTTGGATCGGGTAAAAATGAAATCAGCCTCCGAATCGTTATGGAGGCTGATTTTTTATGTCATCAGGAACTAAAAAGGGGCTGAGCGGCGGCCCGCATTTTGCTGGAACGCGTCCTAAGAAGAGGCTGTGAAGCGCCGCGCGGGACACAACAAAAGGCCGTCTGTCGCCTCGCTATTTTCATGCACCCGTGTCCAAGAGGAGGTGACGGAACGGCCGCTCATCAGGATTCGGACTGTTCGACGTGCGGGGCATCGCCGGAAGCGGCGGGATGGTCCATCTTCCGGACGGCCACTTCTTTGATTTGGTGGCCTTCGATGTCGATCACTTCAAATTCGTAAGGATAGTAAGGGATGACGGTCCCTTTATCGGCATCGATTTTATGGGACAGAATCCAGCCGCCGATCGTGTCGATTTTGGAATCGTCCAAGTCAAGGCCGAATAAATCGTTGACTTCGGACAACAGCAGTTTACCGTCGATGATCGTCGTTTCCGCATCGACGTTTTGCACGGTCGGTTTTTCTTCAAGGTCGTACTCGTCCCGGATGTCGCCGACGATTTCTTCGACGATGTCTTCCACGGTGATGATGCCGGCGGTTCCGCCGTATTCGTCGACGACGAGCGCCATGTGGCTCCGGTTGATTTGCATTTGCCTCAGCAAGGTCGTGACCGGCGTCGTTTCCATGACATTCGTGATCGGGCGGATGTACTCGTCCAAAGACCGCTGTTGATCATTGATGATGTCGTGGAACATGTCTTTGATGTTGACATAGCCGATGATATGGTCTTTGTCGCCTTTGGCCACCGGATATCGCGTGTATTTTTCTTCCTTGATGATTTGGATGTTTTCGGCGAGCGGACGGTCCGCGTACAGGCAGATGATCTCCGTGCGCGGGATCATGATTTCCCTTGATAGGCGGTCGTCAAATTCGAAGACGTTGTTGACGTATTCCATCTCGATCTGGTTGATTTCTCCGCTTTTATAACTTTCGGCCAACATCAAGCGCAATTCTTCTTCGGAGTGGCCGTGTTCCGATTCCGAAACGGGACGGATGCCGAACAATCTCGCCACGCCGTTGGCGGAACCGTTTAAGATCCAGATGAAGGGATAGGCGATGCGGCTGAATAGGATGAGCGGGCGGGCGGAAAACAGAACGATGTGTTCCGCCTTCTGAATGGCAAACGTTTTCGGCGCCAATTCGCCGAAGATGACATGCATCATCGTGACGACGAGAAAGCCGAAAAAGCCGGATAAGGCCATGGACAAAGCGCCGGAAAAACGAAACGATCCGAACAATTTTTCAATGAGATGGCCGACCGCCGGTTCCCCAAGCCAACCGATGCCGAGAGACGCCATGGTGATGCCGAGCTGGCAAGCGGAGAGGTAACCGTCGAGGTTGTCCAAGATCATCCGTGCGGCTTGTGCTTTTTTATTGCCGGCTTGCGCCAACTGATCAATGCGAATTCGTCGAACTTTAACGATGGAAAATTCGGCAGCCACAAAAAACGCGGAAATCAGAATAAGTAGGGCAACGATGAGTAGATTGATGGTCTCCAAACTCATCCTCACCGGCAGCGGTGAGGATGTCACCTCCTTATGTATATCGTTTCTTGCGGATCGGGGATTTATTCTGAGGCCCTTCGGAATGATGATGAACCGTGACCGCTTATATCTAGTATTATAAAATAAAAAAAGATCAAACGGGTATTGAGGAACGCGGCGGTCTGCTCCGGACCGTTTCTACGAACTTATACGATCGTACAGGGCGCAAGGTTTCCATGGTTGGTTGTCCGCCGTATAACCGTTATCCGGCAGCTGAACAACTCATCTTGCCCTTCATTTCCCGGGCAAGCGCAGGAAACGACAAAACCTAACAGGCTTAGGAGAGGCATTCGTTTCTTTTGTGGGATCGCAGCGCGGGTGATAGCGGAGCTTGGCGCGGCGCGTCGGGAAAACGCGAATTTTTGGATAGGTTCGAGGGGAAAGAAGACTGTACCGCAAGTCGCCGGAATTCCGTTCCATTTAATGAGAGTACGGATCATTCGCAGGGGAAAGACCGAAATCAGCGCCTCATACGGTGTGCCTAAACAAGGCCCGCCGTCACACCGATGCTATAAAAATTTTATCCTTTTGTCGGTTCAAAGATTGATAAAAAGAAGGAAGTGAAACGGGACGGGAGATTGATCTGAGCATGATCACATTTAAGATGAACCGGCCATCCCCATTTCGAGGCGTTTAATGGATGGTCAAAATTTCCACCCGCCGGGCCCTGTGCAATTCTGTAAACAGGGCTCAGCGGGTGAGTGTAGGGCAAACGGTTTGATCGGGCCGGGCGCGCATGCGGCTTTTAACCGATGAGGTCACCGGCCGCTTTGACTTTGATGCGGGTCGCATTCCCCGGCAGATAGGCGAGCGGAACGTCCTCCACATCGACGATTTGGCAGGTGTCCGGCCGGGCCCCCGCCTGGATAGCATTGGCGATCGCATGCCGTTTGGCGTCTTCCAAGGCGGCGCTTCTCGGAGTCTTTTCCAGCGAATAGACGCGTTCGATCTCGCCGCTCACTTGGGCGATGGCGGCGCCGATGGCATTGGCCACGTTGTAATGCGCCGGCCGGACGACGCGTGAAGCGCCTTTCAAGTCGTCGGGCAAAAGCAGGCTGCCGCCGCCGGTCAGGATGACCGGCACGGAGGCGTCGTTCACTTTCATGCGGTCGATCGCGGTTTCAATGGTTTCCACGGCTGTTTGATAAATGGTTTCCAATAACGCGCGGTCCAAATGTTTGACGCGTGCGGGATCGCCGATCGACGCGCGCCCTAGAGCGACCGCGACGTCGGTGAACGTCAGCGTGTCGCCGCCAAAGACGAGCGCCTTTTCCGTCAGGCGATAACCGACGCTGTCCGGGCCAAGGGTAAAGCGCCCGTCCGTTTCGATGTGGACGACCGTGCCGCCGCCGATTCCGACGGAAACAAGGTCGGGCATGCGAAAATTGGTGCGCACACCGCCGATTTCCACGGAAACCGCGGATTCCCTCGGGAAACCTTTGGCGATCACGCCGATATCCGTCGTCGTCCCGCCGACGTCGACGACGACGGCGTCTTCCAACTCGGTTAAATAAGAGGCGCCGCGCAAACTGTTCGTCGGTCCGCACGCGATCATAAAGATCGGGTATTGGATGGCGTAGTCCGCCGACATGAGCGTGCCGTCGTTTTGCCCGAAAAAGGCCCGTGAGGAAACGCCTTCCTTCCGCAACGCCGCTTCAAAGCCTTGAACCGTCTGTTTGGCCACGCCGATTAAGGCGGCGTTCAAGATCGTGGCGTTTTCTCTCTCCAACAGGCCGATGCTGCCGATGTGGTGCGACAGTGAGACGGGAAAGTCTTCCCCGAAAACGTCTTTAAAGACGGCTGCCGCCCGTTCTTCATGGTGACGGGAAACGGGCGAGAAGACCGAAGTGATCGCCGCGGCATCGATCTTTCCTTTGAGCGATTCGGCAAAGCGATAGATGCTTTCGGTATCCAAAGGGGCGATTTCCCGGCCGTCGAATTCATGACCGCCTTTTGCGATCAGCACGTGACTGGAGAACACCGCTTTCAAATCGTGGGGCATCCCGGTCAACGGCTCGACGGCGAGCGTGGCCGGAGCGCCGATGCGGACGATCGCGATGCGGTTCAAGCGTTTGCGCTCGACGATGGCGTTGGTGCAATGCGTCGTGCCGAGCATGGCGTATTGGATACGAGCTCGGTCGATTGACGCCGATTTGAGGACGGCGTTCAGCGCCCTTTCGATGCCGGTCGTCACGTCTTCGGTGGTCGCTGTTTTCACTTCGGCAACCACATGATCGTTTTCATCCAGGATGACGGCGTCCGTATGGGTGCCGCCGACGTCAATGCCGATTCGATAATCAGCCAATGTTTCCATCTCCTTGCTTGTCATGGTGCATGGTTTTGTATTCCGCCATCCGTTCCTCAACGGGGCGGTAATCGATGTCGTAGCCGAAATACTTCGGTCCGGCCACTTCGATGCCTTTGGCCGTGCGCCATTTCGGGTGAGCGGGGAAGGCGAGGATATCGACCCGCATGCCATACTTCAAGCGGTCGCTCGTCATCGGCGTTCCCGTGTCGTTATCAAGGACGACGATCAAGTCGGGGGTGGACGCCAGGACGTGCGAACCGTCTTGCACGAGCAAATATTCATTTTGGAAATACAGCCTGACGTCTTTCGCCTCGCCGGGCGCCAATGCCGCAAAACGGGCTTCGCCTTTCGTAAAGCCGCCGTCCAGCTTGCGGGTGACGTCGACGATTTTGCCGGAGAAAAGCAGGTGGCCGTTTAATTTTTTTAATAAAGCCGGGACGGGCGAGCGGCTTTCGCTTTGCGCCGCAAGAATGGTGCGGCCGACGTCTTCGGCGAGCGACAAGGTATAAGGAATGGCGCTCCGTTTCACTTGTTCGGCGGTTAAGGCGTAATCGCTCATGGCCGCCGAAGCGCCCATCTGAATCGTCAAACTCCGCGCCAGCCGTTCGGACCAAACGGCGTCGACGGGATTGAACAACACCGTATTTCCTTTTTCATCGGCCATGGTGACCGGTTCGGGCGCGAGTCCGTCCAGGTAAAACGTGACCATCTGCGCCTCGGGAAACGCGCGGCCCATGGCATCGGCGTCGACGACCGGCAAGCCTTTTTCCGCGGCGACGGCGAAAGGAATCAGCGAATTGACGCCGCCGATCTCAATCGGCATGACGGCAGCCGCTCGTTTGCCCGTGTAGGTTTCCATCATTTCAAGAATTTTGACCATTTCGCGACCGGACGGGATTTTTTCCAATAACACCGTCGGGGCGCCGATCATGGAAATCGGAACGACGAGATCGTCGGGCGACAGTTCTTCAGGCGCCACCAACGGCACCGGACCGTATTTATCAATGGCTTGCAACGCCATCAGCTTGCCGATGTACGGGTCGCCGCCCCCGCCTGTTCCGAGCAGCGTGGCGCCGACGGCGATATTTTCTATTGCTTGTTGATCGATGTTTTTCATGCTGTCACACCTTTCTTTTTTTCGGCGGACGGGGGATTGTCGCCCTCCGCGCCGTTCGGCATGCCTGTTTTTGTTTCGTCAAGCCTGCCGGATTCCATAAAAATTAGGGAAAATGACATGATCCGCCGGACAAGATTCAGGGTTCATTTACACCGGCCGTTGCCCATAACCGGCTGCGGCGATCATTCCGTTATTTTGGCAGCGGACGTTGGTACAACGCGTCGGCGGGCGAAAAGGCCGGTACCGATTTGGATAACGGTAGCGACCAGAAAACCGTCCAACGCCGGGACCGTCGTTAAGGTGAACCAGCCGAAGCCGCCGGGGGCAGGGGTCGTCGCAAACGCGACGGCGGAGGCGACGATCCAGCTCGCCACCGATCGGAAGACGAGTTTATGAGTTTTGGATTCATTAAAATTGAAGCGCGCCGCATCGACGAAGAAATATTCACCGACGTAAACGCCGCCGAGCGGTGAAATCAATGTGGTGATGATCGACAAAAAGGCAATGAAATGATCAAAAATGCCAAGATAAGCCAACAGAGTGGCAATCAGCCCGGCGATGCAAGCGATCCATTTCTTTGCCGCCTTCGTAAAGACGACCGAGAATCCGAGACTGGAAGAATAAAGATTGGTCGTGTTCGTCGTCCATTGGGCCAGGGTGAGGACGATGATCGCCGGGATGCCCAGCCCGAGTCCGATAAAGATCTCCGTCAAATTGCTTTTATCGGTCAGTTTGGAAAGAAGGATGGCCACGACGAGCATAAAGCTGTTGCCGATGAGAAATCCGACAAATGCGGCCAGAATCGCCTCGCCTTTGGTCCGAGCCCACCGCGAAATGTCCGGGGAAATGACGGCGCCGACAACGAAAATGCCGATGACGAGAGACACCGCCGTACCGAACGGAAGAGGATGGATCGGCCGCCCGTGGACAGCATCCCAGCCGTTGCGGCCAATCGCCAACGCGATCGCCACGAAGATGAGGACGACTAGGAGCGGTACCGCAACGACGCTCAATTTTTCAATGGCCCGGTAACCGTAAATCGCGGTCGTCATCATCAGCAAGCCGCCGATGACCGCCAAAAATTGCACATTCCAGTTCAATCCCAATACGGTGTGCGTCACCTCATGGGCGTTTTCCGCAAAAAATCCCGTTTGAACCCCGAACCAGCCCAACAGGGACACGCCGATGATCAATGAAATGAGCTTCGCTCCGTATTCACCGAAGAGCTGCCGGGTCAAAAGGGCGGTGGACAGTCCGGTAGCCGCACCGACGTAAGCGCACGCGGAACTCATGACGGCCAAGATGAACGAACCGATGAAAACGGCGGCGAGCGCACGGCCGAAACGAAGTCCGTTGCCGATTTCAACCCCCAATAGAACGGAAGAGAGATCGATGCCGATCGCGATCCAGACGGCGCTTAACCGGTACCACGCTTGTCTTTCTTCCTGGGGGACAGGTTGTCTTTCGTAATCTAAGCTCTTCATTTCTTCCACTCGGCTCCACTCCTCTGATTGGAATTCGTCAGTCCGCTCCAAAAAACGGACCAGATCATATGCAGACGGCGATGAAATTCTTCTTTTGGATAATAAAACATTTCCAGAAAGACCCCGTCCATTAAGCATAAGAAGGCCGCGCGCAGCGTTTCCGTGTCTCTCTGTGCGATCGCTCCTTCCTTCATCAAACGTTGAAAGAGATCGGTCAGCAAACCGGAAAGGAACGTCTCATGCTGATGAAACAGCTCATCCATTTTGGCCTTCAAATGTTGGGGCGGCACGAGATAAGCCTGTTTAAAAAAGCGGGTCATTTCGACTTCTTGCTCATGGAATTCGACCAGCCCCTTTATAACCGAAAATAATTGTTCTTCCGCGGACAAGCCTTCCGCCGCTTTGGCCTTTTTTTTCACAAACGCGTAATGTGACTTTAAGACGTGGCGGAAAGCTTCAAGATACAAATGGTCCTTGTTTTTGTAGAAGGCGTAGATGGAGGGGGTCTTGATGCCGCACGATGCGGCGATGGCCGATAAAGGCGTGCCGTTGTATCCTCCGTCGCCGAAGTGTTTATAGGCCGCCATGAGCAAGGCATCTTTGGTCGACAATTCCGCATTCAC
>Ga0006576J49610_1008839_pt1 | contig 11308 bp, 19 predicted proteins | sample HigsolmetaAR206R_FD_49610 | JGI IMG/M metagenome (IMG submission 49610)
TGCATATTACGTTGTTTTTCGTTTGATAGATAAAGTTTGTTTAGAGTTTTTAGGTGCTAATGGTTTTTATTTATTTTTTATTGAACATATTGCAAAGGGTATTGTTAGTTTACAAACTGGTTTTTTGTATAATTATGTTTTTTTGATGGGTTTGTGATTGATCTTTGGTATTATGTTTGTTTTGTTTTTAAAAATTGATATAAATTGTTTTATTATAGGTGTTTATATAATAATACAGTTGTTTTGATTATCTATTTATAATATTGATCAATATTATAAATAGATAATTTTATGGATTTTATTTGTTTTTTTGTTGATTAATATCATTATTGGAATGTCGTTTATTTAATCTTATTTATAAGTATGGAATTCTATTTTTATTATTTATTTTTTTTATTAATTTCGAGTGCTGTTTTAGGCATATATCTTTCAAGCAATCCGGTTTTCGCTATTGTGTCTTTGGTTATTACAGTTATTTTGTCTAGTTTATTATTGTTTTATTTAGGTATTGAATTTTTAGCTTTAATTTTATTAGTTGTGTATGTTGGTGCAGTTTCAGTTTTATTTTTGTTTGTAGTTATGTTGTTGGGTACAAAATATGAAATGGTTTCAATGGATTCATTACCTAGTTGATTTATAGGTTTGATTTTTATGTTGTTATTATTATTATTTATAATTTTTTTTTTGTTTTCTCAGAATTATATAAAATTTTTGTTTTCTGATTTTGTTTTTTTAAATGATAATTATTTATTATTGAATGATTTTAATAATTTGACAATTTTATCTTATAATATTTTGTCTTCATATTATATAATAATTGCCGCTTTAATTTTGTTAGTAGCAATGTTGGGAAGTATTTTTTTGAACGATATTGTTTAGTTTATGTCATTGATTTTAATTTATATTAATAAATTACCTTATTATGTTAATGCTGGTACTACTTTGTTACAGGCGTGTCAGCAAGTTGGTATAGATATACCACATTTTTGCTATCATGAAAAACTTCCGGTTGCTGGTAATTGTAGGATGTGTTTAGTTGAAGTTAGTGGAAGTATGAAATTAGTTGCATCTTGTGCTGCTGTAGTTACTCCTGGAATTCAAATTTCTACAAATGTGCTACGTGTTAAGAAATCACGTGAAGCTGTTTTAGAGTTTTTATTGGCTAATCATCCGTTGGATTGTCCAATATGTGATCAGGGAGGAGAATGTGATTTACAAGATATTACTATGGTTTTTGGTTCTGATCGTGGTCGATTTTATGAAGTTGAGAAACGATCAGTCGTGGATAAAGATTTGGGAGTTTTTGTTAAAACTGTTATGAATAGATGTATTCATTGTACGCGATGTGTTCGATTTGCAGCAAATTTATTGGGTTCTTCGCTTCTTGGTACTACAGGTCGTGGAGTTAAAACTGAAATTGGTACTTATGTTGAGCAGTCTTTTGAAGAGGAGCTTTCTGCTAATGTTATAGATTTGTGTCCTGTTGGTGCTTTAACTTCAAAACCGAGTGCATTTACAATGCGGTCTTGAGAAGTAGTAGGTGTAGAATCAATAGATGTAATGGATTCTTTTGGTTCGGCAGTTCGATTGGATGTTGCGTTTAATAAAATTTTACGTATTTTACCACGGTTAAATGAAAAAGTAAATTCTGTTTGGATTACTAACAAGGCTCGGTTTATTTACGATGCTTTTAACGTACAAAGATTATTGTATCCTCAATTGAGTGTTTTTCATTTAATAAAAGACACGAATATATGTGCACGGTTTATGGCAGTTAGTTGAAATTATGCATATGAGTTAATGACTAATAAATGATTGCGTTCTAGTTATCGTAAGTTTTATTGTGGTCATTTTTTAGATTTGTATTCTTGTTTAACGGTGCGTGATTTTTTTAATTTTTTTGGTTTTTTAAGTCCGTTAGATTGTAAAGCTGTGACTTATGATTTTAGTTTTAAATATTTATTTAATTTAAATTTTTCTGTTTTTGAGAAATTTACTACATGATGTTTGATATTGTGATCGAATATTCGTTTTGAAGCACCGCTTCTATTATTAAAATTAAGGAAGTTGTTAGATTTAAATTTTATGGTGGTTTATGTTTTTGGATTATTTGATATACATTATCTTAAGAATGTATTTTATCTTGGAATATCAATTAGGTCGTTTTTGCGTTTTGTAGAAGGTTTTAATCCTTTAATTTATAGTATGACTACTTTGTCTTTGGATATATTGCCTGTTGTGATAGTAGGTCAATCATTTATTAATATGTTGTCTTCTTCATTTTCTGTGGATATTATATATTATTTATTAAATCAAATGTATAAATTTGGTACAGGTTATTCATTATATTATTTAAGATTTAATTATTTAGATTTTTGAAAACTTGTTTGTTTTATATTTAATTATAGTGTACGATTACATTTAAATATTTTAAATCTTTCTTATATAAATGAATTAATGAATTTGAAATATTATTTTAAAGAAAACTTTGATTTGCGTGGATTTTTCTTTTTATTCGGAGCTGAAATTGATAATCGTTTTTTAGGGTTTCCAAGATATAATAATTTTGTTGTGTATCAAGGAACTCATGGTGATTTAGGCGCTATAAATTCTGATTTAATATTGCCGACCCCATTATATGTAGAAAGAGAATCTGTATATTTGAACGCTTTTGGTTCTATACAGATGGCGAAATTGGCAGTAATCGAACCACCATTGTCAATTAAAGAATCAGATTTTTTAATTGCTTTTTCTGAAATTTTAATTGATAGAAGTTATCAACGAGAATTATTTGGTAATTTAGTTTATTTTATGCAACAATTTAATATTTATTACTGAGGTTTTAATCGTAAGGATTACAAAATCGGACATCATCGTTTGGAGTTTTTATTGCCGGTTAGACAAGTAAGAGTTTGGCATTGAGATGGTTTGAGTATGATTTTTGATAAGGTATATTTGTTTTTTTATTATTTTAAATTTAGTATTGATTTTTTTGACAATAATTCTGGTTATATAAATGTCGGTAAATATTATAATAATTATCAAAGTCCTTCTATTTATATGTATTATAGAACCGATATTTTAAGTAAATTTTCAAAGACGTTATCTTTATGTTATAATAAAACATTGGTTAAGGGTTTTTCTTTTTATCGTTAAATTATGTTTATTTGGATGATTATTATGGTACTTTTAAAAGGGTTGGCGTTAATAGTGCCTATTTTATTATCTGTTGCTTTTTTAACTTTGTTTGAACGAAAGCTTATGGCTCTGGTTCAACGTAGGCGAGGGCCTAATGTTGTAGGAGTTTGAGGATTGTTACAACCATTTGCTGACGGTTTAAAATTAATAATTAAAGAATCAGTTTTGCCTAATTCAGCAAATATATTTTTTTTTGTTTGTGCGCCTATTTTGAGTTTGTTCTTAAGTTTTTTGTTTTGGTCTGTATTGCCATTTTCTTATGATGTAGTTGTGGCAGATTTAAATGCTGGTATTTTGTTTGTTTTTGGTATTTCTTCTATGGGGGTTTATGCGGTTATCTTAGCTGGTTGGTCAAGTAATTCTAAATATTCGTTTTTAGGTGCTTTGCGTGCTGCAGCTCAAATGGTTTCGTATGAAGTATCAATTGGTTTAATTGTAATAACTGTTTTGTTTTGTTCAGGTTCGTTGAATTTATCTGCTATTGTTGAAGCTCAACGTGAGTGTTGATATATATTTCCCTTATTTCCTTCAGCGGTGCTTTTTTTTAATTCTATATTAGCTGAAACGAATAGACCTCCTTTTGATTTACCGGAGGCGGAAGGTGAATTAGTAGCTGGATATTTTGTTGAGTATTCGGCGTCATTTTTTGCATTATTTTATATCGCAGAAACGGCTAATGTTATATTTATGTCAACTTTGTTCGTAGTTCTGTTTTTGGGAGGTTGGTGATTTTTAGGTTATATGTCTATTTTTTGGTTTGCACTTAAGGTTTTTGTTTTAATTGTTTCGTTTGTTATGGTACGTGCTATTGTTCCACGGTATCGTTATGATCAGTTGATGTATTTAGGATGACAGGTTTATTTACCTTTATCTTTAGGGTATTTAATTTTGGTTGGTTCTCTGGCTTATGTGTTGGGTTGAGATATTTTATATTCTTTATTGTAGATATGTTTAAGTGATTTTTTTTGTCTTCGTTATTATTTTTTGTTGGGTTTTTTGGTTGTTTTTTGAATAGGTTACATTTTATTTTGATATTGTTATCTTTGGAATTAATGTTATTGGGTATTAATTTAAATTTTTTAATTTTTTCTAGTTATATGAATGATTTAGTAGGGCAAGTATTCGCTTTGTTTATTTTAACTGTAGCTGCAGCTGAGTCTGCTATTGGATTAGCGATTTTAGTGATATATTATAGATTGCAAGGTTCTATTTTTGTTACACATATAAGTTTGTTAAAAGGTTAGAGTTATGACAAAAAATGTTGTTAATAGTTTTGTGGTTGCAATACCAGCTGGTCGAGCTGTGAATGGTCCGCCGTTGGGACCTGTTTTGGGACAGTATGGTATTCATGCTGTAAGTTTTTGCAAACAATTTAATGATTTAACCGCTGGTTTGGATGATTTTGATGATTTAGTTGTTTATGTATCTGTTCGTGTAGATTTATATGATGATAGAACTTTTGGTTTATTTGTTACTAAACCATCAGTTAGTTTTTTAATAAAATTAGTTACGAATATTTTATCTGGTTCTTCGGGTTCATATAGACCGGTTTTGCGTAAAGATGATGTTGTTCGGATTGCTCGATTTAAATTTCCTTATTTGCCATTGCGTTCTTCTTGTTTGATCGTTTTAAATGTTGCTAAATCTTTAGGAATTTATTTGAGAAAGGTAAGACGTTAAATTATGGTAAAAAAATATCAGTATTCGGTATTTAAGCATTTGTCGTTTTTGCAACGAAGTAAGTTTTCGGTGTTTTTGGTCGCTGGTTCGCGTTCAAGTATTGCATTTTCTAAGTTTTTGTCTGAATTACGTTCTGTTGTTAAGTGTGATATAAAGTATATGTTTTTGAATGCTGGTATTATGCGGAAATTGCTGGCTAAACGTTCTTTTTGATTTTCTGGTTCTGTTTTAATAATTAATGTACAGGATTCTTGAGCCGAGTTTTTACAATTTTTATTTAGAGAGGATTATTTGTTTAGGTCATATTTTTTAGTTGGTTTTAAATATATGAATCAATTGTTTTCTTGAGATGGGAAGGTTAATTATGATTTATTTTATGTTAAATCTAAATTTATAGATATGTATTTTTCGATGTTTATTAAGTTAAATTATATTCTTAATTGAGTTTTTAATTTGTTACAACATATTTTATATAGACAATTTAATATTTTTTATGCCAACGTTCAATCAACTTTTTTCTGGATCTCGTTCTGGAAAGAAAAGGCGGCCTAGGTTGTTAGCTTTGGAGGGAGCACCTCAACGACAAGGTATGGTTTATAAGGTGGCAATAATGACACCAAGGAAACCTAATTCAGCTAAAAGGAAGATTGTTAAAGTACGTTTGGATTATAATCGTCGACGTGTTTTTGCCAATATACCTGGAATAGGTGCTCATGATTTGCGTGAGTATTCTGTGGTATTAGTTGAGGGTGGTGCTGCTAAAGATTTACCTGGTGTGAATTATACAGTTATTCGTGGTGCTTTAGATTTTTATCGTTTGGAAGATTTTGAACGTAAACAGCGTAGATCTAAGTTTGGAGTGAAAAAAAAACGGTAGTTTTTTATGAAGTTAAAGGTAACAACAGATATAAATAGTTTATTTTTTTTTAAAAAGTATTTTATTAATTCTACGATTAAACAAGGTCGAAAATTGTATTCGGAGAATATGATTCATGATATGTTAGGTTTGTTAAAAAAATTTTCTAAAAAAGAGCCTTTGGCTATTTTGTTTAAAGCGTTTTTAAATTTATTGCCGTTAATAGTTTTAATTCCAATAAAAGTAGGGTCTTCGACATATAATGTTCCTGTATCGGTTGGATTGTATAAAAAACGTTTAACTGCAGTTCGCTTTATTATAAAGTCAATAAAAGCGCCAAAGTCAAATTTAAATGTTTATGCATTGGCTGAGGTAGTTTATGGTGCTTCTCAAGGTGAAGGTGATGCTATTGAAAAAAAAAAGATGTTATATGAACAAGGTATTGATAATGCACCATATATGCGTTTTTTATCTCGAAGATAATTAGATATATGTTGGGGATAAAGAAGTATATAAAAATAAATTTTTTTCAATTATTGTCAAATAGTATGCATATTGGACATAGTTATAAAGTGTCTAATTTAATGCTGGATCGTTTTTTTGTAGGTCGACGTTATAGTATTATTATTTTAAATTTATTGACATCGGTTATAAATTTGCGGCGAGCATCATTAGTTTTATTTAGTGTTGTTAGGTCTTATGGTTATATATTGTTTGTTGTTCCTGCCTGGTATAATACACCAATTTTTTTTTATCTGAGACGAAAGGTTTTTAATATTATGGAACCATTATGGGCGAATGCTTGAATTAGTGGTTTTTTAACTAATCATAAGAGGGTTTTATCGGCTTATTTAACATATGTTCGTGCCGAGAGATTGACTCGAAAACAAAAAAAAGTTTTGTCTATCTTAAGTTTAGATGTAACAATGTTTGCTTTACCTGGCGCAGTAATATCGTTAAATCGAAAGCTTGGTAATTTGGCTGTGGTTGAGGCTACTGCTATGCGTATTCCTGTTATAGGATTATTGGATTCAAATGTGTCTGGAAATCATTTGATGTTTCCTATTCCGAGTAATGATGATTCTTATAAGGTTATGTTTTTTTATGTTTTATTGTTTTCAAAAATTATATTGGTTGCGAAGATGACTCGGTTTTTATCTTTTACTAATTTTTATAAGAAATATCATGTAATAGGAGATGAAACAAAACAATTGCGTGTTAGTAATAAAATTAATTTATATAATTTGTTGACAGAGTATAAATTGAAGCGTAAATTTGTTTAATTTAAGTTGTTATGAAAATAGGTGCTATTGAAAATATTTTAAAAAAAAAAAAGCCGTATGCTGGTGATGTTCTCTTTTTTCGGTATATTGCGTATGGGTTATCATATTCTTTTGTTGGAATTTTAATTGCATTAAGAAAAAAGATTTTTTTTTACGAATCTTTTTTGATTTTTAGAAATGTCATTTCTAAGGTTGCTGTGGAGATTTGTTGTCCAGCATTTTTAATTTATTCTTGGGAATTGCGTGGTCATTCTAAAAAAGCTTTTAAGTATCCAAAATCGAAATTATTTTATTTAAGATCTAAAAAAAATAATCAATCTTTTGTAAAACCGTATTAAGTTTTATGTTTTTGGAGTTTTTAAATTTATTACCTTTTGTTTATTTGTTGTATGTTATTGTTGTCTTGTTATCTTTTGGGTTGATAACGGAGATTTTGAAGTTTAATTCAATAAAGGTTATTTATTTTATGGCATTGGGTTCTTTATTAATGTTATTAACATTAATAAAGGACGAGCTAGAAGTCAGTTTGAGTTTTTTAGGTCAAAAAGATAATATATTTATGTTTGGTTTTTTTGTGTTAATAGTTTTTTTAATTTTTATATTATTATTTTCTTTTAAACATTTTATGACAGCATGGTTGTGAAATTATGAATATTTAATTGTATTATTTTTATCTTTATTTGGTATCGTTGTTGCACTTTATTCTAATAATTGATTGTTAACATATTTGGGTCTTGAATTGCATAGTTTGGCTCTTTATGTATTAGTTGCTATGAATAGATATTCTACTTTGTCTTTGGAAGCAGCTTTAAAATATTTTTTGTTAGGTTCTATATCTAGTGCTTTGATGTTGTTTGGTGTTTCTTTTATTTATGGGTCTTGTGGTTCGTTGGATTATTATGATATTTCTTTTATGTTTATTGATTATGGTTTATTAGGTTTACATAGGTCTTTTGTTTTAACTGGTTTTATGTTAATATTATTTGGATTTTTTTTTAAGTTAGCAATAGTACCATTTCATACATGAGCGCCTGATACCTATGATGGTTCTATTTGGTTAACGGTGTTTATTATTGCTATTTTGCCAAAATTTGGTGCGATGCTACTTTTGATAAAGGTTTTGAACCTTTTTTATTTTGTTTTTATAAAATTGGATTTTTTTTTTAAAATTTGTGCTTTGGTGTCAATTATATTTGGTTCTTTGTCTGCTTTGTATCAAGTTCGTTTAAAAAGATTTTTAGCTTATAGTTCTATATCTAATTTTGTTATATTGCATTAACATTGTCAGTGTGGCCAGGTGTGGTATCGTATGTTATTTCGTTACAATATTTGTTTATTTATATTGTTTTATTGATGGGTTTGTTTGGATTGTTGTTAAATTTAAAATATGTTAGGAATTATTTTAATGTAAATACTTTTGAAGAACTTGGGTCTTTAGTGTATACTAGAAAACCTTTAGCTTGAGTTATAAGTTTATTCGTTATTTCTTTTGCTGGTTTACCGCCGTTGGCTGGTTTTTGGTCTAAATTTTTTGTTTTTTATTGATTAGCTTTTAGCAATAATTATGGAATGATTGTATTATTGTTATTGGTTTCTGTCTTGTCTGCGTTTTATTATTTACGTTTGGTTCGTATCGTTTTTTTTTCTAGGCGGAATTTTAAGTTTTTTATTCCTTTAGAAATTTCTTCTGGATTTTTATTAAGTTTGTTGTTATTTTTTAATATTTTTTTTGGTCCAATTGTGATTTATTTTTTATTTTCGTTTAATATTTTTTAATTTATGCTTAGTATTTTTATTGTATTATTGTCTTTATTTTGTGGATTATTATTATTCGGTTTATTCGTAAATTTTCATAAATTGGTACGAATTGTTTATTTAATGGGTAGTTTGATTTCTTTGAAGTTGGTTTTGGTTTTAACTTTTTTTATACAAGGTTTTGATTATTTAACGGGTATTTGGGGGCTAGGCTTGAATTTTAAACTTCAACTTTTAAGAGTTTCTTTGGAATATAATTTTAATGGTTTATCTGTGTTATTAGTTTTATTGACTGTATTTTTATGGTTTGTTTGTGTTTTGGTTAGTTGATCTGTTAAATATTATTTTAATTATTTACAAGTTATTTTAATTTTAATAAATTTTTTATTGGTGCAGGTGTTCCTTGTATCGGATTTTTTGTTTTTTTATATTTTTTTTGAAGCTTTGTTATTACCTATGGTTGTTTTGATTGGTGTTTGGGGTTCTCGTGAGAGAAAAATTAGTGCTGCTTATCAGTTATTTTTGTTTACTTTTTTTGGATCGGTTTTTATTTTATTAGCATTGTTAGTGTTATATTCTCATTTTGGTTTGGTTCATGATTTTAATTGGTATGGGCTATCTTTGAGCAATTCAAGACAGTTGGTATTTTGGTTTGCTTTTTTTTTGGGTATTATGGTTAAAGTGCCTATGTATCCATTGCATACATGGTTGCCTGAGGCTCATGTTGAAGCGCCTACAATAGGATCTATAATATTGGCTGGTGTATTGTTGAAGTTGGGACCATATGCAATTGTTCGGTTTTTATTAAATTCATTTGATTGGGGTTTTTATGTGTATTCTGATAAAGTTCAGGCGTTTGCTGCGATAGCTATATTTTTGGCTTCATTGGCTACCTGTATGCAGGTGGATATGAAAAAAGTGGTGGCGTATTCTTCTATCGCACATATGAATTATAGTATTATTGGGTTATTTACATTTCATTATGAGAGTTATATTGGAGCAATTGTTTTGATGATTGCGCATGGTATTGTATCTCCAGCATTATTCCTCAGTGTAGGTTTTATTTATGAACGGTATAAAACACGTATATTGGTAGAATATGGTGGTTTAATACGTAGAATGCCTGTGTTAGGTTTTATGCAGTTTGTTTTTATCTTATCTAATATGGGTTTTCCAGGTACTTTTGGATTTTGAGGTGAGTTTTTTGTATTAATAGGATCTTTTTTACGGAATACTTTTGTTTGTTTTATTGCTGCAACTGGTATTATTTTGTCTGCTGCGTATTCTTTGATGTTGTATACGTCGGTTTTTTTTAATCAATTTGTGACTATGTTTTCTAATAGGTCGTATTATTGATATTTTAATAGTAAGAATATGGATGGTCGGGATTTGTTAACTTTGGATTTTTTTTATGATAATTTAAATTTTTGATATTCTCGTGGGGTATTTTTTAATGCAACTATGGATTATAGAGAAGGCGCTTTTCGTGTGTATGGTGATTTAACTCATCGTGAGTTTTTTTTAGCGGGATTGTTGGTATTTTTGACTATTGTGCCTGGTTTTTTACCTAGTTGATTATTGATATTTATTGATAATTTTAGTATTAAATAATTTATGAAAGTTGCGCGTTTAGTTTATTTGATGTATAAAAAATTTCGAATTGATTTTTCTGGTATGCATACAGCTACGCCGGATTATAAGAATAATATTTCGCATTTAATGTTGCGTTATTATAAATTGCGTTTAAGAAGATTTCGATTTCGTAGCAAGAGTAATCGTCCTCGATTTATAGATAAGTTTTATCGTCAATTTATATATTTATATATTTATCGTGTAGACGTAAATAACCCACTTAAACGACGTAAACGTTATAAGTGGTGGTTTATTAGTCGTCGGATTGCCCGTTTGTTTTATTTAACCTATAAGTATAAGCAGTTTTATAGATTGGGTCAACGAATGGTACGTAAAGAAGGTTCATGATCTTCTCATTTGGCTTTAAGTCTGGAATGTAGAATTTTAACTTTTTTGTATAGGTTTCATATTTCGTTTGATATTTTTGAATTGAGACGGTTAGTGTTGGCTGGTGTTAGTAGTGTAGATGATAAGTTACCCCGTCATTGTAATTATTTGGTGCCAATGTATTCTATGGTGGTTATTACGTCTAATTGACGTAAAAAATTATTGATTGATTTAAAATATCGGATTTTAAATAAACGTGTTTTTTTTACTTATCCACGGTTTTGAGTTGTTTCTTTTAAATTTTTTTATGCTTTTATTAAGAAATTTCCTGTCTATCCGGCGGATTTTGCTTATCCTTTTTTGCGAAAAACCTCTGGACCGTCTGGTCGTTATAAGAAACATATACTGGTTGATTTATATCGTGGTTTAGATATATCATTTGTATAAGGTTTGCAGATTATTTGGTTTTAATACAGCAAGTATGAAAGAAATTGGTTTTGATTATGCTTTTTTGGGAAAATCTTTTTGAGGGTTAAGGTCTTATAATGGTTTGGTTGTAGGATATGATAAAATTTCT
>Ga0006576J49610_1002324_pt1 | contig 10640 bp, 9 predicted proteins | sample HigsolmetaAR206R_FD_49610 | JGI IMG/M metagenome (IMG submission 49610)
AAGCGGCAGGAGGAGCGCGGGCGGATGACGTTTTGCCCATGCCGACGCCTTGAAGAACGGCGACGCCGGTCTCACGGCGTCCGCCATCCAGCTTCTGCAAACGCCTGGCCGCGTTTATCGCTTTGGAACAGATGACTGCTTGTCGTTTTATCAGGTCGCATGTTGCTCCCTTCACAATCGATCTCATGCGCGGCTCAGGAACGGCATTCCCCAATCAAGGGTTACGGCCCACGTATCGTCTCTTTATAAACCCGTTTTTCGAAACAACGGCCCATGGCACCAGAGGAGTTTCTTCCCAAATCTTTCACTAAGTCGTCAAGGCATTTTCACATCTGTGACGACGGTCACACCCTGCTGTCGCTTAATATACTATTAGATGCGGCGATGCGGCGTTATAAATTGATAGAAATTGATCCATAATGGGAAGGGAGGGTTGGCGATGAAACGTTGGGCGCCGGTCATTGTCTTTATGTTAATCCTATGTTTGCCGAAAGGGGCTTGGGCCCACGCCAGCTTGGTGTCGTCCAATCCTCCGCCGAACGCCCATGTGACCCGGGCGCCGGACGAAGTGCGCTTGACGTTCAACGAGCGCATCGAGGACCGTTTTTATTTTATAAAGGTATTTGATCAAAAAGGCGCGGAAGTAAGCCGAGGAAAGACGCAGCTTTCGCGGGATCATACAACCCTCCGCGTCAAATTGCCGAAGTTGCCGGACGGTGTTTATACGGTCAGTTATCGGGTGATCTCCGCGGACGGTCACCCCGTCGCCGCTTCCTACTTGGTCACGGTCGGCAAGGCGCGGGAAGAGACGGCGGCGGCCCCAAGCGGCCATCTGCACGACGTATCGCTCCAACGAACCGTCTTTTACGGTTTATACTATCTCACGTTGTTGGCCTTGGCCGGATGGACGGGGCTGATGCGGCTCTTTCCCGACACCCTTTCATTTGCCCGGAAGAACGGGTATCGAACGCTCAGCCGGTTTTTCCTGCTGATTTGCGCATTGACCGGTGTATCGGAGCTTTACGACGGCGTCGGGGGATTTCACTTCGGCGTGTGGCCGGCCTTCCTGCTCGAAACCGATGCCGGGAGGTTGGTGCTTCTCCGTTTGCTGCTTGCGGCGTCAGGCGTTTTCTTATTGGGAAAAAACCGTTGGGCGGATCTATCGTGGGCATTGGCCATTCTTTTGGTCGAAGCGGTTTCAGGCCATGCCGCCGCCTTTCATCCGCAGGCGTTGACGATCTCCCTTGATTATGTGCACTTGCTGGCGGGCGCGTTCTGGGCCGGAGGGTTGGCGGTGGCGGCGCTGCATTGGAAGCGCGCCAAACAGCGGATCTTCGCCGAATTTTTACCCGTGTTTTCGACGGGCGCCTTCATCAGCCTCGTCGTGTTGATCGTGTCCGGGCTCGTTTCGACCGTATTTTATTTGCCCGATCCGTCGGAGATTTTAGCGAGCGAATGGGGGATCGATTTGCTCATTAAAATGGGGCTTGTCGTCCTCGTCGTGATCGTCGCGGCTTTCCTCCGGCGGGCGATGGCCAAACGAGCGCCGGAGGGGGCGGCCAAATGGCTGATCGCCGATTTCGTGCTGATGGCCGCCATTATGTTCGTTGTCGGCGCCCTGACGTATTCCAACCCGTTTCCGACGAATCAGCCGCTGGATTGGAAAGCGAAAGCGGACGGTTTTCAGGCGGAGACGACGATTACACCCAATATGCCAGGGATCGCCAATACGGTGAGACTGAGCGTAACCAGCGCCAATCATGCGCTTGAAGACGTTCAGCTTGTTTTGGAAGATAAAGGAGATCCGGAGGTCGCCCCGCTCACCATTCCATTGAAAAAACAGGATGTCAAACGCGTCAAAGGCAAAACGGTTACTGTTTATGAAGCGACCGGACAATTTTTCCTTAAACCGGGACGCTATCGATTAAACCTTTATCTCGTCGATGATCGCGATAATGAAAGCGTCGTAACCCGGGAAATGAAACTATATGACGTTTTGACGCCATAAATCTCAATGGCGATGATTGAAACTATACTTTAAGGAGTTGAAAAGCATGAAAAACATGAAAAAATGGTTAACGATCATCCCTGCGCTGTTTGCCGCCGCCTTCTTGTTCGCCGGTGTGGCGAGCGCGCACGTCACGGTCAGCCCGAATCAAGTTCCCGCTGATTCCTATCAGAAATTCACGGTGAAGGTCCCGACCGAAAAGAATGTGCCGACCGTTAAAGTGAAAGTGGAAATTCCAAAAGATGTGGACATCGCGTCGTTCGAACCGGTTCCGGGTTGGAAGTATCAAGTCGAAAAGGATGCAAATGGAAAAATAACGAGCGTGACATGGACGGCGGAAGGACAAGGCCTCCTGCCGGAACAGTTCGGCGAGTTTAACATGATGGGCAAGGTGGCCGCCAACGCCAAATCCTTGGCGTGGAAAGCTTACCAAACGTACAAAGACGGCAGCGTGGTCAAATGGATCGGCCCCGAAGGTTCGGATTACCCGGCCTCGGTGACTCAAGTCACCGCTGCGGGGACAGGAGAAGCGACCGCCGATCACCACCATGCATCAATGAATGCGACGGATCAGACGGACAGCGATCAAAATCCTTGGGCTCTTTACTTGGCGATTCTTGCGGTTGTGATCAGCACGATTGCCTTGATCGTCAACTTCGTCGGAAAAGAGAAAAAAGCGTAAGACAAAGCCAGCCGGTTCTCATCGATGGAACCGGCTTGTCTTTTTTACTATAGGAAAGCCGTCGATCCTTCCGTGGATTGAGGACAACCGGACGGCGACCGCTAGCGATCGGCTTTCAAGAAGCGTGCGGGGTGTCCGCTAGCGGGATCATGCCGTTCAGGTTCAATCGATGCGTTGAATGATCGCCCGCCAATGGTGGCCGCTTTTTTCATGGAAAAATGACGATGCCTGTTAAAACCGCATCACTCCGTCGCCCTGCGGTTCATGTTGGATCGAGCCCGCCGCTATTTAAAGATGCGAACCTAGCTCGTCAACGGGTTGGCGTTCGTCGACGGTTGAGACGGCGGTTGCTCGCACGCATTCGCCGGTTTAAGCCATCGACGGGTCGGAGGCGGAGGTGAGATGATTTTTAAAGCGTTCGCGCAGGGCCCGTTTTAAAAATTTGCCGACGGAAGTTTTGGGGATTTCATCCAGGAAGATGATGTCATCGGGCAGCCACCATTTGGCAAACTGGGGCCGCAAATAATCGAGCAAATCTTCTTTGCTCGTCGTCGCTTTATACGGTTCCTTCAAGACGACGCAAGCGATGGGGCGTTCTTGCCATTTCGGATGGGGGACGGCGATGACGGCGGCTTCAAAGACAGCTTCGTGGGCCATGAGCGCGTTTTCCAGATCGACGGAGGAAATCCACTCCCCGCCGCTTTTGACGAGATCTTTGGCGCGGTCGACGATTTTGACAAAGCCTTCCTCGTCGATCGTCGCGATGTCGCCGGTGTGCAGCCAGCCGTCGGTAAACGCTTCGCGGCTGCGCTCATCTTTATAGTATTCGTCCGCCACCCATGGCCCGCGGAGCCAGAGCTCGCCCATTTCCTTGCCGTTCCATGCCGCCTCCCCGTTCTCGCCGACGAGCTTTGCTTGCAGTCCCGGTACGATCAAGCCTTGCGTCGCGCGAATCTCCCATTTTTCCTCTTCGGGAAGATCATTTTGATAGCTTTTCAGCCGGGCGACGGAAACGAGGGGAGAGGTTTCCGTCAATCCGTAGGCGTGGATAAAAGGAATGCCGAGTTTTTCTTCGTACAGGCGGATCAAGCCTTTCGGGGCGGCCGCACCTCCGCAGATGACGGCGCGCAGGCTGTCCGTTTTGTACGGCCTTTCTTGAAGTTCTTTCGCCAAACCGAGCCAGACGGTCGGCACGCCGGAGGCCGTCGTCACTTTTTCGGCTTCGATCAGTTCGGCAATCACTTTTGGCGTGACGTTCGGACCGGGCAAGACGAGAGTGGAACCAAAATAGGTGCATGCATAGGGCGTTCCCCATGCATTGACGTGAAACATCGGAACGATCGGCAGACACACATCGGCCTCGGACAACCCTAACGTGTCGACCAAGCCCAAGGTCAGGGCGTGAAGCACCGAGCTGCGGTGCGTATAGACGACGCCTTTCGGCAAGCCGGTCGTGGCGGACGTGTAGCACATGCCGGATGGTTCGTTTTCATCGAGATCTTGGGGGAAGCGATATCGCCGATCGCCGGCCGCAATCAGTGATTCATAGGCGTAGACGGGGGCCAGCGCCGTTTCCGGCACTTCCGCTTCATCGCCAAGAATGACGAACGCCCGGACGGTGTAAAGCTCATCTTTGATGGCTTCGATGAGCGGAAGAAATTGGCGGTCGACGAGAAGCACTTTATCTTCGGCGTGGTTGATGATGTAACTTAAGTGATCTTTTGGAAGCCTGATGTTGATGGTATGAAGCACCGCTCCCATGCATGGCACCGCAAAATACGCTTCCAGATGACGATGGTCGTTCCAAGCCAGCGTGCCGACGCGGTCGCCGCGCTTCACGCCCAGCTCGGCGAGGGCGCTCGCCAACGCCCGCGTCCGTTCCCCGATCTCTTTATAAGTGTAGCGCTGAATCCCCGAAGCGGTCCGGGAAACGACCGTTTTTTTCGGAAAAATGGTTTCGGCCCTTTCAAGCACCGATGTGAGCACCAGCGGCACGTTCATCATCATCGCACATTTCCCCCTTATCATATTTGAAAGCGGTTTCCTTTGGATTGATCTTAAATTATTCTGACAAGTATGTCAAAATGTTTTTCGCTGCTGAAGCGCCTGTAGGGGCATGCCGCCCGGGGCGCACATTAAATGCCCGGCGGACGGCTAAGCTATGATTGAAAGGTTCGGGTGATCAGAGTGATTCGGACGCTCCTCATGACGCAGGATGGCCGGCTGCTGGCGAATCGGCCGCTCGAAGACTTGGAAAAAACGAAGGTAAGCTGGTACTGGGTGGATTTCGATCGCCCCGATGCCCGTGAAATGGCTTTATTAGAAAAACGTTATCCGTTCGTCGGTTTTGCCGTCGGCCGGCATCCGGCCTATCTGCGCCATCCGAAAATCAAGGTGTTCGAAGATCATCATTACCTCATCATGCACGCGATTGAAGCGGACAAAATGGTGGTCAAAGAGCTGGATCTGTTTATCGGCGCCGGTTTTCTCATTACTTATCACAAAGAAAAATTGAATTTTTTAGCGGAGATCGAGCGGATGATCAAGCATGAAGAAACAGGCGTCGAAACCCCGATGGACGTCGTCCGCTTGATGGTCAATGAACTCGTCTCGGGCTATTATCCGATCGTCGCGGCCTGCGGCGACCGGATTTTGGCGATCGAAGAGAACCGCCATCACCGCCCGAAGGGAACGATGATTGAAGAAATGTTTGCCATCCGCCGCCAGTTGCTCAAGCTCAGCTATTCCATCGTCCCGATGAAAGATCTGATGTTCTCCATCCTCGAATCCGACAAGTTCGTAAAGGGCGCCAACAATTATTATTTTTTCCATAATGTGTATGACCACTTGTTCCGGCTTTCCGAATTGATCGAAGCCAATGAAAAAGCGATTGAGATTTTGCGCGACAACTATATGACAATCAATGCTTATCGAACCAACCACATCACGAAAACGCTGACCGTCATCGGCACGATTTTCATTCCGCTCACCTTTCTCGCCGGCGTTTACGGCATGAATTTTCGCCACATTCCGGGCCTTGGCGGCCGGTACAGTTTCCACATCATCGTTTTGGTGATGTGCCTCATCGGTTGGACGCTGTACGCGTGGTTTCGCAGAAAGGGTTGGTTCGATATCGATTGACGATTTACGAGTGCAGCCCATCGATTTATAAGCATATATATGCTTTTAGGTGATGGGCGTGAGGGGGACTCTCCGGCGCATGCGGTTGAAAAGGTCGCAGAAAAGCCTGCGGCTTCGGCCTTTCGGCGTCTTTATGATGGCTTTGGTGCTCTTTGTCGTTGCGACCTGGTTGGGGCTCACATTCATTGATCAAAAAATGAAGCCGGTTTTAATGGAAATGGCGCAAAACGAGGCGGAACAGGCCGTGATGTATGCGATCAACTACGGTTTACACGACATCAAACTTGAGAAATTGAAAAAAGCGATCGACTTTAACCGCGACGATATTATGGAGGAAAATAAACGATTTTTTCTTAAAACGTACGACAAGGAGGGCCGGGTCACCGACATCAATTTTGACACCGCGGCGATCCGGGCGTACCAGTATGAAAAAACCAAGCGTATCCAATCGTTTTTACAGCTCGTCGAGAACGGGAAAATTTCGATTGAACACGGGAAGGAGCGCATCATCCGCATCAATAAAAAACCGATAGGCGTTTCGGCGTCCATCCCTTTGGGACAAGTGACGGAAACGGCGCTTTTCGGCAGCCTGGGGCCGAATATACCGGTTCATTTCGAGCTGATGAGCGACGTCAAAACAAACGTGACTCCGAAGATAAAAGAAACCGGGATCAATAGCGTGCAAATCCAGCTGATCATCCACGTCTGGGTGCACGTGCGCATCGTCATGCCCTTTTCCACCAAGCCAAGCATCCTGGAACAAGACATTCCGATCACCGAGGATTTCTACAGGGGCGAGACGCCGAAATACATGAACGGGAACGGCGGCAGATGACGTTCCAAAGAACGCGAGGTTGCGCAAGAGGCTATTAAGTTCCGGGGCGTTCGGGATTTTTCAGGATTCGATCGCTCCGAGTCCCGCCTGAACGGTTGCATGGGGACCCGTTTCGGCGGAACTTTTTTTATGCCGACTTGAAGCCGAAGCGAACGTTCCCCATCGTAAGGCAGAAGCAGCGCGTATCAACGGCCGGGCGTTGAAGCATATTAATCGTAAAAAGCGAAAGGGGCGGATGCGGGTGGCCGTGAAGGGGAGAACGGGATTCGGTTCGACAGTCGTCATCTTCGGGGCGATCATTCTTATGGCCATATTAAGCCTCGTCATATTGATGTTTGACTAATAAGCGCGGCGCGCGTCGAATGGATTCCGACGCCGGGAAAAGCTCCGCCGTTCGACCGGGCGGATCGCGTCAAGGGAATAGATTTTTCCGGAGGTTGGCAAACTATGAACGGATGATCCTTAGGGGGGATTTCAGTGACTGATATGAAGTGGCCGGAGACACCGGAGCCGTATTGGAGAAAAGCGTTCGCTGCCAAACCGTTTCAACCGTTAAAGGAAGACATCACAGCGGATGTCGCCGTCGTCGGCGGCGGGATCACGGGGATCACCGCCGCTTATCTGCTCGCTCGCGAAGGCGTCGACGTCGTCTTGCTGGAAGCCGATCGGCTGTTGAACGGAACGACCGGGCATACGACCGCGAAGCTGACCGCCCAGCACGGATTGTTTTACGACGAATTGATCCAACATATGGGCAAGCGGGCGGCGCGCTTATACTATGAAGCGAATCGGGACGCCATTGCTTTTGTGCAAGACACCGCATCCGATCTCGGCATCGATTGCGAGTTCACCGAACAGGATGCCGTCGTCTATGCGACGACCGAACGGACCGCGGCACTCGTTGAAAAAGAGGCCAAAGCCTATGAAACACTCGGGATCGAAGGCAAACGTCTAGGGGAGATTCCCTTTGACCTCCCCGTTAAAAACGCGATCGTCATGAAAGATCAAGCGCAATTTCATCCTATCAAATTTTTGGGCCGATTAGTCGAAGAGCTCACCGCCAAAGGGGTGCGGATTTTTGAAGGGACGACCGCCGTCGACGTGGAAAAAGGCCACCAACCGACGGTCATCACCCGCGAAGGCTTTCGCGTGACTTGCCGCAAAGTGCTGGCTTGCTCCCATTTTCCGTTTTATGAGTGGCAAGGGCTGTATTTCACGCGGATGTACGCGGAGCGGGCGTATATCCTCGCGGTCAAGGCGGCTAAAGCCTATCCCGGAGGCATGTACATCAATGCCGAATCTCCTTCCCGGTCGCTCCGGTCGCTGAAAATCGGCGGCGAAGAGGTCGTATTGGTCGCCGGCGAAAACCATAAAACCGGGCAAGGTCGGGACACTTGGGAACATTACAAGGCGCTCGCCGATTTTGCCGAGCGGGTTGTCGGGGCGGAAAACATCCTTTACCGATGGTCGGCGCAAGATCTTTATACGTTGGACAAAATCCCTTACATCGGCCCGATCACGTCGGGTTACCCCGATGTGCTGGTCGCGACGGGCTATAAAAAGTGGGGCATGACGTCCGGCATCCTGGCCGCCCATTTGATGCGCGACAACGTTTTAAATCGGAAGAATCCTTATCAATCACTGTTTTCCCCCTCCCGTTTTTCCATCGATCCGAGCTTGAAGAAGTTCCTTCTTGTTAATGGAGACGTGGCCAAACATCTCATTCAAGGCAAGTTGGAAGTGCCGACGGCAACGCCGAACCATTTGGCAAAAGGCGAAGGCGGGATCGTTTCCTATAAAGGGAAACGGGCGGGCGCTTACAGAGATGACGATGGCCGGCTCCATATCGTCGACGCGACGTGTACGCACCTCGGCTGTGAATTGCAATGGAACCGTGGGGATCGGACGTGGGATTGCCCGTGCCACGGCTCGCGCTTTTCAACGGACGGCGACATCATCGAAGGCCCGGCTGAACAGCCGTTGACCAAAATGGAGGGATGAAGCCGCCTGAGTTGTGAAGGGGCTTTGGCGTTGTGGCAAGGCTGAAATGGGGATACGGAGGGATGCGGAGTGTGCGCAGCGCACAAGCACAACGAACTGGAACGGATCTTGGATCAATGGGTCGGGCATCGGATTCTGATTACGAAAGAAGAAAAAGACGACATCGATCAAACCGTCATCGATTTGAAAGCTTATCAGCACAAGGTCTACGAACATTCGGTCGACGGTTATTTGCCGAAAGCGGTCTATCAATTGGTCGGCGACGGCAGAACGGTGGACGGCGGAGCGCCGTTGCCGTACGACGCCTTCGATATTCCCGTGGACGATGCCCGTGAGCTCCTTTGTGATCCGGAAGGCGTTTTTCTGAGAACCGATCGCGCGTTATATACGCTAACGCCTTTATATCACTGAACTTGAATGAACGGGAATCCGCCGGATGCCGACGGGTTCTTTTTTTACGGTTCATAAAAGGCGTATGAAATTGTCGAAAAATCACGTAAAAAAATCGAAAGCAAACCGGGCTTTCTGTTATATAATAAAAATATAATTTTTTAATCTGTAATATTACAGTAAAGCGGGAGGGTGAGCAGTGATGAATCAGGCCGAACAAGTGGAAAAACTGAAAGAAAGCTGGAACACCGAGCGTTGGAAAGGGGTCAAGCGCCCGTACAGCGCGGAAGACGTCGTGAAACTGCGGGGATCGGTGCTCGTGGAACACACGCTGGCCCGGCGCGGGGCTGAGCGGTTTTGGCGGCTCCTTCAACAAGAAGACTATGTCGCCGCGCTCGGAGCTTTAACCGGCAATCAGGCGGTCCAACAGGTGAAAGCCGGTTTGCAAGCGATTTACGTCAGCGGTTGGCAAGTGGCAGCCGACGCGAATCTTGCCGGACAAATGTATCCCGATCAAAGTTTATATCCCGCCAACAGCGTGCCCCACGTGGTTCAACGCATCAATCAAGCCTTGGCGCGGGCTGATCAAATCGACAGCGTCGAAGGCAAAACGGCGATCGATTGGTTTGTGCCGATCGTGGCCGACGCCGAAGCCGGATTCGGCGGCGCGCTGAACGTTTTTGAGCTCGTCAAAGCGATGATCGAAGCGGGCGCCGCCGCCGTTCATCTTGAAGATCAGCTGTCCTCCGAGAAAAAGTGCGGGCATCTCGGAGGGAAGGTGCTCTTGCCGACGCAAGAAGCGATCCGGCATCTCATTGCGGCTCGGCTGGCGGCCGATGTTTTGGACGTTCCGACCGTCCTCATCGCCCGGACGGACGCTCGTGCCGCGCAATTGATCACGAGCGACATCGATCCGGCCGATCATGAATTTTTGACGGGTGAACGATCGGCGGAAGGTTTTTATTACACGAAGCCCGGACTGGAACAAGCGATTGCCCGGGGGCTCGCTTATGCGCCTCACGCGGACCTCATCTGGTGTGAGACGTCGGAGCCCGATCTGGATGAAGCGAAAAGATTTGCGGAAGCGATCCATGCCCAATATCCGGACAAATGGCTGGCCTATAACTGCTCACCCTCCTTTAATTGGAAAAGGAAACTTGATGATGCCACGATCGCGAAATTCCAGCGGGAACTTGCCGCCATGGGCTATAAGTTTCAGTTCGTCACGCTTGCCGGGTTCCACACCCTCAATCACAGCATGTTCGAATTGGCCAGCGCCTATCGCGATCGCGGCATGGCCGCCTATGCCGATTTTCAACAAGCGGAATTACGCAGCGAAGCGCGGGGATATACGGCGACGAAACATCAGCGCGAGGTCGGAACGGGGTACTTCGATGAAGTGGCGCAAATCGTCTCGGGCGGAAACAGCTCGACGACGGCGCTGAAAGGGTCGACGGAAGAGGAACAATTCGTCTGAGGCGCCGATGCGGATGGCCAAGAAGCACGCGGCGAACACGTGGTCGGAAGACTTGTTGATTCTGTGAAATCATCCGTGGGGATGGTTGCAGAAAAGATGAACGCCA